>LULK01000026.1_pt1 | contig 112017 bp, 129 predicted proteins | sample 728181 | NCBI WGS metagenome assembly LULK01 (sample SAMN03860291, study PRJNA289734) | marine metagenome | biome: seawater column; feature: ocean; material: water; isolation source: Red Sea water column Station 169 - depth 10m | place: Saudi Arabia: Red Sea | collected 2011-10-15 | depth 10 m | reverse complement strand
AGCAGCCAATAATTTAAAAGACGGCGCCGAGAAAATAGTTGAAGCGGTAAAAGGGTAAAACGATGGCAATACTAGTTAATGAAAACACCAGGGTAATTTGCCAAGGGTTTACAGGGTCACAAGGTACATTTCATAGTGAACAGGCCATCGAATACGGTACAAATATGGTCGGAGGGGTCACTCCTGGCAAAGGTGGTTTAGAACATATTGGGTTGCCCGTTTTTAACTCAGTTCATGAAGCAAAAAGTGCTACTGGGGCAAATGCAAGCGTGATATACGTGCCACCACCATTCGCCGCCGACTCGATCCTGGAAGCATTAGACGCTGAAATCGAACTTATAGTTGCAATTACTGAGGGAATACCAGTCTTAGACATGGTTAAAGTTAAGCGGGCACTGGAAACCTCAAAATCAACTTTAATCGGACCAAACTGTCCCGGTGTAATTACCCCGGGCTCATGTAAAATTGGTATAATGCCAGGTCATATTCACCGCGAAGGATCCGTTGGTGTCGTGTCACGATCTGGAACACTAACTTACGAGGCAGTTAAACAAACATCAGATGTAGGATTAGGACAATCGACATGTGTGGGAATAGGCGGTGATCCCATAAAGGGAACAGAGCATATAGACGTTTTGGAATGGTTTCTATCAGATGATGAAACCGAGAGCATTATAATGATTGGTGAAATTGGAGGTTCTGCTGAAGAAGAAGCCGCCGATTTCTTAAAACAAGAGGCTAAGCGTGGCCGACAAAAACCAGTTGCAGGTTTTATTGCTGGTCGTACGGCTCCACCAGGTCGCCGCATGGGGCATGCCGGTGCAATTGTCGCCGGTGGCAAAGGTGGTGCGGACGACAAAATAGAAGCAATGCGATCTGCTGGGATTATTGTTGCAGAGAGCCCCGCAGAATTGGGTGAAGCTGTCTTAAAGGCAATAGACAACAAAAAATAAATCAAAAGTGTATCGTATTAATAATAGATTTGAATAGGTATAAAAATGAACGAGCAATCTTCAAACGAATTCTTTCACGGATCATCATTTATGCAGGGTCAGAATGCAGAATACTTGGAGAATTTACGATTAAACTTCAAGGAAAATCAAAATTCTGTTGACAGTGCCTGGCAGGCATTTTTTCAGTCTCTTGAGTCCAATGCGGGTGAACCTTCGGAAAACTCGGTTAAACCAAGCTGGACGCGACAGGATTGGCCGCAACAACCGAATGATGAGTTAACTACTGCGTTGATGAACGAATGGAATACTGACTCTGAATTTGCAATTAGGGCCGGTCAAGAAATAAATGCAAAGGCAAATGAAGCAAATATAACTTTAAGTAATGATGCAGTTGAACGGGCAGTTCTTGCCTTGTGGCAGATCTCGATCCTCTCGGGTTAAGAAATGAAAAAATCCATCCTGAATTAGACCCAAAATCCTATGGGTTTAAAGATGAAGACCTAGATAGACCTATTTTCATTGACAATGTGCTAGGCCTTCAAATCGCATCTATGCGTGAAATAGTTGATTTGGTGCGCCGAACTTACTGCGGTACTTTTGCACTCCAGTATATGCACATTTCAGACCCTGAACAGTCTGCTTGGTTAAAAGAAAGAATAGAAGGATATGGGAAAGAGATAAAATTTACCAGAGAGGGCAGAAAAGCCATCTTGAACAAATTAGTTGAAGCTGAGGGCTTCGAAAAATTTCTTCACGTAAAGTACATGGGTACAAAAAGATTTGGGCTCGACGGTGGAGAAGCGCTAATACCAGCTTTGGAGCAAATAATAAAACGCGGTGGCGCTTTAGGCGTCAAAGAGATCGTAATCGGAATGCCACATAGAGGACGATTATCAGTTCTAGCAAACGTAATGGGCAAACCATACAAGGCAATTTTTAACGAATTTCAAGGAGGCTCATTTAAGCCGGAGGATGTTGATGGATCTGGTGATGTAAAATACCATCTTGGTGCTTCTTCAGATAGAGAGTTTGATGGGAACAAAGTTCATCTATCTCTAACTGCAAATCCATCTCATCTTGAAGCAGTAAACCCTGTAGTGATAGGGAAAGTTAGAGCCAAACAGCAACAATTAAATGACAAAAACAGGACTACAGTTCTCCCATTACTACTTCATGGAGATGCTGCATTTGCTGGTCAGGGTGTTGTTGCTGAATGTTTTGGTCTCTCAGGATTGGTTGGCCATAAGACAGGTGGAACAATACACGTAGTTGTAAACAATCAAATTGGCTTTACAACAGCGCCACACTTTAGTCGCTCTTCTCCATATCCTACCGATATAGCCCTAATGGTAGAGGCACCAATTTTTCATGTAAATGGTGATGACCCAGAAGCCGTAGTTCATGCTGCAAAGGTTGCCACAGAATTTCGTCAGAAATTCCAGAAAGATGTTGTTATAGATATAATTTGTTATCGGAGGTTTGGTCATAACGAGGGCGATGAGCCTATGTTCACGAATCCGATAATGTATAAAAAAATAAAGACACAAAGGACAACTTTGACGTTGTATACGGATCGGCTAGTGAAAGATGGGCTCATACCAGAGGGTGAAATTGAAGATCTGAAAACTGGATTTCAGTCGTTATTAAATGAAGAATTCGAAGCTGGAAAAAATTATAAACCGAATAAAGCAGACTGGTTGGATGGAAGATGGGCTCACTTAGATCGAAATAAGGACGACTATCAGCGGGGGCAAACTGCGATTTCTGACGCAACATTTGAAAAAGTTGGCAATGCTTTATCAAAGCTGCCGGATAACTTTCCTGCTCATAGAACAGTTGTAAGATTATTCGAAAATAAAAAGAAGATGTTCAGTGATGGCACTGGCTTAGACTGGGCAACTGCGGAAGCTTTGGCATTTGGCTCACTTCTTAACGAGGGTTTTCCTGTTAGGCTCTCAGGTCAAGATGCAACGCGCGGCACTTTTAGTCAGCGACACTCTGGCATTATTAATCAAAATAATGAAGACAGATTCTATCCATTAAATAACATCGCTGAGGGGCAAGCGCAGTATGAAGTAATAGACTCAATGCTGTCTGAATACGCAGTATTAGGCTTTGAATATGGGTACTCATTATCAGAACCAAATGCTTTAGTAGCGTGGGAAGCTCAATTTGGTGATTTTGCTAATGGGGCGCAAATAATGTTTGATCAATTCATAAGCTCTGGCGAAAGTAAATGGCTTAGAATGTCAGGACTTGTAATTTTGCTTCCCCATGGCTTTGAAGGTCAAGGCCCCGAGCACAGCTCAGCAAGACTAGAACGATTTTTGCAAATGTGTGGCCAGGACAATTGGATCGTGGCTAATTGTTCAACCCCTGCCAACTACTTTCACATCCTACGACGCCAACTGCATCGGTCGTTCAGAAAACCACTTATTTTGCTAACACCAAAGTCCTTGCTTCGCCATAAACTTTGCGTATCTGACAAGTCTGATTTTACAGATGGTTCTAGTTTTCACAGAGTTTTGTGGGATGATGCGGAAAGAGGGTTGAGTAAAACAAAACTATTAACGGATAAGAAAATTAAACGTGTCGTTATGTGTTCAGGAAAGGTTTATTATGATCTACTAGAAGAGCGTGATAGGAGAGGTATTAGCGATATATATAATGCGATTTGAGCAGTTTTATCCATTTCCCGCTATTTCAGCCGTGAAAGAATTGGAAAGGTTCAAAAACGCTGAAATGGTTTGGTGCCAAGAAGAACCCAAAAATCAAGGCGGCTGGTCATTTATGGAACCAAACCTAGAATGGGTACTCAGTAGAATAAATGCTGCAGCCAGTCGTCCACGTTATATTGGCAGAGCTTCTAGCGCCTCACCGGCTACAGGACTTGCTTCAACTCACAAAAATCAACAAGAAGCGCTTATTAATGAAGCGCTAAGCTTTAAGGGACATTAAGCAATGACAGAAATTAGAGTACCTACACTTGGCGAATCTGTTACTGAAGCCACAGTAGCCACTTGGTTTAAGAAACCGGGTGAAGTTGTGTCCATTGATGAAATGATATGTGAGCTAGAAACTGATAAAGTAACAGTAGAGGTGCCTGCCCCTATTTCCGGTGTTTTATCTGAAATTATTGCCGACGAAGGAGAAACTGTATCAGTAGATGCTTTGTTGGCAGTACTGACTGCTAAAAGTGACAGCAAATCAGTGTCCGAAAAACCAAAAAAATCTAACAGTGAGCAAGGCAATAAGATAGAGGCGGATCAGAAGCATAAAAATGTTGAGGTGCAAGTAGCACCATCTGCAAAAAAAGCTATGGTTGAGGCAGGAATATCCCAAAATGAAATTACAGGCAGTGGGCGTCAGGGCAGAATAATGAAAGAAGATGTTAAGACTGCAATATTAAACAGGGAACAAAACCAATCACTTGAGAAAGTATCGCAAGCATCAATTCCCGTAAACGCTATATCCACTATTCAAAATTCGATTGTGCGCGAAGAACGCATAAAAATGTCACGACTTCGTCAAACTATCGCAAAAAGGTTGAAAGACAGTCAAAATACGGCGGCAATGTTAACAACATATAACGAAGTTGATATGACTGCTGTTGTAGATTTACGACAAGAATATAAAGAACTCTTTGAGAAAAAACATGGTGTACGTTTGGGCTTCATGTCTTTTTTTACAAAGGCTTGCTGCCAAGGACTTAAAGAAGTTCCTGAGGTAAACGCCGAAATTGATGGCGATGAGATCGTTTATAAAAATTATGTAAATATGGGAATTGCCACTGGAACGCCAACGGGCTTAGTAGTGCCAGTTATTCGAAATGTAGATGGAATGTCATTTTCTGAAATTGAGAAGCAGATTGCAGAAAAAGGATTAAGGGCAAGAGACGGAAGCCTCTCAATGGCAGATATGCAAGATGGCACATTTACAATATCAAATGGAGGCGTATACGGCTCTCTAATGTCATCACCCATACTTAATCCCCCACAATCTGGGATACTAGGTATGCACAAGATCCAGGATAGACCAGTTGCCATAAATGGAGAGATAGTAATTAGGCCAATGATGTATCTGGCTTTGAGCTATGATCACAGAATTGTAGATGGCAAAGGAGCAGTAACATTTTTAGTTAGGGTAAAAGAAGCACTGGAAGATCCAAGACGACTACTCATGGATCTTTAAATTGGTTCTGTTGAGCGAATTTAAGCACTGTAAACTGCATATCTTGTAGTCAGATTTGAGGAAATAAAAATGTCATACGACGTAATAGTTATTGGTAGTGGACCCGGAGGATATGTAGCAGCGATACGTTGCGCTCAACTTGGGCTAAAGACAGCTTGCGTAGAGGGCCGAGAAACTCTCGGTGGTACCTGCTTAAACGTAGGGTGTATTCCATCTAAGGCACTGTTACATGCGTCACATCAATTACATGAAGCACAACATAACTTTTCCAAAATGGGCCTCAAATCAGAAAAAATTTCAGTTGATTGGGATCAAATGCAGACATACAAAAATGAGGTAATAGAGGGAAATACCAAAGGAATTGAATTTTTATTTAAGAAAAACAAAATAGACTGGATCAAAGGTTGGGCCACAATCCCCTCCGTAGGTAATGTTAAAGTAAATGACAAAACTTACGAGACAACAGGATTAGAAATTGACGAAAAGATAATTGTAAGTTCCACTGGTGCGCTTGAACTTAAAAAAATACCGAAGAAAATGGTAATTATTGGAGCTGGTGTAATCGGTTTAGAACTAGGATCAGTGTATTCACGATTAGGATCGGATGTAACTGTACTTGAGTACCTGGATAATATTACACCAGGCATGGACTCAGAGGTTCAAAAATCCTTCCAGCGTATATTAAAAAGGCAAGGAATTAAATTTGTAATGGGTGCGGCAGTAAAGTCTGCAATATGCAAAAAAAACAAAGCGAATGTTTTATATCAAAAAAATTCAGATGAAAGTGAGCACTCCATAGAAGCTGATATTGTTTTAGTCGCAACGGGCAGAAAACCATTTACAAACGGGCTGGGCATTAAAGAGCTCGGTATCAAAGTATCGGAAAAAGGCTACATAGAGATAGATAATGAGTGGAGAACAAGTGCAAATGGAATTTATGCGATAGGCGATGCTGTCCTGGGACCGATGCTAGCGCATAAAGCAGAAGATGAAGGTATCGCAGCCGCAGAAATAATAGCCGGAAAACATGGACATGTTAATTATTCTATAATTCCAGGAGTAATCTACACATCGCCCGAAGTCGCATCGCTGGGGAAAACGGAGGACGAGCTAAAATCATCAAAACAAAATTACAAGGTTGGAAAATTTATGTTCTTGGGCAATGGACGGGCGAAAGCTAACTTTGCAGCAGACGGTTTTGTAAAAATTCTAGCTGACGCAGAGACCGACCGAATTTTAGGTGCTCATATTATTGGTCCAGCAGCTGGCGATCTAATACATGAATTATGCATGGCAATGGAGTTCGGGGCGGCTGCGCAAGACATAGCTCTAACGTGTCATGCACATCCAACCTATTCTGAAGCAATTCGGGAGGCTGCCTTAGCATGCGGAGATGGCCCTATCCACGCATGAAGGTATAAATTTAAACTCAAATGCCGGTTATTGGTATATTAGTGAAATTTACGTAGCCTCTGGTGTCATCTTTCCACCACTCTTGCCTTTTATCCGGGACTTTGTTTTTGGGACCGCCATTACCGACTCTTTCACTGCACTATCGGACTTCGCGGCATCACCATCCAGATCATCATCTCCGTGCGGCGGCTCACCTTTTATCACTCTCTTTATCTCGTCGCCTGTTAAAGTTTCATATTCGAGTAAACCCTGCGCCAGTCTTTCCCACTCAGTTTTCTTCTTGCTTAGAATTTTGTGGGCACGATCGTATGCTTCTTGAATAAACCTTTTTACTTCAACTTCAATAAGCTCTTTAGTATTAGCTGACACAGAAAGACCCGCAGTGTTACCCGAATAACCTTCATGAGCTTCGGCGTAGTCAATATTTCCAACTTTTTCGGACATGCCCCAGCGAAGTACCATCGCACGAGCCAAGCCAGATGCTTGTTGAATGTCTCCAGCGGGGCCGTTTGATACGTTATCTTCCCCATATTTAATTATCTCAGCAGCCTTTCCGGCCATGGTCATCGCCATCTTCTCTTCACATTCAGCTTTATGCCAATTTAATCGGTCAATTTCTGGCAATGAAACGACCATACCTAAAGCTCCACCTCTCGGAATGATTGTTGCCTTATATACGGGGTCACACTGCGGAAGCTCCAGTCCTACAATCGCATGCCCAGCCTCGTGGTATGCTGTCTTTTCTTTTTGATCATCTGTAAGGACCATAGACCGACGCTCGGCTCCCATCATCACTTTGTCTTTGGCGTTCTCAAAATCCACCATGCTCACAAATGTTCTGCCAATTCTAGCAGCCATTAGTGCTGCTTCATTAACCAGATTTGCTAAATCAGCGCCAGAAAAGCCAGGCGTTCCTCTAGCTATCAAACGCAAGTCAACATCCGGCCCTAGAGGAGTTTTTCTTGCGTGGACATTCAGTATTTTCTCTCTACCCTTAATATCCGGATTTGGAACATTAACTTGGCGATCAAACCTACCGGGGCGCAGTAGTGCAGGATCAAGTACATCGCGCCTGTTTGTTGCTGCTAAGATTATGACACCTTCATTTTCTTCAAAGCCATCCATTTCAACCAAAAGTTGGTTTAAGGTTTGCTCACGTTCATCGTTTCCACCACCATAACCGGCGCCCCTATTTCTGCCAACAGCGTCAATCTCATCAATGAATACAATACATGGAGCATTTTTTTTAGCCTGCTCGAACATATCTCTAACTCGACTGGCGCCTACCCCGACGAACATCTCCACGAAGTCAGAACCGGATATTGTAAAGAACGGAACACCCGCTTCCCCGGCAATTGCTCTGGCGAGTAAGGTTTTACCAGTGCCCGGAGGCCCTACAAGGAGAGCGCCCCTAGGAATTTTACCTCCTAGTTTACTAAATTTTTGTGGATTCCTTAAAAACTCGACTATCTCTTCAAGCTCTTCTTTGGCTTCATCAATACCAGCCACATCGTCAAAGGTGACTCTTCCCTGCTTTTCTGTAAGTAACTTAGCCCTACTTTTACCAAACCCCATGGCTCCGCCACGGCCACCTCCTTGCATTCGGTTCATGAAGTAAATCCATACCCCGATCAGCAACAAAAACGGTAAAATTGACATTATAAAAGATTGAAATAAAGATTGCTCTTGCTTTTCGGCTCGCACTACAACCTGGTTTGCAATCAAAAGATCGGTGACGTTTGTGTCAGCGGGTCGAACAGTGACGTATTCAACATTATCCCCACCTTTAAAACGAATATTTTCTCCATCAAGAATGACTGTTGCAACTTCCCCGCGCTCCACTGATGCAACGAAATCAGAATAGCTAATCTCGCGCGATTGTAATGATGAAGTGCCAGAACTAAAAACGTTGAACAAAACAACGATTAGTAAAAACAGAACTAACCAAAAGGCTATATTACGATTATTGCTCAACAGAGCTCTCCTTTATTACTTCCACTATATCGTGGATGTTTCCCTTTATATACATAAACATTAGTTCACTATGTTCAATGGTCTAGTAAGAATTGATCAAATGGTTGTTTGCAAAAATTAAAAGAAAATTTTGATTGAGGATCTAAAAACGGAAAATTTATCAAAGCGCTATCTTTAAACAACGCTGGCAGCACAATTATAGTTTTATATGGAATCTCTTTCCTAACAGTTGCGTCCAAAGACCTAAATCCATTTTCACCCAAGCATTTGACAGTGAACTCTGCACAATTTGCCGACGTATTTAATTCCCATCGATTATCGAAGATTAAACCATTTGCCGCCTCTACTTCATTTACACATGAATTCAATTCTCTGGTTATTTTAATACTTTTGTCATGTGAATAGCAAATGGTACCGGACCCTGAAAAGGCGGTCTTTTCGTTAATAGAAGCAAGCAATGCATCTATTTGTGATAACCTTGGGCGATACTTCTGACTGGAGACCCATTGTTGTGCAGCAGCTAGCAAACGTCTTTTGATATCTAAAGGGAGGTTAGAAAATTCCTCAAAATCGAAGATAATATCCCCATACATGCAAGATCCAAATTTTTCATAAAAATCGAATGCAAAATGGTTCAATGCTGTTTTAGCACTTTGCATCAACGAAGCCGTTTTACTTATCTTAGTCTTATCCAGACCTAATTCTGCAAAACTAGTGAGCAATTTCCTCACTCGGACCCTTTCAAAACCCTCATCACTATTTGTTGGATCTTCAAGCCACTTTACTTCGTGAAAGTTTAAAACATCTCTCAAAGTTTGACGCTCAAATTTTAAGAGTGGCCTGAATATCATAATATCGTCACCGCCGAAGGACAAATAACTCCGCTCAGCCATGCTAGATAACCCATCCACTCCAGATCCTCGTCGCAGTCGCATTAGAAAGGTTTCAGCTTGGTCATCTAGGGTGTGCCCCGTTAATATAAGCGCGCAAGACGGAAGAGATTTTTGCATCAAAAAATATCGAGCTTCACGAGCGTTGGCGGATAAATTACCTTTCAAATCCTCCCGCGCCCACAATAAAGTTTTATGTTTAAGGCCAAGATTTTTGCATAACTTACCCACATACGATGCCTCATCAGATGATCCATCTCTCAAGTTATGGTCAACGGTAAGGACTATGATTTTTAAATTTCTTTTGTTGGGCCAAGAATTTATAAGATACAACAGGCCAAGGCTATCACTGCCACCAGAAACTGCGATACCAAGAGCAGACGGATTATTAGAGAGACTATCTAGAAAACTATCGATTTTACGGTTGAACTTATTAGAAATTGCATCGAAATCAAAGCCCACTGGTAAACCTTACTGGCACTGTAAATCATTGATTGCATCTAATGCTAAAACAGTCTCTTGAGACTCTGGAAACCTAATCTGCACTTGAGACAGGATCTGACAACCGGCGTCTATCTGGCCGAGATCTACCAGTGTCTGTCCTAATCTAAACATAACTTCGGGTGCTACAGCTGATTCTGGAAAGTCAGTGTAGCTATTTAAAAATGCTCTAGCTGCAGACTTCAATTCACCCAATTCCTCAAAGGCAATTCCTCTTGAAAGTAATGCTTTCGCATTTAACGGACTATCCGGATAAGTATTCGAAAAACGCTGGAATAGATCAGTAGCTAATTCATATTCGCCATTTGCAAGAGCATCAGAAGCAGCGTCAAAATCTGCTTTTTCACCAACAGCCAATTCAGGCTCCGATGTAACCTTGTCAATCGAAGATTCCATAGCGCCTTCCAATTCGACCAATGTCCCCAAAGTAGTCGTTTCCGATATATTTGAAACATCGCCACCTTCGAGTTCCACAAGACGAAATTCTAAGTCCTCTATTCTGCTTGTTCCATCGCGAACCACTCTGTCGACCTGGTACTGCAATTCCTCGGTTTGAGAAATTAACCTTTGCAGCTCAATCTCAATAGCTTCAAGTCTAGCTAAACTCGAGCCACTGGTAATAACTTGGGGTGACGCAGCGCCAGTTGTGGATAGCTCTCTCTTTAGTTTGAGCATCTCTATGTAAAGTATAGTCAAATCTTGACGAACATCTGCAAGCGTTTGCTCCTTATTCTGGGCAAGAGCAACTGCAGCGAAAAGTATGAAAAAAATTATATAAAGAAGCCGCATTAAGCTTTCCTAAATTATTTATCAGGACCCCAAGTTATTCAAGACCGTAACAGCTCTACGATTTACCGAGTAACAGCTTTCATTACTACAGATCTCAATTGGGCGCTCTTTGCCATAGCTGACGGTTTGTATTCTACTTGCAGCGATGCCCAGCGAATTCAAATATTCTTTTACAGAGTTAGCTCGTCTGGCACCTAACGCGACATTATAGTCCCTCGTACCTTGTTCATCTGCATGACCCTCAACAATAATCTCATAATCACCATTGGTCATCAACCAGGTTGCTTGACTACTTAACAGGTCCATTGCTTCTGGGCTCAAGTTAGATTGATCAATTGCAAAAAACACTCGATCACCTATTGCTTGCTGAAAATACGCCGGAGATGTAGGATTTGAGATATCTCCCATATCATTTCCAAAGAATGTATCATTAGAATTGCCGCCAAAGGGATTTCCTGAATTAGAGCATGCTGTTAACATCACCAGAGCAGTAAATAATATTGCATTTTTGAGCTTTTTCATACTTCACCTACCATGTTCGATATTACAAGTTTACATTGTAAATTAGTATCTGAAAAGTGCTATAAGTTTCTACCGCGCTAAAGGCGACCATGATGGATCTGATGCTCCCTCTGGAGTAATCAATGGCTTCAAATTCCTGCCTGAGATATCTACACTGTAAAGGGATGAAGTTCCATTTCTCCCTTGGGTCGATCGGCTAAATACGATTACACGTCCATTTGGAGACCAAGTTGGGCCTTCATCTAAAAATGACGCAGTTAATAATCTCTCTTCACTACCATCTAATCTCATCACACCAATGTGAAACCTACCCTTACTCTGCTTTGTAAAAGCTATCATATCACCTCTAGGTGACCAAACTGGTGTGCCATAGCGGCCAGATCCAAAGCTTATTCGTCGAGCCTCGCCTCCATCGGCAGACATTATGTATAATTGTTGGGAGCCAGATCTATCACTCTCAAAAACAATCTGTTTTCCATCAGGAGAAAAACTAGGTGCGGTTTCAATTGCTGGCGATCTTGTTAGGCGTTTTACTGCTCCATTTGACAATTGCATTCGATAAATATCAACATTGCCACCATTCTCTAACGAGTAGAGTACTGAGTTACCATTTGGAGAAAATCTGGGCGCAAAAGTCATCGTACCAGCTTGGTTAATTAGTGGCCTACTCCGAACATTACCAACATTAAGTATTTGAACCTGGGGAAATCCAGACGCATAGCTGGTGTACAAAACTTTGTCTCCTTTGGGAGAAAACCTTGGAGCCATTACTATTGAATTACTATCTGTAAGATATTTTACATTTGCGCCATCGTAATCCATCAAAGCCAACCTTTTTCTCCGTTGTGCCTTACCGCCGGTCTCAGAAACAAAAACAATCCGACTATCAAAATATCCCGTTTCGCCGGTAATACGGCTATATACCTCGTCAGCTACTTTATGAGCTATCCGTCTCCAGCTATTGGCATTCCCTGAGAATTTGAGACCAGAGCCTAATTCTTGCTGTGAGAACACATCATATACACGGAACATCACTGTTAGTTTACCACCATTGTTCACAGATACTGACCCAGTGATTAGCGCATCTGCATTTATGACTTGCCAATCACTAAACTGAACAGGTGAAGAGAAACTGGTGATTTTACTTACGTGTGCAGAAGTTGGAATTTCTCGAAACAAACCTGTGCCAGTAAGGTCATTACGAACTACGTTGGTCAAATTACGCGCAACTTCAACAGCATTTGGGGTCTCTGCAATAAATACAGGTACGGCAAAGGGCATAGGCTCAATGACACCTTGCGTTATCTCAATTCGCAGTGGGGCCGCGGATAACGCGCCGCCATTTAAAATTATGAATGCTGCAAAAATAAGCCGAAACATTATCTATTCCTCATCTGATCTGGATTAAATGTGAGGACAATCTGTTGCCATTGCGCATAATCAAAATCTTGCAAATTAAATCCATCCCATTTCTTTTGACACTTAAAAATTGTTTTCTTTGCATTTGTAAATGCACTGCGAACTGCTGATCCTTCTCCTCCTTCACTTGAAATAAGTTTTATTTCATTGCGTTCAATTTTACCATTTTTATCCAACGAAAATCGTACTGTAACCTTAACATAGGCATTTTGGTTTCCAACATCAACATTCCAACAAGGCTCAATTTGCTTGAGTAAAGCATTCCCAACTGACGCATTTATCGTTTCTATGCCTGGCGATTCACTGGAAACGACATCTGGGCTTTCTAAATTTTCCAGTTCATTTTCAATACCGCTTAATGCGGAACTGACAGCGTTAGCAAGATCTACACTATCAGTATCTTTTATTTCGCTATCCGGCTGGATTTGAGGTCTTCCCTTCGGTCGCAGTGAACTTTTTGGTGCACCAGATGGCTTTTTTTTCGGTTCAGTAATTATTTCGGTTGTCGCTCCGCGTGTAGATTGCATTTTTTCTTCTAATTCTAAATCTGGCTTTTCTTCGTCAGTGGGAACTTGACTTAAGCTTTCAATTACATCGTCATTGAATGCGTCCTCGTTTTCCGGCATAACTGGGACCGATGCGACCCTATCCGCTATCACTGGACTTGGGGTTTCACTGGCCTCTAGATTTGACTCCACTGATGGATCATCTTTATTTAAAACTGGCTGATCTGGCTCATTGGATAATTCAGGGGACACAGACTGCATCTGTTCAGGTATTTCAAGCTTATCTTGCTCCAACTTGGGGGTATTGGGAACTTTCGGAGAAACCGCTGAAACTTCTGAATCAATTTTTGAAGTGGTTGGATTATTCGTTAGCTGGTCAGGTTCAATCTGATTTAGAATATCAATTTCATCACTTACCTGTGGGTTACTATCCTTCGCTAATTGATATGCGAACTGTTCCTCAGAAATAATAGAAACTGAGGTGATTGAGATTTCTTCCGGTTTTGAGGTAAAAACATCCCCCATAACAAGCCATAATAGAAAAGAAAGATGCGCTGCACCTGAAATATAGTGCCCAACATGCATCTCGTATTAATTCTCAACATTCATAATATCTGGAGATCCAACATCAGTAACCAGGCCAACATTTGAAAAACCAGCACCGTTTATTGCCCCCATAATTTTTGCTACAAACTCATAAGGTACGGACCCATCCGCCCTAAGGTAGATCAAATCACTTTCACGCTCACCTGATATTGCCGATAACTTAGGTATCAGTTGCTCATACGGAATAGCTGTTTCTTGTAGAACAATTTTCTTATCTGCCGAAATTGTAATTGAAAGAGGTACATCATTTTCACTGGGAAGTGCATTAGCCGCAGTTTTAGGTAATTCTATTGGAATTCCCACAGTCAGCATGGGTGCAGTTACCATAAATATTATCAGTAAAACCAACATTACATCGACGAAGGGAGTCACGTTAATTTCCGACATAGGACGAACTCTTTTTGTGCGTCTATTTCTTTTACTTTTCTGCAGCTGTACTGTTCCAGCACCCATTTCAACTATCCAATTGGCGGCTTAAAATTGTTGAAAATTCATCAGCAAAACTTTCATACCCAGCAACAATTCGGTCAGAATCCGCACTAAGTTTATTATAAAATATCACAGCTGGAATGGCAGCCAAAAGTCCAAGTCCGGTTGCGAGCAAGGCTTCAGCAATTCCTGGAGCAACTACTGCCAAATTAGTGTTCTGCTGCTCAGCAATCTCTATAAAAGCATTCATTATTCCCCATACGGTTCCAAATAAACCGATAAAGGGAGCTGTAGACCCAATTGTTGCCAGGATTGTTAATCCTGACTGCAGATCTTCAGCCTCACGCACTACAGCTACATCCATTGAACGATCTATTCGCGCTTGCGCACCGGCTATCATGACTCCATCCGACCGATGACTTCGTTCCCACTCCACCATACCGGCGGCAAAAACACGTTCCGTGTGTCCAGTTGGATCTGGCCCCAATTTTTCGAAAAGCTCATCCAAAGGCTCTCCAGACCAGAAAGATTGGTCGAAGTTAGATGCTTCAGTCCGTGCTGTCCTAAATGATATTAATTTTTTGAATATAATCGACCATGACCAGAATGATGACCCAATTAACATAATCATAACAATTTTAACTGTGATAGTCGCACGCCCAAAAAGCGCCCAAAAAGTAAAAGCTTCATTTTCCATTTTATCTGCTCATTTATTTGCCATCTTTGGCTTGGCGTGAGCATAAACGTTTTACTCGATAAATCCAAATAATATCGTTTAGAAAACCGAGAAATAAATATTTTAAGTGAATTTATCAAAAATTACTTTTGGTAATTTTACCAAAACGCCACTCATATCGATAGAGACTATATCCAAAACGGCTTTAAATATGAGATCATTATCTCGATAAATATCCTGATTTAATTTAAGTCGGACCCGTGTTTTACTTATTAATTCTGTCGATATTGTAAGTAGATCGTCAAATTTTGCCGCTTTCATATAATCCGCTTCTACTTTCCGAACCGCAAAAACAATTCCAAAATCGTTGCGCAGAACATTTTGGTCGAGACCAATGTTACGTACCCACTCACTTCTCGCCCGTTCAATAAACTTTAAATAGTTTGCGTAATAAACAATCCCGGCTAAATCAGTATCTTCATAATATACGCGGCATTGGAAAGTATCTCTTTTCATCAATTAACCACCATTTTGGTTACTCTTGCGGACAATCGTAATGCCATAGATTTATCATTAGAGGCATCTGGCAAAGTAGGATCATAGGCAACCCTGATAAGTGTTGAGACAGTAGGTTTCAACAAAGTATGATGATCATCAGAAACTAACAAGGGAGAGCCGCTTTTAAAAGCATCATCTGACCACAGTAAAACCGACTGTACAACCTGTGATAACATCAGTGTTTGCGCTGGCACTTGCATTATATTTTCATCGATTTTAATAAATACAAAACAAGCGCGAATAGCTCCTGCATTATCAAATCGAAAAATCCTATACTGATTTGCTTCCGCTTCTATAAGCTGTTCCACAAGTGTGGACATGTTTGGCACCAATTTGTCGAGATTTGGTACTTCAATAAGCTCGAGCCAATTACTAAAAAAAAAGAACATAAAATTCGAACCAAGCTCTGGGTCTGTCTCACTCATTTGTTGATTTGTAAGTGACATAACTGCTTCAATGGCACCTTTTAGTATAGCTAAAGAATTATCGTCTAAGCCAAATACCACGGGAGCGACCGGTCGTCCCCACCTAGCAAATAAAAAAGTGCCATCATTTCTAGTAAAATAACTTTCAACTTCTTCAGGGGTCAATTCACTAATTCCTGAAATGTTACTAGTTAATGGAGTGAAATAGATCGTCAGATTGGCTTGGCGGCTTAAGTCCAAGATGCTTCCAACCACCGCTAGCCAATGCTCTTCCCCGAGGAGTTCGTTGTATAAGGCCCTGTTGCAAAAGATATGGCTCAATAACCTCTTCCAGTGAATCTCTACTTTCTGACAGAGCAGCACTGATGGTTTCTATGCCAACCGGGCCCCCGGCATACTGTTCAGCAATAAGTTTCAAATATCTCCGGTCAGCGCCATCTAAACCTAGCGAGTCAACACCTAGTCTAGTTAAGGCGTGATCTGCAAGTTTCTTCGATATTGTACCATCCCCATCAACCAATGCAAAATCAGCTACTCTCCTTAACAACCGACCAGCAATTCGAGGCGTCCCACGAGCGCGCTTAGCGATTTCCATTGCGCCCGATACATCTGCAGGGGCCCTTAATTTCTTCGCATTTCGAGATACAATCTCGAAAAGCTCTTCATTTGTATAAAACTGCAATCTAGTTGGAATTCCAAATCGATCTCTGAGAGGTGTTGTTAACAAACCAAGTCTCGTCGTGGCACCAATTAAAGTGAACGGTTGCAATTCAATTCTAACCGTTCTGGCAGCAGGCCCCTCGCCGATAACCAGATCTAACTCAAAATCTTCCAATGCAGGATATAATACCTCTTCCACTGCAGGGTTTAGTCGATGCACTTCGTCAATAAATAAAACGTCTCTGGCTTCCAGATTTGTCAATATTGCTGCTAAATCTCCCGCTTTTGCCAACACAGGACCCGATGTCATACGAAAATTGACACCCAACTCTCGGCTCATAATCTGTGCCAATGTTGTTTTCCCAAGCCCTGGCGGACCATAAAAGAGAGTATGGTCCATTGCTTCACCACGCCTTTTGGCTGATTCAACAAAAACCTTCAAATTCGATCTTACTTCTGCCTGCCCAATGAACTCTGCTAAACTTTCAGGTCGTAGTGCTCGATCATTATCATCCGAGTTTTTTTCAGGACTTAAAATTGGTTCTTGTTCAATCATAAAATCAATTTTCGTTTGGTGAAAGAAGCTTAAGCGCTTTCTTAATTATGTCTGGCGTAGATAACGTTTCTTCTAGATCGCTTGCAAGAGAGATAGCATTAGCAGCCTCGGAGGGACTATAGCCCAAGTTTTTTAAAGCTGATAAAGCTTCGGCTTGATTTTTTTGTCTTTCTTCTGAAGACGAAGTACTTCTTTCCAGTATACCGGCCATCTCGCCCCCGGAATATATATCTGCATTGTCTTTACTATCTTTAGAGATAGGCTCTTTCTTTTCTACAGCTGATTGACCAAAAACAGCAGCCATTGCCATTATTTGAGGTGCCTTTTCTTTAAGTTCATTTACAACTCTTTGCGCCGTCTTTGGTCCTATACCTTTTGCTTGCTTAACAGCAGCCCAATCACCAATTGAAATCGACCTATTTAATCCATCAGCACCCAAAGCACCCATGATTGCTAATGCAGCTTTAGCACCAACGCCCTGGACCGTCATTAAAAGCCTGTGCCACTCTTTTTCTACAATACTAGTAAAACCAAAAAGCTGAAGTATATCTTCGCGCACTAAAAGATCTGTATATAAAAATGTATATTCGCCAACTGCTGGTAAAGATCGTAGTGTTCTCTCTGAACAGTATACTACATAGCCTACCCCTTGAACATCAATGAGTAGGTGATCCTCCGAAAAATACTCAATTTTCCCGTACAGCCGCCCTATCATGAGACTGCCTTTTCAATTGCGACCATATATCTATTTTGAGAGTAACCATAATGAGCATGACACAAGGCAATCGCTAAAGCGTCCGTTGCGTCCACACCATTCAGAGCAACGCCAGGTAGTTGTAATTTCACCATATGCGCAACCTGATTTTTATCTGCATGTCCCACACCTACAACGGCTTTTTTTACTTTATTTGGAGCGTACTCAGAAACTGCCAAACCAGCTTTTGCTGGTACTAGCAAAGCTATTGCTCGCGCTTGGCCAAGCTTTAATGTCGCAGCTCCATCCTTATTGACAAACGTTGTTTCTACTGCAGCAACATCGGGTTTAAAATTCTCAAAAATATTTTCCAGCTGGATGAATAAGGAATGCAGTCTTTCTGATAAGTCTATGCCTTTTGATCTGCAAATACCATTTGCAACATGAGTAATGCGGCTTTGCTTTACATCTATTAATCCCCAGCCCATATTTCTAAGGCCGGGGTCAATACCTATAACCCTCATTATCCTGCACCTCAATTTTTTCAAATATTAGCACGAAACGTGAACAAATGCCAAATAGAATTATTTTATTCTCAAATACGCTTACATTTAAAACCAAAACATTTAGTATTTATGAAGGACATAATAGAGTCAAATCTTGCGGAAAATTATTGTCACCCATTCCCCAATCTCTATCTGATTGGATAGAGAGAAGCCAACGCCAGTATATTTATTGACAACCAATTCCGCTTGCTCACTCAAAATACCAGATAACACAACGTATCCTCCAGACAAAGAATACTTTGAAATATCGGTTGCTATCGCAAGAAGAGGGGCAAGTAATATATTTGCAAAAATCAAATCAAAAGGATTTTTGGTTTTTATTTGCTCATGGGCAAATCCACTTGCTTCAAAACATTGAATGTTTCGATCTAATCCATTTGCAAGAATGTTCATTTTGGCGACGCTATGGGCTACAGAATCAATATCACTGGCGATAACATTGGCGGAGAAAATACGCGCAGCAGCCATTGCCAAAACTGCAGTACCACAACCAACGTCAATAACATTTTTTGCCTTAAACCCATCTGTGATGAGTTGCTCCAGAGCAAGCAGGCAACCTTTAGTTGTCCCATGATGTCCGGTCCCAAAAGCCATTGATGCCTCTATAAGCAATGGTTCACAATCAGGCGGGACTTTAACACTATCGTGTGATCCATAAACGAAAAACCTTCCAGCAACTACTGGCTTTAGTGAACGCTGAACTTTTGAAACCCAATCAATCTGAGGCAATTCTGATATTTTAAATTCTTCAGCTTGAAAAACAGCAGCAAGCAAAGCCAAACTTATATCATCTGGCTTTTCCGAGAAATATGCTCCAACCTCCCAAAGCCCCGAACCATCTTCCAATTCGAAAACTCCAACTCCAATTGGTTCGGGTGTAAGCCGTTCTAAAGCATCGCCGAGATCAGAAGCGTTTATTCTCCCGGGAAGTGTCGTTAAAGCAGTAAAAGTAGTCATTAATAAATATACGCCAATCTAATAGCTAATACAAAAGAAAAAACTGCTAAAATACCAGCTGCGCAGAAAACTAAAAAAGGAGACGCAAGCCACAAGAAGCCAAGAACAACGGGCAAGAAAATAGCAGCTATGTGATTTATTGTAAAAGCAACAGCGGCAGTTGCTGCTATATCTCTCGGGTCCGCAATTTTTTGAAAATAGGTTTTAATCGCTAAAGCCAGAGCAAAGAAAAGATGATCCAAAAGATAAAGGATGGCAGCAATTAAAACACCCCAACCGAAGAGGTATATCCCACCGTAAGCAAAAAAGACTAATGCCAGACCAAGGTATTCGACCGCAAGAGCATTACGCTCTCCATATCGAGCAACTGCGCGCCCAATTAATGGTGCTAGACAAATATTAAGAATTAAATTTATTAGGTAAAGTGTTGTCAATTGCTGCACGTCCATGCCAAACTTTTCCACCATCATAAATCCGGCAAAAACTACAAATATCTGCCTACTTGCCCCCGACATGAATTGTAACAGATAATAAAGCCAATAACGCTTACGTAGGACCATTTTCTTCGTCTGAGGTATTGATGCCTTAAAGTTGGGGAAAAGGATATAGCCCAGCACAGCCAATAAAAAACAGGCAAATCCAGCTAACATATATGCGGAATTAAAAGATAAATTTAGCTTATCCCAGCCAAAAATTATACATATGTAAGCGATCAATGTCGCCGCCGACCCGATTGCCATGAGTTTACCAAGCTTACCTGGAGCCTCTTCTTTTGAAAACCATTGGAGTTGCAACGACTGATTAACTGTTTCAAAAAAATGAAATCCGATGGAACTCAGAAGAGTTATCGTCAATATGCCACTTAAATGAGGGAACCATGCAGTAGCGGCGGTAGCAAGGCCGAGCAGCCCTAGCATTAGAAGCGCTAATGTCTGCTCTCTAAAAAAAAGTAAAATGCTGATTACACCCACGGCAAAAAAACCAGGTATTTCTCGGACAGTATGCAAAATGCCGATGTCTAAACCATCAAAACGAATTATTTCGACGACAAAGTTGTTCAAAAGGGCAGACCAAACGGAAAATGCTAAGGGCATAGCAATTGCCATTAATATTAATAAGGCTTCAGGACGTCTCCATTTTGGCAACTTAGATAAATGGCTAATTTGATAGTTTTCCTTCATAGCCCGCGTATAATCAGGATTTGTATTTAAGACCAGTTGATAAATCACAAAAAACTTTGAGGATCCACATCAATTACCAAACGGATATCTTTTCTTAAATTTAAACCCGAAAGCCATAACTTGATTACGCTTTGCATGGATACGGCTTTGCTCGCCTTAAGTAACATCCGAACTCTATATCGACCTCTCACTCTTGTAATAGGCGCAGGTGCTGGCCCATAAAGGGTAATTCCTGCAGAAGATAGAATAGTAGCCTTTTTTGACAATTTATATCCAATCTCAAAGGCATCTTCAGAATTCTGAGCAGAGATTAGGATCCCAACCAATCGACCGAAAGGAGGCATTTCTGCGAGTTCCCTACCTTTTGCTTCTGCAATCCAGAATTGTTCATCTTGCCCGTTAGTAATAGCTTCTATAACTGGATGCTGAGGTTGGTATGTCTGTAAATATGCCGTTCCTCTTTTATCATTTCTTCCCGCTCTACCAGAGACCTGTCGTAAAAGTTGAAAAGTACGCTCAGCAGCGCGGAGATCTGACCCCTGCAAACCTAGATCGGGATCAACAACACCAACAACCGTAAGATTAGGAAAATTATGTCCTTTGGCAATCAATTGGGTGCCGATGATTATATCCGTATTACCGCGCGAAATACTTTCCAATTCATCTTTTAATGACCTTGCTGAACTATACAAGTCTGATGATAATACTGTGATTGATGCCTCTGGAAATGATTTGGTTGCTTCCTCTGCCAGTCTTTCGACGCCGGGTCCAATCGGAGCAAAGTTGTCGATTGCCTGGCAACTTGGACAAGTTCTGGGCATAGGCTTAGTTTCACCACATTGATGGCACATTAACCGTTTCTGGAACCGATGCTCGATCATTGCAGTATCACAAAAATCACAACCAATTCTCTGACCACATGAGCGGCACAAAGTGACTGGAGCATAGCCTCTACGGTTCAAAAATAATAATGCTTGTTCATTATTATCAATCGCTTCTTCGATTTTATATTTAAGGATTGGTGAAATCCACTGATCCGATCGTAACTTTTCGTTCCGCATATCAATTACTTGAATATCTGGTAGAACTGACGAACCATATCTTTTTGTCAAATTGAAGCGCTTGTACTTACCTAATTTGGCATTATTCCATGTCTCCAAGCTTGGGGTCGCTGATGCCAATATTACTTTTGCACCTGCTAAAGATGCTCTAAGCACGGCCATATCTCGCGCATGATATAATACACCATCTTGCTGTTTGTAAGATGAATCATGCTCTTCATCGACAACGATAAGCCCCAGTTCCTCAAAGGGCAAAAAAAGTGCTGACCGAGCTCCAATTACGATTTGAGCCTGACCTCGACCAACCATTTTCCAAACCCTGCGGCGTTCAGATTGAGAAATACCAGAATGCCATTCCGCCGGTGAGACTCCAAAACGGGCTTTAATTCGTTTTGTGAAATCTCCAGTTAATGCTATCTCTGGCAGCAGAACTAAAGCCTGTTTTCCATTATCAATTACCTTTGAAATTGCCTCTAAATACACAGCAGTTTTCCCAGAACCAGTCACACCACAAAGTAAGATTGAGGAATGGCCTTGTTGATCCAAAAGGTTATTTATATCAAAAACTACCTGTGCTTGATCTTCGCTTAGCTCATTTAATGAATATGCAGTATTCACCTTTGCGTATGGTAAGTCCTTGGGCTCCATTTTAGTAAATAGGCACCCAGATGAAATCATCCCGCTAATTACAGAGGGCGAAACTTTTGCTAATTTAGCTAATTCTGAGATGGGCGCGCCGATACCATTCAAATTATCTAAGGCCCCTAAAACACGGCTTCTTGCAGGGGTCATTTTAAATTGATTTGGCACTTTCCCCTTGTAAATTAATTTTTTGTAAACCTCTTGGGCCGCAAGATCTCGTACGCGTGTAGCTAATCTCAATACAGCATATAACGGTGAAACCGTATAATCTGCTACTTTCCAAATAAAATCTTGAAATTCTGGCTGTAAAGGCTGAAAATCTAAAATCCTATCAATCGTTTTAATTTTCTCAAGCTCAATTTTTTCAGTACTTGAGCCCCATACCAAACCCACGACTATACGCTGACCAAAAGGAACAAGAACGATAGCACCTTTGAAGCAACCCTCACGCGGAGCCCTGTATGTGAATAAACGATCGATAGGCTGTGTCGTCAACACTTCTACCAACGATCCATAAACAAAAAATTCTTGATCTTGTCTCAAAGTTTTCCTTAAGGGCTTTTCCAAAGCTTAAAACTGAAGTAAATGATCTTCAACGCTTCGCCAAGCGCAAGGGAGATAAAACAATGAAATTTTTTGTTGATACGGCAGAAATTGATCAAATTAAAGAGCTCAACGACCTCGGAATGGTGGACGGTGTAACAACGAACCCATCACTTATTAAGAAATCAGGAAGAGATATCATTGAAGTTACAAAGGAAATTTGTTCGATTGTAGACGGCCCTGTGAGTGCTGAAGTTACTTCGACTGAAGCTGATACTATGATTGCGGAAGGTCGCAAACTTGTAACAATTGCAAAAAATATAGCTGTGAAAGTCCCATTAACCTGGGATGGGCTGAGAGCATGCAAAACCCTAAGTTCTGAAGGGCACATGGTAAACGTGACGCTTTGTTTTTCGGCAAATCAAGCCTTACTAGCAGCAAAGGCGGGCGCCACATTCATTTCACCATTTATCGGAAGGTTGGATGACATCAATCTCGACGGCATGCAGTTGATTGAGGATATTCGTGAAATTTATGACAACTACGATTTTGAAACTCAAATTTTGGCTGCCTCGATCCGTACCGTTAATCACGCATTAGAAAGTGCTCGTATAGGCGCCGATGTGATGACCGCACCACCAGCTGTCATAAAATCCATGATAAACCATCCACTTACCGACAAAGGGTTAGCCGCATTCTTAGAAGACATAAAATTTACAAAACAAAAAATCCTGTAAATTATTTCAATACCATGCCATTGTATTGATAAAATTATACGGGCAAAAATATGGAAGAAACTACTCGCGCAGAACTGCTCGCTGATCCATCAATTATTCTTGATGACAAGGAATTGATGGAGAGCCTTCTAACGGCAACAGATATCAAATTGGGTAATAACGTTGTTGATTTACGTAACGTAGCTATGAGCCGATTAACTCATAAGTTGGGAGAGCTTGAAGGGACACATAAATCAGTCGTTGCTGCAGCATATCAAAATCTTTTAGGAACAAAACAGATCCATCAAGCAGTTATTGAGCTTATGAGCATGAACAACCTAGATCAGTTTGTTCTCAGTTTAAAATCTGACTTATTAAAAATTTTAAATGTTGATTGCATATTTATCTTGGTTGAGAGCCCAGTTGGTTTGGAGAGCGACTTACTACCAACCCACTACAATCCTCACGTACAATCCGTAATTCCAGGCTTTGTAAATACTTATATAAATCAGGGAAATGAAACTAAGGCATCAAAAATAAAATTACGACAAGCAACTAGTGCCACGGATCAGTTATTTGAAAATGTATCCGTTAAGATTGCATCAGAAGCATGTATTGAGTTAAATCTTAATAATAACGTAACCATAGGGATGATTGCATTCGGATCTAGTGATGCAAATTTCTTTGAACCAGGACAAGGTACCGATTTATTGAAATTTTTTGCCTGTGCCTGTGAGAAAATGTTGGAGCGATGGATAACTTAAAACTTATCGCACCTGCCATAATCGAAAGCATTGAAAACTGGCTTGAAATAAAAGCTGCGACAAGCACTCTCGCAAGTAATACTAGGGTAGCATATCATAACGATGTGACAGATTTTTTTATTTTTTTATCAGAACACCACAATGAGATCACTCAGCTTTCAACTGTTGAAAAGCTAAAAATTTCAGACATAAGAGCATGGCAGGCAAAGTTAAGAAATATGAATTCAGGCGCCAGATCAAATGCCAGAAAGTTATCAAGTTTAAAGTCATATATACGATGGCTTGCCAAGCATCGAGGATTTGATGCTACCCATATATTGTCAATAAAGTCTCCAAAATTTTCTAATAAATTACCACGTCCCCTAGAACCAATGGAGGCAAAAGCTGTTTTGTCAGAATGCGAAAGTACATCGACTGAGCCTTGGGTGATTGCGCGAGATAGCGCCGTTTTAATATTGCTTTACGGTTGTGGCTTACGCATATCAGAGGCACTAGACATACGGACAAAAGATATACCACTAGGCAACTCAATGAGAGTTACTGGAAAAGGCGGCAAAGTGCGGGTCGTTCCAGTGTTAAAAATTGCACAAAATGCTGTTCGTCATTACGTAGAATTATGTCCATTTCAACTATCGGCAAATGATGAAATTTTTCGGGGCGTGAGAGGTAAGCCGCTATCGCCCAAAATAATTCAAAACAAAATGAAGTTAGTTCGAAATCTTCTTGGCCTTCCAGCATCTGCTACACCGCATGCTCTTCGACATAGCTTTGCCACGCATCTATTATCAAATGGCGGTGACTTAAGGACCATTCAAGAACTACTTGGGCATGCAAGTCTCTCGACTACACAAATTTACACAGCGGTAGATAGTGTGAGGCTAATGGAAGTTTATTCTAAAACTCATCCTCAGGCTTAGCAGTTGCGCTCAGACTTAATATAATCGTATAGAATGAAAATGGATCCAAGAATTGCCGCTTTATCTGTCCACTTATTTACTGCCTCAGGAGCAGTATTTGCAATGCTTTCAATGCTTGCGGCAGCAAATCATCAATGGAGTTTAATGTTCTTATGGCTCGTAGTTGCATTTGCAGTAGATGGTATAGATGGTCCACTAGCAAGAAGATTTGATGTCAAAAATTATGCCCCAAGGTTCGATGGAGTGTTGCTTGACCTAATTATAGATTATTTAACTTATGTGTTTATACCAGCATTTGCACTGTTTCAATCTGGCCTGTTACCGGGTTGGACCGGATGGGTTACAATAATTATAATAACATTTGCATCAGCGATGTACTTTTGTGACGGAAATATGAAGACTAAAGACAATAGCTTCCACGGATTTCCTGGGTGTTGGAACATGGTAGCTCTTGTGATGTTCGCGATTCAACCAAACTTTTGGATCATTCTGTCGCTGGTTACTACATTAGCTATAGCTATGTTTCTTCCATTGAAGTTTATCCACCCCGTTCGGACTGAGCGCTGGCGTCATGCCTCTTTACCTATAACACTTCTATGGATTTCATTTGCGGGGTGGTCTGCTTGGGTTGATTTTTCCTCAGACCCAATAATTTTGTGGGGACTAACAATCACATCACTATATTTAATTAGTGCTGGTCTGTTTCAACAGCTCATATCAAAAAGATAATTCAATATTAAATCTTGGTGTTATATGCCCTTGTAAGTCTGTTACTAAAGTTTATGATAATGGGGTCAAACTTATGGGAAATTTAAATGTCTTGGACTGATGAAAGAGTAGAAATTCTTAAAAAATTATGGGGCGAAGGCCAGTCGGCTAGTCAAATAGCTAAAGAACTCGGTGGCGTGACTAGGAACGCAGTAATTGGGAAGGTGCATCGTTTGGGATTATCAAATCGAGCCACAAGTTCATCATCAAAATCTGATGCCAAATCAAAAGCTTCCGTCAAGTCTCTCTCTGAAACAAAAAGAAATTCAAATAAGGCTAATACATCAAAAGTAACCACTGCAAATTCTCCGTCAGAACCAAGATCAAATGTAACAAGTTTAAGACGGCAGATTATACCTGCCGGCCAACCTCTTCCTCCTCAACCATCAGCAAATGAAATTAGCCCAGAAGCTTTAGCGCGCGTAAATGAGATTGAAAAGAAGGCGAAAAAAATCTCTCTTCTTGAATTGACCGAACGAACATGCAAGTGGCCAGTCGGGGACCCAGCTACTGAAGATTTTTGGTTTTGTGGTCTACCATCTCAGGCGGGCAAACCATACTGTGAGGCTCATGTCGGCGTTGCATTTCAACCGATGAGCCAGAGACGTGATCGTCGTAGATAGGTTTAGATAGAAGTTTGAGTTTGGATCCCAAAAAAAGGCTATTGTTAAACAATTACTTGCTTAAACAATGGTGAAAATGAACATAATGCGCCGTCCAGATCTAGCAAACCCAAGAATTCCCAACGATTTACAAAAAAATCAGCCTACTGTTGGAATGGTCTCATTGGGTTGTCCAAAAGCCTTGGTAGATAGTGAACGCATACTAACAAAACTTCGTGCAGAAGGTTATCAAATATCTAGCGATTATGCTGGTTCTGATGCAGTAATAGTAAACACCTGTGGTTTTCTAGATAGCGCAAAAGCCGAAAGCTTAGATGCAATCGGGGAGGCATTGGCAGAAAATGGCAAAGTAATTGTTACCGGCTGTTTAGGGGCCCACCCAGAGTACATTACCAAAGAGCATCCCAAAGTACTAGCCGTAACCGGACCACAACAGTATGAAAATGTACTAGACGCAGTTCATCAAATTGTGGCACCGAAACCCAACCCTTTTGTTGATCTCCTTCCACCTGCAGGTATTAAATTAACTCCAAGACACTATAGCTATCTTAAAATTTCAGAAGGTTGTAATCACAAATGTAAGTTTTGCATCATTCCGAAAATGCGTGGTCGTTTATCAAGCAGACCAGCCCACCACGTAATCAAGGAGGCTGAAAAACTAGTAGACAATGGCGTAAAAGAATTATTAGTTATCTCTCAAGACACATCAGCCTACGGTCTAGATTTAAAACATTCTATTGTTAATGGTCACAGAGCACATATTTTGGACTTAGCCAGAGATTTAGGATCTTTGGGAGCATGGATAAGGCTGCACTATGTCTATCCATATCCTCACGTAAAAGATTTAATTCCATTAATGGCAGAAGGAAAAATTCTATCATATCTAGACATACCATTTCAGCATGCTCACCCTGAAACATTGAAAAGAATGGCCCGCCCCGCAGCTGCATCACGTACGTTACACGAAATCGAAAATTGGCGAAAAATTTGCCCAGACATCACTTTAAGGTCAACATTCATGGTAGGTTACCCAGGCGAAACAGAAGAAGAGTTTAGCTTTCTGCTTAATTGGTTAGAAGAAGCCCAATTAGATCGCGTTGGTTGCTTTCAATATGAAAATGTGGAAGGGGCGAAATCAAACCAATTATCAAATCAAGTACCGAATGACATAAAGCAGGATAGGTGGGAACGTTTCATGTCAAAGGCTAATGAGATATCATGCAGTAAATTAGAGCGCAAAGTAGGTACAAAGGTCGAGGTAATAGTTGACCAAATAGATGAAGACGCTGCAATATGCAGAACCAAAGCAGACGCACCAGAAATTGACGGTAATTTATTTATTGATAAAAATTTTTCTCATTTAAACCCCGGCGATTTACTTACGGTAAAAGTAGATGAAGCAAGTGATTATGATTTATGGGGTGCAGAAGTTAGGTAAAGGTTTTTCAAATTTAATAATCATTTTATGAGTAATCTATATTTTGAATGGAAAATTGTCGCGCTTCGTTGTCTAAAGTAGGATAACTACTATCTGTAGAGGATGAGTGATCACAATATACCTTACACAATAGTTCTTTTTAATGGCGACTGTAAGATTTGCAGTAAAGAGATTTGTGTCTATCAAACTTACGGCGCCGGTAGGGAGCTGCCTATCGATTTTAAGGATATCAATGCTATTGATCTGGCTCCATTCGGGTTAACAAGGAATGAAACCGCTCGTCAACTTCATGTGATCAAGAATTATGAATTATTCAAGGGCGTTAAAGCTTTTGTTGTCTTATGGAACGAAATGCCAAGATATCGCTTTCTTGCAAAAATTTTTAGTTTACCCGGGGTCACAGACGTAGCACAATTTTTTTATTACCATATAATCGCTCGTTATCTTTATGCACGTGACATAAAAAGATTAAAAAACCAGCGCTCTATTTTATAATTACCCCAGGGTTCATAATGCCATTCGGGTCAAATATATTTTTTAGTTTTTTCATTAGATCTAATTTTACAGGGCTACTATACTTGATTAAATCGTTTACCTTAGATCGGCCTATACCGTGCTCTGCACTTATAGATCCTTCAAGCTCCACGGTTAAATCATGCACCACACTTTCAATAATTTCTCGCTGCGATGAATATTGATCTTTTGTTTTTCCAGCTTCAGGAAATACATTGAAATGTAAATTACCATCACCCAAATGTCCAAAGCAGTTTATTCGAAATTTTCCAACTGACGATAACTGAAAGTGAGCCCTATCTATAAATGTTGGAATTGCTGAAAGCGGTAATGAGATATCGTGACTGGCGATAGCACCAACTTTTCGGTTTGCTTCAGGTATTGTTTCTCTAAGACCCCACAACGCGTCACTTTCCTTCTGAGATTTTGCAAGTACACCATCATAGGCTAACTTCATGCCGCAAATTTTTTCATAAAGTTTTATCATAGAGTTTTCTGCGTTTCTATTCGATCCAAAACCTAAATGAATAAGTATTGCCCAATCAGGTATTTTAATAAATGGGAAACTTACATCAGGCATTTTTTCTTGAATGAAAGAAAAACCCTGCCCTGATAACAATTCAAATGCACTTATTCCTTCAGCAAAAAAATCTTGAGCAATATTAAGAACAGCTAGCGCATCCTTTGGGCAATCTACGAATAGGAGAGCAGTACTTTCCGATTTCGGCAAAGGAGCCAATTTAAGTGAAGCAGCAGTCACAAAACCTAAAGTACCTTCGGAGCCAATCAATAAGCTTTTTAGATCATAGCCAGAGTTATCTTTCCTAAGGCGGCGAAGATCAGACCAGATCTCCCCACTGGGAAAAGTTGCTTCTATCCCTAAACATAAATCTCTGGCATTACCGTATCTTATGACACCAATGCCGCCTGCATTAGTAGCTAAATTACCTCCAATTCTCGCAGTACCTTTTGATGCTAAAGATAATGGAAATAAACGGTCAGCGGCTCTGGCCTCCTTTTGAATATCTTCCAATGTGCAACCTGCTTGACACACAATAGCATGTTCTTTTGGGAATATATCGATAATCGATGTTAATCGTTCAGCAGACAAAATAAGGGGTGCCAATAAGTTTTCTCCGACTTGGCCACCAACGAGGCCCGTACCACCACCGTAAGGTATCACGGGCACACGAGCATCTGAGCAAATCTTTAGAACTTTTGATGCCTCTGTAACATTTCGTGGAGCCACAACTGAACCAATATTGCCAATCCATCTACCTCGAGGTTCTTCAGCATATGCCTGCGAAGCTGGGCGAAAAACCTCATACCCACAGGCATTTTCTATTTTGGCTAAAAGCTCTTTATCAACAGGATTGAAAGTCAAAATAAATATACCGAACTAAACTAGCAATATCTTTCATCTGCATTAATCTCATACAACCCCAGTATCAGTCTTTCCTCTTCTATCGTGTCTTAAAGAGGCATATAAAACATGGGTACGCCACCTACCATCAATTTGAATATAGGCCTGGGCTACTCCTTCATATTTAAATCCACATTTTTCCAATACTTTTCGCGAAGGGGTATTCTCCGGCAAGCACGCCGACTCAATTCGACTTATATCTACTGTATTAAATGCATAATGCACCAAAGCAGTTATTGCCTCGGACATAAATCCCTTTCGCACGTATGGAAGACCAATCCAATAGCCCATTGTAGCAGTTTGATTTGGCCCCCTGCGAATATTATCTAATGTTATAGCTCCCAGAAGTGCACCATCGACTCTCTTAACTATAAACAAAGGTATAGCAGTTCCATTTTGCATTGAACGCTTTGCCCAATTAACTCTATTTATAAAAGGTCTTTTTAGTAGATGGTCATGGGACCAAACTGGCTCCCAAGGTGTTAAAAACTCTTTGGACTCTAGACGCAATTGTGACCAATTTTTGTGATCTGAGAGCTGAGGTAACCGTAAGTCTAGTCTATCTGTTCTAATCAGTAACTGGCGCTTACTAAATAGCATTGTTAGGCTGCTCGTCTTATTTCTAACTCACTAAGATCTGGCGCCAAACCTACTGGGCCATATAATGCCATTGCAGTTTTAGATGAAACTGCAATTTTTTCTGCATAACTACGCATATCATTCAAATTTATTGCATCAATTTTCTTAACGGTTTCTTCCAAAGTTGGAACCCGATCCCATATTGAGATCATTCGAGCAAGCCGCTCAGCACGTGAAGACGCGCTTTCAAGCCCCATTAGCAAGCCAGCTTTCATTTGAGCGCGTGCGCGATCCAACTCAGACTGACTGAAATTATCCGCAGCTCTTTTTAGCTCATCGAAAGTTAGTTCACTTAATTCCTTCAACCTTTCCTCACTGGTGCCTGCATATATTAAAGTGCTACCACCGTCACGATACGCTACTGACTGAGCAAAGATAGAATAACACAAACCGCGCTTTTCGCGTATTTCTTGGAAGAGACGGGAGGACATTCCTCCTCCTAGTGCTACACTATAAATCTGGGCCGCATAAATTTCGTCATCCACGTAACTAGGTCCGTCAAAGGCTAAGGCCATATGAGCTTGTTCTAATTCCTTCTCTCTTCTAAACTCTCCACCCTCAAAATTAATTGGATCCGTCGAATATTTAATTTTACTTGATTTTAAACTGCCGAATTGTTCTTTAGCCAAAGAGACAATTTCCTCATGCTTAACTCCACCAGCAGCAGCTAAAATTAACCTGTCCGGGGAGTAATTTTCTGACACAAAGTCCGAAAGATCTCTCCTATCAAACTTTCTGACTTTTTCTGCCGGACCTAAAATTGTTCGTCCCATTGGTTGATCGGGATATGCTGTTTCCTGCAACCAATCAAAAATTATATCATCTGGAGTATCTAATGATTGACCAATTTCCTGCAAAATTACATTACGTTCAACTTCGATTTCTTTTTTATCAAAAATTGAATTCTTCAAAATATCCGCCAAAATATCAATTGCTAATGGTATATTTTCTTTTAACAACCTAACATAATAAGCGGTCACTTCCCTTGATGTGTAAGCATTTATGTATCCACCTACGTCTTCAATTGCTTCAGCAATATCTAGAGCGGATCTCTTGGAAGTTCCCTTGAATGCCATATGTTCTAAAAAGTGAGCAATGCCATTTTGTTCTAAGCGCTCATGTCGGCCACCAGCATCAACCCAAACCCCAACCGAAGCTGACTGCAAACCTGGCATATGCTCAGTGACAATACGAAATCCATTTTCTAATTTTTCTGTTTGGACTGTCAAATTATATCCTGTCTTTAATAAATCTTTTTAATTCACCCGGATCATTTGCAACTTTAGAAATCCTTTCGGATCTATCAAAAAGATCACTCATCCTATCTGGAAGACTTGGATTTACGTCAGAAGCATTCTTAACTGCTGCCGGGAATTTTGCAGGGTGTGCTGTTGCCAGTGTAATCATAGGCACAGCATGATCACGAAAGTCGTTTGCAACCTTAACACCAATTGCTGTATGTGGGCACAGCAGTTGGGCAGATCTACTCAAACTGCGCCCAATTGTACTAGATGTTTCAACTTCAGTAGCCATACCAGATGAATAATGTTGCGATAAAGCGCTTAAAGCAGCATTTGTAATATCGAAACCACCATTCTGCTTCAATTGGTCCATAAGCTTTGCAATTTCATTTGCATCTAGAGCATACGCATAAAATAGAGCACGTTCGAAGTTTGAACTGATTTGTATGTCCATTGATGGGCTAATTGAGGCTGCAACTTCAGTTGTGTGATATCCATTACCACTCAGGCATCTGTGCAAAATATCATTTTGGTTAGTAGCCACAATCAATCTATCAATTGGTAAACCCATTTCTTTAGCAATATAACCAGCAAAAATATCACCAAAATTACCAGTTGGAACCGTAAAACTCACCTTTCGCGATGGGCCCCCTAAAGAAACCGCAGATGAAAAGTAATATACAATCTGTGCTAAAACACGGGCCCAGTTAATGGAGTTAACACCAGCAAGCTGTACTTCGTTTCTGAATTTGTGGTCATTGAACATGTCTTTTACACGAGATTGACAATCATCGAAAGTCCCATCGACAGCAATCGCATGAACATTGCTTTCTTTAGCAGTTGTCATCTGTCTACGTTGCACATCGGAAACCCGGCCATCTGGAAAAAGAATAAATACATCTACTGCATCTAAACCTTTAAACGCCTCGATAGCAGCACTACCAGTATCACCACTAGTTGCACCAATTATTGTAACTCTTTTTCCACGGCGTTTTAACGCAACTTGGAATAATTGGCCTATCAGCTGCATCGCAAAGTCTTTAAATGCAAGAGTGGGACCATGAAAAAGCTCTAATAAAAAGTGATTAGCTTCCAATTCAACAAGCGGAGCGCACGAGATATGACTGAAATCCGCATAGGCTTTTTCAATAATTTCATGTAACTCATCATCTTCGAATGCGTTACCCATGAAAGGTTTAGTTATTTTGAAAGCAATCTCTTGATAACGTAAACCCTGCAGAGACAAGATCTGGTTCTTTGTTACTTTGGGAATATATTCTGGAACATATAACCCACCATCCAAAGCCAAGCCCGTAAGCATCGCCTCTTCAAAAGTGAGCGCGGGAGCCAATCCACGGGTCGAGATATATTTCATATTATAGCCTTTTTCGTCTTGTAGTCCAAACAAACAGACAGCTCATCAGAGCCCAGATTATGGCTAAAGAAAACCATGTAAGCGCATACTGCAAGTGATCATTTGGAATGTGCGAAGTGTCAATAGGCATTGGAGTTATATTTTTATCTTTAAGTGATGAGTCTTTAAGAATTAATAGAACAGGTTCTGTCCGTAAGAAAGATGCTATACGCTCGACGTCGCGTGCAAACCAAATATTATTTTTGAGATCAGGTGTCGGAGTAAATGTGTCTACCTCATCGGGCCAATGTAAATTCCCAAGCAAAGAGATATCACCTGCCAAACTTACATCATAAGTATTCTCAAGCCCCACAAAGCCTTGATCTACGAGCAGCCGACGTTGATTTGTTTGAAAAACACTGATTATACGATAGCCAGCTCCATAGTGCTTTCTGCTAGCCAACACTCGAATGCTTTCTCCCGTGTATTGACCAAGAATTTCTACGGATAAATATTTATGATCATCTTCATTAGGTTTAGCCGGCAAAATTACAGGAACTTCAGTAATTTTTTGATCTATCTTTTCTAAAAGATCTGTTTTCCAATGAAGCCTATCTATCTGCCACTTTCCAAGAGAGAGCAAACAAGCTGTGCCAGCAAAACCAATAAAAACTATAAACCAAACGCGTGTCATTGGACCAGCGCTTTAAACATCAAATGCATTAGTAACAAGTATTGAATATGCTAACTATTATAGCTCTTATTGGTACATGGGCGTAAATATCATCCACCCCATACATAGACAGCTGCAAACAAGAATAGCCAAACTACGTCCACAAAATGCCAATACCAAGCCGCAGCCTCAAAACCAAGGTGGCTTTCAGGTGAAAAATGACCACGCATAGTCCTCAATAAACAAATAAATAAAAATATCGTACCTACGATCACATGAAATCCATGGAACCCAGTTGCCATGAAAAAATTAGCGCCATAAATATTTCCACTGAAACCGAAGGCTGCGTGACTATATTCGTAGGCTTGGAAAACAGTAAAAATAGCTCCTAGCAAGATTGCAATAATCAAACCATTTTTAATGTCTTTGCGATTATTTTCATGTACTAAAGCGTGATGTGCCCAAGTTGCAGCAGCTCCAGAACATAGTAAAATAAGTGTATTTATCAGAGGTAGATGCCATGGGTCAAAAGTTTCAATTCCGACGGGCGGCCAAACTCCATCAACCATCGGGGACTGCTCTGACATTGGATACATGGCGTGCTTAAAGAAGCTCCAGAACCATGCCGCAAAAAACATGACTTCAGACATAATAAAAAGAATAAAACCATAACGAAGTCCAATTAAAACTACGGGGGTGTGATGGCTGCGACTGCCCCAATAAATGGCCATAATGATGGATTTAAAATATGATAATCGTGATTTTTTACATGTGCCATAATTGTCCCTCTTTGGCTTGGCCAGTGAACTCTGTACTCAAATTTCCACCGCTAATTTTTGCTTCATCGACCGGCAGATCAATTTCATAAAATGTATAAGATAATGTAATCGTTTTAGCAAATTTGGCGTCCCTATCGTTAACCAACTCAGGATCTACGTAGAATGTCACAGGCATTTGCACTCGCTCACCCGGTTGCAGGACTTGCTCTTGAAAGCAAAAACAATCAATTTTATTAAAAAACGACCCAGCATCGTAGGGGGTTACGTTATAACTGGCTGAACCTGCAACAGGCCTATTTGTAGGATTGTAAGCTTCATAAAATGCTAGAGCCGTTTCACCAATTTTAACTTTAACCTGTCGTTCCACAGGCCTGAACTCCCATGGCATATCTCGTTCCAGGGATGCATCAAACCTTACAGTTATTAACTTGTCTAAAATTATATCGGATTCAGATTCTGAAACGTTAGTATAACCGCCGTAACCAGTCACTCGACAAAAGAGATCATATAGAGGCACTGATGCCCATGCCATTGCCCCCATGAATAAAACGATACCAAAAGCGAAGAGAGCAGTCTTCTGATTTGCTTTTTTACTCATTACTTGCTGCTCCCACGATGGCGCCAGAAACATCGCCTTCGGTAACTTTAACAACTGTTAAACCGAAAATCAGCGCAACGAAGGTTACAAGAATTATGCCTAGGCCAATATTTTTGCTCATGCGACGTTTATGTAGTTCATGCTCAGCCCCAAAATTCATAAGAACCCCCATGAGAAATTTGTACCAAGTCCCAAGTCGACGAGAATTGATCCAAATTGTAAGAAAAGGTACATTAATGAATACCTAAAAAAATTACGTTCTACTTTAAAGTTGTCCGCTTCTGCTTCAGGCTCATCTCTAACCCAAATCTTGAATGCCATCGTGACGAAAATCGCGTTTAAGACGATTGCGGTTAAGAGATATACCCAACCACCTAAAGACGTACTTGACGTAAACAATGCAAACATTGCCAGTACGATTGTATAAAAAAATATGTGATTTCTGGTAGACCGCCGACCATGCGTAACTGTAAGCATGGGAACGCGTGCAATTTCGTAATCACCACGCATAAAAAGCGCTAGAGCCCAGAAATGTGGTGGGGTCCATAGAAATATTAACGAAAACATTAAAACGCTTTCCATCGATATTCCGGAAGTAGCAACGGCCCAACCAATCATAGGTGGAAAGGCACCAGCGGCGCCACCAATGACAATATTCTGTGGCGTCCATCTTTTCAGCCACATCGTGTAAATGACCACGTAAAAGAAAATCGTAAACAATAAAAATAATGCAGCAAACCAGTTTGCTGCTAATCCCAACATTACAACAGATATACCAGCCAATGCAAAACCAAATGCTTTTGCTTCATCACTTGTAATTTTTCCAGAGGGAATTGGGCGATTTCTCGTACGGCGCATCAAGCTGTCTAGATCGGACTCATACCACATATTTAACGCACCAGAGGCTCCGCCACCAAGCGCAATAAAGATAATGGAAACGAATATTGTAAACGGATGCAAATCCACCGGCGCGGCAATAATCCCAACTAAAGCCGTAAAGACAACTAGTATCATCACTCTCGGTTTAAGGAGAGCAAAATAATCGCCAATATTTGGTTCGTAATTTATTTCAGCTTTTACGAGAGTCGTATCACTCATGATAATTTTTAAAACCCAATAAAGTTACAAATCCGACCTTCAAGCTTGGTTGAACTGCGGAAATTCAATTGGCCAATGCTAACTCAATCTTACTATCAATCTCTTCCAAACCAGCAAATTCTTCAATTGCACCGGATAACCAAGCTTCATAATTTTCTTGGCTTACTACTTTCACAGTAATTGGCATGTATGCGTGATCCTTCCCGCAAAGCTCAGAACACTGACCAAAATAAACGCCCTCTTTTTCAGCCTTGAACCATAACTGCCCTAATCGGCCAGGAACTGCATCTTGCTTGACACCAAAAGCTGGAATGGTCCAACTGTGAATAACGTCAGCGCCGGTTACTTGCATTACAACCACTTTGTCTACAGGAACTACGACAGCAGTATCGGTGGCTAATAAAAACTCATCTTTTGAATAGCCAGCTTCTATTAGCTCCTCTTCCACCTCGGGTGTAAGAACTTTGCCGTCACCAATCAGCATACTATCAAATCCAAAACCATGATCTGTATACTCGTATCCCCAGTACCACTGGTAGCCTGTAACCTTTATGTTAATATCACCATCTGGGATCACCTGTTGCTTAAAAAGCACCGGAATAGAGAATGCGCCAATAAAAACAAGAATGACTATCGGCACCACCGTCCAAGCCACTTCAACTGGTGTATTGTGCGTGAATGAGGAAGGCTCAGGATTGGCTTTACGATTAAACCTGAAAATTACATAGCCTAACAGAAAAACTACAAAAAGACTTATGGCAGTGATAATGATTAAAAGCATACCATCTAGCCATTGAAGGTCTCGTGCTAACTCTGTAACAGCTGGCTGGAAGCCGGTACCTGATGGCGTTGGCACCCCAATTAACTCCAAGTTTTCTTGCGCGTTGGTAGAAGCTCCAAGCAGAGTGGCTGCTGCACTATATTTGATAATATTCTGTCCCATAATATAACCTAAGTAAGTAGTGTAATTGGCTGTTGTCTTATTACAGTGTAAAACCATATTCTAACGGATAGTTAAAGAAGAAAACTTGCGTCAAAGAGACGCTTTCTATCATTTTGGCCAAATTTGGAAAAAAATCGGATAAAAAAATGCGAAACGAAATATTTCAGCCCTTCGAAGAGACCTTGGACGAGACCAAAACCCAGAAATTTTTGGCTGACACACTTAAATCCGCTGACGATGGTGAATTATTTTTCGAAGAGAAGCGTTCCGAGTCGCTTGTGTTAGATGATCAAAGGTTGAAGTCTGCTAATCTAGACGCTTCAAAAGGTTTTGGGCTCCGCGCTGTTAAAGGTGAGACAACTGCTTATGCTCACTCAACGGATATAAGTGAAAAAGCATTAAAAAGGGCTGCAGAGACTGTTAAGCTACTAAATTCAAATGGGACTCCACAGGTTAATCAACCTCCTTCAAACTTAATAACCAAACTCTACCACGATATAGACCCAATTATTGAAGCACCATTTTCATCAAAAGTGGATTTACTTAAGGAAATTGATGAGTATGCCCGAAACTTAGATCGAAGAGTTGTTCAAGTTTCAGCATCAATTTCAGCTTCGGTTCAAAATATATTAATCATGCGGCATGATTGTGATCTCAAACGAGATACAAGACCCTTAACACGAGTAAACATTTCTATCAGTGTTGAAGAACTAGGACGCCGTGAAACCGGTAGTGCCGGTGGCGGAGGTAGATACGCGCTTTCCCTAATCACTGCCCCAGAAATTTGGCAAGGTTTTGTTAAAGAAGCCTTGAGAGTTGCAATTTTAAATTTAAACGCAGAACCAGCTCCAGCAGGGGTTATGGATGTAGTACTAGGACCAGGGTGGCCTGGAATTTTACTACATGAGGCAGTTGGTCATGGTTTAGAAGGCGACTTTAACAGGAAAAACACCAGTGCTTTTTCAAACTTAATGGGGAAACGAGTTGCGGCAAAAGGTGTTACAGTTTTGGATGATGGTACAATCCCTGATCGAAGAGGTTCTATCTCTTTTGATGATGAAGGAACTCCAAGCGCAAAAAATACCCTGATCGATGATGGGATACTAGTGGGTTATATGCAAGACAGACAAAACGCTCGCCTAATGGGCACATCATCTACCGGAAACGGGAGAAGACAGAGTTATGCGCATCCTCCAATGCCTCGAATGACAAACACATACATGCTCAATGGCACAGAAAATGTAAACAATATGCTATCTTCATTAAAAAATGGGATATATGCCGTTGGGTTTGGCGGAGGACAGGTTGATATAACTAATGGTAAATTTGTTTTCTCATGCACTGAAGCATACAAGGTTAAAGATGGTAAAGTTGGTCCTCCCGTAAAGGGTGCAACTCTTATAGGAGATGGTGCTTCAGCTCTTAAGGAAATTCGCGCGATCGGCGATGACATGTCGTTAGATCCAGGTATGGGTACGTGCGGAAAAGCGGGACAATGGGTCCCTGTAGGGGTTGGTCAACCATCACTGTTGATAGGGGGCTTAACTGTCGGTGGATCACAAACCTAAATAAAAAAATAAGTTAAATGCGATCAACTTGTAGGATTATTTTTTTAATTAAGGATCTATCGCTTATGGGTTTGTAGTTTTTGCAATAGGAAACCAAATATTTTTCATTAAAGTTCAGACAACGGATTGACAACACCCAGTTAGTCAATTCATTAAACGCCGCAATAAACTGTTCGTCGAGTCGGAAGGAAACATAATGCCTGTAGTTGTTGTGGAGTCTCCAGCTAAAGCAAAGACGATCAATAAATATTTGGGGACAGATTATAGCGTATTTGCATCATATGGTCATGTAAGGGACCTACCTCCAAAAGATGGATCAGTTGACCCGAAAAACAACTTTGAGATGTTATGGGAGGTATCTACTGATAGTAAAAAACACATCAAAGCAATATCAGATGCCTTGAAGAAAGATAATACTCTTATCCTGGCAACTGACCCAGATCGCGAAGGCGAGGCGATAAGTTGGCATTTAGAGGAGGCACTTCGTAAAAGACGTGCAATCAATGGAAACACGCAAATTCAACGCGTCGTGTTCAATGCAATCACAAAATCAGCTGTTTCAGAAGCTATGAAAGCTCCAAGAGAAATAGATTCGCCGCTTGTAGAAGCCTATCTCGCGAGGAGAGCTTTGGACTATTTAGTAGGTTTTAATTTGAGCCCAGTGCTGTGGCGGAAATTACCTGGGGCGCGATCTGCGGGACGCGTCCAATCAGTATGCTTAAGATTAATTGTAGAAAGAGAGATGGATATTGAGGCATTTAACGCTCAAGAATACTGGAGTGTTCATGCATCTTTAAAATCCCCAAGAGGGCAGATTTTTGATGCGCGCCTCGTTAACTTAGCCGGTGATAAGTTAGAAAAATTTGATTTACATAATGAAACGCAGGCCGAATTGGCTGTTGCAGCAGTTGAAAGTCGTAACCTTCACGTCAAGGGTGTAGAAGCAAATGCAGCAAATAGAAATCCTTATGCACCATTTATGACGTCGACCCTTCAGCAGGAGGCAAGTCGTAAATTTGGCATGGGGGCTAGGCAAACAATGAGTGTAGCGCAACGTCTCTATGAGGCAGGCCACATTACTTATATGCGAACTGATGGTATCGATATGGCACCAGAAGCCGTTATGGCAACTCGAGAAGAAATTCAAAGGCGTTACGGAAATAATTACGTCCCCAAAAGCCCACGTATGTATAAGAATAAAGCAAAAAACGCTCAAGAGGCTCATGAGTGTATACGGCCCACTGATATTTCTAAAGACGCCTCAAACGCAAAAATAAATGATGTAGATCAAAAGAAATTATACGATCTTATTTGGAAAAGAACGATTTCCTGTCAAATGGAAGCCGCAAAACTTGAAAGAACTACAATTGATATCACCAGCGAGGACCAGCAGATTCTTCTGAGAGCTAACGGCCAAGTGGTAATTTTTGATGGGTTCTTAAAAGTATACGAGGAAGGTCGAGACGATAATGATAGCAAAGAGGACGGTAAGAGTTTGCCAAAACTCTTTCAAAATGAGCAATTGGAAAAACTAGGCGTAAACAAGGATCAACACTTCACACAGCCTCCACCTCGATACACCGAAGCAACTCTTGTAAAAAAAATGGAAGAGTTGGGCATAGGTCGACCATCCACATACGCCTCTATTGTAACAACAATTCAAGAACGAGAGTATGTACGTAAAGAAAAAAACCGTCTTTCGCCGGAGGATAAAGGCCGGATTGTAACAATCTTTTTATTAAACTTTTTCAAAAAATATATAGAATACGATTTTACTGCAGGTCTTGAAGAAAAACTTGACATAATCAGTGCTGGTAAACTTGAATACACAAATGTTTTAAAAGACTTTTGGCAGGACTTTTCTTCGGCGATATCAGAAACTTCAGAACTTCGTATTACTCAAGTTTTGGATGTTTTGGATGAGGCTCTATCACCGCAGCTCTATCCGCCACGAAGCGACGGATCAGACCCCCGATTATGTCCAAAATGCAAGAGCGGCAAGCTGCATCTCAAATCTTCAAAAACAGGAGGGTTTGTCGGTTGTGGCAACTATCCAGAATGTAATTTCACTAGGCCAATTTCTGGGGATAATGGCGATAATGCAGATCGTACTTTGGGCGAAGACCAAGGGGATATTATTCAATTAAAATCTGGACGCTTTGGTCGCTACATTCAACGCGGCGAGGTCACCAGCGAAAATCCCAAACCTCAGCGAGCTAGCTTACCTAAAGGCTGGGAGGCATCAGAGATGGATCTTTATAAAGCCCTCCAATTACTAGGGCTGCCAAGGGAAATCGGGAAGCACCCCGACGATGCTGAAATAGTGGAAGCCGGTATTGGACGGTATGGACCATTTGTTAAGCATGGACGGCTGTATGCCAATCTCAAAGAGGTCGATGAAGTGTTTACAATCGGCATGAATCGAGCCGTCGAAGTTTTGGCACTTAAAGCAAGTAACGGTGGGCGTAGATCAGCAGTCTCAAAACCTATTAAAGAATTGGGAGAACATCCAGATGAAGGTGGTCCAGTAAATGTTATGGATGGAAAATATGGCCCATATGTGAAGTGGGGAAAAATAAATGCAACACTTCCAAAAGACATAGAGCCAACAAGCGTGGACCTTGAAACTGCCGTGAGGTTAATTTCCGAGAAAAGTAAAAAAGGACCTACGAAAAAGAAAAAGCGAAAAAAGTAAGTAATATCTCACTTACTCAAAAGTATGTCCGCTACTCAATAACACACAGTAAAACGATTACTTATATTAACATCTTTTGACAAAGCTGGTTTGAACTCTAGTTCGCAACAAAAGTGGAAGATGACATCGTTTAGTCTAAAATAGCTAGGCCAAAGTGCATATACCTGACAAAATTTCAAAATGGATACGAGCCAAAAATTGGACGTTACATGAACATCAAATAAGGATGTTCAAAAGTTCTGAATGCTCATCTCAATTATTAATAGCTCCAACGGGTTCAGGAAAAACGCTCGCAGGTTTTCTACCAACAATAGCTGATCTTTATCTAAACCCATCTCAAAAATTACATACTCTGTATATTTCTCCACTTAAAGCATTGGCTTCAGATATAAAAAGGAATTTAGAAACACCAATAAAGGAGTTAGAGCTTAAGATCAGCGTTGAAGATAGAACAGGAGACACAAAACAGTCTATTAAAAAAAAACAAAGGGTAATCCCTCCCAACATACTTCTCACTACGCCAGAAAGTTTGGCTCTTCTGATGTCATATCCGGAAGCGCCATCTATATTTTCAAGTTTGAAACGAATTATAGTAGATGAAATCCACGCAATTACTGAAAGTAAAAGAGGAGATCAGTTATTTCTAGCAATCTCTAACATACGTAAATACTGTCTTGACGCTAAGATAATTGGATTATCGGCCACTGTTAATGATCCTTCTTTAATTGCAGGTTGGCTTGCTCCAACAAATGATTGCGACATTATTCTTTCTGACCCAGGACTGGTTCCAGAAATTTCAATTCTTGCAACCTCAGAACCTCCACCATGGGCTGGAGCCGGTGGATTATATTCAATCCCAGAAATTATAACTGAAATTGAGACACACAAAACAACCTTAATTTTTCACAATACCCGAGCTCAAGCAGAAATATTTTTTCATAATCTGTGGCTGGCAAATAGCAAAAATTTGCCAATTGCGATACACCACGGGAGTTTAGACAAAGAGCAAAGAAATCATGTTGAAACTGCGATGGTTCGAGGGGAGCTACGGGCAGTGGTTTGTACGGGAAGTCTTGATCTTGGTATTGATTGGGGATCAGTAGATTTGGTAATACAAATAGGCGCTCCAAGGCAAGTAAAGCGATTGATACAACGCATCGGTAGAGCAAATCATAGCCGCAGTGGGGCTAGTAAGGGTCTTATTGTCCCTGCCAATCGCTTAGAAGTACTCGAGTGTTTCATGGCCCTTGATGCCATTTATGAGAACAAACTGGATAGCGAGTTACAAACTCAAATTCCACTAGATGTGATTTGCCAACATTTATTATTAGTCGCGTGCGCAGGGCCATTCATGCCGCTAGATATATTTAATGAAATAAGGACCATTGAGAAATATAAAAATTTTAACCGTGAAGATTTCGATCAATGTCTAGATTTTTGTATAAGTGGAGGATACGCACTAAAAAAGTATAACCAGTGGCACAGGCTTATTCAGACCAGTAATGGCGCTGTAAAACTTAGAGATCCACGCATAGCCAACCGTTTAAGAATGAATGCGGGAACCATTCAGGACAGCGATACATTAAAAGTTAGATACAAGTCTAAGCGCGGCAAATCAAAAGGCTCAACTATCGGAGAAGTAGAAGAAGCGTTTGCTGTTTCTCTTACCCCAGGCGATACCTTTTTGATTGGCGGTAGGATTGTAAAATTTGAATCACTTCGAGAAATGGTCGTTGAGGTCTCGCCGAGGCCTGAAAAGAAACCCAAGATTGCCGTATTTAGCGGAACTAAATTTTCCACATCAACGTTATTATGTGATAGAATTCTGAGAACTTTGGAAGAGAAACGCTGGGATAATCTACCCGAGTATCTCTGCCGATGGCTTGAACACCAAGCCTCGTTTTCAGAGTTACCACAATCCAATAGCGTACTAATTGAAACTTTTCCAAGAAATAAACTTAACTATACCTGCGTCTACGGATTTGCGGGTAGAAATGCTCAGCAAACCCTTGGTTTGTTACTAACAAAGCGTATGGAAGAACTAGGGTTAAACCCAGTAGGTTTTGTAGCAAATGACTACACCACTTTGGTGTGGGGTTTAACGAAGGTAGTTGAACCAAAGAAACTGCTCCAAGGAGAAAATATTTTAAGAGGTTTAGACCTTTGGCTTTCTAATAATGCGGTTATGAAGAGAACATTTCGCGCCGTTGCAACAGTAGCTGGGTTAATAGAGCGTAATTTACCCGGCATCAAAAAGTCAGGCCGCCAAGCCACTTTTTCATCGGATATTTTGTATGATACTCTATTAAAATATGATCCAAACCATCTGCTCCTCAAAGCAACTAAGATAGAGGCAATGCAAGGATTGGTTGATTTTGGAAGGATCGAAAATATGCTTGAAAAAACCAAAAACCATATAATTCACGTTGATTTGAAGAGACCATCTCCATTTTCAGCACCACTCCTTTTAGAAGCTGGTAGAATACCAATCCATGGCAGCGCAATTGAGCTGATGCTAGACTCTGAAATTAATTCGCTTATTTCTGATGCTGGATTAGAATATTAGAAGCATTAAGTTAGATCACGTTTTATTAGAAATGAACTCGTACGATTTTTATCTGTCAGGTGAAAAGCTATCCGCACTTAGCTCTGGTGGTCTTTATTGGAGTGACAAGAAAATACTCTGCGTATCTGATTTACATTTTGGTAAAACACACCGACTCAACCGCACCGGTGCTGGAGCATTACCCCCTTATGAAAACATTGATACTCTTAAAAGATTACAGGCAGACATTTGTGCGACGAATCCAAGTTGTGTAATTTGTCTTGGTGATAGTTTTGATGATCGGATAGCCGAGCAAAGCTTCAATAACGCCGAAACGCATTTACTAAAGATCTTGCAGAAGGATAGAGATTGGATATGGATATCTGGTAATCATGATCCTTATCCGTCCCTTCAATTTGGAGAAAGTATAAGTTCTTTCTCAAAATCACCTATTACTTTTCGTCATATAGCATTAAAAGATGAAATTGGTGAGATTTCAGGCCACTATCATCCAAAAATCTCTATAAATTTATCGAATGCTCAAATAACTCGGGCCTGCTTCATAGCAGACCAAAAACGAGTGATAATGCCTGCCTATGGAACTTATACAGGAGGGCTAAGTGTACGATCTGACGAAATAAAAGTACTTTTTGAAAATGACGCAACAGTAATGCTTACGGGAAATAAAATAAGGACAGTTCCTTATTCCTCATGTTTTTAATTGAATTTACAGCTGGGCGTTGGAATCTAGCACTTCAGCCATTAAATCATTTGAAGCTTTCTCAATGGTTTCTTCAAGTTTCGATAAGAAGGTTTCTCGATCTAACCCTGGCATTATTAGTGGTAAAAATTCTATTGTCGCTGTACCGGGTTTTTTAAAAATACCCAGCCGCCCCCAAAATAGGCCGACATTACAGGCAACTGGCATGCATGGCTGTCCTAGTTCTTCATAAAGAGCAGCTGCTCCTACTTTGTAAGGAACTTTATCTCCAGGCACCACACGCGTCCCTTGCGGGTAAATAATTAATTGACCGGGCGTAGCATTGCCATCTTGGACTGCTGATAGCATCGTTTTTATTGCTTCGCTACGCTTACCACGCTTAACCGGAATACAGCCAATTCGTCGTGCATAAAAGCCGATTATAGGCATGAATGTTAACGATGACTTCATAATAAATTTTGGTTTGGGCGTTTTTGATACTATCATTATAACGTCTAAAAAACTCTGATGTTTTGCAGCAATCAGCATTTCACCCGATGGCGGTTCTCCTCTAATCTCAGTCTTCAACCCGATTATCCAAGAAGCCGACCAAGTTACATAATTACAAAAAAAACGTACCACTAAATAAGCATAGTCAGTCCTAAGAAACGAAATTGGGGCACCAAAAAAAGCAATGACTGTCATAGCAAGATACATCTGCAGGGCAAATATTAGAGAACGAATCCATTGAACTATGAACAGCATTACACAAGCCTTTTAAGAGAAGTTTTTACTGCCATTCTTGTTGCGAAAATAGATATAATTACAAATATAAGCGGAACCGTCCCAAGCCATATCTTATCAATTAAATCAAGATTAACTTCATTTAATATTCCTAAATTTTCACTAAAGTCCGGCATTAGGACCAATACAATGCCGGCACAAAATGTTCCTAAAATTGATCCAACAAAAACTCGAAAGGTAAATTTTCGAACAAAAGCTGTTACGATAAATGCATCAAAAGCACCAACAAGCCGAAGGACCCTGAGCACCTTTATATTTGCAGATAATGCCGCGTTTGCCGCCATGCTAACCATTGCTAATGACGATAAAACGAGTAATGCAACTGTGAACATTCCAAGTTGACTAATTAACGTCGCAACAACTTCAACAGGCTGCCTCCATTGCGAATGGTTATCTAGAGTCGCCGACGGAAGTTCTGCGCTAAGACGTAATCTAAGACCCTCATAATCAACACCTACGTCAGTTTCTTGTATTTCAATTAACGCCGGCATTTCAATTGCTTCCAACGGAAAATCAAAACCAAGCCACGGTTCTAGTAATTTTTTCTTATCTTGAAGTCCAACAAGACGTGCCGACCTAACACCCTTTGTTTGATCCAGGATAGCTAGCGCTATACTAGTTTGTTTTTCTAATAGATCGGTTGGCGCAGACAATCGTATAGAAGAGGCACTTTTTAGTGAGTCCCCCCACCTATTGGATAGTTCGGCGCATATTAGCGAGAAGGCTAATCCTATAACGGCTACAAAGCTCATTGCCCCAGCCGTAAAAGTTGTTAGCCAAACCGTAAAACCCGTATTTGGAACGACTTGTATGTGATCAGGACTAGCCAAGAGTGATTTCCAAAAATTCAACATAAAGGACACTACAGATCAGCTCCTGCCTGGCTTAATTTTAAATCTGAAATTCTTAAAGTCCTTGCCGTCACATGAGCCTTAGCCAGTCTAATTAAAGAAAGGTCATGTGTAGAAATGAAAATTGTTTTACCCATTTTATTTAATTCGATCATAAGTGTTAAAAGCCTCTGCGACATCTCCCAATCTACATTTCCAGTTGGCTCATCAGCCAATATTATCTCCGGTGACATAATTACGGCTCTCGCGAGTGCTAATCTTTGTAGTTCACCTCCAGATAATTCCTGCGGTTTCACATCAGACTTTGAGTCCAGACCAACCCACTTCATTAATTCCAAAACATTTGCACGTTCTTTAGTATTATCCATACCAGCAACCGTTAAAGGCAACGCAATATTTTCTTCAATACTCAAATGATCTAAGAATTCACAATTCTGATGTACTATTCCTAAGCGTCTTCTCATCTGCGAAAGTTCATAATTACTCATATTTCTAGTCTCTTGGCCAAAGACACTTATATTACCCACTTCCGGAATAAGGGCGCCAGCGCAAAGATTAATGAACGTAGTTTTCCCAGACCCAGATGGACCAGTTAAGAAGTAGAAGGAGCCGGGAGCTACACTTAATGACACTTCAGAAAAAACTGAATTACCGCCGTAAGAATAGCTAACCTTCGATATTTCTAGCAAAACCGTTCCAAAAATCTAAAAGATGAAAATATTATAACCCAAACCTAGCACTTTTCCCTATGCTATGGAAAACAATATATGCAATAAGTAATTTATTATTTCTATAAAACCGAGCAACAAAGCTTATGTTAATCAAGTGCCCAAATTGCAACGCCAATTACGAAGTTCCAAATGATATAATACCTGCTACAGGAAGAGATGTTCAGTGCTCAAACTGCTCTAAAACTTGGTTTGTAACCGGTCTTTCTGGCAAAAAAACTGTCAAAGATAAAATCTCTAATTACGAAGGTCCAGAGAGCAGCGGTTTACCCATATTTGAAACAACTGAAAGTTTTCTTAAAGATAAATCTACTAAGGATATCGATGGAGATGTCTTGGAAATTCTACGAGAAGAGGCTGATCTCGAGATACGAACACGAGAGGCAGATCGCAATGCAAGCAGTGCTGCGCAAAAGCCATTAAGTAAAAGAGCCATCAAAAATATCACTAAAGACAAACGCAAAGCACACGATAAGATATTGCCAAATAATATCGAAATAGGAACTACCTTAGAGGAAACCTCAGCGCCAAACTCTCCAGATGAAGTCTCGGAAAAATCAAAAACCAAATCTGGTAAAGTTGGATTTTTTATCGGGTGGGCAATAATTGGTGTTTGTTGGGCAGCGTTTACCTATGAAGACTTAATCACTCAATCCATGCCACAAGCAGCAGTGTATTTGGAAATTTACAAAAACTACGTAGATTACCTACTAGCAATAAGAGACGGTGTACTGAAAAATTTAATAGAACAAATCAAAAATTAAAAATACGTGCATTAGAGCTGCTCATTTCAACCAGAAAGGTATTTTATCTCGAGCTATAATTTCCTCCAAGGCTGGCCTCTCTCGAATAACTGAATATTCATGATTATTTGTTAAAACTTCTGGTACCAAAGGTCTTGTATTATACTCACTGGCCATTGCAGCCCCGTATGCTCCAGCAGAACGAAAAGCCACAAGATCACCCGGACTACATTTTTTCATGGCGCGGGATTTAGCAAAAGTGTCCCCGGTCTCGCAAACTGGACCAACTACATCATAAATCGCGTTCTCTTGGTTTGAAGAAGATTTTTTGACTGGAACTATATCATGATATGCTTCGTAGAGGGCTGGACGTAATAAATCATTCATTGCTGCATCCAAAATTAAAAATTCCCTGTCGTGACCTTTTTTAACGTAAATTACCTCTGAAACGAGCAAACCAGCATTACCGACCAATAGTCTTCCAGGCTCGATTTCTATTTCACAATTTAGATGGCCTAATACTCTTTTAACCATTTCACCATATTCTTTTGGTGTTGGAGGGCTGCCATCTTCCAATCCATATGGAATACCCAAACCACCACCCAAATCAAGTCGTTTGATTTCATGTCCATCAGACCTCAAGACGTCAGTGAGATCAGCGATTTTCGTATATGCTTTCTCAAAAGGTAAAAGTTGAGTAAGTTGACTACCTATGTGGAGATCTATTCCCACAACCTGTATACCGGGTAGTGAAGCAGCTCTTGCATAAACTTCTCTTGCCCTTGATATTGGTATTCCAAATTTGTTCTCGGCCTTACCTGTGGCAATTTTTTCGTGAGTTTTGGCGTCAACGTCTGGATTTACTCTTATACTTATTGGCGCTACTCGGTTCATATCATGAGCTATGCCTGATAATACTAATAGTTCCTCCTCAGACTCAACATTGAACTGTCGCACACCCTCATGCAGGGCGAGTTTCATCTCAGCACCAGTTTTTCCAACTCCCGAAAAAACGATACGGCCACCATCTACACCAGCGTCTCTGGCTCGTTTGTATTCACCACCGGAAACAACGTCCATTCCAGCACCAAATTTTGCCAACGTTTTCAAAATAGCCTGATTTGAGGCAGCCTTAACAGCATAACATATCAAGTGATCAACACCACTTAGAGCGCTTTCAAATAAATCAAAATGTCTACGCAGGGTTGCAGTAGAATAAATATAAAATGGTGTTCCTACTTCTTTCGCAATCTCTTGTATTGAGACTTCTTCGGCGTGAAGAATGTCCTCCTTATAAGAAAAATGATCCATTTAAAAACACCTAATTGAAAGCTTGGAAAATAATTCCGAGACATATTGTAGACAATTCTGGAAAATGTAAATGAGGTTAGAGTATATAATAATAACCACTAATCTTTTAATAGGCCTCAGTCAGTCATCTCTAGGGATTTAGGTGTCGGGGCTCCATCGATACCACACCCGTTTAAGGCAACTGAGAAAACTATAATCAATATAAATTTCATAACTCCAAGGTCTTTCTCCAACGGGCAATCTGACTTCTTACTTGAGACGGGGCCGTCCCTCCATATGAGGCCCTTGAGGCAACCGAGTTTTGTACTGAAAGAACAGAGTAGATATCTTCAGTAATTCTATCATCTACCTCTCGTATTACAGCTAAATCCAGATCACATAGATCACATTTTTTTACTTCTGCTCTTTGCACTATTTGGCCAGTGATATGATGTGCTTCTCTAAACGGCAAATTCAATTTTTGAACCAGCCAGTCTGCCAAATCTGTTGCAGTAGAAAATCCAAAATGTGCAGCTGCCTCCATATTTTCCTTATTTGCTTTGAGATCTTTAATCATCCCACTCATGGCTGCTAGAGCAACCATCAAATTATCGGCGGCATCAAATACCTGCTCCTTATCCTCTTGCATGTCTTTTGAGTAAGCCAAAGGAAGTCCTTTCATTACAATCATAAGAGCTACATTTGCACCAAAAATTCTACCTATTTTGGCTCTTATCAATTCTGCAGCATCAGGATTTTTCTTTTGAGGCATTATTGATGACCCAGTTGAAAAACGATCGGAAAGTGAAATTAATTTAAATTGTGCCGAAGACCAAATTACCAATTCCTCAGCCAATCGACTTAAATGCATGCCACAAATCGATGAAACTGACAAAAATTCTAGTGCAAAATCTCTGTCACTTACTGCATCTAAAGAATTTGCTGAAGGAGCTTTAAAATGTAGGGCCGACGATGTTTTTTCTCGATTTATTGGAAATGACGTTCCAGCCAGGGCAGCTGAGCCCAATGGACATTCGTTCATCCGATCTCTAGCATCAGTAAATCTTGACAAATCTCTGCTAAACATTTCTACATAAGCCATCATATGATGGCCCCAAGTAACCGGTTGCGCCATTTGTAAATGAGTAAATCCAGGCATTACCCAATCAGCTCCCAATTCAGCCTGATCCAGGAGAGCTTCTATTAACGACTTGATTAACTTTTGTGAAAAATCAATTTGATCACGAACCCATAATCGAAAATCAGTTGCAACTTGATCATTTCGAGACCGAGCGGTGTGAAGCCTTCCCGCTGGCTCTCCAATTATTTCTTTCAGGCGCGCCTCAACATTCATATGAATGTCCTCGAGAGCTCTATCAAAAATAAATTCGTTTTTTTTGATCTGCAAACTAATTTGATCAAGCCCACCAACTATAGATTTATAGTCTTCTTCACTAATTATGCCTTGATCTGACAGCATTTTAGCATGGACTTTAGAAGCGAAGATATCATGCTCTGCTAATCGCTTGTCAAAGTCAATTGAAGCATTAATTTCCTCCATAAGGGCATCTTGTCCGCCGGCAAATCTACCGCCCCACATTAGGTTAGCTTTTTCTTGCGTCATTAATGAACCTTTCGGAGTCTATATGAACAAAATTCAATATGCTGTTCTTTACACCTCATTTTTATTGATCGCAAATGTCCTTTCTGCAAATGAAACAAAATTTGGTGAACTCAATAATCTTAAATTTGGTGATATGAAAAAAATGGCACTATCAAATAACGTTTTTAGTGCACCAAATACCGTTTTTTTTGACCAAGATGGAAAAGAAATAACACTAAAACAATTTCAGGGGCGCGTAACCCTCGTAAACTTTTGGGCAACATGGTGCGCACCTTGCCGCAAAGAAATGCCAAGCCTTGAAACTCTGTCAAACCAGCTTGACGGTGATGCTTTTCAAATTCTCACAATCGCAACAATGCGCAGTAGCAGCGAAGCGATAGATAATTTCTTTGATGATAACAACATTATTAATCTTCCAAAATTCCGGGATCCGAAGGGCCAGCTTGCTCGCGCATCGGGTGTTGCGGCTCTTCCATTGACAATATTATTAGACAAAAACGGTTATGAGATAGGTCGTTTAATTGGCGATGCGGATTGGTCTAAGTCTGCAACAATTGATTTTATTAAAAAAGCAGTGGAAATCGACACAGCTAAGTGAATTCATGAGGTGTCCTTATTTCTATTATTGGAGCACCCCGAACAATTCACGAAATTCAGTTGATGTTTTGTCTATCTTGCTCGGCTCATCAAAACCAACTACTCTGCCCTTTTCAAGCATCAAGACTTTGTCCACGTACTCAAATAGTGCAGGTCTGTGGGTGACAAATATAACTGTTTCATTTTTTAGGGTTTCCAAAAGAGCTGTCATAATTTCACGCTCATTTTCTACATCTAAAGCACTTGTCGCTTCATCAAATATATAGATAGATGCTCTTTTTAATAGACCCCGTGCTATTGCAACCCTTTGTTTCTGACCACCGGACAAATTTGAACCATTAGCACCTACCCTAGTTTGCAATCCTAATGGAAAGTCTTCTGCAAAACCGTCAACCTGGGCACTATGTACTGCGGCTATGATTTCCTCATGGGAAGCACTGGCAAAACCATCCTTAATATTTTCCTCAATTGTATCGTCAAATAGGAAAACATCCTGGCTTATAAAAGCAATATGATTTTTTAGATCCATAGGTGAGATTGATGAAATATCCATCGAACCGATTTCGATCATGCCATCAGTGGGGCTATAGAAACCAAGAATTAGGTCGACTAGCGTTGATTTGCCAGCTCCAGACTTTCCGACAATTGCGACTTTATCTCCGGGTTCTAAATTAAAACTCACTTTGTCGATTGATACCTCATCATTTTCATAACCAAACGAAACATTAGAGAAATTTACGCTTCCATTTCCGCTTTGTAATGATTTATTTCCGCAGCTGACACTTTTTGGCTTAGTATCAATTAATCTGAACATAAAAAATGATTGAGTCAGCGATTTCTGTAATTCGACCCAAAGTTTCGAAATTTTAGATGCTGGCTGATAAGCTAGAAGAAACGCTGTTATAAATGCTGTAAATTCCCCTGGAGTTTTCCCATAGGTAATTGTCTGCCAGGCTGCATAAATCACAAATACACCTAGTACTAAACCACCCAGGAACTCCATTATTGGATGGGTCGCGGCGGTTACCTTGCTAATTCCAAAGATCCGATCTTCTAATGCATCTACGGAAGAATTAAATTTTTCTATAGATTTACGTTCCAAATTATAACTTTTTACAGTACGAACACCCGCTAGAGCTTCTGAACCCGCTGCAAAATAATGTCCAGATAGATCCGTTTCCTCCTTGGCAACCTTTCTAATTTTACGAGAAAGGAACGAAACCAAACCAAAGATGATGGGAATTATAACTATGGAATATAGCGTCATCAGAGCATCTTGAAGGAACATAACAACAAAGAGCGCCACGAGCGTTAGTACTTCAGTCAAAAACCGAGAGCAGATAGCTGTCACTGCTTGGCCTGCGGCCATACCGTACAATCGGATCTGCGCCATATGATCAGAGGCATGTTTTCCATTGAAAAAACTTATTTCTCTTCTGAGCGTTTTTTGAAAAGCTTCTTTTTGGTAAAAACTGGAAATGGATCGATTAAGCACCGTTTGAAGAACAGCATTACCATAGTGAAATAGGCTTTTCGAGAATGACACAAAAATGACTATGATTGCGACTTCAATCGCTGCTCCTGCATCTTTCGCAACGAAAACATCGTTTACAATTAACTTGGTTGTATAGGCAAGCGCCGCTGTAAAAACGGAAACACCAACCATACAGACAATAGATGCAGTAATAATCTTCTTTCTTTTTGGAATAGTTTCTTTAATTAAACGCTTAGCAGTTTTTAATGCGTCATCGCCAGTTGGTGTATTAACCGATTCCATGATCTTGCCTTTAAAACTTTTAATTCAAGCGCTTGAATTCATACTCTTAAATTCAAGTAAACTAAAAGTCATTCTAAATCGACTTAATGATATAAAAACTACCGAGCTAACTATTAGCATATAAAAAATCTCTTTGGAGTATTCTCCGCTGAGTCGATAAGAAGATCTTATTTAAAATAGCGATGAATTGAAAAATATTAGGACCGTATTCCCAACTTTTTATGAGTTGACGGCAGTATTTCATACCGTTATTCCAAACTAAGGCAATCTAACCTCCTAGGTATTTTTACTAAAAAGGTTCACTTTAATCCATTTTAATTGGTATAATTGATGGAGTTTACATATTTTGGCTGATGTTACCGATATCAGTATTTACAAAGAAGCCTTAAGTCAGTTTGCAACGGGGGTAACCATAGTGACCTGTGGCTCAGAGCAAGGGCCGGTAGGAATTACTGTAAATAGTTTTACGAGTGTTTCGTTAAACCCTCCTTTGGTGCTTTGGTCTGCAGCTAAAGATTCAAAACGTCACGACTATTTTGCCAATTCAAATCATTTTGTGATACATGTCTTAAAAAAACAGCAAATCGATTTGTGTTCTGCGTTTGTTAAGCCCACCCAGGGGTTTGAAGAGATAGATTGGCAATATAATTCCCATGGAGTTCCTATTATTAATGATTGTTTGGCATTGTTTGAGTGTTCATTTTACTCCAAACACGAAGGTGGCGATCACACAATATTTTTAGGGCGTGTCGATAGCTTCAATATTGATAAAGGCGAGCCTCTGATTTTTCTCCAAGGGAAATACACATAGTAACATTACTGATATTTAACTGGTTAAATTTTAAAAAGTTAAATTCGAACTCAATTACCTGAATCATATTCAGTCAATGTTATCGGTAACATTCAATAAATTTGATGCTTGCAGGACCAAAAATCAAATGTTAGCGTTTCCCCTAGCACTTAGATGCTAATAAATAGCCAATTTGTTTCTACAATATTACTGTAGGCAAAAAATTATTCTTGGGAGGGAATTTATGGCCATAAATAAAAAAATAACCACTACAGCAGTATTAGTTGCTGCTTCATTCGCTTTCGGAAGTGCAGCCAATGCCGACGTTTGCAATACGCCGTCAAAGTTAGGTGATATGGGAAGTTTTCCCGGTGAAGTCATTACCGTTCAAGGCTCACTACTGGGCACAGACCAGGAAATGTTTCTGAATACCGTGAGCTGTTTTGAAAAAGCGACTGGCGCTAAAATTCAGTACTCTGGCTCACGAGACTTCGCAGCCCTAGTTGTAGCTGACATGCGCTCAAACAACCCACCGAATATTGCGATATTTCCACAGCCAGGTCTTGCTGCAGATATGGCAGCAGAAGGTCACTTGGTCCCAATTGGAGATGAAGCAGCTGCTTGGATGAAAGATAACTATGGCGCAGGATCATCATGGGTTGATCTTGGAACATACGCCGACGCAAATGGAAATGATCACTTCTATGGTTTTGCCTTCAAAATGGATTTAAAATCTTTAGTTTGGTACTCACCTGAGCAATTTGAAGATAATGGCTATGAAATACCTGCGACAATGGAAGAACTAATCGAGCTTTCAGACCAAATGGTAGCGGATGGCAATACCCCTTGGTGTATTGGTGTGGAATCCGGCAATGCTACTGGATGGACAGCAACTGATTGGATGGAAGACATCATGTTGCGCACGACTTCAGCAGAAAATTATGACCGTTGGGTTTCAAATGACCTAGCATTCAACAGCCAAGAAGTTATCAACGCAATGGAACTTTATGGAAAGTTTTCACGAAATGATGATTATGTGGCTGGTGGGGCAGCATCAGTTGCCACGACATCTTTTGGTGATGCACCAAAAGGTTTGTTTACATCTCCACCAAGTTGCATGATGCATCGTCAAGCATCTTTCATCACAGGTTTTTTCCCTGATAAAGGTGAAGAAGTAGCGCGTGGCGAAGCGGATGCTTTTTACTTCCCACCGTTTGCGTCTGGTAATTTAGGTAACCCAGTTCTTGGAGCAGGCACTCTTTACACTATGGCTAAAGACTCCCCTGCAACTCGTGGCTTCTTCAAATATTTACAAGAAGCCTCTGCACACGAAGCATGGATGCAGCAGGGCGTATTCTTAACAGCCCACAAAGGGGCTGACTTATCAGCATACGCGACCCCACTTCTTAGAAAACAGGGCGAAATATTGGCAAATGCCACAACTTTCCGTTTTGATGCTTCCGATTTAATGCCTGGTGCAATCGGAGCTGGTGCGTTCTGGAGTGAGATGACTGCTTTTGCAAATGGGCAAGATGCAAATACAACGGCTGACAACATTCAGGCAGCATGGGACGCTATTAAATAATAGTATCCTAAACACGATTCATGAGAGCACGGGGTAAACCTGTGCTCTCATTATATTTTCTAAGGTAAAATATCCAAATGCGCTCAATACAATCCGTGATATTTAGCAATAGCTTGGCTATAGTGTTGACTATTATTTGTGTATTACCAATAACGGCTGTTTTCATTTTTTCCTTAACGGCACCGGTAGACGAGGCTTTTGCTAAATTTGGCCTTTGGCTTCATAATAGCTACGGATGGTCTGTTTCAACTTTCGTCACAGAGCTTAGATTTGCTAAGATTGGATTTGCCCTACGTTCCGTAGTTATCGCACTATTTATATCGTTTTTGTACTATTGGATTTCCAATTGGCTAAATTTTGGATTAGCTAAAGTTAGATCCAATAAGTCAATTGCCAAAAGATCTGTTGTTATTGAAGCGATACAACCTTGGATATTCGTTGGACCAGCACTCGTACTGCTATTGCTATTTTTACTTATACCAGCGCTGACAACCTTAAAAATTTCATTCACTGAACCTGGCGGCGGCGCCTCGTTAAATAACTATGCATTTCTTTGGGATTCTGACGCTTTGGGGTACCTTCAATTCAGGTTGGCGATGAGAAATAGTTTAATGTGGCTTATTCTTGTACCGTCGCTTTGCATAATTTTTGGCTTATTAATTGCTGTTCTAGCAGACTCCGTAAGTTGGGGTGTTGTAGCAAAAACATTTATATTTGTGCCTTTGGCTATCTCGTTCGTAGGAGCAGCTGTTATATGGAGAAATATTTTTGCTGGCGGCGGAATTGAACCTCAGCAAGCAATTAATGGAGCCACACCATCTTATCAAATCGGTCTTCTAAAAGCACTTCTAGGACATACTCCAGAATATAATGAGCCTTTATATAATCTGAAGTTTTGGGGAAACTTTTATCTGATGTGGATTATGGTTTGGATTAAGACTGGTTTTGCAATGGTAATTTTTTCTGCTGCTCTAAGAGGTGTGCCTCAGGAAACTGTCGAAGCTGCAATTATTGATGGGGCGAACCCAATGCAACTATTTTTCCGAGTAAAATTACCACAAATTTTTTCAACAGTAGTCGTCGTTTGGACCTACCTTGTGACCGATGTATTAAAGGTTTTTGATATTCCCTATGCGTTATCGGCCAATGATGATGACAAACTATTGCTGGCCACTATGATGGAGGCAGCGATGAATACATGGTCAATTGGAGGCAACAATGTTGATAATTTGTTTGCCGCCATTGCAATTATGCTCATGCTTACCGTTATACCGCATATGATTTTTCTTGGGTGGCGAATAAGACGCGAACAAAAACAACTCGGACACTAAGGATTTACTCTGTCATGTATAGTCGCTCATTTGCCCATATTATACTTGCAATAATCTTAGTAATTTGGGTCGTACCATTTATCGCGCTTATAACCACTTCATTTAGATCTGAGGTTGCTTCTAAGACATCTGGGTTTTGGACTGCATTTACCCCTACTGAACTTGGACACCGCTTCAGTACTCATGATAAGGGACAAAAAGTAAAAATCACGGAAATGCGTGGTAATATTTTTGACCGAATTAATAAAGATGAAGAGTGGTTCAAAATATCTGGCGAGATCAACTCTATTATGTTCAAAGGTCGCGTTCCAGATCCTGAGAAGCCTGGCAAGACCAAGTTAATTAGAAAGCTTGTTCCTGTGGGCGAAGTTATGAATGTTCGGGATGGCGAGTTCGTTTTCCAAGCAAACGGTGACTTCACATGGTCATTCCCTGAGGAAGTTGCTCCCAAACCCAAAAATCTTGACGTATTTATAAATCAAGATCCTGTTTTTGGTGCAGAAGCGTATTTCGAGGTCCTATTAGATAACAAAGACGTACCAAATGCACTCATATCTTCATTTATTGTAGTGGTTCCTGCAACGATAATTCCTATCACAGTAGCTGCATTTGCAGCATATGCTTTTTCATGGATGCAATTCCCTGGACGTGACTGGTTATTTATACTCGTAGTCTCGTTGATGGTTGTCCCAACACAGTTAGCATTTCTACCTATTCTTCAGGGATTTAACGGTCTAGCATCTTGGGCAACTTCCTTAAAACAATGGATGACTGACTGTGAGGTAACAAATACCTGTCAATTCCCAACAAAATCTTTCGCTGGTTTATGGCTTACCCATACAGGCTTTGGTCTTCCTTTGGCGATATTTCTTTTACGCAACTACATCGTGGGATTGCCTCGTGAATTGCTTGAGAGCGCGAAGATCGATGGCGCCAACCATATGCAAATTTTTGTAAAAGTAGTTGTTCCTTTATCTGTGCCTGCTCTAGCATCGTTTAGTATATTTCAATTTCTATGGATCTGGAACGATTTACTCGTTGCAATGTTTGTCGGGCCAAGTGCCACAGATGATATAGTTTTTCCTATTCTGCTAGAACGGCAGTTAGGGACTTTTGGAGATCAGCTCCATCTTCTGAACGCTTCGGCGGTAATTTCTATGATTGTTCCGGTTATTGTTTTCCTAGCTATGCAAAAATACTTCATTCGCGGTTTGTTAGCCGGATCTGTTAAAGGAGGCTAGTGAATGTCTTCTTTGAAATGGTGGGAAAATGCTGTGATATATCAAATATATCCAAGATCTTTTCAAGACTCGAATGACGACGGGATAGGAGATTTAAAAGGAATTACTACCCGAATTAACTACTTGTCTGAGCTCGGAATAGACGCCATCTGGATCAGTCCATTTTTTAAATCCCCACAAAAAGACTTTGGTTATGATGTTTCAGATTATTACGATATCAGTCCAGAATATGGAACTTTAAGAGACTTCGACTTACTCATTAGCAAGGCACATGAATTAAAATTGAGGGTTATGTTAGATATCGTTCCAGCACATTGCTCCAGTGAGCATCCATGGTTTGTTGAAAGCAGATCTTCGACCACAAACCCCAAAGCAGACTGGTTCCATTGGGTTGAACCCCAAAATGATGGAAGCGCCCCCACAAACTGGCTATCATTTTTTGGTGGTCAAGCTTGGACCTGGGAACCAAGACGACAACAGTACTACTTGCACAATTTTTTACCTGACCAACCTAACTTAAATTATGCAAACCCCGAAGTTATTGAAGAATTTAACCAAATAGCTAAATTTTGGTTTGATAAAGGTGTAGATGGTTTCCGTTTAGACGCAGTGCACACAATAAATGCCGACTCTTTTCCTTATAAAAATAATCCTGCGAATCCGACATTCAAACTGGGGCCTCTTCCACAGGATCAACAACCATTTTTTCGGCAACTACATGATGCAGCACAATTAAACCAACCAGGCATTCAGGAATTTTGTGAGTCATATCGTAGGATCGCAGATTCGTATGACAATGACCGGTTTTTAATGGGAGAAGTAGATGGTGATAATGACAACGCAATGAGTGTAAGTGAGACGTTTACCGAAGCAGGAAGATTGCATGCAACTTACAATTTTGATCTGCTGGAATGGGATGGCCTTACTGTAAATGAAATAAAAGAAGCGTCCCTCGCGTAGCTACAAGACAACTTAAAGCATTGCATTTAAGTTCCAAAGATAGTGATAAAATGCAAATATTATTATTGAAACTCCAAATCAGCCTCATCGGTTCTAGCTGTATTTATCAGGGAGAGGAGCTGGGTTTGGAGGATGTAAAAGATATACCGAGGGAAAAAATGCAAGACCCATGGGGTATAGAGTTTGCACCAACTTTTCTTGGCAGAGACACATGTCGAACCCCTATGGTGTGGAATAAACTACTACCAAACGGTGGATTTTCAAAGGCAAATACCACTTGGCTACCAATTTCGGATAAGCATTTAGATAGGGCAGCAATCGATAGTGCACTAAATCCAAACTCAATTTACAGTGAATTGTCGAAATTTTTAAAATGGCGCAAGAAGCAGTCTGCAATGATGAATGCAAATTGCATTCTAAATATAGATGGCGACGACGCGCAAATAAGTTTTGATCGTCAAAGCGATGATCAAACCCTTCACTGTAACTTCAATTTTAAAACGTTAACGGCGTCCTTTAAGGAGATTTAAATGGCACATGTAGAGTTAAAGGGTGTGACAAAGACTTTTGGGAATACAGAAGTTATTCGTGATGTTGAATTGGAAATAAACAAAGGCGAATTCGTAGTTTTCGTTGGGCCCTCCGGCTGTGGCAAGTCAACACTATTGAGATTAATATCTGGACTTGAAAAACTAAGTAGTGGTGAAATCATTATTGCAAATAAAGAAGTAATGGATCTTCCCCCGTCAGAAAGAGGCATTGCGATGGTTTTTCAGTCATACGCGCTCTATCCTCATATGAGCGTTTACCAGAATATGGCTTTTTCTCTCGATTTACAAAAGATGCCGAAGCTCGAAATTAAACAGCGAGTAGAAGAGGCTGCAAAAATTTTACAGATGGAAGATCTCCTAGAAAGGCGCCCCGCTGCACTTTCTGGTGGTCAGCGTCAACGCGTTGCAATTGGACGTGCAATAGTAAGAAACCCCGAAGTTTTCTTGTTCGATGAACCTCTTTCAAATTTAGACGCTGCTCTACGTCATGACACCCGGGTGGAAATAGCAAAATTGCATCGTCAATTGGGGGCCACAACTGTATATGTTACTCACGATCAGGTAGAAGCAATGACACTTGCAGACAAAATCGTTGTCTTAAAGGACGGAGAAGTTATGCAGGTGGGCGCACCAATGGATTTATTCAATTATCCTGAAAACAAATTTGTGGCGGGCTTTTTCGGTTCTCCAAAGATGAATTTTTTCGAATGCACGCTGGTTTCGGAAAATGGTGCAAAAACGCAAGGGAAAGTGGAATTTGATGGCCATACCTCGAACTATATCAGACTTGTTTCACGAGAAAAAGGCGCTGGTGACGCAGTACATTTAGGAATTCGACCGCAGGACCTAAAAATCAAATCTAATGGTGCTATAGCGGGTAAGGTTACATTAGTCGAACGCCTTGGCACGGAAACTGTTGTAGAACTTCTCTCACAAAACGGTTTCCCTTTTAGATTTGCTTCACCAGAAACTCTAGATTTAGAAATAGGTAGCCAAGTATGTTTCAGTTATGACCGACAAAAGGCTCACATATTTTAGTTTTAAGTTCTTAACTACTTTCAATTATTAATTTTTGCGAAGCTGATATTATCCGCTTCTAACTATTTTTGTATATCCCGCAGCTTTTAAAAATAATTAATTATTTTAAGTTCGTGTGATACATTTTTTGTACTTGATCCATCTAATAATGATGCAATCTTTTTATAAAGCTAGGAGAATAAAAAATGTCATATGTAGCTGTCAGAGAATTCACACCCATGATTGGAAAAGATGTGGTATTAGAGGATCGCATCCTTAGGACATCGGATGTAATAGAAAAGTACGGTGCAGTTTCCAGAGTAGGTAAAGTTATTGGAGGTCACAGGGCTGGTGATTACGAGCTTTATAATTGGTATGAAACCGTGGCAGCCGGAGCCAGTGCAATGGACGGTTTCTCAAATGATCCTGACCTAAAAAAGATATTTGAGGAACGAGCCCTGACTCCCGTTGCAGAAATGCGAGGTCCCTGGCTGGGAAGAATGCTGCATAATTCTAAAAGTACTGATCCGAGAAAAATAGTGCTTGCTCGCGATTATCATATGCCACGAAAAAATATTGCTAAGGCAATGGAATTAGTACCAAACTTGCAAGCAATTTGTGATGAAAATGATGTAGAAATGGGTGTAGGAGTGCCTGTAATTGCTTCAGATCATGAAATGATGCGAATTATATACAGGTTTAAAGATTTAAAACACTGGGGCAGCGCTACTGATGCAGTGATCGCTAATCCTAGTTTTTCTGAATTAGTCGATGCGGCCAATGAACTTGGAACATTAAAACACTCAAGACTAATAATGATGATAAAATAATTTGAAAATTAATTCTGTTAGAGTTTTGTTATTTATAAGGGAGAAAAAATATGCCGATCGAAGTAAAGAATTTTTCATCTGCTGCTGATGAGGCCAAAGATATGCCTAATGCACGTATGGAAGCAGTAAATGTACTGAACCAACGTGTTATGAAGTTGACATTAAGTCCAGATTGGAAATGGTCAAAAGATATAAAGCCAATAATAGGAACTGATACTTGCCAAGCGACCCACACCGGAATAATCGTAGAGGGTACTGTACATTGCGTATGTGATGATGGTAGCGAAGCGACCTACACGGCTGGCGATGCATATGCGATTTCACCAGGTCACGATGCATGGGTTGTCGGAGGTAAACCGGCCGTAGTTTATGAGTTTGCGGGTATGTGGGGCGAATAAAATACTTTAAAACTCTTTGACTTTATCGAAAGGCAAATTAATTTACTTTCCGTAGCCAACAGAAGCTTTAATGACTTACAACGAGGTTTCTGATGAATGTTAGTGATTATAATACAATAAAGACCGTTCTTAAAAAAACAGAGAGACAAAATAAAAGAGCGAGTATAGGCATTATCGATATTGCCAAGGAAAGAGGATATATCGATAGTAGTGGGAGAGTAACGCCAGAAGGTAGAAGATTTCTCCAAAAACGAATAGAAAATTCGTCGCTCACAGTACGTGGTACTTAGTACTTGCCGATAATATATGAGTTACTTTCTTGGTCTAAACAAGACTTGTTACCTTGATGAGTGGCCCACGACCTTCTGCTCTGTTAAGTGCAAAGCTCTTAGGTTATTTAGCTGCCATAATAACAGTATCCATTTGGGCAGCCTTCTTAGTTGGAACTCGTTTTGCGATAACCAAAAACTTTTCTGTTGAAGAAATATTAATACTCAGGCTTCTGCCAGCAGCTATAATAATGGCACCACTTATGTTGCAACTTGGTATTCTACCGCCTGGGAATAATCTAATTACTAGGCTCATTTTTGCGTTAGGGGCCAGCGCCTTGTTCCCATGGGTTTTATCAGTAGGACTTTATTACTCACCTGCGTCCAACGCAGGTGCATTGGCTCCCGGAACACTTCCTTTTTGGACAGCATTAATTGCTTATTTGATTGTTCACGAAAAACCAGAATTCTCTAGGCAAATTGGGCTGTTTATAATTTTGTTTGGGGCCTTATTGATTGGAATTTTAAAGCTTGATGCAGATATTGCCAATCTAACATGGGTTGGAAACATACTTTTTTTGCTCGGAGCTGCTCTTTGGGCAATTTATTCAGTTTTATTTCGTCAAAGTGGGATAGCTCCGCTTCATGGACTTGTAATTGGCTTGTTTTGGGGAAGTATCGTCTTTGTTCCAATTCTCTTGATTTTTGGAGAAGTAAGCTTTCAACACGCCAACCTTTCAAATATTTTCCTTATGATAATTTTGCATAGCTTCATTGTAGGAATTCTAGCGATGCTATTATTTACCTATGCAGTAAAAATTTTAGGGGCAGCCCAAACGGCTGCTTTCGGTGCACTTACACCAATTTTATCCATGTTGGGCGGCATATTTTTGCTGGATGAAATAATTACGCCCGTAAAATTACTCGGAATCTGTCTTGTAACTATAGGAGTTGTTTTTGCGTCAGGTGCGCTAAGGTTTACGAAAAAATAAAATAGAGATTATGATTTATCACTCTGAAGTAAAAAGCGGATCGACAGTAGCTCCTCCCAAACCTACTGGATCCGCTTTTTCAATCTCTCCCCAGAAAGATTAGTCTAATAGTGCTAAAGATAGCGCAAGAGTCAACAACTAATTGATTTTATATAGTAAAATGAACGTATGAGTTCAGTTGCCGAAAAAATGTAGCCCCAATAAAAGGGACCAGCCATATGGGAGAGTATAGCTGGCCCTGTCCCAAACCTACAATCAAGACAGAAAATCTGACTGCTCATTATTTATATCTTTAGCGAATAAAAAGATTTGGGAGGATATCTTTATCCGCTTGTGCATCTTACCGATACATAAGTACGTTAACATATTTTTTTGAATATTGCTAACTATATATCAAAAATTGACAAATAATCGGCAGATACACTTTCTATACTATGAACAGAAATAATAGATAATTATCTTCAATAAGTGTAACTTGGTAGATCGTGTGAATAATCATTCTTCTCTTCCTACAACGACAACCAAGTTACACAGCTTTCCAGATCCTTTTATAAAGCCCAACTTCTAAATTGATAAACGAAGCTAATCCAAAATTTCTGAATGCAAAATCTGCTATAAGATTATAAAAAGTATTGGAAGCTCATATTTCTTAAATCTGATAATCTTAATCAAATTGTTAAAAAGATTCATCTAGCTGTTCAAACAATAGGAAAGATAAATAATGGATAATAAGTATGTAATCGCAACGGGATATAGTCGTGCAAACCTATGTGAACACGTTTCAAAATACATAGAAAACGGATGGCATCCCATAGGCGGTATGGTAATCGATTTTAATGAAGAGGAAGATGATAAGGTTTATTGTCAACCAATGACTGTATTATCTCCATAACTAGAGTATTTCAATTTTCCAATTAGTTCTGGGATTTGTTGAAAACGAAATTTAATCCAAATTTTATCTTTGTTCGTACTAAAAGTATGAAAATTTATAAAACAACAGATCCTAACATTTTAAACCTTGTCACAAGGCTTTTAAAATTAATTGAAATGATAGATGCCGATCCAAAACTACTATTTGGGACTTTGTTTTATTCACTTTTATTATTAGTGTACTTAGTAGGCACTCTTTGATTAATTTAAATAATCAGTACGCTAAAACATTTAATAGCTTAACGTTTATCAAATCATTTGCCATTCCACGGGTATCCAGGTATCGCTTTTGTTCATAGAGTGAGCCAATTTTATTCCCTCGGTGGTAACACTCTCGTCACGGTTAAGAAAACCCTTGCCCTTGGCGTACCTTATCAAATCACTAATGTCTGCATCAAACATCTGATACTCACAAAATTTAAGAATTCTTTCCTTGATGTAAAAATGATCAATCTCGGCCAATGTTTCAAACTCCAAACATAAGAATATTATACTGCTGCGCTCTAAGAGTCGCTGACAAACTCAGAGCCTGCTATTTTAACTTAGATGAAAAGCCATAAAAATGACTAAGCATCTGTCAAGTTGGTATAATCGAAATGGAAAACCCTCGGAGTCAAACAAGGGTTATCTCTTCACCAGTGAATTACCTTTTGTGCTTAAAAATTGGCCTAAATTTTTCTTGTATGAGTGTGGCATAGGCATATTAAATGCAATTTCATCATTTAATAGCTAAATTCGAGAACCATATCCTAAATCATTTAAACCGTCAGATCTAATATATTTATATTCTTGCATGGATATTTTCTACTTTTTTTTGTCGCTTGCTTTAAACTGTTTTTCAACATTCCTTTTTGACGACGCTTCCTCTGCTCTTTGTCTTTATCTTTGGTCACGGAAAGAGCAGCACGATTATCTAAAACTCGCGCATATTCTAAATTTTTGATATCAAACATAACACCCATAGAAATACCAACGGCTTAGTTCCGTTGATGTTTAGTTATTATGTATTCCATACCAGTTCGCCGGTTAAGATAAATGTAACTTTTATCCTTAAAAATCATCAGGCAATTTCCCTCGCTGATTATCCAAATTCAATTATTGATTTAAATAATACATATTCTTTTGAAAAATAAAAATATGTTCATATAGTAAATAGGACTTTAGGCATTGAGCAAACAAATGATAGCACTGAAAACTTTTGCGAAGTTTGCAAAGATAAAATTAACGGATTTCAATCCTAAACCAACAACAAAAACACCCGGACAAGTAGAGGCATCCGATATTCTTTGGGAATCCGATGATGGCAAGACAAAAATTGGTATCTGGGAATGTACAGAAGGAACTTTCACCGCAGACCGAACGGGTGCCGCTGAATTTTGTCATATTTTATCAGGAAAAGCGTCGATAACAAACTATGATGGAAATGGTCAACGTGTAATGGCTGGAGGAGATCTACTTGTACTTCCAAAAGGCTGGAAGGGTGAATGGACAATACACGAGAAAGTAAAAAAACTTTTCATAATTCAACAATAAATATTGGCTTAGTTGGATATTTTTGAAGCTTCTTGTAAAATAAATCATATCTTTGTGTTTTGGCGCCAGATAATAAAATTCTTATAGATTAATACAAAAACTGTACTTGATTTAATGTCTCATTAAATTAACAAATTGACCTATCAAAAGTATTTTTGAGTAGCTAATTATCACGGGAGAATAAAATGGTGGAAGCTTTTGGTGGGGTATTAAATCTCATTATTTGGTTATTACTAATTGTTGCAGGCGGATACTATGCATACCGCTGCCTTTTACAAACAAAGGGATTTATTGATCAATATGGTTTTGGCGATGGAGCAGTATTCATGACACGACTTGTGGGTACGTGTGTTGGAGCTTCCACTGCGGTTGCAATTGTACTTTTATTTATCGGGCCTCAAGGAGCTTGGGCATTCGTCGTTTACGGATGGATACAGGCACTTCTTGCGGCAATCTTTGGCTATAATACAGTAAACAGTGAGTGGGCTGAAGTTGAGGGTGTTAAAGTTACACCTGAAGGATATATCGCTCCATTAGGTTTTCTAATACTCAATACTATTTTACTCTTCAACATGGGCGATATACTTTATAGTACTTCTGCTGCTGTTTAAATTTTAAAGTGGCTGACTTATTTGTTCAGCCACTTTGATATGCCTAACCTCCAAACAGTATTTTAGAAAGTTACACATTTATGAGCGCCAATATCACCTGCCACTGCGGAGTATGTGGTTTCGAAATTAATGACGGCAAACCTTGCCTAAGCTTGTTATGTGGATGCACTGATTGCCGACACGCATTAGAGTGGTGCTCACTACAAGGCGGTGCAGAGCCGAGCTCTTTGCCAGAATTAATTTATGTCAAATCAGATATTCTTAGCGTCAAAGGCAAAGAATTCATGCACGCATTTAAATTACGATCAACCGGTCGGTCTACCCGCATATACTGTGAAAAGTGCTTCTCAATAATTGGGGTAGACCACAAAAGCTATCGGGATAATGTGTTTATGTTTTTTAAATATCACTGTTCTACAAATTGCGACCTGTCTATAGAACCTTCGGCTGCAATCTATTTAAATGACTTGCAAGATGCCAGTCAGATAAGCAAATTGGAGAATATTCCCCTAATTTTTAGCTTCTCTGAGATAGAAACCCGTGAGTTTAGAGAGATCAAAAGAGTTTCGAACTCATTTAATGAAATAAATCGCCCAAGGTACGGGCAAACTTTAAAATCAGTAATTCACAGCATGTCCAAAATAGAAATTTTAAATTGATATTTTTATCAAATTAGGTCCTTATTTAAGATCGTAGATTTTAGATGTCACAGATTTTAGGGAAATTTGGTTAGATCTATATCCTAAAACCAGAGAATAGGCATGTTATTAGCAAGGCTAAACTTTCATGAAGAACTTTTTTTATATATTTTCTGTAGTAAAAATCATAGTCCTGCTGATATCAAAACCAATCTTTGCAGACCCAATAAACGCATGGGAAATAGCTTCACTTACTGTAGTATCTGTATTACCAACTTGGCCCGGCTATGATAAACCAGGATTTGGCGCACCCCCTGGGACAGCGCCAGAAGGTACGGGAATTATAGTTTCGTCAGACGGACTTATACTTACTGCATCGCATGTAATTTCAAAAGCTACTGATGTAAAAGTTCGAGATATTAAAGGTGAATTATTTTCAGCTAAGATAATTAAGAACTCTATTTCTACCGATCTTGCATTACTTAAAACCGAGTTAGAATTACGGCCAATAACAATTGAAACTGAAAAGCCTAAAATTGGCAGCAGTGCTTGCCTAATAAGCAATAGTTTTGGATTAAATATTGGGATAACCTGCGGCGTGATATCCGCTACAGGATTGAGCAACATTGGTTTTAATGATATCGAAGATTTCCTGCAGACTGATGCAGCGGCAAATCCTGGTTCATCTGGTGGAGCTTTAGTCAATCTTAATGGTGAATTACTGGGTATGATGAGCGGCATTTTTACAAAAAATACTGATACTAATGCAGGTGTAAATTTTGCGATATCATCCAGCCTTATTAGCAAATTCCTAGCAAATTAAATTGGCGATTTAAGACTAAAAATTTTTAAACAGTTCTATTTTGCACGCCCACCATTGCGAGCGTTGCATGCCGGGTATTCTTTTTTTCAAATATTCAAAACAGAAAAAACATTTTATCTATACCTTAAATTATGGAGTTTATAATGCAAAAATTATGCAATAAATTTTTGGCGCTATTGATACGATCGACAGACTGTTCTGCAAAATGCTATTATACTAAGAAGCGCGCTTTATACTTATAAATCTGATAATTTTTGGAAATCAGAAAAGCTAAATTTTCTATCCAACGGTTATAATGCCTCCCATGCCTGAAACGTGATGTTCAAGCATATGGCAATGAAATAACCATGATCCAGGATTGTTTGCTTCGAAGACCAATTCAGCATGTTCACCCGGTTGCATTAGATAGGTGTCCCGAAGAACTAAATTAGCTTCATCCCCGAATTCTTTAGACTTAACCCAAAAGTGATGTCCGTGGAGATGCATCCCGTGTTGCCATCGTGTATCGTTCCAAACCCTTAATACGACAGTTTTGCCTAAATCCACTTCTGCAAGCGTCAGATCATACCCACCGATTTCTCCATTAAAAGCCCATAATTTTTTTTCAGATCTTGCCAGCTCTCGCAAACTCTTTTGCTCACCCTCAAAAATAGCAGAAGATAGGTTACCCATGGCCCCACCCTGCATATGAATGTTTATTACCTCAGCATTATCCATTTTCAGCATATTATTTGTTGGCAATACAAATCGTGGCAATGCATTAGGTTTCTGATTTACCTCATTTGGCACAAACGTAGCTGCACCATATTCCTCTCCTGTACTTACCTCGAATAATTCTCTTACAAATGAGACATCATCGATCTGAACATCAACCCTTTGTGCAGGAGCCAAAGTTAAACGTTGCCTCATGAAAGGATCACATGGTGCCCCATCTAAAGCAACAATCCGCATCGGTAACCTATCATTTAGTTCAAACTGCATCACACGAGCATTTGCAAAATTTAAAAACCTTAAATGTACTTTTCCACTCTTTGGGATTTTTATTTCGGGTGCCGACTTACCGTTTATCGTAAGAAAATTTCCCAACCTTCCTCCATGCGACCAATCATGTAAGCTTCCTAAACTAGCCGTATGAATTTGCTCATTCTCGTCTAAAAGCCAATCATCTACAGCAATGATTAGATCCCTATCGCTCATTGATGATTCATCTTCTAGCACAATCAATGGGCCACAAAGTCCTCTTGCTACTTGGTTCCATGCCTGACTGTGAGAATGGTACCAAAAAGTACCAGCATCATTCAGAGGAAACCTGTAAGTGAAAGTTTCTCCAGGCTCTACAGGCGCTTGCGTTAGACCCGGCACACCATCCATATCATTCAAATTTTTGATACCATGCCAATGTATCGAACTGGGCTCATCCAAAAGATTCAAAAACTCTACTTCCAGTATATTACCCTTGTTTTCAACAATGAGTGGACCGGGGCTGCTACCGTTGTAAAGGAATAGGTCCGAAAGATTAGCTCCCTCATAAAATTGATGCTCAGATTTCTGAGCAATGATGCGGTAACGAGAAACATTGTTTGCAGAAAATGCGCTTGTAGGAACTTTCACTGCTACTAAACTTGCCAAACAATTTTTAATTACACCACGTCGTGATATCATCGAAAAAACCTTTACAAACTTTCAACTAATGTCTTGTGGCATGTAGATCTTGTATCTCTTTAGGCCAGGTCGATCTAATAAAAGCTAAAATTTCCCATATTTGTAAATCTGAAAGCACGTCTTCGTAGCCCGGCATACCACTTTTGTAATCGTTGATACCTACGGCAGCCAGCGTTTTTTGACCGCCATATTTAGTGTAATCAAATAACATTTTTGTATCATGATGCCATGTATGCCCTGTCTCATCATGAGGGGGTGCCGGAAGACTGCCGTCAGCTTTCATTGTCCTCCAATTAGGTTGACCCTCGAGGTCAACCCCGTGACAGCTGGCACAATGTGCTTGATAATTTTCTTCTCCGTTCACGATGTTTTGGTCTTCGAGTTCATGGTGAGCATTTGCTGTATGCAAATTGACCATGATAAGAAGAAAAATGTATAATATTAGATGGTTTTTACACATTATTTTACCCTCAAAAGATACTGCGCGATTGAGCTTCTATCCGCTGCACTTAGCTTAGACGTGTTTTCAACTACCGAAGCCATTTTACCCCCGGCCACGTCATAATCAGGAGTAAAACCAGAACTTAGATATTCTATAATTTCATCTCCTGTCCAAGCAAGCTTCTCGGTGCTAATACCAGGAATTCTTCCCTTACCACTCGGATCTTGGGCTCCTTCTAACCACTCAGAGAATTTTAATGCACCGAGTATGTTTCTAGGACTATGACACTCTGCGCAATGAGAAAGTGCCTCAACTAAATATGTACCCCTATCAACCTCGGAGCTGACAAATTTATCTGACATGTAAAGAGTTTTCCAAACGCCAATATTTCGCCTGCTAGAAAATAAAAATGGTAAGTCATGATCGCTGATAAATGCGTCAGAGCTAGGCAGAGTCTTCCAGAACGTCCATAAGTCCATAATATCTTGATCTGTCATTTTGGAATATGCTGTGTAAGGAAATGTAGGGAAATAATGTTCGCCATCAGGGCTCTGGCCGAGCTTTAATGCGTTATAAAAGTCTTTAAATTCCCATGCCCCGATTCCAAATTCAACACTATTGGAAATATTTGGAGCTTTAAATGTACCAAACGCAGTTTCAAATTTCTGCCCACCAGCTAATAGATATTTGTCTTTTGAGCCCTCTTCAATATGACATCCACTACAACCCGCAGCCGTAAATATATACTCACCGTTGGATAGATCCGAAGTTTCCGCTGAATAATCAAGCACGGCAAGTGACTTCGGGGCGGTCACTGTCAGGTAAAGAAAAATTCCAAAGGCACTAGTTATAAGTGTTGATATGATTATTTTCACTTTCATGGCTTTGAGGTAGTGGCTCCAGTTACTGGAAGGTCAATAGGAAGCAAAATGTTCTTTACATTTATAATTCATTGTTCTTTTTATGATACCTGTTTGTGTGTGTGAAATTTTCGGAAATATTATATTTACTACTCTCAATAGTTGGAGAAATTATTTGGAAGAAACAAACCTCATTAATCAAACTCGATATAGCATAATAGCCAAACTAATGCATTGGGGGTTTGTACTTCTGTTTGCATATGGAGTTTTCAAACAAGTGGATGATATTGCAGAACTCTCAGACCCCTCGCTGTTTAGACTTGAAATAGTTTTTGCTGGTATCTTTTTAATTCTTCTTTTGGGACGTTTTTTTTACATGACAAAAACACAGCGAAGCGCACTGCCCGAAAATACGAGTTACATCCAAAAAATTGCAGCCAAACTTGTACACCTTGGAATGTATATAAGCCTAGGATCCATTGCATTAACAGGACTGGGAATAGGCGGACTTTATTGGATTGGATTAAAAGAAGGGTTAATTATAGAAGCCGTGATCAGTATACACGAGTTTTCTGTTACGGCTACATATTGGTTGGTAGGTATCCACATCCTCGCCGCCGTCTATCATCGCTTCAAAGCTGATGGTGTATGGTCAGCTATGGTTCCATTTGCAAAATCAGAGAATTGAGTGGACCACGCGTCATTATGATAAATAGGTATTTCAATAATATTTGAGGCCTTTGGGACAAAATTTAGGGGTATGGTCGATCAAGCTCTATGGTTGGGTCAATATTCTTCGAATTGTGGTAAGTCATCTGAAATATCATAATAGTCACCTTTACTTGCAACGTAGATATGGCGCATCCGATCAAGAGATGTCGGTATTTCCAGCGAACCTGCTGAAACAGAGATTTTATCAATACCTTTTCTCTCATAAAACATGCTAGAGCCACATACACTGCAAAAACCACGACGAGCTTTATCTGATGAGTCATACCAGCTTAGTGACGTAGCCTTTATCAAATTTAAATTCCCTTTTGAGACCTGTGTGGCGGCCCAGTAGTGGCCAGATGTTTTGCGGCACTGAGAGCAGTGGCAGAAGACGACATCTCGCAGCTCTCCAGTAAGTTCAAACATAACACCCTGACATTCACAGGAACCTTTTACACTCATGTCCTTTAGCCTTATTTTACCTTTAAAGTAGTACGGAAATACACTTCCTACTTTTTAATGATTTGTAAACAGAGCTTTTGTGAGCTGATTTCAACTAACTGCGTTGATTTAACCGACCTAGATTAAAGCAAAGCTTTGGGTTGCTATAACCGCTAACACTGCCACAGCAGATAGCAAATGGATTATCGTAATTTTAGAATCTCCCATATAAGGAGTGTAATATTAAAAGCAAATTAAATCAAATTTCGGTCTGTCTATGCTTTGATAGTATCCTTTAAGATCATAAATATCAAAATTTTACGTATAGATTTTGCGCGTATTTAATAATTAATGTTTGTAATACCTGAAGGCTATCATTGCATTCTAAAATAGGGATATTAAAGTCAATTCTGACTTAATAAGGTTAAAAATGGGCACAACACTTTATCATTGGACTTCGCGAGACGCGATGAAATTGATCTTGGCGAGCAAGAAACTTGAGCTCGAGGGAACTGAATATATGGCAGGGCTTCGGGAGGGTTATTCTATAGCTGACCAAAGAGCGCTTGATGACCAATATAATTACTGTGGACGTTTTGTTTGGTTTACTGAAAGTCCATCTTACAATTTTTCAGGAAAAGTAAAAAATGAGATGGCGCTGATGTTAGATTCTGATGCAATTGACGTGCAGAAGTGGCATTACGTTAAAAAAGAAAATAAAAATAATCCTGATTTTATGAAGATTGCAAATGAAAATGACAGACTTGCAATTCGAATGGAAGATGACCCGTATCAGTGGTGGGTATCAAAACAACCAATAGACTTAGAAGGGCTAAACTATCAAGTGGCCATGAGTAACTGGTTGCGAGAAATGCTGGAAAACGAACCAGAAGGTGCTACAAATTAAAAAGGTAATTGATTGTTGATTTTCAAGCTAGAGAGTTTTTAAAGGTGTCCGACAAAAGTCAAAATTTTAGTAAACCTGAGCCGCCCATCGCGTTTGCCCTTCCGTTATTGTTTTGTCCATTACTTATATCAGCGTGGGTTTACGGCGGAATTATATTAATTCTCGCCCCAGTTTTTGGTTACGTAATCATCTCAATCATTGATTTTATTATCGGTGAAAACAAAAAAAACCAAATAGATGTCTCGAACGACACAAGTAGTTACAAACTAATTCTATTTGCCTGGCCCTTGATCCAATTCTTCTTACTGTTTGGATCTCTTGTCTCTATCTGTTGGTTTAATCACCTCACAACTTTCGAGGCTATTTGTTTAATGCTTGTGCAGGGAATGATTACTGGGGCCGTCGGAATTACCTTTGCTCACGAATTAATGCATCAAAAAACAAAGCTAGAGCGATTTTTCTCAGATATCTTAATGGCCATGGCTTTTTATGGTCACTTTAGAACTGAACATGTCTTTGTACACCACAGGTATGTAGGCACCAAGAAGGATGCGGTCACTGCCCGTTTCAACGAAAGTTTCTATACTTTTTTCCTTCGGGTCATCCCCCAGTGTCTAATTTCTGCTTGGTCAGTGGAAGCGCAAAAGCTCGCTTCCAAAAATAAATCTATCCTTAATATTTCGAACCCGTTTTACATTTATGCCGCATTGGCATGTTTCTTTGTGTTCTTGTCATTCGTAGTGGGCGGCGCATGGGGTATTGCATTATTTTTCATTCAAGCACTCGTCGCCGTACTTCACTTGGAAGTTGTAAATTATATAGAGCATTATGGTCTCTCCAGAAAAAAAATATCAGATAATAAGTATGAACCCACAAAGCCACACCATAGCTGGAATGCCAATCATGCAGCCAGCAACTTACTACTTATTAACTTACAAAAACATTCGGATCATCATTCTAGGCCATCACAAACATATCCAACTCTGAGTGCACATGATGCTGACAGCGCACCCCAGTTACCATTTGGATACCCGATTATGGTTGTATTTAGCTTGGTACCATTTATTTGGCGCAAGGTAATGAACCCAAAAGTAATTAAATGGCGCGCACAATTCTATCCAGAAGTCAGTGAGTGGAAAGGCTTAAGTTAAACCTACATCAATTGGTTAAATCTAACTGAAAAAAGTTAAACAGTTTCATTAGTATTCGCATAATGTAGGGCCACCTTCTTGTTTCGGGTAATAATTACAACTTTACCCTGTTCATCATATAAAATGTAACGTACGCCGTGGCGCCAATTTACCTGCACAAGTTTCATCTGCTAGTATACGTTAAATGCCCCTCGGATTTAGATGGTAAGTTGTTAAGTTTTTTTCAAGTTTCTTGTTATTTTTGCTTCAACTAATTAACTCAACAATATTTTTGCAATTGTTATTTATTTTCAATCTTTGGAGTCTTTAGCTGATAAAGTTAATTGGAGCTTTAATTTGGATTTGAAATTAAAAATAATCATTGCGAATATAAATAGTAATGAAACTTAAATGAAAATTTTCTGCATACCCACCAGATAGGGTAATTGATAAGTTGGATCAGAGAATCTAGGGCAATTAGAAAAAACATTAAGCTCAAAATACTCCTAAAATATTTGTTCATATTCATTATATTTTCGCTCAGCACCAAATCCATTGCTGATGAAACTGAAGCCAAAGCAATAATTTCAGAGGGTAAGGTTGTAGTTAGCGGGACTAACAGGGATACCAATTTGCGTATGACTGTGTTGCATTATAATGAGATCTATTTTTGCCTACACAACCGGCTTCCTTCAATAAGTTTAGGGTCAGCAGATATTGTAAGTATCGAATGCCATAAAACTAACTACGACAATGGAGAACAAATTAATAAGAACTGACAGCGAACACGCCTTTGTTAAGGCTTAGTTAGTACAGGCTTGCAAATAGGATGGGCAATTGCGACCTCAGGTCCAACTCTCAGCAATGCACGACAAACTGCTTCAAGTTTTGAATATGTGTTTTCTACTTCCTCAATTAATTGATTAACATTTGGTTTTTTCGTCGTTTCCCCAAATGCAGTGTATAGACACTTCTCAAACGAAGCAGCTAATTGCTCATTTTCTGGTAGTTTTGTACTCTGTATCTGCGAAGCAATATTTCTAACCGTCCCTAAATCAGCTGACTTTTGAGCCGCATCACAAATATTTAACAAGACACGCAAACGATTATCACTAATTTCACCAAAGGCACCCGTAGAGAGTGACATCAAAAAAGCTAGAACTACTAACCGCATAACAAAACTTCTTTCTACAATTCTCTTCTTTATTACCATGAACTTTAACAAAAGTAATTTAGATAGCAATGTGAAGCTACACGAGATAGAATGTTTCACTTAGTTAATTTGGAAGGAAACAAAATGGACCTTGAAGAAGTTTACTTACGTCAAATAGTCGAGCAGCTTAAGCTGCAAAATAAGCTTAAGGAAGACAGCAACGAGCTTCTAAAAGCAATTTTAGATAAACTTGGTAAATAAACGTTTACTGTAAATGAATAGGAAAATCTTTATGACATTGGTCACAACTATCACGAGATTCAAAGCCAAGATCGGATTTGAAGATCAGCTAATAGATGCACTCAGAAAATTTGACAATTCCAACTCTATATCTTGGCAGATACTAAGCTTAGGAGATAGTGAGTATGCAGCTTTAAATACCTACGACAGTATCGAAGATAGAAGCATGGATGTGGTTTCGGGCTTAGATTGGCTAGATAGCATTACCCCTATTTTAGAACTATATGAAAACGGTAGCCGCACCAACGCATTCTCAGGCATAGTTCTGCATCAAAATGAAATAGATAATACCTAGCCATTAGAATGTTTATGGTACAATAAAAATGAAAAAAAAATCAAAACTTATCATACTCTTTGTCATTTTAGCCGCCTCATATTTTTCATATTATGTTAGCAGCTTAAAATTTACTCGATTTGATAATTTTATAAGTAGTGAATAATGAGAATTCTAATATTTGGACTAATTTTGTCTCTAAATTTGAGCCAGGCTGAGGCTCAGGTAATCTATGGCCCAGGCAATAAACCATGCTCGGCGCTCGTAAAAGCATGGGAGGGAGGTAGCTTTTTTGATAAAAACTTTTTTGATGCTTGGGTGACCGGTTTTGTAGGTGGGGCTAATTGGATATCAAAAAAATCAATCCATGCGGATGAAACTGTTTTTGGGATGGCATTACTCAAGTTCTGCAAATCAAATCCATCGGAAAACGTGTTTACAGGGGTTATGGCAGTTTATAAGGATTTTAATTAGATTTACTTCCATAGTGTACCGAACCAAAATTTATTTGGGTCCAAAAGCTGTACTAGTCTCAAGCAACTTGGCCATTTAAGCTTAAGGTGAATCATTATGGGAGAACAATATGTCTGAAATTAAATGTATTAACCTTGGCTATGTCTGCTCCAATGCTGAGGCCGCATCTGTCGAAGAAGTATTCCGGAAACATGCTGCTTGGATGACTGATTTTTACTCAGAGGCAAATAATGGGAGCGAACATTTACTTAATGCTTACTTTACTAAAGCCCCCGAGTTCATCGACCCTACTGATCCAGAAAAAGGTGTGACTGGTAATACATTATTCACAATCAATGAGCGTTTTACCGGGATGGCAAGTATTCAGCGTCACGTCGAAAATGCGTCACAAAATGATTACTTCCCTCAATTTGCCGAAATACTCGGTAGCTATGGGAAAGTGATCAGCCTTGGTGGGGAAATCTATCATTCTATCAGATAAACCGCAGGGTGTAATATAGTAAATGTAGATATATGAAAATATAATGGCCTTGTTACGGCCAGAATTGATTTTAAAAGTTTTTATCCCCTCTGGTCTAAGTTTTCGAGCATATCCATCAGCCGATCTGTTGTCCCGTTATCCTCAAATGCCGCTTTAGTTGAAGTGGCCTGGGGAATATTATTAGGTTTTTGTGACGTCCATAATTCAACAGTTGGAGTGAACTCTATTTGACCATCAAGTAATCCCGCGGGTACGTAAATCATAGGATCTAAAAGATCTGGTTTGTTATATATAAAAGTACCACAAGTTGGGCAAAAGTTATAATGTAGTTTGTTCCCACTTCCGCCAGTTATATAATAATTTGAAAGAGACCCAGAAATCTCCAATTCGTCCTGTGGCATAGCCAAGGCATGCAAAGTATTCCCAAAGACTTTCTGACAAACATTACAATGACATTTAAATTGCATCATTGGGTCGTATGGAAATTTAAAGCTAACCTCACCACATAAGCAATTTCCCGAATACTTCATATTTTTCACCTCTTAGCTTCCAAACCTCTTGCATGGTCTTGGGATAAGTTGCATAGCCAATAATGAAATTAGACATGCTGGCAATTAAAAAATCAATAATTTTTATAATCCGGGTACTATTCGAAATGCAAATAATCGATCCGGATCAATTATCGCCAAAAAAACCTCCTCAAACAATGTATAGCCAAAGCTTACTTCTATCTATACGCCATTTACAGTTAAAGCTCTTACTAAGGACAGTGTGTTGAAAAATTCTGAATTCCAACCCGTATTATTTATGGTTGGCTCCATGGCTCTTTTTTCTTTGGAAGATTTTTTTATAAAACTTTTATCAAGTACCATGCCAGCCTCTCAAATAATGCTAATCATGGGATTAAGTGGCTCAATAATCTTTTTGTTTTTCGCTATTGTTTCAAAGCAACCAGTCTTTAGCCGAGACCTGCTAGACAAGCACGTCATTACAAGGACATTAGCTGACTTATTTGGCGCATTATTTTTCGTAGGGGCAATAGTACTAACGCCCTTGTCGTCAGCTTCAGCCATTCTACAGGGAACTCCATTGGCTATTACTGCTGGGGCGGCTATTTTCTTAGGAGAAACCGTTGGGATCAGACGTTGGCTAGCGGTTCTCATAGGTTTTTTTGGTATAATTTTAATTGTCAAACCCGGATTAGCAGATTTTAATCCTTTAAGCTTACTGGCAGTTATAGCCGTTATCTGTCTATCTGCTCGTGATCTAGCGACGCGAGCAATAAAAACGACTTTACCAACCCTAACAATCTCCGTCTACGGGTTTGGAGCAATGGCGGCGGCAGGTATGTTGGCTATTCCATTTTATGGTGACTTTATTTGGCTAAGTTTTCGTGAGATAACAATATTAATGGTGGGTATTGCATCAGGCGTAGCTGCATACTACCTGCTAGTAGGAGCGACTCGTTACGGTGATGCTTCTTTGGTTGCCCCATTTAGGTATTCAAGACTCGTATTTGCGCTGTTATTATCGATACTGATTTTAGGTGAACGTCCCGATCTTCTTACATGGTTGGGAGCCCTTATAGTTGTATTTTCTGGGTATTTTATTGTTTTAAGGGAACGAAACATAAAAAATGTAAAAAAATGACTATCTTAAAAGTCGAAGGTTCGAGATATTACGTGCCGACGATAAACTTCAATCATCCAAGCCAGCATGATGGCGTTAGTTATATGCCACAAAAAGTGAGTGCCTGTCGGGATTATCTCGCATAACGGCAAATCCACGGAGCGCGCAAACATTGATATCGTCAACAATAAGGCACCCATTGCAAGACCCTTCGATACATCCGGGAGTCTTTTGTTTAAAATAAGTGAATACAGTGAAATGAGTACCAGTATGGGTATGTAAATTCGGGTTGAACCAAGAAAGCTTAAAGGCAACGTCAACCATTCCACAACAACTGAAAATGGAAAATATCCTAATGTAACACCCAGCGCGCTACGTCTTGAAAGGCCCAAAAAATCTTCTGTAGCAACAAAAATATATACAAGGGTAAATAGCAAAATGAATAATACATCTAACGCTCCAGCCCATGCAGTGGCAACGGAATGAAAAAGAAAAGAGGCAATACCAATCATTCCAAGAATAAAAGCCAGAGCACGCGCTTTATTGTTGAGCCCGTCTCTTCGCAAAACCCAAATAGCAGTCATCAAAAAAATAACGTTGGTAACTGCGTTTAAGGGTTCAGACCAAAACGAAGCATCAATTCTCTCACAATAACCATCGATGGTTTCGAACCAATTCACTAAGTTGCACCTAAAAACTTTAAAAGAAAACTACTTTTGTTGTGTCATAACACAAGCATACTGGACTGGAAGTTCTACAAAATCCCTCTCTGTATTTGGAGTTAATATCTCAGCTTTATCTTGAGACAAGCGGCTAGCATCCCAATTGCACATCATTTTTTCAGGATATGACGTTAGTGGTTCGAATTGAATGGGGTCGCCAGCAGCGCTTAAAAAAACTAAAAAAAGTGTCCACATTTTAAATTCCTTACTTGGTGTTGATAATTAAACTTCTATACTTCTGCTTACATAAATTTTTATGGGAGATTAATTCATGAATCAGCCAGTTAAATTTTGTGCAATTCTCACGATGCGATACACCAACAAATCGTTAATGCATAGTGCTCACGATTACATCGATAAGCATATGCCGCCGCAACCGAAAGGTTTGGTTGCCATGCGTTCCTTTCATATAGCCCCGGATAGAGGTATGAGCATTTGCTATTTTGATACGAATGAAAACCTAAATAATGCTTTCAAATCATTAAGAGAATTTCAGCAAAATGTTGCTGGGAAGTTTGAGGCAAAAGCCGACGCTCAAAAAGCTATTACTTCATCCCAGTCTGATTTTGGCGAAATCTGAAGATGTCTGTGAAATAATGCAGAGTAAAAAAATGGATGCAATTAGCTTAAAAATGATGGAAAAGAGAAGACGCATCATACTAGAAATCGTTTCAGCAGCACAATAAATGTGGGGGGCTTAAAATGAAAAAGCATTTCATATGTACTCATACTTACATGAGTGATGAAATAAAGGACAAATTCTTCGAGGACACAAAAAACTTAACTGACAAAGAACTTTTTGATGGGATGAAAACTGAAAAAGCAGAACTGCTTCAGCATTGGATGGGCACAGAAGATTTCTTTTATTGTCATTGGTATGCTGAAGACGAAGATGCTATATTTTCGGCTTTAGAACAAATGGGAATGAATGACGTTATGGTGACGCTACCGACCGAAACACAAAGGTATGTATCGTATGACACTCTTACTGGACAGCCCATGGTAAATCCTGCAGACCTTACAAAATAAAAAATGTGCCTAAAACTGAACGGAAAACCTTTTTAGTTATATAAACTTTTTATTATTTTCATAATTGGAACCAATGACGCTCATTCCTGATGCCTCTTCAGAATATCAAGAAACACTGCCAGTCTCATCTGATGATTTTATAAAGCTGTTGGATGAATGGGGTATCATTTACAGTCGCACTGACCACGTGCCTCTTCAAACCGTAGAGGACTCTAAAAAAATACAGCATCAGTTTTTATCTTCAGATGAAGGTGGAGGTCATATTAAAAATCTCTACCTCAGAGACAATAAAAAACGCAATATTCTGATAGTTGCTGAGCAAGATCGCGGAATTAATCTCAAACTACTTTCCTCGAGGCTAGGTGTGGGCAGACTCTACTTTGGTTCCGCAGAACGGTTAATGGATAACCTAGGTGTTAGACCTGGTGCGGTTACGCCGCTCGCAATGATTACTGGAGCTCAGCAAGGTGTAACTTTATTTATCGACCATGAACTAAAAAACTGCGCTCAAATATATGTTCATCCTTTGGTAAATGACAGAACGTTGGGAATTTCACCCGACAATTTAGTAAAGTTTTTGAATAAAGTTGGCGTCCAACCGGAATGGATAGATTTATCAGAACTAACCGATCCAGCTAAGTGAAAATGAAACTTTGATTTTAAACTTTTAGAAATTCTCAAACTGCGTAGTTTTGTTTCTTGAAAACTTACGTAGCCAGTCTACGGTTTATGTAAAGGAGATTTCTATGTTTATAGCCCATAAATTAATTGCTACTAAAATTTTACTCACCGGTGCAGTCTTTCTTACAGCCGGAACTGTTCTTGCGGCGGCTGCTTTATCTGACCCAAAGTGTCGAGATAAATTAAAAGAATGTGCTGATAAGCTTCGCAATGGCTCGAAGAACACGTGAAGCAGATGCTGAGCTAATCGAAACAGTCGATGACCTAGAAGAATTGGTTCAGGATAAAAGAGAAAGCTGGAGAGCTAATGCAAGCAAAGCAAGACGCAGACAAAGGCGGTATAAAAATCGCCTCACTAATGAACTTGCAAGAATGGATATTGGGTCAATTGGGGAAAATGATGAAACGATTGTAAGCACCACAAATAATTAAGGAAGGGCCAATATTTGACAAAGAAAATCTACATAGCTGGACCTCTATTTAATACTCACGAAAAAGGATACTTAGAAAAAATTGCAATAGAACTGGAAAGTAATGAGTTTGAATGTTTTCTTCCTCACAGAGACCAAAAAGACGTAACGGAGGAAGAGCTGAAACAGCTTAATATGTCCAACGCAACAAAAGAAAAAATTTTCAATAACGATCTCAATGCATTAAAGACCTCCGACTTAACTGTAGCTCTACTAACTGGTCAGGATATAGATTCTGGAACGGCGGCCGAAATTGGCTTTAGTTATGCAAATAAAAAACCAATAATTGCAATTACTGCTTCAGAAAGACGTTTTCGGAATTTGTTTGTAGAAGGAATGATCGACAAGACAATTGACGAAATAGATATACTTGTCGATACAATCAAAAGCCTGGACATATAATAATTACGTCACACCTAATAAATATAGGAGCCCCACTAAATTACCATCATTATTGACAGAAAGTCGCATTGAAGTGAGTTTTTCTGATCCTATTTATTTATCAGAAACAAGGAGATCATTATGAAATATTTAGGTACAACATTAGTAGCAATACTTCTCTCAACTTCAGTTAGCTTTGCAGACGGTTGTAACAAACATGGCACCGATACAGCGATGACGTGTGAAGTTGGTCAAGAGTGGAATGCTGAATTAGGCATGTGTATGGACACCAATGCATGAATGAGACTACGTCAGACAATAGTGGGTTGGGCTGGGCATTTTTAAGCTGCGTATTTTTTATAGTTGGAATGCCAGTGGTAATGCTTTTAGCAATAGAAGGCTCCGAATGGTATCAGGCCTTCAGCTTAATGAACCCCATGTTTTAACAAAGTAACTTATTAAATTATAGAGGAAGCAGAACATGGCAGATTGTAGTTGTGGTCGAAGCCCTACAGGTAAATGCGTGGGCTGGCATAGCCTATCGGAAGAGCAATATCAGGAAAAGAAATCGGTTTATGACGCTAGACAAACCGCAAAGTCGGTCACCGATTAATATATAGTTTGGGAGGTTGGGTCGCTTCAACCTCCTTTCACACAGGGACGAATGTATGAAATATAAAAGAAACGATGAAAAGTTTGAAGCCGCAATGAAATCATTAGAATCTAGGCGGAGAAAAGTTGAGGCTAACGGATATGCGGCAGGTGCATTGGTTTTGGCTAATAACAATTCAAGCTTTCTAAAGTGGGGTCGCAGGGCACAGGTGCTAGGCGTAACTTTTTTCCTTCTTTTACCTAACCTATTTGTTATGAAGCATGGATTAGGATGGTTCTAAAACCCGCAGTTATCAATCAGGTTTTATTGACGCCTGTAGGATGCTCAGTTCCGTTAATAACTAACCTAGGTTCTGTTCCTACACCCACTAATTTAGGTCTTTTTTTCAAATAATTTGAAACTGCATCAATACCCTCAATGTCTTTCACAAATTTTATTAAACGAGGAAACTTTTCAAGGGTTTCTGGGTCAAGCTCCCGGGATAAATCAAGGTGATGAAAGCAGGCAAATTCCGCAGCCCTTGGAGTATCATCGATAAAGTACCTGCCCTCATGTTTGTCAAGATAGCGAGCCAAATCAGAAAACCGGCTTTCTAAGTTAATCCTCATGCTATCTCTTTTGTTAATAAAATCTTGGCCAACCGCAAAATTTACTGTTGGATTTAGTGGTGCGAATAATTCTTGAGCGCTTTGCAACACGGCCGTAGCTTCAGCAGCCTTTACCGGATCACTAATTTTTAACCCACCTAAATTTTCAATATATTGAAGTATAGCGATACTCTGGCAAATTTGAGTCCCATCCTCAACTTCCATCATCGGCAGTTGTTTGAAAGCAAGCTTTGGCTTGACGTTAGACCACTCATCATCAAAGTGATCCCAAGACATTATATACTCATAATTTATTTCGCAGTAATTCAACAGTAATTGTGGAGCTTCAGCCAACGCTCTCATTTTAAAATAAACAAGTTTTAACATTTAAAAAATCCGATCTTTTACTGCTAAGATTTTTACTGGTTTCTTGTTATAGTTTGTATTTTCCTGCCAGTATTTTTTTCTCGATCTGACTATCCTGGATCAGATTTTCAACAAATATCTTTTTCACAATATTAATTACTAATTTAGGAATAATAATGCGAGCCCAAAAATATAAAATACTACAAAAGCTGTACTATAAAAAAGTCCATTCTGAATGTATGCTTTTTTAATGCAAAGCTATAGGAGTAATAAAATGCCAACACTCATTCTAAAACAAAAAATTACGAAAGGGTATGATCACTGGCTCGCGGCATTCGATGGTGCTGAAGGTTTAAGAAATAGTAAATATGGAATAAAAACAATTTACAGGGGTCAGGATGTAAATGATAATGATACCATTCATGTTGTAATGTATACTCCCAATATGGACGTAATACAGGAACATATGGAAAATGAAGCAGAACTCATCGCTTCAGCTGGGGGTGATACAGATCCAGAAACAATGTCAATGTCAATTGCATCAGATTAATTAATTCTAGTTAATCAGAAACGAATGGGAGAAATTAAGGTGAAAAAATTTTTGATTAAGAGAGAAATGGCGGGCGCGGGAAGCCTCGCAAAAAACGACTTAAATAACGCAGGCAAAGGATCAGAAGAAGTACTCGAGGCTATGCGATCAGAGGGCAAAAATATTATGCAAGAACAGAGTTACGTAATTGGTGATGCAATTTACTGCGTCTACAATGCTGATAGTGCGGAACTTGTTCGAGAACATGCCGAGCGCGCTGGCGTGCCTGCTAGTGAGATCTCAGAAGTAAGTACTGTAATCAAACATAACACTTCGTTCGTAAGCTAATTCATCCGAACTCGAAAGAAATGCGATTAACATGTCAGACCCTATAAACGTAAATGGAAACTGCCACTGCGGAAAAATTAAAATTAGCGCTAAAGTTGAGCCAGGCATGGTTATTGCCTGTCATTGTACCGATTGTCAGCAATTTAGTGGTGCTCCCTTTAGGCCAGTGGTTATTATAAAAAAGGACGATATAATAGTAGAAGGGCAGGTTACCGAGTATTCCAAAATTGCCGATAGTGGAAACGAGCGAATTCAAGGCTTTTGCGGCACTTGTGGATGTCAACTTTATGCAAGAGCTCCCGATAAATCAGTGTTCAACGTTCGAACGGGTTTTTTGAAACAGCATCACACACTAACCCCAGCGAAGCACATTTTTGGACAGTCAAAAGTAGCATGGATTAAAACAATTTTTGAGGGCAAATGGCATGTAGCTGGTCCAGACAGTGACGAAATGAAACCCTAATTTGTAAGTCTCACGCACTTCCTACGAAAGTAATCAGAGATGAAAAAATTGATGCCTTTGCTAGCATTTGTTTTTTGGGCAACTTTTACCGTAGCAGACAACCAAAAGATTCTATCCCAAAAAGACTGTAACGAAATAAAAGGCGGTGTACTTTAATTGCTTACAGTCGCTGATGAAAATTGGAAAGCGTTAGAAACCAATCAAGAGGGAACACCGGATTTCATTGAACATACTGCAAAGATTAAGTGGGCACTGGATGTGGCTGCAAATTGTACAACAATTTACAATGTATTTTGTGATAAGAAATAAATACGGTAACCTATCCTCAATGCTCTGTAGCCTTTATATAAAAAAGGGAACTCAATGACCTATCAATTATACTACGCAGATCGTACTGCATCAATGGGTGTTAGAGTACTTCTAGAGGAGATAGGAGCCCCTTACGAACTCATACCGACGACAACTCGCCGAGGCCAGCCAAGACCGACAGAGCAATTAAAAATTAATCCAAATGGGTGGGTTCCGGTACTTATCTGGGAAGACGGCGCAATGTACGAGTGCGCGGCCATTACAATATTTCTTTGCGATCGTCATAAAAATGCAAATCTAGCACCAGCACCTAATTCGCCCTTGCGTGGCCTTTTTCTTCAAACACTCGTTTATTTCTCTAGTTCTGTTCAAACTGCATTTCAGCAGGATTATCACCCATATCGATTTGCAGATACAATAAAAGATGAACCAGGTTCACAAAGACGTGGTCACAGGAGGCTAATGGAGACACTTCAGATAATCGACAATCAAATTGACAACAAAAAATGGATTCTGGGTAAAACCTTTAGCGCCGTAGATATCTATTTGTATATGCTTACCACTTGGCTTGAGCCCTCACGAGGGCATCCAAAACTGAGTAATTTTCCGAATGTGAAACGGGTTGCAAAGCAAGCAAGCGCTCGATCCAGTATTAAATTAGTTTACGGATAAACTCTATTAATTAGATGGATTTTAAAGCTATTTCGTTCTTTGTATTGTACAGACTCGTTCCAGCCCGAACTTAAAAAACGATAAATAGGGTCCACATTATTTTTCCTCTCATTAATTAGAAAGTCAGTATGATAATTTATCTTGTTAAACAGATGATAATTTGACTGATATCTCTTAAAAACTTTACTAACACATTTATTGCAGCCAACTACTTTGCTATTGTATTTTCATGATCAAACTCTTGCCCGTAATAATCTTTTGCCTTTCAGCTGGCCATAGCTATGCTAACGAAAGCAACACGCTAAAATCTTTAATGGAAAACCGGTCCTGTATTGAATGTAATTTATCAAGATTGAACCTGGGTTTGCATGATCTTCAGAGAGTCGACTTAAGCGGTGCGAATCTCAGCGATAGTTATCTGGTTAATGTTGATCTAAGCAATGCAAATCTCTCAAATAGTGATTTAAGCAACACCTATATGAATGGCGCAAACCTCTCAGCCACCAAACTAGTGGAAACTGATTTCGAGGGTGCAGAACTAGAGTTGGCAAACTTTAACCAAGCAATTTTCATTAATGTGAATCTAGTTGGAGCGTATCTTCTTCATGCTGCGATATCTGAGGAGCAGCTAAATAATGCTAAATTATGCAAAACTGTTCTTCCTGATGCCAACACTAGTTATCGAGATTGCTAGAACCGAAATTATTGGAAGATGAATTAAATCATAATCCAATTATGAGTAGAGGATATTTCCTGCCTCAAGCCACGCCGCAGACCCGCCTTCTAAATTACTGACGTTATTAAAGCCCATATCTATTAGCGTTTTTGTCGCGAGAGCACCTTGCCCGCCCGCTCCACAATAAATCACTATTTTACTATCGGATTTCACATCTATTTTCTTAAATGGATTATCTGCTCTTTGATCGAAATAAAATTCTAGGAAACCACGGTTGGCATGTATTGCATTCTTTATCATACCGTTTTCCTCCACCGCATCTTTTGATTGAACATCTACAAGTATAAGATTGGGATCATCAATTACAGACTGAAGCTCTTCCACTGAAACAGTATTTATTTGATCATTTGCTTCCTTAATCAACTCTGGAAAACTTTTCATTATTAATTCCTCTCTATGATACTAATGGCTTTATACCTAATAATTAAATTATTTCGTGGTACTAAAATAATTTATTACACTGAATAATCACCCCATGCCATAACAGTTCGGCTATTGAAAGTGCTCAAACATAATTTTACCGCCAAATTATCTTCATGTTAAATTACGCATTCCAAACCAGTTATATTTACACAAAAAGAGACCCATGATTCCAGCAAAAAAAACCCCTCAAGAGAGAGGGGTAATTAAATTAGGGAGCTTAAAATGAATATGTGTTACATTAATAGCAACGACACATTACTCACTTTGTTTACACCAAAAACTAAAGGAAAAAAGAATGTGCACAGAAACTGCGACAATTTATGCGTTGAAGTACTTAGATAAAAGCCTAATTTCCACTAACGCAAGGGTTCTATGGATCAGCTTTTAACCTCCCAGTTTGACTGATCCACCCTTGCTTATCACCCCACTATGGATCAGTTTAACCCCATTAACTGATCCACCCTTTGAAAATCCTTTAATGATAACAGAGGCTATGTAATTTTCAGATAGGAATATTTGGATTGAATTTTTACGGTTAAAAAATTATTCCAAATTTTTAAATTTTTAAGTTATTATATTTTGGCAATTAAAATAGAGGCCCTAATGCGATTACTTACACTAACATTGATATTGCCATTATCAGGATGCGACATTCCATTCGTTCCATTTTTTTAGCAAAAACATAAAATTTTGGCTTTAAAGTGGTCTGAAAGTTTTTAATTGTTGTCATAAACGTCCATTTTTGTTTTCCTCTAAATAGACTGTTAGGGAGGTTTGAAATGGGAAAATATGCAATTCATACTAAATGGGAGTGGCCTGACGGTGTGCCCAGCGCAGATACCATGCAAGGTTGGCATCGTGAGTTTAAATCTCAAACAAAGGCTGAAGATATAATCTGGTTTCAGATCGATGAAAATACGCATCAATCAGTAATTATATTTTCATCTGAGGCAGACGCTAAATCGGAATTAGAAATGCGTCAAAAGCAGCGTGAGCAGTCAATTAATGAAACAGGGCATAAAATGGTCGAAGAAACAATGGGACCAGTTTTATCCATAATGTCTGAAGTTTAAATTGCGAACTGTAGCAACTATAGTGTTTTTGACCTTAGCCTCTCAGGCAAAGTCAGACGGTCTTTTTTCTTGGTTATTCAGTTCTGGCAAGGAAATAAAGGCCGAAGTTACTTTAATCAATAAATGCGAGCTAGAATCTCGCTACTTCATTGTTCGTGACCTTAAAACAGGGAAAAGTGCATCCTTTAAAAATGGGGTAGCTAAATTGAACACAAAGGTAAATTCGTCTTTGCAATTACAACTATCACCATCAGTAAAACATGTAATTTTCGAAGGGAATGCAGTCTCTGCAAAAAAGAAAATGAAGCTTATCGCAGACTGCTCTGAACGTAAACTTGGGGGAATTGCAGACAACTGATTACTCTCTCAAAAAATTTGAACTAAAAACTCGATTATTAAAGCTTAAAGAATTAATTTAAGGAGAAAAAATCATGAATGTATTTGTTCGCGGAACCGTAGCCACTGGAGCACGTGTTCTTCACGAAAAAATTAAAGAAGATATGAAAAGGGGCGCCGAAGAATTTGTTACCGATTGGAGGTTTGCTGAAGTAAACGAAAAAGAATTTATGGCATGTATGAACGTGACTGATATGGAAGCAATGGGAGCATTCATGAGCAGCCCGGAGGAGTTACAGTGGGATAAAGATAACGGATGCGAATACACAGTTTACGGCATGGAAGAAATGCCAGGTTAGAAATCTAACTAGCATAGCGCAAATTGTTATACTGAACTAGCATCAATAAACTCAGGATCATCTTCTGTTCGATACTGCGGCAAGTCATCGTGTATAATGTCCCACGGAATCTGACTTTCAATGCCTAAATGGACACCATTTGGTTGCCAATTTTCCGGATCATCAAGAGTTCCGAGAAAAACTGCATCTAATGATTGGTAACTAAAAACAATAGGGCTTCCACATTCAGAACAAAAACCTCTTTTTGCGATGTCTGAGGATTTGAAGTATTTTGGAAACCCGCTTGTAAATTCCAATTGCCCTGGCTCAAAAGCTACGAAAATTGCAGAGGTGTTACCATACGCTTTTTGGCACATACGGCAATGACAAATTGAGATCCATTTAGGCTCTACGGCTGCTTCATATCGTATTTTTTTACAAAGGCACCCGCCTTTTATTAGCTTTCCCATATTGCAGCTTCCATACTAGTGCTGTTCCAAGTTGTATAAGGCCGAAAGAAAATAAAGCATTAAGCACGCTTGTAACCTGTATCAAGATTTGCATCCGTTCCGACAACATCGCCAGTACAACACTCAAATATATTTGATTTACAAAGTGCACAAGCTTCATGTCCATGAACTACAATTGTGTTCAGAGGAGCTGAACAACGTGGGCATCTCTGAATATTTTTATTGGAGGGATGCTGATGATTGTCCATACCAACCGCCTTTTACCAATTTTAACTATTATATTGCCTTTATCAAATAATTTATAATTTAATTAAAAGATAGAAATATATTTAACTAAATGTTTTTTGAAAAATTCTGCAATTTCGATAATATCAAATTGTTGCTGTTCGGATAAATTAAAAGGGTTGATTATGAAACATACTGGTGGCTGCCTCTGCGGGCAATATAGCTTTGCAACTGAACTAGACCCAATGCTTGTCATTCAGTGTAATTGTACAAAATGCCGAAAATTATCCGGCAGCTACCAAATCGGATGTCTTTACTCAGTGGAAGAAATTGAAGAAAAAGGTGCAACAACAACTTACGAATTTGAAGGTGGAAGCGGCTTTATTAATACAGTGCATTTCTGCACTCAATGTCATGTTCGTTGCAAAACCCACCCAGCCCCTGAAGTGATGGAAGGAATGGTTGGTATTCCTCTAGGAATTTTTGATACAGCCAAAAATTTATCACCTAAAGTAGAGATATGGACATCTGAAAAGTTGCCTTTTCTAAAAACTGACGACTGCGTATCAGAGAGTTTTGAAGATAGTGGCATTGCAGAACGTTTGAATGCATTATTAGAAAATTTGGAAAGTAGATGAATTCTTATTCATAATTATTAACTTTCACAAAAGGAGTGCATATGTCTTGGATTGACACAATTGCCTATGAAAAAGCTGATGCAAAATTGAAGGCTCTTTATGATCGAGTAAAAGGACCTAACAACAACGTAGATAACATAATGATGATGCACTCTTTAAGACCTCACACAATGGAAGGTCATATGGCAATATACAAATACGTTTTACATCACCGTGACAATACAATCGATAAATGGTTCCTCGAAACCCTTGGTGTCTGGGTCTCCACGTTGAATAAATGCGAATACTGCATCGAACATCATTTTGCCGGACTAAAACGTTTATTAAATGATGACGAAAAGGCAACCCAAATACGGTCTGCCATCTATACCAATAAAATTGAAGAGGCTCCTCTAGAAAATTGCCAGAAAACCGCAATGGAATATGCCCGCAAGCTCACTCATAATCCAGGAAGTATACGTGAAGAAAGTATAGAGAAACTACGTGCTGATGGATATACAGATGGTGAGATCCTAGAAATCAATCAAGTGTGTGCGTATTTCAGCTACGCCAATAGAACCGTTCTTGGACTTGGTTGTTCTACTAAGGGTGATATCCTGGGTTTATCACCGAACAATAATGATGATCCAAACGACTGGGGGCACTCCTGAGATCATATTAGACCATATCCCAATAAGGCGTTTATTGGACTCGCTCGATTTGCTAAAGAGTTAGTAAAAGCGAAATACATTTATTACTATGGAGCAATTATGACAAATAAGGTGTGTGTAATTATTGGCGGCGGTAGCGGAATGGGTGCCGCTGTTGCTAAAGAGATGAATAAACGAAATTACAACCTAGCTTTGATGTCACCATCAAAAAATTGCAAAATACTTGCTAATGAACTCGGAGGTATAGCTGTTCGCGGTAAAGCAGAGAAGTCCATAGATTTACAGAAACTATTCAACATCACCATGGAGAAATATGGACGTATTGATAGCTTGTTAATTCATGTTGGTGGGCCTCCTAAAGGAGACTTGCTAGAAATCTCAGATGAAGACTGGATAACAGCAAATGAAATGGTTTTATTACCAGTGATACGCATGTCAAAATTAGTGACATCAGTAATGCAATCTCAGGGCGGTGGTTCTATAGTAAACATTACAACATTTTCAGCTTTTGAACCTAGCCTGACTTTTCCGACCTCAAGTGTTTATCGCGTGGGTGTATCATCATTCACTAAGCTTTATTCGGATCGCTATGGAGCAGATAATATACGCATGAACTGCTTATTACCCGGATTCACTGACAGCTTAGATTTACCTCAAAAATTTGCAGACATGTCTGTGTTTAAACGCCTCGCCAGTGCCGAAGAGCAAGCTCGAGCGGCAGCATTTCTACTCACTGAGGATAGTAATTACATAACCGGTCAAAGCATTCGTAGTGATGGAGGAGTTACGCGTAGTATGTAAAAACATCAGGTATTTTTAACCGCCAAAAAGCTTCAAATTAGTTTATTTAGATATTATCATTTGCTACATACGTAACGTCTTATCTTGCATGCTTTTAGTGATGAGATACTCTTTGGAAAATTGGGAGAGGGTAATGACTGAATTAAATGCTGCATCCAATCGGATGGTTTTTATAATTGATTGCAAAGTAAAAAATATAGAGGGATTTAAAACTTGGGCTAGAGATCGTGCTGCGAGGTATGTCTACGAACTAAAAGAAGAAAATAGCATTAGTTATGAATGGCACATCTCAGAGGACGGAAGTGAAGCCACACTTATAGAGGCCTTTAAGGACAGTGATGCAATGATGGTGCGTTTAGGAAATCATGCTGCAAGCCCATTAGCCTCTGAAGTTCTCGAGCTAATCGATATAACTGACGTCTTATGTTTAGGTAATGCGAAACCTAACGCAGTAGAGGCATTGAGTGCTTGGGGTGCTCGATTTCGCTCACATCACTCTGGATATAATAGAGAAATCGTGGCACCTCGATAGAATAACTTCAAGCTAGGTGTTAACACTGTCCAATAATACTCATGCTAATTAATACACCAAGACATCAACTAACCGCGTTCTTTAATAGAAAAGAAATACACTATGGTTGGTTGATGGTGATCCTTGCTTTCACACACAGTATGTTTTCTGCTGCGGCGATGGGAGTGCCCAGTGTATTAATTGTTCCAATGGCAGAAGACCTGGGCTGGACGATTGGCGAATTATCCGCTCCACAGGGGTTAAGACTAGCCTTATTTGGACTTTGCGCTCCTCTGGCAGGCGGCCTTATGTTACGTTATGGCCCTCTTAAAATGGTCAAATTCTCAGGTTTTTTACTTATACTAGGTCTATTTATCTCCATTTTTACTACAGAAAAGTGGCATCTTTGGCTGGGAATGGGAGTATTCTTAGGAGTTGCCCCCGGCTTGATTGCAATGCAGTTAGGTTCTGTAATTGCATCTCGCTGGTTTGCTGAACGCCAAGGTCTTGTAATCGGCATACTTAGCGGTGCAGTGGCAACCGGGACACTTATATTTATGCCGCTTGCAGCATGGATAAGCGATGTGTGGAATTGGCGAGTAGCACTTGCACTACCAACCGCCGGATCATTACTGTCATTAAGTGCTTTCCTTTTCTTTGGTTTTGATCGGCCTCAAGAAATCAATTTACCTGCCTACGGCGAAGACGAAATAAAACCGACCCCACCGGCTTATACTGAAAATTTTGTTCTTCTAAGTTTTAGGGCCTTAGAAATTGGCAGCAGATCATACATTTTCTGGATACTTGCTTTAAGCTTTGCAATTTGCGGCATATCTAGTTTCGGTTTAACTCAGGCACATCTAGTACCGTTTTGTGGAGACTTGGGAGTACCTTTCGCAGCAGCTGCATGGTTACTTGCAGTGATAGGTATTTGCGACTTGATCGGTACAATTTGCTCAGGATGGTTGTCCGATCGGTATGACAATCGATTACTCCTATTGATTTACTATGGATTCCGTGGAGTGGCACTTATTTGGTTGGTTTCGACTGATCCAACCTTTGTGGGATTAACAATTTTTGCTGTAGTCTATGGGCTTGACTTCATTGCAACTGTACCTCCAACCGTTAAACTGTCGATTGCCAAATTTGGGACTGAAATGGGCCCAGCCATATTTGCATGGGTATTCGCCGCGCATCATGTTGCTGCAGGTTTAATGACAGTATTTACAGGTATAAGCCGTGACTTGATAGGTTCTTATATTCCTGCTTTTACTTTCGCAGGCCTTGTATGCTTTGTAGCGGCGGTTAGCTTCATTATGGTCTCAAAAGTACAAGTTGAAAACAGAATTTCTTAACAGTTTTTACGGTTTAAAACTAGCTCTTTCATTTGTCAGTAATTGAGTAGAAACTTTTGATAAAGCTTTATAAACATTAGTAACATATTGCATTTATCTTTAAACTAATATTTCTAACCCAGTAACACTGACATATCTGAGGTATTTATAGTGCACAAGGTTTGCTCTATTAATTTTTGTATTAACTTTGTGCATTAATAATTTCTCAACTATTGGAGTTACTTCGGCCGTCGTCCGGGTTCAGAGCCAACTACAAATTTGCGTGAGAGAATAGTTAAACTATTCATAGCCTTCTTCATTTCTACTGCATCTTTGGCAAGGATCCGGGCTGAAAGACCATTTCCATTTGGTAGTTCTGATACCCCTGCCATAATACTTTCGTTATTAGAGAAAGATGCACGGTAGGCCTCACGAAGACTGGAAATATTGACTGACGGAGCTATCGTGATAAAGCTCCCGTGGCAAGCGAAGCTCCCCATTATTCCTACCTTACCCGAAATAAAGTCGTGACCGGTTAGGTTTATTCGATCAATTACCAATGGTTTCCCGTTCCAATCCGAAAGATAGATAAGGCTTTCCATACGCTCAAAAACACCACCAGTTCCATCATAGTCATGGGCCATGAAGCTATCACAAAGAGCTATAGATGCTGTTGGACTTATCTTCACCCGAATTTCTGACTTAAGATAGGAGCCTGGGAAAAGGATTGCGGGATCCGGAAGATACTCGACCAAAGCACGATCGCCGGCCCGAATAAAACCAGCCTGACTAGCCGGCGTCTGCTTGCTACGATGGACTATCGTCGAAGCTTGAGTTGTTAGTTGTGCCTGCGCACCGGGAGTGGCTTCAATAACCGTCTGCAAATGATCTTTAGAGTATAAACCCCCAGAGCACGACTGGGTATAAATAGTAGCCATTCCTTTAGCCTCTTCGTCATCAAGGTAGAAGGGGCGACAGATATGAAAAGGATAGGAAGAATACTGCTTGTTGATGCAAGTCTTTCCATGTGGATCCAGTGCAAATGTTAAATGCAACTTTCCGGTCGAGGATCCGAAGGTCTTATTATTATTACCAGTATTGATATGATTAGACATCAGTAAACAAAACGTCTTGAATTAATTGCTCTACTAAAAGGTCAATCCCAATTTTTCGTTTGCAATCTGTGAGCAAAGTAGGACGATGATTTCGCACCTCAACAGCCTCTTGTTTAATCAAATCCACATTCGCACCCACGTATGGTCCAATGTCAATTTTGTTAACAACTAGCAAATCGCTTCGGATGATTCCTGGTCCTTTCTTGCGCGGAATGTCATCACCTGCACCTGTATCAATTACAAACATCCAATAGTCTACTAGGTCAAGAGAGAAGGTAGACGCAAGATTGTCACCACCGCTTTCAATAAATATTACATCAAGCTCGGGAAAACTTGAATTAAGCTTATCTGCAGCTGCGATATTTAGTGATGGATCTTCACGAATAATCGTATGGGGGCAAGCTCCCGCCTCTACGGGTAGAACGCGGTCAGGGGAGATTAAACCACTATTCTGTAATCTCTTTGCATCTTCTTTGGTTACAAGGTCGTTAGTAACAACCGCCACCTCGATACCGCGAGAAACCAAGTCAGGGATCAAACACTCAATCAATGCTGTCTTTCCAGATCCGACTGGCCCACCTATGCCTATACGAGCTGCAGACTTTTGTAACCCACCGCTTGCTTGAAGTCTTAGACCTGTATCGTTCATTTGGTCGCCCTCATCGAAACATATACAACTGTGTTAATGGCAGTTTTTTTGCTGGTTCACACCAAGCAAGATCACCATCAACAAATACATCGAAAGTCTGAGCGTCTACACGGATATCTGGGCAAAGATCATTGTGTAACATATCACTCTTTTTAAGTTGTCGCGTGCCACTTGCGGGTAGTAGAGATTTAGAAATATTAAGCTTGTCCGACAGATTATCTTCAATCGCAGAGGGATGAACGAAACACGCTGAGATTGCTTTCTTAGCCTCGCCAAACCCTCCCCATTGCGGGCGCATTTGAACTGGCTCACAGGTCATCAGCGACGCTGCAGAGTCTCCCATCGCACCGTAGGCAATAAAGCCTCCCTTAACTACGATCTCAGGTTTGATCCCAAAAAAACCTGGCTTCCATAAAACTACGTCAGCCATTTTTCCTTTTTCGAGAGAGCCCACATGCTTTTCGATGCCAAAACTTTTTGCTGCATTGATAGTGTATTTGGCTATGTAGCGCTTTATCCTCTCGTTATCACCTTTCTTCGTCTTTTCAGTTGAAAGCCGCCCGCGTTGATCTTTCATTTTAGAAGCTAGCTGCCAAGTCCGAGTTATCACCTCATTAATTCGACCCATTCCCTGACTATCAGAACCAAGCATCGAAATTGCACCCAAATCATGTAGGATGTCTTCGGCCGCAATTGTTTGTGCCCGAATACGGCTTTCAGCAAATGCTACATCCTCGGGGATTGATGGGCTCAGATGGTGACAAACCATAGTCATATCGAGATGCTCATCAAAAGTATTTACAGTGAAGGGATTCGTTGGGTTGGTAGAGGATGGCAGACAGTTCATTTCGCCTGCTACCCTGATCACGTCTGGGGCATGACCGCCACCAGCACCTTCGGTATGATACATGTGGATCGTCCGGTTTGCGATTGCTTCAAGAGTACTCTCCAGGAAACCGCTTTCATTGAGGGTGTCTGTATGTATCTGAACTTGAAAATCCAACTCGTCTGCCACGCTCAGACACGTATCGATTGCTGCGGGCATTGACCCCCAGTCCTCATGGATTTTCAACCCGACAGCTCCACCCTTTATTTGGTCATAGATTGACTTGGGCTTTGAGGTATTTCCTCGACCGAGAAATCCAAAATTCACGGGAAAATCCTCTGACGCTTGGATCATCTTACCCACATTGAAAGCACCACCACAGTCGATACCAACGGTAATTGGGCCTAAAGAGCCCCCCATCAAGCTCGTAATACCTGCGGCAATAGCATGATCGCACAATTGCGCACTGTCAAAATGTACGTGCACGTCGATGCCACCGGGAGTTGCAATTAAACCTTCTGCATCTCGAACAGTTGTCGCCACTCCACAAATTAGATCAGAATGCACTCCGTCCATTGTGCCTGGATTGCCGGCTTTACCAATCCCTACGATTTTACCGTCCTTTATCCCTATATCGCCCTTAACAATGCCCATTACTGGATCAATCACAGTAGCATTGCACAAAAGCATGTCCAGCGCACCCATGGCACTATCATAGCCCGGAGTTAAACCAAGACCGTCGCGCAGTGTTTTCCCGCCGCCATGCAGGCATTCATCTCCATAGGTAATAAAATCATGTTCTACTTCCGCGAAAAGGTTAGTATCACCTAACCTCACTGCATCTCCTTTAGTAGGGCCGTACATATGCGCGTAATCTCTTCGTTTCATCTTACTCATTATTATGCTCCCTTGAATCCACGCGCGCGCGCGCGGTTCATTGCCTGATCCTTAATATCTTGACTATTGATCTGCCCATTCGTTAGGTTATTCAAACCATAAAGCTCTTGAGTACCGCCGAATTCAGTCAAAACCACTTCTTTGGCTTCGCCAGGTTCAAAACGCACCGCGGTACCAGCGGGAATGTCCAGTCTCAAACCGAAAGCAGATGCGCGATTAAATTCAAGTGCTTTATTAGTTTCAAAAAAGTGGTAATGGCTTCCAATCTGAACTGGACGGTCTCCAGTATTGACCACTTTAATTGTAACAGAGCGGCGACCGGCATTAATCTCGATCTCACCTTCTTCACAGTCAAGTTCGCCAGGACTTACTCCACCAACTTTTTTCTTGCCGGGGCGGATTGGGTCATGGACAGTAACCAGTTTGGTACCATCCGGGAAGGTACCCTCAACCTGGATCATTGAAATCAGGTCGCTCACACCTGGCAATACATCATCCGTGCTTAGCAGCGTTGAGCCAAATGAAATCAAATCAGCAACGGATCGCCCTTCACGCGCTCCTTCAAGAATTTCGTCCGTTATAAAGGCAATAGCCTCTGGATGGTTCAATTTCAGCCCTTTAGCTTTTCGCTTTCGGGATAATTCGGCCGCGGTGAAAATCGTCAGCCGTTCCATTTCCGTAGGTGTTAGCAGCATATATTACTCCTTTATTTTATCAATTCATAAACAAACGCATTTCGTCCATCTCGTGCATCATTGATGCAATTTCAATTTGTGGTGCGAAGCTATGGGCTTCTTCCGGTTCTGAGACTGGTTTTTGCAGGGCCGCGGCAACAGCAGGAAGCAAAACCGAATGAATACGCTGTGCGTCCTCATGGCCAATCACCGAAAGCCGCACAGCGGCACTCAGTACTGCAGTACTCAGACCATGTGCCGCCATAGACTGAGCCTGATAAGAATCGAAATTTAGCGCTCGCCACAGTACTCCTTGTACAACAGACACGTGACCATAAAGCTTACCTTCTGAAATCGCAGTGCTTATTTCTTTCGCTCTTTTAGTGCCCAACTTACAGTGCATTTGTAGCATTGCAGCACCCATCTGTCGCGAACCTTGGCGTTGCTCAGCACTCAATGATTGAGCTTCTGTAAGCGTGTCCAGCCAAGCAATTCGATCGGGATCATTCCAGGATTGGTGTGCATGTACTAGCATAATTCGATCTAAACTAGCCCATCTTGCGGTCAGGTGCGCGTTTAAAAATGCTTGTACATCATCAGCCTTATTAACTATTCCACGGTTAACTAGCGTTTCAAGCCCCCAACTAAAACTGACCGCTCCACTTGGAAAGGCACTGTCGCTGTGTTGCAGAAGCATCAACGGTATAATCTTATTATCTTTAGTCATCCTCAGTTAGAGTCCTTATTTTGCCAGCTTTAATGAGCAGTTCTAAGCGATCTAAATACGTTTGCAGTGGGCCTTGCAAAGCTACTTTGAGCCTTTCACCCTCAAATTCAACTTTCCAATGTAAGTTCCCTATGAAATACCCCACTTCAAGCGCTGCTGCATGATTTTGTGCCTCAAGTAAAAGCCATTTTTGTTGGGCCAGACGCACTACAATAGCACGGTCAGCACTGATATTTAGCACCGCTCCATCCGAAAGCTGCTGGTCACGGTTGAGTGCAATCGCACACTCCGTTCCTTTATTGGTTATTACTTTCATACGCCTTCTAGAGGTGTCTTCTGGCGATATAGTGAGATATTCTACCTTACCAGCGTGACTCAGATCGTGAAGTGCTGAGTCAAAAGGTTCGTCAGCTGCGTACCCAAGTATCGAATTTAATATTTGCATGTTATCTTAACCATTTGTTGCTTCTAAAGACCCTATAAGGTTAGGAATTCTGATAAACGCAAGACCGTACTATTAGTCAATTAGCTGTCTTTGCTTTGGATCTACTCTTCCCCCTTGCCCGTTTTAAGGGCGCAATAACACAAGGAATTATACAAACCTTCAAACATGAAGATGTGCCGCTGACATCAAAAATCGGACAAACCTCGAAAATTTAGATGACATTTACAGCAATACGTCAATTCAAATTCCTAGAAATCTTTATCATCTTACGTGACTCAAATCCGCCTGTTTCAGTTTAGGTCACGCGAGATACGTCTGAAGCCTCCATAGCGTTGAGCTTAAAGCTCAAATACTTACCGCCCATGCCCAGTCATGCTTCGTTAATAGCCTCCCATACAGTTTCTTCAATAGCGCAACCTTGCAGCTCAGATGTTTGGTGAAAGCGTATACTCATTGGTGTGCCTAGGTCAATCGTTCGGATTAAGACCGTTACGTAATCCGATATAAAATGTGCGAATTATCGAAATTTTATAAACCTACCAAACGCGCAACTGACAAGCATTTAGTATTCTTAATGCCTTATTAGTTAGGAGCAGTATTAAGATAGCAGTCGATATGCACATACCCAATTTTACCATGTTATGAAAATCAGACATTGCCCTCGCTGCTGGATTTGAGGCAGGAGTCTCGCCACCAACAGAAACTACCATTGAACCACCGTAAACGGTTGTTACTACACTATTAGATGCGTTCAAAAAAAGTTATATTACTAGTGATAAAATTTTATTGTCAGTGATAAATTATTTTTTATAGTGATGAATATTTATAATCTGACCACAGAAAATGCGTAAAAATTGATCAAAAAACATCCGATTAGCAATGTAACGGCTATAATAAACATTGCAGAATCAATTATAACAACAGAAGAATTAAGGCCTGGCCATCGTAAAGGTCCCAACAAATACTTACAACTTTAATCGGCTCCCGGCCTGTCATGTGTATAGTTTAATGTGATTGATTTGACGGCAGCTGGCAATAAAATCCGAAAGGAATAGACATGAAGAACAGAAGACAATTTTTAAAAGAATCCTCGGCTCTAGGTGCTGCTTCGTTTTTAGCTCCTTCTATATATGCTGGAACAGCTGCGGGCGCGAGCGAATTAGAAGTAGGCGTGCTTTTCTCCCTATCCGGCGGTTTGGCAATGATAGAAAAATCACTGTCAGATGCAACCCTCATGGCTATTGAGGAAATCAATGCTGCAGGTGGCGTCAATGGTATGATGATAAAGCCTATTTTGGAAGATGGTGCATCTGATCCAAAAACTTATAACGAGAAAGCAAGTAAATTGGTAATCAGAGATAGAGTTCCTACTGTTTTTGGGTCGTATACTTCTGCGAGCCGAAAAGCGGTACTACCTGTCTTTGAAAAGCGGAATAATATGTACTTTTATCCAACATACTATGAAGGATATGAGTGTAGTAAAAACGTCGTTTATACGGGAGCTGTTCCCAATCAACAATTGTCAAACTTCATTCCATGGATATTTAAAAATCTGAACAAGAAAAAGTTTTTCATTGTTGGTTCAAATTATGTATATCCGCGCGAAATGGCGAAAGTTTGTAAGATATTAATTGAACAAAATGGCGGTGAAACTGTCGGGGATGAGTATTTGGAGCTGGGCCACTCTGAATGGGGTGCAATGGTCTCTAAAATTAAGAATTCCGGTTGTGACGTTGTTCTGTCGAACGTTGTCGGAGGATCTGTAATTTCATTTTACAGAGAATGGAAAAATCAGGGTATGACCCATGATAAATTACCGATCTGCGCCTCGGTTACATCCGAGCTTGAAGTCGCTGCGATGGGGGCAGAGTTTGCGGTAGGCAGTTATGCGTCATTTCCTTACTTTCAGGCTATTAACACAGACGCCAATAACTCGTTTGTAGAGCGGTACAGAAAGTTCGTTAACGACCCCAACGCACCCACGCACCATGCTCTCGAATCAAGTTATTTTCAGGTGTATTTGTGGAAACAAGCCGTTGAGAAAGCGGGCGAAGCGACCCCTGATGCCATACGTGAAGGTATAAAAGGACAAGTATTCGATGCTCCCAATGGTCGTGTAACAGTCGATCCTGACAATCTTCACACGTATTTAACCCCTCGTATTTGCCAGTATAAAGATGATGGCCAAGGGACTATTGTGGACGAGTATTCAGAGCCTCTTCAGCCGCTTCCTTATTCTGCTTACGGTGAGACAGCAAATGATATGTATTGCAAAGAGTCTGGGCTGGATACATCAAAACTTTAACTTTTTAGTGGGGCGAGCAATTGCTCGCCCCTTTAACGGTGCGTGAAATGTCAAATATCTTATTTATCGGCTTATCTCTATCTTCAATATTACTATTAATCGCGTTGGGTTTATCAATTACTTATGGTGCTATGGGCGTAATTAACATGGCCCATGGCGAATTGGTGATGATAGGAGCCTATACAGCAGTTTTGTCAGGCTTATATTTAAATCTCAATCTCTTTCTTGCTTTACCACTGGCGTTTTTAGTCTCTGCGGGAGTGGGATTAGCAGTAGAAAGGGTGATAATCCGGCGATTATATGGACGAATAATCGATACTCTATTGGCGACTTGGGGTGTCGCTATCTTGCTTCAACAATTGATACGATTGGAGTTTGGTCTCAGTTTTTTCAATATTCACGTGGATGGCTTAGGTCCGGGATTTCAAAGTTTTCCGATACCAGCCTTTTTGAGTGAGAATTTTGACATATTTGGCTTCACCGTGCAACCTTACCGAAGCTTCATAATCGTGCTCACAATAGCTCTAACTTTTCTCACTTGGTTCTTGATGTACCGAACTTCACTGGGTACTCAGGTTCGTGCGATCATGAGAAACCCTCAAATGGCTGCTGCGTGTGGGATAGATGTGAATAGGATATCAGCATGGACATTTGCATATGGTTCAGGGTTGGCAGGAGTAGCGGGCGTACTTTTAGCAGGGTTTAAGGCCGTTATCCCTGATATGGGCGAGTCTGTTGTTGTTGATGGCTTTTTGGTAGTGGTCGTTGGCGGGGTAGGTAGTCTGTTTGGAACGCTGTTGTCTGCTGCTGTGCTGGGGCAGATTAATGGTGTATTTGCCATACTTACAAATGATATCGTTGCACGAGCAATTGTGTTTGGGGTCGTTATTTTCCTCATTCTTTTAAGGCCTAATGGGTTGTTTGGGTTCAAATCAAGGTGAAATCAATGGTTGAAAATCGTTCTCTTGGTCAAAAGCTTGATTGGGCTGTCTATATTACATTTTTTGTGGTGGTCCTTTGTCTCCCATTGCTTACGGACGATGTCTTCTGGCTGAACAGAATTTCAAAGTTCTTGGTATTTGGTCTGCTAGGCTTAGCTATTGCCCTGAGTTGGGGATATGCCGGTGTGTTAAATCTTGGTCAGGGGCTTTTTTTTGGTCTTGGCGCTTACATGTTTGCAATGTCTTTGAAATTAAAAAGTACCACAAGTTTGCAACAAGGCTCTGACAAACCTGTTCCGGATTTTATGGTTTGGAATGCTGAACCTGGATCACCAACGGAGTTGTGCTGTATTGTACCAGGTTCATGGCTTTGGCTTCCATTTCAATCTCAAACTTTTGGAATGATAATGGCCATTGTTCTACCTATCGTTGTGGCTTTCGTAGTTGGATCAGCAATCTTTAGACTTCGCGTTTCAGGCGTCTATGTCGCGATAATAACGTTAGCTTTGGTTTTGTTGGTTAGGCTGTTAATTATCGACGCACAACCAATTACAAATGGTTTTAACGGGTTGACTGATCTTGGATGGTTAGAGCTTTTTGGAATTGAGTTTGACCCTTACATGTATGAGACCTACTATTTAGTCGCTGTTTCTTGCTGCTTAATTATGCTTGCAGCGCGATGGTTGGTGAGCACACGCGCTGGCCTTATACTGCAGTCTACTAGGGACGATGCAAATCGATCACGTTATTTGGGCTATGATGTAGCTGCTTACCAGATCTTCTTTTTCGTTGTATCTGCAGCAATTGCTGGCTTTGCAGGAATGCTATATGTTGTAGCAGCCGAGTTTGCTTCTCCAACTTTTTTAGACATTTCATTTTCTATTTCAATGGTGGTTTGGGCGGCAGTTGGAGGCAGGAGTTCACTTATTGGAGCTGTGATCGGAGCAGTTCTAATAAACTCTATAGAGGCGTCAGTAAGTGAGACTGAAATTTTTAAAGAGGCATGGAAACTGATTATCGGCGTTATTTTTATCTTTGTAGTTTTGCTTTTACCACGGGGTATTGCTGGGGTAGCTCGCGATTTTGCGCGTTGGTTAGAAGACAAACACCTACTGTCTACATCTAAGAGGGGTTGAACATGAGTTATGCATTAACTGTAGATGGCCTGACCGTAGATTTTAATGGCTTCAAAGCTGTTGATAATTTTACAACCACAATTGATACGGGGGAGCTAAGGGTAATACTAGGTCCAAATGGTGCTGGAAAGACGACTTTGATGGATCTGATAAGCGGGAAAACCACCTCCACTAGTGGGGAAGTAAAGCTTTTTGGGCGGGAGATAACCAGGCTAAACGAACATCAAATAGCGAGAGCTGGTATCGGACGGAAGTTTCAAATACCAAGTATTTTCAGAGATCTTTCGGTAATGCAGAACCTGGAGGTTTCGGCCAGCGGTGAACCATCTGTTTTCAAAAACCTAAAATACTCTATCACACAAGAGGAGAAGCAGAAAATAGAAGAAGTTATTGAGCTAACGGATTTATCTGATGTTCTTAAATCGTCAGCCGGCGACTTGTCTCATGGTCAAATGCAATGGTTGGAATTGGGAATGCTAATTACTCAAGATGCAAAGGTAATTCTGCTGGATGAGCCAACAGCAGGAATGACAAAGCAAGAAACCATGAAAACAGCCGATATTATAAAAAAATTAAAAGGAAAACATACTATACTTGTCGTAGAACACGATATGGCTTTTGTAAGAGATATTGCGGAACGAATTACCGTTATGCACCTTGGCAAACTGCTAGCAGAGGGCGATATCGACACAATTGAGAAAGACGAAGCAGTAAGAGAAGCATATCTCGGATCAGGGGGTATTCATTAATGCTAGATGTTAAAAACTTGAATAGTTTCTATGGCCGTAGCAAAGCGATTCAAGATCTTTCGATTAAAGTTTTAGACGGCGCAGTGTTCGCCGTTTTAGGCAGAAATGGGGTTGGAAAAACGACGCTTCTTCGAACGATATTGGGTCTCACCGACAAATGCGAAGGCTCTATAAAACTGAATGGTACTGAAATTACTGATAAACCTACTTTTGAAAGAGCCAGGGCAGGAGTTGCCTATGTCCCTCAGGGAAGAATGATCATTCCAGATTTTTCTATAAAAGATAATATTTTGATGGGAGGTTTTGCATCTTCTAAAGGAAGAAGAATTCCTGATCTTGTGGCAGAGCTTTTTCCATATCTTATGGAAAATCTAGAGCGGCCTGGTGGTGTTTTGTCAGGAGGCCAACAACAGCAGTTAGCTATTGCTCGTGCTCTCGCCTCTGATCCTAAATTATTACTAATGGATGAACCAACAGAAGGCATCCAACCAAATATTGTAGAACAAATTGAAGAATGCATAACTCGTCTTAATAGGGAATTAAAATTAACCATCGTTTTGGTAGAACAAAATGTGGATTTTGCCAGAAAAGCCGCATCACACTTTGCGATGATCGAAAATGGTACATGCAAGGTCGATGGCAAAATTGAAGCACTTACTGCGAAAATTGTCTCGCAGTACATGACAATATGATGAAGATATACGGTCAATTTTCAGATCCTACCAATGGACCTTTTAACGGCCTCAAACATAAACTAGAGTACAAGCACGCGGTAGACACCATTCGTTTGAAAAATGATGATCTTTATAGTGGGCGTTTTCTTTTAAAAACTATTTTTTTTGCAAACGTCGGTATTGGGTTACCTAGATCGTTAAAATTATTTGACGATGATATTATTTTAGAAAAAATTTTCTGGCTATATTTTAAAATTTGCGCAAAAATCTTTAATACTATTGCGCATAACAGAATCCACTTGGGCTTAGGCTCGTGAGGGTATTACGGGAGCAGTCCCGAAAAGAAGAAGGAAGTAGCTTTAAGAGAAAGGAAATTCAATGTATCATGGAGACATAGGTAGTAGTAATGACACCGTAGGTGTGGCAGTCGTAAATTATAAAATGCCGAGATTGCATACTAAAGCAGAGGTGCTTGAGAATGCAAAAAACATTGCAAATATGTTGAAAGGAATGAAGCGTGGCTTACCGGGGATGGACCTTGTAATCTTTCCTGAATATTCCACACAAGGTATAATGTATGATGAAGCAGAGATGTACGAAACAGCCTCTGCAATACCAGGAGATGAAACGGAAATCTTTGCTGCAGCATGTCGCGAAGCTAACGTTTGGGGTGTGTTTTCATTAACCGGCGAAAGGCACGAGCAACATCCAAACAAGGCACCGTACAATACCTTGATATTAATGAATAATGAAGGTGAAATTGTGCAAAAATATAGAAAGATTATGCCATGGGTCCCAATTGAAGGATGGTATCCAGGTAACTGCACATACGTTTCTGATGGCCCAAAAGGTTTGAAAATAAGTCTCATCATATGTGACGATGGTAACTATCCAGAGATTTGGCGCGATTGTGCAATGAAAGGGGCCGAATTAATTGTTCGATGTCAGGGATATATGTATCCGGCTAAGGAACAACAAATTGTCATGGCTAAGGCTATGGCTTGGGCCAATAACAGCTATGTCGCTGTAGCGAATGCAGCAGGTTTTGATGGAGTGTACTCATACTTTGGCCATTCTGCTATTGTAGGTTTTGATGGACGTACATTAGGAGAATGCGCAGAAGAGGAGAATGGAATTCAGTATGCACAACTTTCCGTTTCCGGAATACGTGATGCACGAAGAAACGCACAGAGTAACAATCACTTATTTAAATTGGTGCATAGAGGCTATACTGGTATGATAAATTCTGGTGACGGTGATAAGGGTCTCGCAGAATGTCCATACGAGTTCTACAAAAAATGGGCGGAAGATCCCGAAGGAACCCGAGAGATGGTTGAGGCTATGACGCGACCCACCGTTGGTGTTGATGAATGCCCAATTGACGGGGTACCCAATCAAGAAGATATAAAACATAGCTAAAGTGGAGGCCGAGTAGCGATTATAGCTACTCGGCATAAAAAATGGATATAGCCGAATTTCTTATCACTCAAAAACCGAATTATATTAACGTGGGTGACGAAACAGATTTATTCGAGGCAGCGTTCACTAATAAAATACCAGTAATGCTAAAGGGCCCTACCGGGTGTGGTAAAACTAGGTTTGTGGAGTATATGGCTTGGTTTCTTAAAAAACCTTTGGTTACAGTGTCATGCCATGAAGATATGACAGCCGCAGATTTAGTGGGCAGGTATTTGCTTAATAATGATGGTACTTTCTGGCATGATGGGCCCCTCACAATCGCTGCTCGAAATGGTGCTATTTGCTATCTAGACGAGGTGGTTGAAGCTAGACAGGATACTACAGTCGTAATTCATTCGATTACTGACGACCGACGTGTTCTGCCTATTGAAAAGAAAGGTGAACTTTTAAAAGCTGATGACGATTTTCACCTCGTTGTATCTTATAACCCTGGCTATCAAAGTGTCGTTAAAGATCTTAAAGAGTCTACCAAGCAGAGATTTTGTGCGCTTGATTTTGAATATCCAGCTAATGAAGTAGAAACCAATATAGTTTGCTCTGAAGCAGATGTTGAACTCGAAATTGCATCTTCACTCGTGAAGATAGCTGATAAATCCAGGAATTTGAAAGGTGCAGGTTTGAACGAAGGAGTTTCAACCAGGATGCTTATCCACGCTGCTAAATTGAGTAAAAATGGTCTAAGCCTACTTTCTGCGTGCGAGGTAGCGTTGGTAAATGCGATAACCGATGATCAGGAAGTACGGAAAGCTCTCAGAACCACTATATCCGCCTGTATTTAATTTTGGTCAACTATCAAAATAGAACAGGATCTGGAGACCTTAGTGGAAATTAAGATGTCAATACATCATAAAAATCGGATTAAATACGCTGGATATGGTCAAAATGTTTTCAAGGCGTATGAAGACGCAGTTGATAAGATTACAATTCAAATTGGCTCAGCGTTTCTTCAAGAGTTTACTAATACAGTCTCATACTTGTGTATAAAAGGTGGCAAAGCTGACGCAGTATTATTTTGCAAGTGCGCTGCGGAACTACGCTTCAAGAATTTAACTGATAAAATGTTTTTTGAGTGGCAGAGAAAGATTAACGATGTTGCCAAAATTTCTCCAAAGGCATGCAAAGTATTGCTCGACAATAACTCTACAACCACAGGCAGTTTAGATTTATCTAGTTGGCTTGATTGGATTGATACAGGTCTTAGATATGGCGCGAACAGTATCGACAATATGGCAGATTATTTTTCCTTAACAAATCAGGTCAGTTTAAGCTTTTTTAATGAACATTCTGGCACACTGATGTTTGCTAACATAAAGGAGCAGCTTAAATTAGAATTAAAATCATTATTCAATATTTCGCCTGATTTAATTCCTAATAAAATAAAATTTCAGAGTGCGGCAAAACAGAGATCTTCTTTTTCAGATCGCGTTTTCCTTTTACCTCCAACTTATATTGGATCCAGCAAACGGGCACTCAAGACTTATCAGGCAGCTGTTTTTCATATGGGAGCACATCTGCGTTACGGGAAAAAATCTTTTGAAGTTGATCAGTTAAAGCCGATGCAAGTTGCCATTGTCTCAATAATCGAAGACGCAAGAGTTGAGATGCTTGCTGGCCTTGAGCTACCCGGGCTAAACAGGTTATGGACTGAATTTCATGATGCGCCCTCTTCTGGAATAAATACGGCACAAAGAATGTTCGAAAGATTATCTAGAGCATTAATTGATCCCAATTTTCACACGGATGACGGCTGGGCTGCGAAGGGTAAACGGATGTTTTATCAGGCGCGGGATAGTTGGGATGATCCCAGGATTAGTCGTGCAATTGGAAACATCTTGGGTAACGAACTTGGTCAACTTCGCGTTCAATTTAACGCTAAGGATTATGTTCCAAACCCAGTTTATAGGGATGACAATAATGGACTTTGGACCTTTCCTGAGGCTCCGTCAGAAGATATGCAAGCACACGATTTAAACGTAGATTTAGTTGAGGCACGCAGGACAACCAGAGGCAATAAAAAAAATTCGAAGATGCAAGAAGAGACGTCGGAAAATGAGAACGAAAAATATGGCATTGCGAAACCATCAACCGTAGATGAAAAATCGGGACGTTTAATTGCAAAATTACCAGAATTTGATTACACAGCGAACAAATTACGAAAAGACTGGGTTAGCATTCTCGAGTACCGAAATAGACTTGGCTCATCAAAATATCTAGATTATATCGAAGATGAGTATTCTGAAGTAATACAAAAGTCCGAACGATTATTCAGCTCATTATCTTTGGGACCCAGTAAAAAGCTAAAGAGACAAGCTGAGGGCGAAAACCTTGATCTGGACGCCTCAGTTGACGCATTGATTTCGATTAGGACTAAAACAGCCCCAGAACAAAATATTTTTGAAAATAGGTCTAAGCCATCACGTAGTCTAGCTATCCATCTTTTACTTGATACTTCGGAGTCAACTCGCGCATTAGTTCCAAATTCTTCAAAATCGATACTAGAATTGGAGCGAGAAGCAGCTGCTATCTTAGTAAAATCATTTAATAAGACTCGTGATCCATTTGCTATTACAGGTTTTTCATCAAATGGACGGCATGATGTGAGGATTCAAACCGTTAAACAATTTGATGAAGAATTTGGTATGAGCAATGAAATGAGCCTAGCTGGATTAGCATCTGGATATTCAACTCGAATGGGTGCGGCACTCAGATATTGTGGGACTTCTTTTAATAAAACACTTACAGATAGGAAACTAATCTTATTAGTAACAGATGGTGAGCCTTCAGACATTGATGTGAACGACGCAAAGTACCTGAAATTTGATACTAAACGAGCGGTAAGCGAATTAAAAAACGTGCAAGTGGATGTTTTCTGCGTCGCGCTAGGGGAACAAGCAGGTAAACACGCAGAACAAATTTTTGGAAAATCAGGCTGTGTATCTATAAACAATTTATCAAGTCTGCCAACAAAACTCACAAATTTATACGTTAAATTGACATCATAGAAAAGAATATATTTTTGTGTGACCCGGAAACAAGCAAGGGGGCTTTGAAAAAGTGAACAATAAATTGATTTCAGCTGCTGAGGCAGTTAAGAAAATTAAAAGTTCAGATACAATAACAATCGCAGGATTTGTCGGAACTGGTGTTCCTGACGAACTTCTGAATGCGCTTAAGGATCGGTTTCTCAAAGAAAACACTCCTAATAACCTTACACTACTTTTTTCCGCTGGACCGGGAGACGGTGATGTAAGAGGGATAAACCTTTTAGCATTCCCAAAGCTGCTTAAGAGAGTAGTCGGAGGCCATTTCGGCTTGATACCGAGGATCGCGGAATTAGCACTTAATGATGAGATTGAAGCATATAATATTCCACAGGGCATAATTAGCCATCTTTATCGCGATATTGCTTCTGGCAAACCAGGCGTATTCACTAAAGTTGGTCTAGGAACTTTTGCTGATCCACGTATTGAAGGGGGAAAGGTAAACAAGTCATCTAAAGAAAATTTAATTGAACTGATAAACATCAAGGAAGAAGAGTATCTGTTTATACCAACGTTTCCTTTAGACATTGCAATATTGCGAGGGAGTGTGGCTGATAAAAATGGGTCCATATCAATGCGCAATGAGGCCTTGATAATTGATAACTTGGCACAAGCCATGGCAGTAAAGAACTCAGGAGGTACTGTAATAGTTCAAGTTGAACAAGTTATTCAAGAGCTCTTACCGAGCCGCCAAGTTGATATACCTTCAGGTCTGGTAGATTTTATAGTAGTTGGTAAAGCAGATAATCATCTGCAAACATATGCTTGTCGGTATTCAAATTACTTAGATGGATCCAAACGGAAAATTGACTGGGAGAATTCACAACACGCGCTTGACCAGAAAAAAATAATTGCGAGACGGGCTTTTTTGGAATTAACAGACTCAAAACAAGTAGTTAATCTTGGTATTGGCACACCAGAAGTTATAGCTGAAGTTGCCAAAGAAGAAAATCAAATTGACAAGTTAATTTTAACCACTGAAGCCGGAGTGCATGGTGGTCTGCCTTCTGGGGGTCTTAGTTTTGGAACCGCTGTCAACACAGATGCTATTATAAGTCAAAACCAGCAGTTTGATTTTTATGATGGTGGTGGAATTCACACTGCTTTTCTGGGAATGGCACAAATTGACAAAATGGGTAACGTGAACGTTTCAAGATTTTCTGGTAGACTTGCTGGAGCAGGAGGCTTCGTAAACATTAGTAGTTCTTCTGAAAATATTGTTTTTTGTGGAACCTTTACTTCGGGTGGATTACAGCTGCAGGTGGAAGATGAAAAGATAAATATTTTAAATGAAGGTAAAATAATAAAATTTACAAATAAGGTTGATCAGATAACCTTCAGCGGTGAACGTGCTGAGACAAGTGGACAATCAGTAAAATATGTAACAGAGAGGGCAGTATTCGAACTTAAAGAAGGTAAAGTTCACCTCATAGAGATAGCGCCCGGTATTGATTTGGAAAAACAAATCTTGGCATTTATGGACTTTGAGCCCTTAATCGATAAAATTTCAATTATGGATCCAAGGATTTTCTCATCGACTTCAATGATGCCCGCTGAGTAGTGTTTGGGTGATTAATAACATCGTACAGTTTTAACTAAAGCAGCATCGGTGGGCATGTAAAGGACCTCTTTCAAAAAATGTGAGAGTACGATATTTACCTATATAATTGTCTCAACATTTTAACTCCCCCCTACATCTCAGGATGGTCCACATAGTCTACTAGTCCAAAGGTGACCTCAACCCAAACTGGCATTCTGAGAAATACCTAATTCTAAAGGTTTGATAGTTGACAGTCGAGTTTCTGTGAACCTATGGTCGAATAAGTTAAAACAACATATAGATCGTTAAATGACAGCTACTACGCTTATAAATTACTCGACACGAGACTTTGCCAGTAAAGAAGACTTGGAACTATATCTGGAGCGACAAGATGCAGCGTTCTCTCCAGATGTTACAAAACTTTTTACAGAAGCAGGTATGTTGCGTAGGGTTGTAACTCGGATTTGGAATAAAAAACACACTTTTCGGGTTGGCATAGTATTTGAGTACCGTGATCAAGCTGCTTTTGAAGCCTGCAAACCTCTCCTAGAGAAACACTACCTTTCAGCAGTTGAAGGTCTGGCTACTCAAGTGTTTGGTTCACGAGGAGTTGTTCTTCACGAATTTGTCTCAGATGAGTTCCAAGATTAAACACCATCAACTTTTACCCTATCCTACTCAATAGAATGGCCTAGTTATTTTTGATTTATTCATTCTGTAAAATGATCTGTAACCACATTTATCAGATGCCTGTAAATTTTATTATCTTTATACAAAAATACGTTTGAAAATCTTATCAAGTGGCCATCCTTCTTCATGGTAACCTCAAGTGCGCCCATATCTTTTGTTTCAAATTTTTTTGTGACTTCCATTTTAGTTGCATCAAGCATACCATTTTTAAACTGTTCTTTGGTATCTTTCATCCACTCTTCTTTTGTCTCTAAAGTTGTTTCTTGTACGAAGAGCATATCCTCATGCAAAAGACTTTCTAGAAGAACCAAATCTTGATTGGTTATGCCTTCGATAAATTTCTCTAATACCATCACCAACAAACCTTTACATCTTTATGGCTCTCTTTGTTCATAGCTCTCGAGAACATAGTCTAACTCTTCTGTTCGGATAAGTTCATCTTGATCATCACCTGATGAATGTACAACAACCCACACACACTTTTTGTCACTCAGATTATAAGGTGCGTGGGGTACGTTATCGGGAATAAATATCTGTTCACCCTGCTTGACTAAAGTTTGGTTTTCAAGCTGCTTACCATGAAATAGTGTGCATTCGCCTTCTAGCATATAGGCTATAGTTTCAATGCCTCTATGTATGTGTGGCTTAGATTTAACACCAGGAGGCATAGGCAAAATGTTCATACAAACCTTTTCTGCTCCAACGGTTTTCCTTGACACACCAGCATCGTATGTGACCCCTTGAGCTCCTTCATATTGCCTACCTGGTTTTACCAATCTTACACCGTCATCAGCCATAGTTTACCTCTTCAAATTTATAAACTTTTAAAAGATTAACTAGTAAAACAGCGAATAAAAGCGTTACCTGGGGTAACGCCGACGATAAGCAAGATTATAAATAAAAACGTCTGTATCATATTCAGTTTTGTGTCAAACTCCAATGCCTCATCACACCCCTTGGCCTAACATTTTCATGTGCTGCCGATGAGTGCGTCTAGGTCTAGTCTCAAAGTTTTATTTGGTGTCTTTATCACTTAGTAATTTCTAACAGAGTGTTATCATAAATAAAAATTTCCACTTAATGAAGTGGGGCACAGAAGTAACGCTTTCCATGCCCCATCCCAATGCTTAGGAATTCTTGGGAGATGTTAACTGACCTTGGTTAACTCGCACTATTTATGTCGTGACACATAGTATGTACGCACTGAAATCATGATCGGATCATAACTGAACCTTTTTCAGAAAAAATGTCAGAGCAGGATATTTGCCTATATCACTGCCTCGACTTTTGACCCCCCCTACTTCTTCGAATGGTCCACTAGTCCACAGGTAACCTCACCC
>LULK01000029.1_pt2 | contig 128098 bp, 109 predicted proteins | sample 728181 | NCBI WGS metagenome assembly LULK01 (sample SAMN03860291, study PRJNA289734) | marine metagenome | biome: seawater column; feature: ocean; material: water; isolation source: Red Sea water column Station 169 - depth 10m | place: Saudi Arabia: Red Sea | collected 2011-10-15 | depth 10 m | reverse complement strand
ATATGGAAGATCTACACCGTGGTCTCGCAGTTCATCCAATATTGGCCGCTTGGCATCTACTTCATATTCCACATTATCGCGGTTTGTGATCGTTACCTTATATTTTGTCATAACCATATGTCACTTGTGCAATCACCACCAGGGTAGCGGGCTTCATGGCATCGGCTAGGCCCATTTGGTTCTTTGCCAAAATTGATCATAAAATTGGGGTTAACTTTCATTCCACCATTCTCTGGATCGCAGTCAATCTGAAGCATTACACCGCCTTTTTCTCGTATTTCGGGATAGAACTGATTATCCCAGGTCGAAAATAGAGATGTGGTTACGTAAAGCCTCTTCCCATCCAAGCTGAGCTGAAACATTTGAGGTCCACCAGCAACCTCAACTCCATTAACTTCTGGTGCTTTGCCTAAAAGGCCACCCATGTAAACTTGACCTGTCAGTACTGGGTTATGAGGGTCGGAGATATCGTATTGCCGCATATCACCATGCAGCCAGTTATTAAGATACAAGTACTTATCATCCATTGATACAAGTATTGCTGACATAACGCCTGGTAGTGGAATGGGCCACTCTGGATGCATCTCGTTTTCTATGTCTATTATTTTTTCCCACTGCCATTTCCCATCACTATTTTTCCACCAATGTATAACATTTGTGGAAAGTGCGGCCCCGCAGAAACCATGAGTGCTGTCTGGATTGTGGTGAAATTTAACTTCTAAGGGTACTAATCCATCCTCGCCTAAATAAAAACTTTCTACTGGTTCTCGTTTCTCAAAATCCCAAAAGTGTAATTCACGACCATACTTGAGATGTCCTACCTCTTCCAAATCAAAGCCAGGCATAAAGGTATTTGGTGCCGCCCATTCAGAACTTACCATGACATTGTGACGTGGTTGGTACCAAAAATCATATCCAAATTTAATGCCGCCCATAGAATTCTCCCAGCGACCAATAATATTAAATTCTTTATCTAATTGTAGATATCCTCCGGGTGCCTCGCCTTTTGCATTGCCAAGAAACGATATAATTATTTCGGATCCTAGGCAGTGTACTGTGTGTGGGCCTGACAAGTCGGCCTTTGATTTAATTTCTGCTCCTTCAATTACTTTATATAGTCTTGGGGCTTTGGGGTCTGTCGCAGTATCAACAATATGAAGATTATTAGAGCGTACACCTGGAAGTATTAAATATTTTCGCGACATTGAGCTATCATCATGACACGAGGAGCAAGCATTCCAGCCCATATGATGAAGCTCATCACCAATCCCAGGCATTTCCAGCCTATGAATAACCTGACTGTAAGTTGGACTGTCAGGGTCAACGTCGACGGTCGCCAAATAATCTGGTTTTTGTATGCCGGTACCAGTATATATGGCGATAGTATATAGTAGTTTTTCCCTCGGAGCGTTTATGGCCTCGATTGGTGAAGCGTAACCAGGTCCGCAACATACTTTGTTCATAAAAATCTCCTAAGCACGGGTCGCCATGTAACTTTTGCAATTAACTGAAATTGAAATTTAGTAATTTTCATTATGGAACACAGGATTTATAATGATGTCAATTATACGATTAGCGAAAGTTACGTATGGTAACTAAGTTGCTAAAAATCTTTACGAATAATTTTTATTGCATTGACAAAAAAATAGCAGATTGTGGCTGGGCACCTTAGCAAAACAAAAGGAGCTAGATAGTTATGGAAGAAAAAACGCATCTACGTGGCGGTGCAATTTTAGCCAGAGCTTTTAAAGAAAAGGGTGTTGAGCAAGTTTTTACTCTTGCAGGTGGGTTTTGTAATCCAGCTTTAGAAGGATTCATGGAATGTCAAATGCCTGTTATAAATTGCCCTCATGAGCAAGTTGCAGGCCACCTTGCCGATGGTCATACAAGAATTTCACGCAAGCCAACAGTCTGTTTAGTTGGTCCAGAAGGTTTTGCTAATGCTGTGCCTGCAATGCTGGAAGCTTGGGGGGAGAGGTCACCAGTAATTTTTATAACTGGATCGTCTACCCTTAAACGTCAAGGTGCTGGAGGGTTTAAGGAAATAGACGATGTTGCGATTGCCAAACCGTTAACCAAATACTCCGTTCAAGTTACAGATGGATCAAGGATAAGTGAATTTGTAGATCGAGCTTGGCATGCAGCTACGAATGGATATCCAGGGCCAGTCCATATTTCACTACCTGTAGATATAATGTTTTCCTCATTTGCAAAGGATGTTGGGCGTGAGGAGCGTCCCTTTGATCGTTCTGAAAAATCGGTATTAAAAGCTTGGCCCAATCCAGAAGAATTATTAAAAATTATATCTCTTGTAAGAGAAAGTAGTCGGCCAGTAATCATCGGTGGGCATGGAATTTGGTGGTCACACAACGAGCACGCGTTAGCCTCGGCAGCAACTAAGTTAAAACTACCAATCTTTAATGTGCCTTACCACACAAAATTACTTGGTGAGGACTGCAGCGCTATGATGGGGCTTGCGGATTTTCATCAATATCATCCATCCAGAGATGCAATTCAAGAAGCAGATGTGATTTTAATGGTTGGTTGCAAACTTGATAACCAAATGAACTTTGGGAACCCGCCCTTCATCAATAAAGATACTAAACTTGTTTGTGTAAATGGAAGCCATGAAGAGTTAGAATATAATATTGGAGCAGATATTCACCTGTTATCTGATCCTGGGGCGTTTTTTAACGAGCTTATAAAAATAGACCATTCTTGGGACGCATGGTTTGATCTGCAGAGACAGCGTAGGGCTGACTGGGTTTCTCAATGGGTCGAACACATTGAGAAGGAAACAGTAGATGACCTTAAACTTGATCGAAAAATGCATCCCTTGCAGTTGGCTTTAGACGTGCAGTCCATGATGAAGGATGGTGATTGGTTGGTTTTTGATGGAGGTAACACGCATTTTTGGAATGAAATTGCTACAAATATTGCAGCGGCGCGAGGTAGAAAACTCGGCGGCATACTTCATCCAGGGAATTATAGCCTTTTGGGCGTGGGTGTGTCGTTTGCACTATCTGCAAAAAGGCTCAATCCAACCAAAAATGTTGTTTTAGTCACTGGAGATGGCGCCTTTCTGTCCGGTGGTTTGTCTGTTGAGTCATGTTTTCAGGAAGGTACTCCAATTGTTGTTGTGATTGATAACAACGGTGGTCTAGACTGTATTAGCCAACAACAGGAGCGACTTTTTGAAAGTGGGCAACACTATGCAACCGATTTTCGCGATATTCCATTTCATAAAATGTTTGAGGGTCTTGGTGGCTTTGGTGAGCTTGTTACTAAGCGTGATCAGCTGCCGGGCGCTTTCGAGAGAGCTTATAAAAGTGGAAAAACCGCATGCATCAATGTGAAATGCCGGGGTGTAATTAGTCCGATTGTTGCTGCCACTTCGGATAAAAGGGATAAGGCATCGATTGAGTAATGGTTAGTATTACATCGCATATATTAAATGGTACCGATGGAACCCATGCCATGAACATCCCAGTTAGGCTTGTTGAATTGAAGTCTCAAAAGCTTTTGGTAAGTGGTAAGACGGATGGTGGTGGACGGTTATCGTTAGAAATCAGATCAGAAGATATTTATTCTTCAATGGCGTGCGAGTTAGTGTTTTCGCTTAAAGAATATTGGAAATTAAAAGAAATAACTGGGGGAATTGCTGAAATAGCTCTGAGGTTTTCAGTATTTCAAGAAGAAAGATCTTATCACCTCCCTGTTATAATTAACCCCCATTCTTATTCGACATGGATCTCGAGTTAATGAACGGTCTTAACATGTCGATTAGGCTTCGGAGAACACCTTATACTAACCGGGTGGAAAAGTTGGGCGTTTCTGGCTTCTCGATTGTAAACCATATGCTTCTGCCAAAAGCGTTTAAATCATCTGTTGAAGAAGATTACTGGCATTTACGGGAGCATGTTCAAATTTGGGATGTATCTTGCCAGCGCCAAGTAGAAATTGAAGGTCCAGACGCTCAAAAGTTGGTACAACTAATGACGCCTAGAAATATTGCAAGGGCTTCGATTGGTGACTGCTTATATATTCCATTAATTGATGAGAATGCAGGATTAATAAATGATCCAGTATTATTAAAGCTTTCAAAAGATAAATTTTGGCTATCAATTGCTGATAGCGATGTACTTTTGTATGCGAAGGGCCTAGCCATAGGTAGTAAGTTCGATGTTAAAATCAGTGAGCCAGATGTATACCCTCTGGCTGTTCAAGGTCCAAAAGCTGAAAATTTATTATCTGAGATTTTTGGTTCTCATGTAAAAGAGATTAAGTTTTTTAAGTTTGGCTGGATAGATATTAATGGATCCAAACAGGTAATTGCTCGTTCCGGTTATTCGCGTCAGGGTGGGTTTGAAATTTATTTAAAGGGCAAAGATTATGCAAATTTTTTGTGGGATGTAATTTGGGATGTTGGTCAGTCATATCAAATAGCGCCAGGGTGTCCTAATTTAATCGAGCGAATTGAGGGGGGCCTTTTTTCTTATGGCAATGAAATGACACTTGCAAATAATCCATTTGAGATTGGTTTTGAAAAATTCTGTGACTTAGATGGACCGACACAGTATATTGGAAAAAGTAAATTGCAGGAAATCCGTGCCAACGGTGTGCAAAAGATTATTCGGGGGTTTGTCTTTGGCAAAACCCCTTGTCCAAGCTGCTCCGAACCGTGGCCTGTTTTTGTAGATGGTAAAGTGGTTGGTAACATTACTTCAGCAATTTGGTCGCCACGCCTAAAAGCAAATGTAGCGCAGGGCATGGTAGACAAAGACTACTGGGACATAGGCCAGAATGTTAAAATTAAAGTTCAGGATGGGACTGAGATGATTGGTATGATTAAAGATTTCCCTCTTTGATGTCATTGTGTAAATTCTAAGAAATAGGATCTAGGTGAAAACTAGTTCACAAAAAAGGGTGTTTATTTGTCTAATCGATCGCGCAGGAGACAGCAAAAAAGAGTTGCCCCGTTGTCAAATAGAATAAGTCCGAACACTGGTAGGATAAAATTTTTTTCTGATGAGCAGTTGCACTCAATTCATGATGCAACTTTGCAAATTCTGGAAACTATCGGTTTAAGCGATGCCCCGCAAGAAGCTATCAGACTTATTCGTGATAATGGCGGAAAAGTTACTGACAGCGGCAGACTTACCTTTCCTCCTAATTTAGTAAATGAAGCAATTTCAAAGCTGAGAAAAAATTTTATTTTGCACGCTCGCGTTAATGATCAAAGTTTAGATTTATCTGAATATAAGGTTCACACCGGTACAGGCGGAGCAGCACCGATGATAGCTGATATGTCGACGCACACCTTCCGGCAATCAGTCTTGGATGATTTATATGATGCATCTCGTTTGGTTGATAAACTAGATAATATTCATTTTTTTGCCCGACCGATGGTGGCAAATGATATGTCAACCAGTATAATGTTGGACATTAATACTGCTTACGCCTCATTAGTTGGAACATCGAAACATGTAATTAGTAGTATCAGTGCTGTAAGCAATGTCAAAACAGTCCACCAGTTATGTTCAATTATTGCTGGCTCTGATAAAAATTTTTTCGATAAACCTTTCATGTCTCTCAATGTGAATCATGTTGTTCCACCACTCAGATTTGATACTGAATCATGTGAAGTTTTAATTGAAGCATCAAGGTTTGGATTTCCAGTTATGGTAAATACATTTGGCCAAATGGGTGCTTCAAGTCCAGTAACGATAGCTGGCTGTTTGGTTCAGACAAATGCCGAAACGTTAGCAGGTATGGTGCTAGCCTGGTTAGCAAATAAAGATGTAAATGCTATTTATGGTGCTCGCCCAATGGTTACAGATTTGAGAACTGGAGGAATGGCTGGAGGAAGTGGGGAGCAATCTTTATTGACCGCAGCTGCAGTTCAACTTGCTCAATATTATAATTTCCCTAATTCTACAATCTCTGGCGCTACTGATAGTAAGCTTCCTGATAATCAAGCTGGTTATGAGAAAGCTATCAATTTAACTCTGGCTGTTCAAACTGGCGCTAATCTTATTACCCAAGCTGCAGGCACCCAAGCGGGTTTAATGGCAACTTCACTTGAGGCTTATGTAATAGATAACGAAATGTTGGGTGCAATCCTCAGTACTGGGAAACAGATTGAAGTGAATGAAGAGACCTGCTCAGTGGAAGCGATTAAAAAAGTAGTAGAGGGCGATGGTCATTTTCTTGGTCAAGCTGCCACTTTTAATAGAATGAGCACAGATTTTGTATATCCAGAAGTTGCTGACAGACAGGCTTATGATAGTTGGGTGGCTAATGGTAAGCCAAATATAAATTCAAATGCAAAAACAAAAGTTGAATCTATATTACTGGAACATAAGCCTAACTACATTCCAAAAGATTGTGATACGCAAATTCGAAAACTATTCGACATAAGGATCAGAATTTAGGCAGGGAATATGATGAAGATCACTATTATTGGATTAGGTGCAATGGGGTCAATATATGCAGCTTTATTCGCAGCGGCTGGCTATGAAGTGATTGCATATGACCCCTGGGTTGAGCATATTGATGCGATCAATAAAAAGGGACTTTCAATTGAAAGCCCAAGCGGAACCTATACAATCAAAAATATAAAAAGCTCCTCAGTTTTTGAGGCACATAAAGACTGTGATCTTTATATAATTGCCACGAAGGCGTCTGGTGTTGAGACTGCGGCTAAGAAGATATCTCCATTATTGGGGCCAAATGCTACTGTGGTTACCATTCAGAATGGTTTAGGTGCAGACAAAGAAATAGAAAAACACATTAGTTATAATCATATTGTTCTGGGAGTGGCTGATGGCTTTGGAGCTTCAGTCAAAAGTCCGGGGCATGTCCATCACAATGCTATGAAACTCATACGACTAGGTGAACTTAATGGTAAAATTACAGATAGGCTTAAAGACCTAACTGGCCACTGGGAAAAAGCCGGTTTCACTGTGCAGGCCTATGAGGACATACAAAAACTAATTTGGGAGAAATTTTTATGTAATGTTACGTTCAGTGCTCCTTGTACGGTTTTCGAAAAGACAGTTGGTGAACTGATGGATGATCCTCTTGCTTGGCCAGTGGCCTTGGGAGCAATGGATGAAGCTTATAAGATTGGAACCGCAAAAAAGATTAATTTCAGTTTCAACGACCCAGTTCAATATGTTTCCAAATTTGGAGAGAATCTGCGCAATGCTCGTCCATCTATGTTTTTGGATCATCTGGCAAAGAAAAGGTCAGAAATTATGTTTATCAATGGAATAGTACCTAATCTTGGAATTGAAGTTGGAGTTTCCACACCCATCAATTCAACTTTGACTGCTTTGGTTCTCAACAGGGAAACCCAATTTAGGGAAATAATAAAGTGAATGTTGGATCTTTCATAACCTCTGAAAAAGAAACATATGGAATATTTTCTGACGGGTATGCACAATCAGTTACAGATGAATTTATATTTGAATATAATAGCCTAAGAGATGTTCTTGAGAAAGATTCTCTTTCATTAATGTATGAAAATGCATTGGGAACTTCCAAATTAAAGCATAGTAAAATAAAGTTTTTACCCCCACTTATTAATCCAACTAAAATTATATGTGTGGGAATGAATTATCGTAAGCCATACCCCATCGATGGACAAAAAGTGAGCGATCCAAACAATATAATTCTATTCGGTAAAAATCGTGAAGCAATGCTGGCACATCTTGATTTCCTAGAAAGTCCTGTTGGGGATGCTTCCAATACCTTTGATTATGAAGGTGAAATAGCAGTAGTGATTGGAAAGCAGGCGAGAAACATTTCACCAGCTAATGCACATGAATATATCTTTGGTTTTTCAGCCTTCAACGATGGCTCTGTCCGGGACTGGCAATCGCATTCGATATATGCCGGCAAAAACTTTTCTGGCTCGGGATCGTGGGGGCCATGGATAACGCCCTTAGAAGATTTAGTCCATCCTAGCGATTTAGAATTGACAGTGCGTTTGAACGGAGAAGTTGTGCAAAAGGCTTCTATTAGCGATATGATTTTTAGCATAAATGAACAAATTTCTTATATTTCTCGTATAACGACTTTGAACCCTGGAGATGTCATAGCCACGGGCTCTCCAGATGGAACAGGGGCTAGTTTTAATCCTAAACGCTATCTTAAAGCAGGAGACGATCTGGAAATTCACGTAAGTGAGGTAGGTACTTTAAGAAATTATATTTGACCAGACCAATATACTTATTGTGCGATGCGAGATTTTTTTTCCTCAATTCCAGATTTAGATTTGCGGCTCTCCAACTCGTCCGTTATATCACTAAGCTTTACCCCATTTGAATGAAGCATTACCACAAAGTGGTATAATAAGTCTGCTGCTTCGCGTATCAGTCCAGCTTTATTTTTTTTTGCTGCTTCAATTATAATTTCGATTGCTTCTTCCCCAAATTTTTCAGCACATTTGTCTGAGCCTTGTGATAGAAGTTGAGCAGTCCAGCTTAACTCTGGGTCGCTTTTTGCTCGATCTTCAACAACTTGAAATAAATCATCAATTTTCATAATTTAAATCCTTACGGGAATCCCTGCTGATTTTAAATACTTCTTAGCTTCTTCGATTGTATATTCTCCAAAATGGAAAATAGATGCAGCAAGAACAGCTGATGCACCTCCTAATTTTATTCCGTCGACTAGATGTGAAAGATTTCCAACCCCTCCAGATGCGATGACGGGTATATTAACAGCAGAAGAGATTTTTTTTGTTAACTCTAAGTTAAAGCCCGATTTTGTGCCATCTTTATCCATCGAAGTAAGCAAAATTTCTCCAGCCCCCATATCGGCAATTTTTTTTGCAAACTCAATAGCATCAATGCCAGTTTCTTGTCGTCCGCCATGTGTAAATAATTCCCATTTTTGAGAATCGACAGTTTTTGCGTCTATTGCGCAAACAATACATTGACTGCCAAATTGATTAGCTGCTGCGGTTATAATTTCTGGGTTAGCAACTGCAGCTGAATTAAAGGAAACTTTATCAGCGCCCGCAAGTAGAAGCTTTCTTACGTCCTCGACAGTTCTTACCCCACCTCCAACCGTCAAAGGAATAAAACATTTTTCTGCTGTTTTTTTAACCATATCATAGGTTGTATTTCTGTTTTTGTATGTTGCGTTTATGTCCAAGAAACATATTTCATCTGCTCCAGCTTGGTCGTAGCGATAGGCTGCTTCTACCGGGTCGCCTGCATCTTTTAGATTAACAAAATTTACTCCTTTAACGACCCTGCCATCAGCTACATCGAGGCACGGGATAATGCGAATTTTAAGCATTAAAGAATTTCCAAGGCTTTTTTCAAATCAATCGCTCCATCATACAAGGCGCGTCCAGAAATTACTCCGTTAAGTTCTGCTCCGCAACTTTTCAATGCAATTATATCATCCATTTTTGAGACACCTCCTGATGCAATTATGGGGATTGATACCTCATTAGCTAACTCTGCAGTAGCCTGCACATTTGGTCCTTGCATTGCCCCATCTCTATTAATGTCTGTATAAATTATCGAACAAACACCAGCATCTTCAAAGGATTTTGCCAGTTCTGTGGCGCTAATATTTGTGGATTTTGCCCAGCCCTCAGTTGCTACTATCCCATCTCTTGCATCTACACCAACAGCTATTTTCCCGGGAAACTCCTTTGCTGCTTCTTTTACCAGTAGGGGGTTTTCGACTGCCACCGTTCCAAGAATGACTCTTGTTAAACCCTTCAATAGCCAATTTTCTATTGTCTTAAGACTGCGAATTCCTCCTCCAAGCTGCGCAGGAATATTTACCTGAGACAAGATTTCTTCAACGGCTCCTGAATTAACAGGTTCACCAGCAAAAGCTCCATTTAAGTCTACTAAGTGTAGCCACTGGCAACCCGCCTGCTCGAATTCAAGAGCCTGTTTACTTGGATTTTTATTAAAAACAGTTGATTTGTTCATATCGCCTCTAAGCAACCTGACCGCATTACCGTCTTTTAAATCAATTGCTGGATATAATATCATTTTTCGCGAACCTGCAGTTTTGAAAATCCGTAAAGCATGCTTCATAAAAGAATGCAACTTCATCGCTACAGGGGCTTGCCCTAAATCAAGTTTGGTTGCAGACTGTGATAAATAAGGGAGGTTCCAATGAAGAATATTTTAAAAATAGCAGCTACCTTGAGCTTGCTGTCTGGCGCGGCGGTGGCGGATCCGGTACTTGGTGTCTGGAAAACAACTCCAGATGATAATGGAAATTTTGGCCACATCAAAGTAGCGGAATGTGAAGGAGAAATTTGTGGCACTCTTATAAAGTCGTTCGACTCCACTGGAGCATCATACGAATCAGAAAATATCGGTAAGCAAATTATATGGGCTATGAAAAACAAAGGTGATGGAAAATACGGTGGAGGGAAAATATGGAGCCCTGATCGAGATAAAGTTTATAATTCTAAAATGGTTTTAGAGGGAAATGACCAGCTAAAAATTTCAGGGTGTGTTTTAATTTTATGTCGTGATGGTGGTACTTGGACGAGGATAGATTAATATTTTTAACGGTTTATGGCGCCCATTCTAAAAAATTTTTTATAAGTTTCATTCCAGATTGAGAACTCTTTTCGGGATGAAATTGTAATCCGACCATATTGTCTTTGGCAACAATAGCAGTGATGTCACCGCCATAGTCGACATGTGCAAGTCGTTCTTCGTGACTAAATACTCTCATTTGGTAGGAATGCACGAAGTAAAAGTGATCTCCATTTTTAATATCCTTCAGAATAGCGTGGTCGTAATCGATGGCTATTTCGTTCCAGCCCATGTGAGGTATTTTCAAACTTGGATCATCTAATTGTATTCTTTCTACTTGGCCGTTAATCCAATTAAGACCATTAGTTGGCTCAAATTCAAAACCTTTTTTTGCCATTAATTGCATTCCGACGCAAATCCCAAGAAATGGTCTGCGTTTGGCTAGAACGGCGTGTTTAAGTGCCTCAAATACCTCTGATTTTTCGAGGGCGGCTTTACACGCTGGGAAAGCCCCATCGCCAGGCAAAACTAATCTATCTGCATTACTAATAATTTCAGGGTCGTTTGTGATCGTCACGGATCCAAGCGAGTTTTCACTAGAAATTTTTTCGAAGGCCTTTAAAGCGGAGTGTAAATTACCACTCTCATAATCGATAAGCGCTGTAAGCATTATCTCTAGAGTGTTCCCTTGGTGCTCGGTAAACTTTTAGCCATTCTCGGATCAATTTCGATCGCTTGTCGTAAAGCTTTCGCTACAGATTTGAATATCGCCTCTGCGATATGATGGCTGTTTATCCCGTGTACCATATCTACATGCAACGTTAATCCAGCGTGTGTTGAAAAAGCTTGAAAGAATTCACGCACTAGCTCTGCATCAAAATTTCCTATTTTATTTGTTGAGAAACTGACATTCCAGATAAAATAAGGCCTCGAAGAGAAGTCCAAAGAAGTTCGAATTTGTGCATCATCCATGGGTAAATGGCACGAGCCATATCTAACTATGCCTTGTTTATTACCCAAAGCATTTTTTAGCGCCTGTCCGAGTGCTATGCCGGTATCTTCCACGGTGTGATGATCGTCAATTTCTGTATCGCCTGTCGTTTTTACTTTTAAGTCTATAAGCGAGTGACGAGATAACTGATCCAACATATGATCAAAAAAGCCAACATTTGTATCGTTAGAATACTCGCCTGTACCATCAAGGTTAATAGAGACCGAGACCTTAGTTTCGTTGGTTTCGCGTGTAATTTTGTTTTTGCGCATCGGTCTTTTCCTCATGCTAGATGCGGGGCTTATAGCTCGGCTGGATAACTTGGAAAACCCTAAGAATATTTCTAAAAGTGTGCTGTTTATTTCATGCCACAGCGCTATTATTTTTATATGACATCTTTTCTAATTTCTTCAGATATATATCGCAATACGCACTATGGAGGAAAACATCCTTTAAATATACCAAGGGTGGGAGCTACACTCGATTTAATCAAAGCTATGTCATGGTGCGATGAGGCAAAATTTATAACTGCGCCTATCGCTAAGCCAAGTTTACTTAAAAAATTCCATTCTAACGATTATGTTAATGTCCTCATAGAAGCTGATGAAAAGCAGGAAATTGATAAAAATCAATCTAACAAATATAACTTGGGAACACCGTCAAATCCTATTTTTAAAGGAATGTACAAGCGGCCAGCTACCTCAGTTGGTGGGTCAGTGGTTGCGGCAGAATTTGCATTTTTACATGGTCGCGCCTTTAATTTGGGCGGTGGCTTACATCATGGTCTAGTAAATAAAGCAAATGGATTCTGTTATTTGAATGATTTAGTGTTCGCTATTAAAAGATTCAGAGAACTAGGCATTCGCCGTATTGCCTACGTGGATTTGGATGCACACTTTTGTGATGGTGTGGCATCTGCCTTTTCTGAAGATCCAGATGTGATGTTAGTGTCAGCACACGAAGCAAACCGATGGCCATTTCAAGGGAAATTAGAGGAAAATTTCCCTGATAAAAATTTATATGCACCCATTTCAAAAGGTTCGACGGATATTGATTTAGAAGCTCTCTTTGAATACATTTTTTATCCTGCGATAGAAAATTTCAAACCTGAAGCTTTGATTGTTCAAGGAGGTGCAGACATGTTAAAAGATGATCCGCTGTCTCGGTTGGAAATGACAAACAATTGTCTATGGAAAGTTCTATCAAAGCTTGCCCTTTTGGCCCCTAAATTACTTCTAACAAGCGGTGGTGGGTATAACCCCTGGTCTGTTTCAAGGCTTTGGACTGGCTTTTGGGCCATACTTAATGATATTGAACTGCCATCTTTATATACTGACGAGGGTAGGCGACTAATAGAAAACTTGCGCTGGTTTCGTAAGGATAAAGTTAACCCTAACTTACTCTCTTCTTTGAAAGACGAGCAAATTTGCTATGGAATAAAGCAGGAGACTTTAGATCTTATAAAACGGATGAACGTTATTCATAAGAGCTCAATTCAAATCATATGATATAATCCCAATTTAATAGAAAATATATTTTTAATTATTCTGGTATGTCTTAATGTACTTTAACTCTAAATAAAGTTATCAATTTAAAAATTGTTTTAATTTGTGAAGGTCGTTTATGATTTTAAATAGATTGATCTATTTGATTGGGGTCTCTTCCATTGCGGTGGGCTTGTTATTTGGTTGTAGTAATACTGCTAATGTAGGTTCAGATGAAATTGAAAATTATTCTGCAAAACAGATTTACGATAGAGCAGAATATGAAATGGCAAGATCGAAGCCGATAGACGCAATCGCTTTCTTCTCTGACGTTGAAAGGCTTTACCCTTATTCAGAATGGGCAAAAAGATCGGTAATTATGCAAGCTTTTGCAAATCACAAGGCAAAGCAATATAAAGAGGCTAGGGACGCAGCCGAAAGATATATTGAATATTATCCAGCTGACGAGGATTCTGCGTATGCTCAATATATAATAGCTTTAAGTTATTATGACCAAATTGAAGATATTGGTCGGGATCAAGAAGTAACTGCAAAGGCCTTGCAAGCTTTCAAAAAGCTTATCAAAAATTATCCCGACAGTGAGTATGTTAAACCTGCGGAACTAAAATTTGACTTAGCTTTTGATCATTTGGCGGGAAAGGAAATGGAGGTGGGCAGATATTATTTAAAGAGACAACAATTTCCAGCTGCTATCAACAGATTTCGTACTGTTGTAGAGGATTATCAGACCTCCTCTTACACCGCTGAGGCTTTACACAGACTCGTAGAAGCATATTTGTCTATGGGACTGGTCGACGAGGCTCAATCTGCGGGCGCAATACTTGGGCATAATTATCAAGCTTCAGCTTGGTATAAACGAACCTTTAGTTTATTAAGGAATGAAGATCTGAGCCCAGCCGTTAAAGGCACTGGCTGGCTCCGGAAGATCCATAGGCAGGTTCTAAAAGGTAGATGGCTCTAACTTAATGATTTTATAAAATGCTTGTTGGTTTAGACATACGCGATATTTTGATTATCGACCATGCAGAGATTTTATTCACTAATGGATTGAATGTACTCACTGGTGAGACTGGGGCAGGTAAATCAATTCTTTTGGATAGTTTGGGATTTGTACTGGGCTGGCGGGGTAAAACTGAAATAGTTCGTCCAGGAGCTGATTTTGGAGAAGTAAGCGTTTGGTTTGAACTGAAAGATGACCATCCGGTGAGAAAGATACTCGATGATAATAACGTTCCTTGGGAAGGAGAACTATTAATTCGGCGGGTTATAAATGTCGATGGACGTAAGACTGCATGGATTAACGGAAGAAGGGCTCCAAGAGATTTATTAATTCGGATATCGACACTCTTAGTTGAAATTCATGGTCAACATGACGATAAAGGTCTACTTGATCAACGATCACATATTCGCTTACTTGATATGTTTGCGGGTAACAGTACCCAACGAGAGAGGGTCAAAGAAGCTTGGAAAAAGCTAAAAAAAGCAAAAAAAGAATATCAGGATGAACAAAAAAAGTTATCAGATTTTGATGCTGAAGAGTCGTTTATACAACATTCACTGAATGAGCTGAAGCGCCTAGATCCAAAAGTAGGCGAGGAACAAGAATTAGATACCAAAAGACGCATGATGCAATCAGCAGAAAAAATAAAAGATGACGTATTAAAGGCTCAAAGTGCTGTTGGTGGTAACGGTGCAGAGAGTTTAATTTTGGATGCTATGAGATGGATTGAAACAGCATCTGGCAAAAGTGATGGGCCATTTGATGAAGCATTGGCGTCGTTATCCAGAGCATCAACTGAGTTAGGTGAAGCCGTACGCATTATTGAGGGTCTTGTTGAGTTGCTGGACTTTGATGGGTATGAGCTCGAAGTGCTTGAAGAAAGACTATTTGAAATCCGTGGTTTAGCTAGAAAACATAAAATTGCGCCCGAGCAACTACCACAATTTAAGGCAGAACTAGCGGATAAAATAGAAGAGTTTTCATTTGGTGCTGAAAAGCTATCTTCATTGGAAAATCAAATAAAAGAGTGCGATTCTGAATATAATGTTGCCGCGTCAAAACTGAATGAGTCCAGACGTATTGCTGGTGATAAATTAGACAAATTAGTCACAGCCGAATTACCATTTCTTAAAATGGAAGATGCCCATTTTGAAACTAACATAAGACCTGCACCAAGTTCAGCTGATGGATGTGATGAGGTTTCTTTTTTAGTTTCTACAAATAAGGGAACTGCTAAAGGTCCAATTGGTAAAATAGCATCGGGTGGTGAATTAAGCCGTTTCTTATTGGCACTAAAAGTGTGTTTAACTAGCGATTATAGCTCAGTTACGATGATTTTTGATGAAATTGACCGTGGCATTGGGGGAGCTACCGCTGATGCAGTTGGTAGAAGACTTGTTAGACTGTCCCAGAATGCACAAATTCTTACAGTCACGCATTCTCCCCAAGTAGCAGCTCTTGGTGATGCTCATTTTCAGGTTTCCAAATCTACAAATTCAATAAGCACAATTACTGAGGTAACAACCCTTCATGGAGATACTAGGGTCGAGGAGATTGCCCGAATGATCTCAGGAGACAAGATAACGGCTGCTGCAATTAATGCTGCTGCAACCTTGGTAGCAGGGCGTTAAAGATCTTAATTATTCGATTTTTTTTGTTGCGTGGTCCAACCAGATTTTTTCATTTTCTTCTAGGTTTTCTCTGATTTTTTTTCGACACTTTAAATGATACTCATTGAGCCAATCTTTTTCTTCGTTCGTCATCAGACTTATATCAATTAAATTTTTATCTATGGGGACAAAATTAAGGGTCTCAAAAATAAACATTTCTTCAACAGTTGAGTTTTCCAATTTTGGAGCTTTTGTGACTGCCAGAAGGTTTTCAATCCGAATCCCAAAATGTCCTTCTTTATAGAAACCCGGTTCATTTGATATGATCATTCCCGTTTCAAAGGGAACCTTTGACGTTCTACTCAATCTCTGTGGCCCTTCGTGAACAGAAAGAAATTGTCCTACACCATGTCCCGTGCCATGAGCGAAGTCTAGTCCTTCCGACCATAGGTGCACTCGAGCAAATGCATCTAAATCACATCCCGCCATTCCCTTAGGAAATTTTAACCTCGATATCGAGATCATTCCTTTAAGGACCAACGTAAAGGCCTTCTTGATTTCGCCTGAAACCTCACCCAAGGCGGTTGTTCTAGTAATGTCAGTTGTTCCGCCTTTATATTGGCCGCCACTGTCGATTAGTATTACTTCGTTTTTTTCTATAGCCCGATTACTATCATAATTTACCCGATAGTGCGGTAGGGCCGCATTTGGTCCACTTGCGCAAATTGTTTCAAAGCTGATGTCATAAAATTCTGGATTTTGAGACCGGAACGTCTCGAGTGAGATAACTAAATCAATTTCGGTTAGCTTACTCTCCGACTGGGAATTTAGCCAGCAAAGAAATTTACACATTGCTACCGCATCAATTAAATGGGCTTCTCTTGCTCTACTTAGCTCAATCTCATTTTTACAAGCTTTGGGTAATGCTGTTATGTCTCCTCGTGGGTCCAAAGTCACTTTTGATGAAAGCAGAGCTTCAAAAGCAGCAAATGGCAGACTAGCCTTATCTATGCATATACTACCCGTAAGTTGTTTAAGGTGTGAAAGAAAATCATTTTGATTGTATAACTTAATGCCGTTGCCAAAATGCTTTTTTAAGTCTTCTACTTTGGTTTTATCTACGAAAAGGTCAACTTTATAATTTGAATGTAGAATAGCAAAAGCGTGAACAATCGGTAAATGTTCGACATCTCCACCCCGTATGTTTAACAACCAGGCAATTCCTTCTGGTAAAGTAATTACTGCTGCCGAATTTCCATTGTCTTTCAATTCTTTCGCTAATATTTTTCTTTTATTGACTTGTGTCGCACCTGCAAATTTGGCTTCGTATCGAAAGGCTTTTGCATTTGGCGGGGCTGGCTGATCCGTCCAGATTATATCAATAAGATTCTCTGTCGGTTGTAAGACGATATTAGTGTTTTCTGTTGATTTTCTATATTGCTCAATTTCATCGACTGAGTGTAACCAAGGGTCAAAACCAATTTTACCCTTATTGGTGATTTCCATTATCCAGTCCGTGACTTTTATATTTGGCCAATTAATAATTTCTATAGGTGGCAGTGTTTGATTTTTTGCCTGAATCGTGTAGCGCCCATCGACAAAAATACCCACCCGCTTATTAACTAAAACGCAGATTCCTGCAGAACCTTCAAATCCAGTAAGCCATCGTAAACGCTGATCTTTTTCAGCTACATACTCACCTCTGAAAGAGTCTGAGCGTGGAACAAGAAAACCATCAAGATTCGTTTTAGCAATTTGATCCTGCAACGCTTCAAGTCTCTTCGGACCCAATTTCGGATCTCCGGTAGAAGCGAAAGATTGAAACTTACAACTTTTTTCTTTGTGCATTAATTGTTAGCCTCTTTTGAGTTGATTCACTCGGGCTCTAGCTTTTGGATCGCTATCGAATAGGGCAGCGAGCTGCTCAGTCATTGCTCCTGCTAGTTGCTCAACGTCTGTTATGGTAACTGCACGATCGTAGTAGCGGGTCACATCATGACCAATCCCAATTGCCAAAAGTTCGACATTTTTTATTTTTTCTACCATTGATATAACATCTCGTAGGTGTTTCTCTAGGTAATTAGCAGGGTTTACGGATAAGGTGCTGTCGTCTACCGGGGCCCCGTCCGAAATTACCATTAAAATCTTTCTAGCTTCTGGACGCGCGGTCATGCGTCGGTGTGCCCATTCTAACGCCTCACCATCAATGTTTTCTTTAAGAAGCCCTTCTTTCATCATAAGTCCAAGATTAGAGCGTGCACGGCGCCAAGGGGCGTCGGCTCCTTTGTAAATTATGTGACGTAAATCGTTCAAACGACCGGGCTGTTGTGGTCGATCCTGATTCAGCCAAGCTTCGCGAGATTGGCCTCCTTTCCAAGCACGAGTTGTAAATCCTAAAATTTCAACTTTCACGTTGCAGCGTTCCAATGTGCGTGCCAACACATCTGCACATATTGCTGCTATCGAAATCGGCCTCCCACGCATTGATCCAGAGTTATCCAAAAGTAAAGTCACTACGGTATCTCTGAATTCAGTATCCTTTTCTATTTTAAAACTGAGAGAAGTTGTTGGATTTGTGATAACCCTAGCAAGTCTTCCAGCGTCAAGAATTCCCTCTTCAAGATCGAATAACCAGCTACGGTTTTGCTGTGCTTGTAGACGTCTTTGAAGCTTGTTCGCAAGCCTGCTTACTGCCCCTTTTAATGGTTCGAGTTGTTGATCCAAATATGCTCTTAATCTCTCTAACTCAACTTGCTCGGCAAGGTCTTCCGCCCTTATTTCCTCGTCAAAATTTGTCTCGAAAACTTGATAATTTGGGTCGGCGTCAGAAATAGGTTGTACAGGTGGCGGTTCCAGTGGAGCTTCTCCGTCAGGCAATTCCTGATCGTCAAAGTCCTCATCAGAGCTGTCTTCACTACTCATTTGCGCTTGGGCAGAGTCTTGTTGTTCGTCCTGACTTTGTTGGTCTTCTGCGTCTAGAGTCTCATCATTGTTTTCATCTGTTCCTGAGCTCTCGGGGTCATCAGCTTGTTCCTCATTCTCGTCCTGCTGTTCTTGATTTTCATCGTCTTCGGCTTCGGGTTCGTCACCTAGCTGATCTCCGTAACCTAAGTCAGTAATTATTTGACGAGAGAATTTTGCGAACCTTTCCTGATTATCCAAATTTTCAGTCAGATTTTCTATTGTAGTCTCTGCTTGGTCCAGAATAAAATCCTTCCACAAATTTAACACGTTGTTTGCTGAGGAAGGAAGATCTTTTTTAGTCGTTAGAGTTCTAATTAAATAAGCTGCGGCGTCTGCAAGTGGGGCATCAGCGCGATCTGTCAATTTATCAAAACCCTTTCGTTTTGCTTCAACGCCGATTTTTGCATTAATGTTGCCAGTAGTACCTGGCATATCTTTTGCCCCGATCGCTTCGCATCTGGCAGTTTCCATCGCTTCATATATCTCTCTTGCCATGGGACCATCTGGGGCAAATCGTGAATGTAAATCAGAATTATGGTATTTATGATGCATGGCGAGAGCATCAGCTGTTCCTCGAGCCAGAAGAACTTCTTCTTTAGTCATGCGCCTGCTGACTTGGGGAAGCCTGATATTGTCTCCAGAGACACCCGATGGATCAACTGAGTAGTTAATAGAAAGTTCTGGGTTGTCAGCCAAAACTTTAGTTGCCTCTGCTAGGGCTTTTTTGAATGGATCGGCAGGATTGTCTGATTTTGAAACCATAATAGACTCAAGAAATGTTTAAGCTTTGCCAGATCACTTATATAATTTTTAGTTGATGGCTAATTATTGCTCATAATAATATTATTCTACTCCAGACTTGCGCTTGCTGCACTTTCTGGTAACTCTTCATCAAAACAACGTTGAAAAAATTCAGCTACTATTTGCCTTTCGAGCTCGTCACATTTGTTTAAAAAGGTTAATCGAAAAGCATAACCCACATCTTTGAAAATTTCTGTGTTACTTGCCCAATTTATAACCGTTCTTGGGCTCATAACGGTAGATAAATCTCCGTTCATAAATGCAGTTCGCGTGAGATCAGCCACGGTAACCATTTGCTTTATAACACGCTTGCCTTCTTCACTATCGTAGCTTGGCGATTTAGCAAGCACTATTGCGCTTTCCACCTCCACTGATAGATAATTCAAGGTCGCAACTAGGGACCATCGATCCATTTGAGCTTGGTTAATTTGTTGTGTTCCGTGATACAGGCCAGTTGTATCACCTAACCCGACGGTGTTTGAGGTGGCAAACAATCTGAAATTACTATGGGGTGTGATAATTTCGTTTTGATCTAGTAGTGTTAATTTCCCATCGTGCTCTAAGACTCGCTGGATCACAAACATCACGTCTGCTCTGCCTGCATCATATTCGTCAAAAACAATAGCCACTGGGTTTCTCAAAGCCCAAGGTAAAATTCCTTCATGAAATTCAGTAACTTGCTTACCGTCCTTAAGCTTAATCGCGTCCTTACCTATCAAGTCTATTCTACTAATATGACTATCAAGATTAACCCTTACTGCGGGCCAGTTTAATCTTGCAGCTACTTGTTCAATATGGGTTGATTTACCTGTGCCGTGATAACCTTGGATCATAACCCTCCGATTATGATTAAAGCCTGCCAGTATGGCTAAGGTTGTATCTGGATCGAATTTGTATGTTTCATCAACCTCTGGAACTCGATTGGCTCGTTCCGAGAACCCTTTTACGATCATATCTGAGTCGATACCAAAAACTTCTCTGACCGAAATATCCTCTGTGGGGTTGTTTTCCATGATTTTAGAGCCATCGGCCATAATTTTTTCCTTATATTCGGCTTATGAAGTTCACTGGTGCACTAATAATTGCTGCTGTTCAAGAGTTCCAAGATAAATAAATTGTATATTTTTGACTATTACTAACCTTCACAATACTTTTAACTCAATGCTTGAAGTTGAAATTCACCTTTAACGAACCAGATATATCCAGTAGCAAACATGACAAGAGATAATTTATGAATAGACGTTCTTTACTCAAACTAGGTCTTGCAACAATGGTTATTCCAACGCAGTCAATCTTTGCAAAAGAAGAGATTGCTGAATTTCCTTTTCGGTTAACTAAAAGTGAATGGAAAACCAGACTTACTCCATTTGAATTTGCCGTTATGAGAGAGGAAGCTACCGAACGTGCGTTCACATCTCCATTGAATTCAAACTATGAAACAGGCACATATCACTGCAAGGGGTGTGATCAAAAACTATATATGTCTCGCTACAAGTATGATTCAGGTACCGGATGGCCAAGTTTCTCAAAAGCCATTGATGGTGCAATTGGCACAAGAATAGATGGAAAGTTTTTTATGATCCGAACAGAATGCCACTGTAGCAACTGTGGTTCACATTTAGGACATATATTCGATGATGGGCCGCAGCCAACTGGGAAGAGACATTGTATTAATGGCATTAGCTTAGTTTTCCGAAGAACTTAGTACTTCGCTATTTGAAATTTCTGCTATCCTTAATTTGATCCCATGCCCACATAACTTGTTGTAACTGCTCTTCCTGGCTTCTATCTCCACCATTCATATCTGGATGCAGTATTTTAATAAGTGCCTTATAGGCCTTGCGAATTTCTGGCTTTGACCAACTATCTTTTGCTTCAAGAATTTCCACTGCTCGCCTTTCGGTAGCGGGTAGCCGCCTAGTATGACCAGCACTGGTCCCGGCACGCCCAGGGTTTTTTGTCGCATTTTCTCCCAAAACTTGGTGGGGGTCTTCTATTCCAAGCCTTGCCCAAGCTCTTGATTCAGGATCTCTCCAAGATTTAGTTTCTCTTTCCCAAACTTTGTCCTTTGACATTTGCGCATTCAATTCTGCTTCAGTCTGGTTCTGGAAAAAATTCCATTTTTGATTATACTCGCGAACATGATCTTTGCAGAACCAAAAAAAATCGTCTAGAACGTCAGGTGCTTTTGGGGCTCGAAATTTTCCTGCATTTTCGCAGCCTTCATGGTCGCAAAGCCTCCTCGATGTCTCGCTTTCGCCGGACATTCCACGCCTTGTGCGAGGTTTGTTCTTCTTTGCCGAAGAAACAGATATATCAAATCCAAATGGATCAGGTTTTTCGGTCATTAATTATACCTTTTCGACTCGAGCGTTAAATCATACATTAATTAAAAGTAAATTGAAGAGGTAATTATTCAAAATGACCAAAACAGATCGAATAAATAAGGCTTTAGAGGCCTCGTTCAAAGGGTCAGAAATATCTGTTGTTGATGATAGCGAAAGTCATCGTGGTCATGCGGGCTTTGCAGAAGGAGGAGAAAGCCATTTCAAAATAAAAATTGTTTGGAAAGGTTTTGAGACTTTGTCCCTAATTGCGAGACACCGAGCTGTGCATGAAGCACTTGGAAAGGACCTGCTAAACGAGATCCATGCACTAGCACTCGATTTAAAGTCTGAGTAATTTTGTATGCATCTAACCCTAAACTTTAATTGATGACACGGAATAGTTAGGGCTCAATTTTTATGAGTTAAGCTTAGCTGCAACAAGTTCATTAACGGTTTTTGGGTTTGCTTTGCCACCAGTAGCTTTCATTACCTGACCAACGAACCAACCGATTAATTTTGGATTAAGTTTCGCCTTTTCAACCTGATCGGGATTTGCACTAATTATCTCCGCAACTGCTTTTTCTATCGCGACTGTGTCAGTGACTTGCTTCATTCCCCGTTTATCAACTAGCTCGGCTGGTTCACCGCCTTCACTGTAAACAATCTCGAATAACTCTTTTGCTATTTTGCCATTAATTTCACCATTTTTGATTAAGTCGATGATTTGCCCGAGTTGCATCGGGCCGTTATGTCCAGGTCATCTTTTTTTAGGCGACCAAACAGCTCATTTATTACCCAATTAGCAGCCATCTTACCATCTCGATTAGCTGCAACCGTTTCAAAATAGTTTGCGGCTTCCACTTCAGCTGTCAACACGCTTGCGTCATATTCGCTTAAACCAAATGACGATATGAAACGAGCTTTCTTGTCATCAGGAAGCTCGGGTAGAGATAAGGCTATTTCATCCACCCAGGATTGTTCCAATTCCAAAGGCAGTAAGTCTGGGTCTGGAAAATAGCGATAATCATGAGCCTCTTCTTTTGATCGCATTGATCTTGTTTCGCCCTTTTCAGGGTCATATAGCCTCGTTTCCTGATCGACGGTTCCACCACTCTCCAAAATCTTTATTTGACGTTTTGCTTCAACTTCAATTGCTTGTTGAATGAAACGCATTGAGTTCATATTTTTTATCTCGCAACGAGTGCCCAACACGCTAAAATCACCAGTTTCTATAAATTCTTCAAAAGTACCCGATTGGCATACAGAAACATTTACATCTGCACGCAAATTTCCATTTTGCATATTACCGTCGCATGTCCCCAAATAACGCATTATTTGCCGAAGTTTTCCCACATATGCAGCAGCTTCTTCTGGGCCACGAATATCTGGTCTACTGACAATCTCCATCAGGCAAACTCCAGTTCGATTTAAATCCACAAAAGACATATCTGGATCCATATCGTGAATTGATTTTCCCGCGTCTTGCTCCATGTGGATGCGCTCGATCCGAACTCTTCGCGCAACTCCGGGTTCCATATTCACAATAACTTCGCCCTCACCCACTATCGGATGATATAATTGGCTAATCTGATAACCCTGTGGCAGGTCTGGGTAAAAATAATTTTTTCGGTCAAAAGCACTCCAAAGGTTTATTTTTGCTTTTAACCCTAAGCCAGTTCTAACCGCCTGCTCGACACAGTAGTCGTTGACTACGGGCAGCATCCCCGGCATCGCAGCATCAACGAATGATACATTAGAATTTGGCTCATTTCCAAATTGGGTTGATGCTCCGGAAAATAACTTTGACTTTGACGAAACCTGTGCATGAACTTCCATACCAATCACTAATTCCCAATCATGTCTTGCGCCCGGTATGACTGTCGGTTTGGGGGATGAATAGTTTATATCCAGCATCTTATTCTTCCAATCTAATATACGAACTCATTAACTAAGATGAAACAATGTTGCAATCTAGATTAAATGAGATTTATTTTAAATTAAATCTCATATGGGGAGCTTAAACATTCAGGACCGTTCAATTATTTAGTATCCGCGAAATCATTTCGTTTGTGTCTTTGCTTAGCTTGTCGACTTTAAGTAACTTTGTAAGTTCTACAGAGATTTTATTCTGGCGCAGGTTATCAAACTGTTTCCAGTTTTGAAATGCTGTGCAGGTTCTAGCTGCTAATTGTGGATTTAAAGTATCAATTTTTCTGATCCAACTGGCTAAAAACTTATAACCTGCCCCATCTGCTCTATGGAAAGCAACCAAGTTTTGAGTAAATCCACCAACGGTGGCTCGAAATCGATTTGGATTTTTTTTGTTAAAGTCAGGGTGTTTTGTTAAAGTTTTTGTGATTTCGAGGGATTTACTAGGCTGACTTAACGATGTTTGCAGCATAAACCATTTGTCAATGACTAGACGGTCGTCAGCCCACCTCTCATAAAAACTATCAATTTCTGTTGATACTAAGTCATTTTGAATTAGCACACTTAATGCAGCCACTTCGTCGGTCATATTATCTGCCCCGGCAAACTGCTTTCCGGCACTTTCCCCGTTATCTACCTTCGTCAGCAGACCAAGCAAAATATTCTTCAGTGAACGCTCTCCTGCCTGATCTGCTGACGGTTCATATTTTACGTTCTGGGTCAGAGAATGAAATAATTGCTCTAAAAATTGATTAGAATTTTCTGCCAGTTTTTGGGAAAATATTTTTTTTGCAGTGTAAATCATTTCAGGATCTATGGGCAAATTATTTTCAAAAAAATGTGCGATAATTTCTGAAATTGAGGGTTGTGAAAGCAATTGTGCGCGAAAAGCCGGCATTAATTTTTGATCCTGCATTATTTGGCAAAATGCATTTATTAATTCGTCGCTTGGGTCTTGTTTTTGATACGCAATCTTTTCAAAGCTTGCTAACATTAACTGCTGTGAGGCATCCCACCGATTGTATGCATCACTATCTTTTGTAAGAAGAGTTAGCCTGTCTTGGTCTGTGATCTCTCGCTCTATTGTTACTGGAGCAGAAAATTTTCTTAAAAGAGATACTGTTGGCTTTTTCTCAATTCCTTTAAATGTGAGTGTATCTTTTGGCTTTTTAAGTTCGAATACCTTCGTTTCAATTAAATCTATACCATTTTCATCCAGAAGGCCTATTGAGATTGGGATAACCATTGGTTGTAATTTCTTTGTGCGATTGTTGGGCAGAATTTGTTCAAAATCTAAAGTCAGGGTATTTTCGCCATATCGCTCAATCACGTTTACTTTAGGTGTTCCAGCTTGGGAGTACCAAAGCATGAATTGGTCAAGATTTTGATTGGTGACATCCTCAAATACTTTGATCCAGTCTTCAATTGTAGCCGCCTGACCATCATGTCGTTCAAAGTATAAATCTAGTGCCGAATAGTAATTTTTCTCACCAACTAATAGCTTAAGCATACCAATTAGTTCAGCACCTTTTTCATAAACGGTCAAAGTATAGAAGTTATTAATTTCAACAAAGCTATCGGGTCTTACCGGATGTGAAAGTGGGCCGGCATCCTCTCGAAATTGAGGCCCTTTAATAACCCGGGCATCTTGAATTCTTTTAACTGAGGGGTCCCTTAAATCAGATGTAAATTGTGCATCTCTGAAAACTGTGAGCCCTTCTTTTAAACACAGCTGAAACCAATCTCGGCAGGTTACACGATTTCCTGTCCAATTATGAAAATATTCATGAGCAATTATACCCTCAACATATTCAAAATCGGTATCGGTACTTTTTCTGGGATGTGTCAGAACACACTTCGAATTGAAAATATTTAGCCCCTTATTTTCCATGGCCCCCATATTGAAATCATCAACCGCAACGATATTGAAAACCTCAAGATCATATTGTCGTCCATAGCGCTCTTCATCCCATTTCATAGCTTTTTTTAAAGATCTGATTGCAAACTGACATTTGTCCTCATCGCCCTTTCTTACATAAATATTAAGGTCGATATGACAGCCTTGCTGCGTTGTAAATTCGTCTGATACTTTCTCTAAATCTCCAGCAACTAATGCGAAAAGGTATGCTGGTTTTGGCCAGGGGTCCGACCACTTTGAAAAGCCCTTTTCACTCGAAATAAGATTGCCATTTGACAATAAGACTGGTGAAGGTCCGCGAATACTAACAACAAATGGTGCTAAAACGTCGGGGCGATCTGGATAGTAGCATATTTTTCTAAAGCCTTCTGCCTCACATTGAGTGCAGTACATACCATTTGACATATATAACCCCTCCAATGAGGTGTTACTAGAGGGATCTATCTCTACCAGGCACTCCCACAGGAAAGGGCCGTCGGGGACGTCACATTCGAGACCGTCTTTTTGTAGCTTTGGATGTACTGTATTCCCATCGATTTTAGCGTTAAGGAAAATTAATTTTTCTCCATTTAAAAAAAATTTATTTGCTGAATTTGGATTAGGATTTTTACGGAAACTGATTTTAGAGTAAACTTTAGTTCTACTTGGATGTAGTTCAAAATTGAGTTCCACTGCGTCTACTAAATAAGCAGGGGCCTTATAGTCTTTCAGAAAGATTTCCTGATTACTTTTTTTTGCCATAATTACTCCGCGGTGCTTGGAATTTGTAGTTGAACCTACTCAGCTAATAGATGTTGCTACATTTAGGTAGTGCTACTATTAATTAATACAAAAAATAGGCGACTCTTTTAATGAATAATAACTTCTTTTGCCTCGCCTTAATTGAGATACCTACATGAAATCGGAGAAAGGTTTGGGGTTGAGTGATGAATAAGCGCCTGATGCGATATGATCTAAATGTAGAAGAAGGCTTGGTGGATTTTATCGAGAATAAGGCTTTGCCAGATACTGGAGTTTCACAGGATAACTTTTGGCTTGGCTTGTCATCATTGATTAAGGAGATGACTCCAGAAAATAGAAAACTTTTGCGGGCAAGAGAAGAGCTGCAAGATAAAATTGATAAATGGCATGTGGCTAGAATTGGCCAGCCACATGATCATGAGGCCTATAAAAATTATTTAAAGGAGATCGGTTATCTGGTTGATGAGGGTGAGAGTTTTTTAATTGAAACAGAAAATGTTGATCCGGAAATTTCCAGCATAGCTGGTCCGCAACTCGTAGTACCATCGACCAATGCTCGTTACGCTCTTAATGCAGCGAACGCGAGATGGGGAAGTTTATACGACAGTTTATATGGTACTGACGCAATGGGGGCATTTGACCAGGCTGAGGGTTATGATCGGGGCAGGGGCGCTCGTGTTGTTGCCCGTGCAAGAGTATTTTTGGATAATGCATTTCCAATCATTGGTGCTAGTCATGCAGATGTTAAGCGATATTATGTTAGAGATAAGCAACTTTTAGTAGATGACCTTCCATTGGTCTCACCAGAAAAGTTTATTGGCTATTCGGGCAATCCGAAGGCGCCAAATTCTGTTCTTTTGAAGAATAACGGTCTTTTCGTCGTGCTTGTCTTCGATCGAGCACATGTTGTCGGCAGTAGGGATCAGGCAGGTCTGGCAGATGTTCGGATAGAGAGCGCTCTATCCGCCATAATTGATTTAGAAGATTCTGTAGCATGTGTTGATGGTGAAGATAAGGTAAATGCATACTCAACATGGTTAGGTCTAATGAAAGGAGACCTTACTTCTGAGTTTGAGAAAAACGGAGAAAAAGTCGTTAGGTGTCTCAATTCTGACTTGTCTTTTATTTCTCCCTCTGGTGATGATTTTAGCATTAGGGCTAGAGCATTACTTTGGATCAGAAATGTTGGTCATTTAATGACTACACCAGCTGTACTTGATTCAAATGGTGACGAGATATTCGAGGGCTTGCTGGATGCTATGGTTACCACAATGCTCGGAATGCATGATTTGAAAAAGGCTGATGGCAATTCAAGACATGGTTCAATTTATATTGTAAAACCCAAGATGCATGGTCCCGCTGAAGTGGATTTTGCCGATAAAATATTTTCCAAGGTAGAGAGTTCTTTAGGTATAGAACAATATTCTGTAAAATTGGGAATAATGGATGAAGAACGCCGAACCTCCGTTAACCTAAAAGAGTGTATCCGCGCGGCAAAAAGACGAGTAGCCTTCATAAATACTGGGTTTCTCGATCGTACTGGAGATGAAATTCACACTAGCATGGAAGCAGGCCCATTTAGCAGGAAAGATTTTATAAAACGAAAGTCTTGGATAGTAGGATATGAAAATCAGAATGTTGACATTGGTTTAGAGTGTGGGCTTTCTGGGCGAGCCCAAATTGGAAAAGGTATGTGGGCTATGCCGGATTTAATGTCTGCTATGCTGGAGCAAAAAATAGAGCATCCAAAATCAGGAGCAAATTGTGCCTGGGTACCATCCCCTACCGCTGCTACATTGCATGCCTTGCATTATCACCAAGTGGATGTCTTTGCAGTTCAAGAAAATTTAAGAAAAAACGGCCGAAGAGCCTATGTTGATACACTTCTTGACATTCCCCTGGCCGCTTACAGAAAATGGACGCACGAGCAAATAATTCGGGAAGTAGAAAATAATGCTCAAGGGATCCTTGGATATGTTGTGCGATGGGTGGATCAGGGAATTGGTTGCTCAAAAGTTCCAGATATCAATAATGTAGGTTTGATGGAAGATCGCGCCACATGCAGAATATCTAGTCAGGCGCTCGCTAACTGGTTGCATCATAAAGTCGTGGGTGAAGAAGAGGTCATTACAGCGCTTAAATCCATGGCGCAGATTGTTGATGAGCAAAATATTAACGATCCAAATTATATACCGATGAGCCCAAGCTTTGATGGATTGGCATTTAAAGCTGCATATAATTTAATCTTCGAGGGTAAAAATCAGCCATCAGGTTACACTGAGCCAATTTTACATGAAACTCGTTTGAAATTGAAAAATCTAGCATAGAAATATGGTCAATAGTGAGCTAAAACAAATATAAAGAATAATAATTTGCAAAGTAATAGTTAAAGGCTAAAAATGGGACGTTTTGTAGTTGGAATTGTTGGGAATTTCAACTTAATCAATGATGAATATCCAGCATACGCAGCTGGGAAAATGAATTGTGACGCGCTATCCAAGGTTGCGAATGTAATACCTATCATCGTACCGTCGAGTCCCGAATTTACTACAGTTGATGAGCTCATCGCAATGTGCGACGGTTTTTTGTTTACCGGCGGAAGACCTAACGTACATCCTAGTAATTATGGTGTCGAAGCAACGGCGGCTCATGGCGATTTCGATCGTGATCGTGATGCCTTAACACTCCCTCTGATAAAAAGGGCTGTTTCGATCGGTCTTCCTATTTTTGGTATATGCAGAGGATTTCAGGAAGTTGCGGTGGCAATGGGTGCAACACTACATCCGGAAATTCGCGAGTTAGATGGGAGAATGAACCATCGAATGCCACCAGATGGAACGCTTGCAGAAAAATTTGCCATTAGGCATGAAGTCACGTTTAGAAGCGATGGCATTTTCAGCAAAATTTTAGGTTCTGATCGAATAGAGACAAATACGCTACATGGACAGGGGATAGCAGATGCCGGTGATAGGTTGATAATTGATGGTTGGGCAAGTGATGGAACCCCAGAGGCGCTTTATGTAAAAGATGCACCGGGTTACACATACTCTGTCCAGTGGCACCCGGAATGGAATGCTGAAAATGATCCAATTTCTAAACGTTTGTTTACGGCTTTTGGCGACGCGGTGCGTGATTATGGAAATGCCCAGTAGATGATCCCTTTCAGTTATGTGACAAATTTTTGCTTTTTGTATTTGGGTCTGTCCCATAAAGAATTTTGAATAACATTTGAAATAACTTCAATTGCCAAATCAATATCTTCTTTAGATATATACAAGGGTGTAATTCCAAATCTCATAATGTTCGGGGACCTAAAATCTCCAATAACGCCTTTTTCTATGATTGCTTGCATTGCAGGGTATCCATGTTCAAAATAAAATGAAACTTGGGAACCCCTGTCTTCTGCATTTATTGGAGATGCTAATTTAAGATTAGGGCAGTTCTTTTGCAACCCGCTTATAAGTCGCTCAGAAAGATCAATTGACTTGGAGCGCAGCTCGCTCATGTTGACGGTATCCCAAATTTTTAAAGAAGCAGCAAGAGCCGCATTAGCCAGAACTGGTGGTGTTCCTATTTTCATTCGGTTTATACCTTTGCCAGGTACATACTTATGCAAAAACTCAAATGGTTTTTGATGACCAAGCCAGCCCATTAAAGATGGTTTGACCTCATTAATTTTCTTTGGGTTAACATATATAAACGCTGGCGAACCAGGTCCTGCGTTTAGATACTTATATGTACAACCAACAGCATAATCGATATCCCACTCCTTTAGATTTAGGTTTAAAGCGCCAGCAGAGTGCGCTAGATCCCAAATCGTAACGATCCCATTGTCTTTTGCAATTTTACTGATTACTGAAATGTCATGCCTTCTGCCAGTACGGTAATCAACGTCGGTTAGCATAAGTACCGCAATCTCGTCGCTTAGACTGTCAAGTACTTCCTCAGGTGCGCATATTCTAATCTCAAGTTGATCATTCAATAGATGCACCAGTCCCTGAGCCATATACAAATCTGACGGAAAGTTTCCACTATCTGTGAGTATAATTTTTCTTTTCCCCACATCTTTAATGGCGCTACTTAATGCTTGAAAAACTCTAACAGATAGGGTTTCTCCGACAACTACTGAATTATCTTCTGCTCCGATAATGCGCGAAATTTTGTTACCCAAATTTTCAGGCTGAAACATCCATTCCGCATCATTCCATCCATTTATTAAAAGGTTTGACCATTCTTCATGAAGAAAAGTGTTAATTTCACTGGGAACATTCTTGGGCATGGGGCCCAGCGAGTTACCATCTAAATAGATCAATCCTTTTGGAAGTATGAATTGCTTTTTTGTTTCTTCAAAGTTTGTCATCTGCCCTTTCGTAGCCGTCCCATATGAACGGTTTCACCAAGTTGCTGTAGTTACAACATTTATATAACATGGAATACAATTAATATTTTTATTTTCGAAAATCTTTGAATTTAATGAGGGTTGAATGGGTCTTTTAAGATATTTTTTATTATCAATTGCCATGAGCCAGCACTCCATAGCTAGTGAAAATATACCGGATCAATATCCTCAATCGGTATTGTATTCAAAACCTTCTGAATTTATCCCAAATGTATTTTCTGCAATTGGTGCTACTGCTCCACCTACGTATGAAAATTCTGGTCATAATAATAATTTATCTTTTGTTGTAACTGCGGATGGAGTCGTAGTGATTAATTCTGGTGCATCATTTAGTCTGGCTGAGGCAATGCATCAGGAGATTAAAGCAGTAACAGATAAACCTGTAAAGCTAGTAATCAACGAAAATGGGCAGGGACATGCTATGTTGGGTAACTCTTACTGGGCTGAGCTTGGCATTGATATATTGGCACATGAAGCCGCTATTGATGAGGTGAAGGATAATGGCTATCAAATCCTAGAAGAGATGAAGCGTTACAATAGAGAAAAGGCTGACGGTACAGCCGTTATTACCGCAAACATTTCATTTTCCGAAAAGTATGTTTTTACTTTAGGTGGTATAAAGTTTGAGATTCTACATCTGGGTGATGCTCATGGCCCTGGAGATACACAGGTCTGGATCCCGCAATGGTCACTAATGATTGCTGGTGATATAGCTTTTCATGAACGAATGCTGCCAATTTTTGAAAATACTTGCACAAGATGCTGGATAGAAACTTGGAAAACAAGCTTTGCACCTCTTAATCCGCTTTATATAATTCCTGGGCATGGACATCCCACAAATTTACCACAAGTTGAAAAGTATACGTTGGGATATCTTTTAGATTTACGAGCAAAGATCAAAAGCCATATTGAGGCTGGGGGCGATTTAAGTTCGTCTTATTATGTCGATCAGCAAAAATGGAAGAATTTAGATACTTTTGAAGAGTTAGCAAAGAAAAATGCTGGTAGGGTTTTTGAAGAAATGGAGTGGGAGTGATAAAAACTGAACTCTGGTCTCGAAAGAAAGTTGGGCTGGTTGCGGTTTCATTAATTGGTAGTCAAAACGCTATTGGAATTTATAGCAGTTGATTAAAATGCGTTGCGACATAATTTTTCACTTTAAGCACATTGATCTTTAATAATGTTGCGTATAGGAAGCTGGTTAGACATGTCTCTGAGTATATTTAAGTGAGGATTAAATTTTGAAAATCGGTACCCCCAAAGAAATTTTCGACGGTGAAAATAGGGTTGCTTTAACCCCTGATAGTGCTCTTCAACTTCAAAAGTTAGGTTTTGCTTGTTTAATTGAAAGTGGTGCTGGCAAAGCAGCAGGATATTCAGACAAAATCTACAAAGAGGCTGGGGTCAAGGTTGTAAAAACGGCTGCTGCTTTGTGGAAGGAAGCTGATGTAGTGACCAAGGTTAGACAGCCCTCTACCGCTGAGCTTAAGAGATTATCTGCCGGGCAGACGTTGATTTCCTTTTTTAATCCAGCCGTCAATGAGCAGGGTCTTGACCTGGCCAAGTCCAAAAAAGCAAACGTCATAGCAATGGAAATGGTTCCAAGGATCAGTCGGGCACAGAAGATGGATGCTCTTTCATCCATGGCAAATATAGCTGGTTATCGAGCAGTTATCGAGGCCAGCAATAATTTTGGAAGATTTTTCACAGGTCAAGTCACTGCAGCAGGTAAGGTGCCTCCGGCGAAAGTGCTTATAATAGGCGCCGGTGTTGCCGGGCTTGCTGCGATTGGGACAGCTACGTCGTTAGGAGCTATTACTTATGCTTTTGATGTTAGGCCTGAAGTTGCGGAACAAGTAGAATCCATGGGTGCTGAATTTGTATATCTCGATTTTGAGGAGCAGCAGCAAGATGGTGCTAAAACTGGCGGATATGCGTCAGTTTCGTCACCAGAATTTCGAGAGGCTCAGCTTGCGAAATTTAGAGAGTTAGCGCCAGAGGTTGATATTGTTATTACCACCGCGCTTATTCCAAACCGCGAGGCTCCAGAATTGTGGACAGCTGATATGGTTAAATCCATGAAACCAGGTTCGGTTATTGTGGATTTAGCAGCTGAGAAGGGTGGTAACTGTAAGCTAACAGTTTTGGATGAAAAAATTGTAACTGACAACGGGGTTACTATTGTAGGGTATTCTGACTTTCCGAGTCGAATGGCCGCTCAAGCATCAAATTTATATTCTACTAATATTAGGCACATGATTAGTGATCTTGCGCCGGAAAAAGATGGTGAAATAAACCATAATATGGAAGATGACGTAATTAGAGGTGCCACGGTTCGCTATCGCTGCAAAAACGCAGGAAAAGCCAAAAGAGTTGTCTCCAGAGGAACTAAGGGCGAAAGAGCAAGAGGAGTTTAATGCGCAAACTCGCCAGCAGGTTATTCTGCTCGCAGTAGGTGGTGCCCTTACATTAGGTGTTGGGCTTGTTGCTCCAGCTAGCTTTATGCAACACTTTATCGTATTCGTTCTTGCTGTTTTCGTTGGATTTCAAGTTATTTGGAATGTGAGCCATGCTCTTCATACGCCGTTGATGGCTGTTACGAATGCAATATCATCGATTATAATTTTGGGCGCGCTGATGCAGATTGGATCGGGTTCATTTCTAGTAATCTTACTTGCAGCATTATCGGTTTTTATGGCTGGTATTAACATTTTTGGTGGGTTTCTCGTCACAAGACGAATGCTTGCTATGTTCCAAAAATCTTAAGGGGTTAGAAATATGGAATTAGGATTTACTACCGCCGCATATGTCGTGGCTGCTGTATTGTTTATATTGTCCCTAGGTGGATTATCTGGACAAGAGAGCGCCAAGCGAGCTGTATGGTATGGCATTTTTGGGATGGCTCTTGCTGTATTTGCAACCTTGATAGGTCCCGGTTCTGGCTTATGGGCCCTGTCTGTTCTTCTTATTGCAGCCGGTGGTGTTATTGGATATTTTTTAGCGGCCAGGGTTGAAATGACACAGATGCCTGAACTTGTTGCAGGTATGCACGCGTTGGTAGGTTTGGCAGCCGTCTTCGTCGGATTTAATGCAGATTTGGAAATTAAAAATGTTGCGTCAGCAGTAAACTCTGAGGCGGTAAAAGAGCTAACGGGATTCGCAGCCTTGGTGGCTAAAAAATCAGCCGTTGAAGTTAATATATTGAGAGTGGAGCTGTTTTTAGGTGTATTTATTGGTGCTATAACGTTTACGGGATCTGTAATCGCTTACGGTAAGCTATCAGGCCGTGTTACTTCTGCGGCAGTGAAACTTCCTGGCGGACATTTTTTAAATGCATCGGCGGCGATCATTTCTGTTTTATGTTTGATCTGGTATCTTCAAACAGGAGGTATTTTACCACTTCTCCTAATGACTATTTTAGCCTTTTTTATTGGTTTTCATTTGATCATGGGAATTGGTGGAGCAGACATGCCAGTGGTTGTGTCTATGTTGAACAGCTATTCTGGCTGGGCTGCTGCCGCTATTGGTTTCAGTCTTGGCAACGACCTCTTGATCGTCGTTGGAGCCCTTGTCGGGTCCTCTGGCGCTATTCTCAGTTACATAATGTGTAAGGCAATGAATAGGTCATTTATTTCGGTGATACTTGGTGGTTTTGGTGGTGCATCAGGACCTGCAATGGAAGTGGAAGGCGAACAAATTGCGATAGATGCAGACGGGGTCGCGTCCGCATTAGCCGATGCTGATAGCGTTATAATAATACCGGGTTACGGACTAGCCGTTGCCCAAGCCCAACAAGCTGTATCCGAGCTTACTAAACGTCTTCGGGGCAAAGGGAAGAATGTAAGGTTCGCTATTCATCCGGTTGCGGGACGGCTTCCCGGGCATATGAATGTGCTACTTGCGGAAGCTAAAGTTCCATATGATATAGTGCTCGAAATGGATGAAATAAATGAAGATTTTCCAGATACCGATGTAGCAATTGTTATTGGTTCCAATGATATCGTAAATCCTGCTGCACAAGAAGATCCGAATAGTCCAATAGCAGGTATGCCTGTTTTAGAATGTTGGAAATCGAAACAGGTCTTTGTATCTAAAAGAGGACAAGGAACTGGGTACTCTGGCATCGAAAACCCACTTTTCTTTAAAGAAAATACACGCATGTTCTATGGAGATGCAAAAGATAGTTTAAACAAGCTTTTGTCAATGATAGACTAATGGAATTTCAACGCATCCTTAAATTGATGTAGATTAATTTGGGGGTGTTGTACGTCTTTTATTTGGGTTTTATTGGCGTTATTCAATAAATAGTGTGTTTAGATTAGGATAACATTTTGACACTTATTGCAGATCACGCGCAAAGGTATCAATTAGCTAATGAGCTTCACGCCCGTCCGTTTCCGTTTCACTCGGCACCTGGGATGGTTGCGTTTTTGGCATTGAAAGAGCCTGAAAATGCTGCCCAGAGAGATAGAAGTGGAGATAGAAAAAATTTAATCGAGCTGCTTGATAGGTTTGGTGCTCCACATCCAAAGGAAGATGCTACTCATTATTTTGGTGATTTAGGTCGTTTTAAACTTAAATGGGAAGCTCACACGGAATTTGTTACATATACGATATTTTTAAACAATTTATCTGAAAAGCCTTTTGATGGTATTTGTTTCGATGCTTTTCCAAAAGATTGGTTAGAGTCCCTGTCATCGCTTCGGATAACATCGGTGAATTTGCGTCTTGAAAATATGAGTGATCAAGAAAACAGTAGCGAGATTATCTCAAAAAAATTAGCTAATTGGTTCGTACCGGAGAGTCTTGCAGTAAGTAAAGTTTTAGATGGGTCAGCGGTTGTGGCTTCAGACTTTAGAATAGATGAAGTAGGTCATCAACGATTCGTCCTTTTTGTTGATCCACTAACTGATGAACGACGGGTTGGTAGGATTATTCAGCGTCTATGTGAAATTGAAATGTATAAATCCATGTCAATGCTGGGCTTTGCTCGAGTGCGTAGTATGGCAAGGCAAATGGGTAATATTGATACAGAGTTATCCCACATAATGAGTGATATGAACGACGGTAAAGTGGCTGCGGAAGTTACTTTAGATAATTTGTTGAAAGTTTCCACTGAACTGGAAACTTTATCAGCAGCAGCATCTTTTCGTTTAGGCGCAACTGAGGCATATGAGGCGATTGTTCATCAGAGGATTAGGGTTTTAAGAGAGGAAAGGTTTAAGGGACGTCAGACGTTTTCGGAATTTATGATGAGACGTTATGATCCAGCGATGAGGACAGTTAAATCTAGTCGTGTTAGATTGGGAAATCTGGCTGACAGAGCTATTCGAGCCGGTGATTTGCTGCGAACCAGAGTGGACGTCGAAAGGTCTGCTCAAAATCAAGCTTTGCTTACTAGTATGGATAGGAGAGCAGATTTACAGCTACGGTTACAAAAGACAGTAGAAGGTCTGTCGGTGGTTGCTATAAGTTATTATGCGGTATCCTTGGTGTCGTATTTGCTGTACCCTCTCGCAGAGAACTATTCAGTAACAGAGGGGTTTTTAACTTCGATTATCACTTTGCCTGTGGTTGGGCTTGTCTATCTAATGATCCGGCGTATACGTTCAAAAATGCTGTAGATGCTAATGCATACTTACATGCTAAACCTCCCAATATAATTGAAACTGTAGCTAAAATTGTAGTTAGTGCCAATGACGGCAATCCGGCCAGACCTGCTCCAATTGTGCAACCCCCTGCCAAAACACCGCCAACGCCCATCATTGTGGCACCAATGAAGTATCGTGTCGTTTGAGCAGTAGATTCAAAAGTCTCAATTTTGAACTCTCTTGTAATTAGTGATGTTACAATGGAGCCACATACTGTACCGCCAACTAAGCCGACCCCAAAATTTGGTTGTATCGCGCTGGAAGCTACGATCCAGAACAGAGTATCTGCATACGGTTTTGTGTATGAAAGGCTTTCAAACGCGATTGGGTCAAATTCATCGTATAAAATAAAGCCAGTTCCGGCCCATGATAGTGGTATAAGCAAACCGATAACGGAGGCTAACAGAAGTTTAATTAATTTTGGTTTAGTTCGTATAATAAGCAAAGCACAAAACAAAGTTAGTGTCAGAGATAAAGCGACTTTAATTATTAAAATAGATATGGAGTTTGTGAACTTCTCAGTATTTAACGTTATTGTTTTTATGAAAATAATTGGCTCAGATATGACACCTTTCAAGCTTGCGTGAGCTACGATACCAAAAATTAAGAGTACCATTGCCGCTCTTAAATTACCGGTACCAGCTAATACTGTCAGCCGTGATACACAGCCCCGTGTTAAAACCATCCCTGAACCAAAAAGAAATCCGCCCAAAATTAGTGCAAGCCATGGCAACTCATTTTGGAAAAATCGGTGCTCATTAAAACTTATAAACCCTAGAAATATAATAAGTTGTGTGCCTGCTAATGCCGTGATCAATGCAGACATCCAAATTGCGGTTTCCTGAGTAGGTCTTTCAACAATAAATGCACTTCTAAAACAAAATTTCGTTCTATGTGCTAAAATGCCAAAGCACGCGCCAATAAATATTCCAAAGTAAACGGACGCCTGTCGTGAGTCCACAATGTCTAAATTTATCAAATCACCCAAAATCTTTTCCTATTAGAACAATTTTCTAATAGGGATCTAATAAAATGATATCAATTCAGTAATTGTTTTAAATTTAGTGTTTTACAGGGATAATATTCTTAATAGATTATTTTACTTTAAAATTTTTTCTAACTTTTTTTTAAACCCAAAAAAATATTGGGCCTTTTGTAATAATTTCAAAACGTAGGTCTTTTCTAGCCTTATCTTCCTCTAATTCTTGGGTCTAATGCATCTCTTAAGCCATCACCTAAGTAATTAATACTTAAAACGGTGAGAGATATGGCAAGTCCAGGCCAAAACACACGCTCAGGAAATTGCTGAAGATAATCAACCGCATCATTGAGAAGCCTACCCCAAGTAGGAAAATCAGGAGGGAAACCGAGTCCAAGGAACGAAAGTGCACTTTCTGTTATTATTGCATTCGCGATTCCCAGTGTCGCTGATACCATTATCGGAGACAGCACATTCGGCAGAATATGGCGGAAAATGATTTTTGTGTCGGTGCCGCCGATTGAGCGGGCTGCGAGAATAAACTCTCGTTCTTTGATCGCCAATACATCACCTCTTACGATCCTAGCTGTAGGCATCCAGCTAGTTATACCGATTGATACAACTATTAGAATGAACATTCCTCTTTCCGGACCAAAAGAAGTGCTTAGAGGCTCTCTAAACAAGAGCATCATTACCAAAAGTAATGGTAGAAGTGGTAGCGATAAAAATAGGTCTGTGAACCGCATCAATGCACTATCAAGTTTTTTAAAATAGCCTGCAACCACACCAATTAAAGTGCCCAAGAATAACGAAAGCAGCATTGCCGTCAGGCCTACAGTAATCGATGTTCGTCCCCCAGCCATGATCCTCGCTAAGGTATCTCTGCCTAATTGATCGGTTCCTAATGGATGAGCTAGGCTCGGGCCTTGGTTTCTTATTCGAATATTAATTCCATTCGCTTCGTATGGCCAAACAAAAGGGCCAAGTAGTACGAGAATTACAATCAGCGCGAAAATAATAGCCCCTGCTAATGCGCCTTTGTGATTTTTGAACTCATTCCAGACATCTAACCATTTATTATTTGTCGTCTCGAATGTACTGTTCTGGACATTTTCAGTCATATCGGATCCTTGGATCTAAAATTCCATAAAGAATGTCAGCTATCAAATTAAATACTACAATCAGAACAGCAAACATGAAGGTGATGGTCTGTACAGTTGGTAAGTCATTGGCATATATCGCGTTGATTAACTGCTGACCAATTCCGTTTACTTTAAATACCTGCTCTGTGATAATTGCACCACCAAAAATACTTGGAATACCTAGAGCAATTACTGTGACCACTGGTATCATAGAGTTCCTTAACACATGTATTGCGACTACCGTCCACTCACTTAATCCTTTTGCTCTCGCCGTCCTGACATAGTCTTGGTTCAAATTGTCTAGCATCGACGAGCGCATAAACCGACTTATTTGAGCTGTTGTTTGAAGAGCTAGCACCATTACTGGCATGATCATTTGCCGAAATTGAAACTTGAATGTTTCCCAATCGACCACCTCATGCAATGTGTCGTAAACAGAGGGAAGCCATCCAAGTTGCACAGAAAAAAGAACAATAACAAATACGCCGCTAAAAAAAGGCGGTACAGAATAGCCTACCATTGTAACAAAAGTTCCGACTTGGTCAAAGACAGAATACTGCCGATATGCAGAGTAGATCCCAATTGGTAGGGCGATTAAAATACCTACGATATAAGACATACCAACGACCCACAGAGTTTGTGGTAATCGTTGGACCACAATATCCATTACGGGACTTCTAGTTTGCCAACTGAATATCCGCTGTTTACCTTCAGAAAATGATGTGTTGAAAAGGTAATCAACAAAAACTTGAGGTTCGACCCAAAAAAATTGGATAACCCATTTTAAAAACTGAACGTGTAAAGGTTGTCCTAGTCCTAAGGCCTCTCTCATTTTTTCTTTGACGTCAGGAGGTATTGTCATTGGCACTTGTGCCATTGGATCATTCGGTGCCAAATTTAATAACAAAAAAATACACGCAGCTATAAACAGCAACGTGGGTATCGCCAGAAGCAAACGCCGAACAATATAGGTTAACATTTATGGAGTCTTTCTAAAAGCACGCCGGCGCTTTCGCGCCGGCGCCATTTTCAATTAGTCAATTCGATACCAGTCTTCTACATTCCATAACTCTGTGTCCCATGTATTGAGAACAACTCCACCAAGTGAATTGGAACGTGCAGAAACTCTACCACGCCATGTTAATGGAACGATTGTATAGCTATCTTTAGTAAGCATATCATTGAGTTTCCTACCAATTTCACCTCTTTTTTCGAGATCAGCAGTCATTTTCAACTCGTCCAATAATTTGTCATACGCTGGGTCACAATATCTATTGATATTTTCTCCAGCCCATCCATTTTCAGGGCTTGGTTCATTTCCACATCTGTATGCCGAAAGATAAGCTTGAGGATCCGTGCCATCAAAAATGTTTGTATACATTTCAATGTCTGCATAGAATTTTTGATATGTGTCAGGTGAAGCAGGATCGCCTCCAAAGAACACAGATGCATTGAGGTTTCTCAGCTCAGTTTCAACTCCAATCTGTCCCCACCACTCTTTAATCAGGGCCTGATAATCCTGGCGAACAGCGTTAGTCGAAGTTTGATAAAGTACAGAAAGTCTCATTCCATCTTTCGTTCTCACTCCATCTGCTCCTGCCTTCCAGCCTGCACCTTCTAGCAATGCTTTTGCCCCTTCAATATCCTGTGTTAGACAGCCAGTATTATCTGAAGCATATAGTTCAGGACCAGGTACAAGGTTACAAGTTGGTTTACCTGCAACTCCATAACCGATCTCGGTGAGTAGGGTCCGATCTATAGCCATTGATAAGGCTTTTCTAACATTAATATCACTAAGAAATGGGTGTAGAGCTTTTCTAGTTGATCTAGTATCAGCGTCCAAGTTTGGTGATGGATCAGTCATGTTCATTTCTAATCGCTCAACTGCAGTACCGAAAGCAGCAAGCGGTTGACCTTTTCCGGCAGAAGCCATTTGGTTAATAACTTCTGGAGCTAGCTGTAAGTTCCAGCCGTAATCGTACTCTCCGGTTTCCATAACGGCTCTACCAGCTGCAGCAGCGTCGCCACCACCTTTGAAAACCATAGTTGCGAAAGCTGGTTTGCTAGGATCTCTGTAATTGTCATTTGCTTTAAGCTGTATAACATCATTTGGTTTGAATTCTGTTACAACAAATGGTCCAGTACCTATGGGGCCAAAATTTTCTTCCGTACATTCCTGACGCCGTGTACCGGTGCAGTTTTCAAATTGTGCTTGCTGTAAGATTGGCGTTTGTGATCCAACGAACGGTCCATATGGATTAGGCATTGGATCTGCAAAAGAGATTTTTACGGTAAGGTCGTCTAGCGCTTCTACATTAGTGACACCTTCAAATTTTGCTTCTTGGTAGCATCCAGCTTCTCCCATACAATAATCATATGTAAAAAGAACGTCAGCAGACGTAAATGGGGTGCCATCTGACCAAAGTATGCCAGGTTTTAGATTCCAGGTAATTGATTTCAGATCTGAACTTATGCCACCATTGCCGACGGTAGGAACCTCCGTCGCCAGTCGAGGAAACATTGCTCCGTTATTGTCGTAACCTGCAAGTGCTTCAATAACCATACTTGAGGACTCAATATCTTTTGTTCCGCCTGATAGATATGGGTTCAGGATTGAGGGAGCTTGCCAGTATATTATACCGACATTGCCATCGGAACCACGATCAGCAAAGGCTGACGACCCAAGGGCAATAGCTCCAGCGACACCCAGTGCTAAAGACTTAATTTTCATTTTATTCTCCTTATTTTTAAACTGTAATTAGAAGCACGACCATTGTTAATTCAAGATCATTTTTCCTTACATATAGGGAAACCATAATTTTGTGTGAAACTCTCCCCGAAGTCATAATGGAAGCAGAGTTTTCAAAAAATGCAAGAGAAAGCTGAAATTTTGTGCATTTTTTTTGAAACTTTTTAAAATTTTCAATTTAGAAACTGAACTGAACAGTTTTTTTAATGTTAAGAACGAGCTAATAATTGGTGTTATTTTGAAATTATTGATGTTGACAAGAATAGCATCTTTAAGCAACGCTGCTTTGGTCTAGTTAGGAACAAAAATGTTAGATGATGACAAAGCACCAATTGCCGAATTTAAAAATCTTAAAGTAGTTTTTGAGACAAAAGATGGAACGGTTACAGGGGTAGAAGATGTTTCTTTTTCCATTTATCCGGGCGAGACAGTTTGTGTAGTTGGTGAGTCTGGCTCTGGAAAATCTGTGTCATCACTATCAATGATGCGTCTTGTAGAATTTGGTGGAGGGAAAATTCAGGGCGGTGAACTTAATTTTGAAAAGCAAGTCGGCGGTCAAATAGATTTAGCCAACGCTAGTCAAAAATCCATGCGGCATACCAGAGGCAATGAAATTGGAATGATATTTCAGGAGCCAATGACAGCACTAAATCCCGTATTCACAATTGGCAGACAGCTTACCGAAGGGCTACGTTTGCACAAAAATTTATCTAAACAGCAGGCAAGATCAAGAGCAATTGAACTATTAGATCAGGTAAGAATACCAGAGCCTGAAAAGAGATTAAAACAGTATCCCCACGAGCTGTCGGGTGGAATGCGGCAGCGGGTTGTGATTGCTATGGCTTTAGCATGTGAGCCAAGGTTACTGATTGCTGACGAGCCGACAACTGCTCTTGATGTTACTATTCAGGCGGAGATTTTAGCATTAATTGATCGTTTGAAAAGAGAAACCGGAACTGCTGTAATGTTCATTACTCACGATATGGCAGTTGTTGCACAAATGGCGGATCGAGTTGTCGTAATGTACCGTGGAAACAAAGTTGAGGAAGGTAATGTTATAGACGTCTTCGAGAATCCGCAGCATGATTACACCAAATCGTTGCTTTCAGCGGTGCCAAAGCTCGGGGAAATGTTGGGAAAAAAATATCCCGAACCCATGAAACTGCTAGGCGAAAGTAAGAAAAGCTCTAAGCCACTGGTTGGCACTGATGAGGTTTTGCTGGAAGTAAAAAATTTAGTCACAAGGTTTCCAGTCGCCGGTGGTCTTCTTCGAAGGACAGTTGCGCAAGTTCATGCCGTCGAAGATGTTTCTTTTTCGATTAAACGTGGTTGTACTCTGGCGCTCGTCGGGGAATCAGGCTGTGGCAAATCAACTGTTGGCAGGTCGCTTTTACGACTTGTTGAGCCCTTGTCAGGTGAAGTGCGCATGGCAGGAAAAGATGTGCTTAAACTTCCCAAAGACGAACTTCGTAATATCCGAAGTGATATGCAAATGGTTTTTCAGGATCCTTTTGCGTCACTCGATCCGCAAATGTTGCTTCTGGATCAAGTTGCGGAGCCAATGCGAAACTTTTCAACTATGGATGAAAGTTCGATCGAGGAACGAGTTGAGGGCCTTTTCGAGCGTGTTGAACTACCAAAGAGCTTTTTACGCCGCTATCCGCACGAGCTATCGGGGGGGCAAAGACAGCGCGTTGCAATAGCTAGGGCCCTAGCTTTGAACCCAAAATTAATAATTGCTGACGAAGCAGTGAGCGCATTAGATGTATCAGTTCAAGCACAAGTTCTTAATTTAATGATGGAATTGCAATCGGAGTTAGAACTAAGTTTCTTATTCATAAGCCATGATATGGCCGTTGTAGAACGCGTCAGCCACGATGTTGGCGTAATGTATCTAGGTCGGTTGGTAGAAATTGGTTCTAGACAAGCAGTATTCAGTAACCCACAGCACGCTTACACAAAAGCACTCATGAGTGCTGTTCCCATAGTAGACCCGTCAAAAAAGGTTTTAGAAGGTGATTTGAAATTTAAGCAAATACCATCTCCAATCCATCCACTTGATTACGAAGCTGAAAAACCGAAATACAAAGAGGTAACTGAAGGGCATTTTGTTCTAACCTCTGATTGCGGGTATTGATCAATTTAAAAGGATTTTTTATGCCAGTAAAGAACCGCTTTGCAGAGTTGCACGAGGAAATTACCGAATGGCGTCATGATTTACATGCTAATCCTGAAATATTATTTGAAACACATAGAACGTCTCAAATTGTGGAGCAAAAACTGAAATCATTCGGCTGTGACGATGTAGTTTTTGGCTTGGGAAGAACTGGTGTAGTTGGCGTAATTCATGGAAAAGTGAATACCAAAAATAGTGTAATTGGACTTCGCGCTGATATGGATGCTTTGCCAATTGATGAAGCGACTGGTTTATCTTATGCGTCAAAGGTTAATGGGGCGATGCATGCATGTGGTCACGACGGTCACACAGCAATGCTTCTCGGAGCAGCTAAATATCTAGCTGAAACACGGAATTTTGATGGTACGGCAGTGGTCATTTTTCAACCAGCCGAAGAGGGCGGCGGTGGTGGTCGGGAAATGTGTGAAGACGGATTAATGGAGCGTTTTGGTATACAAGAAGTTTATGGCATGCATAATTGGCCAGATCTAGAAATTGGCAAATTTGCTATAAGACCGGGACCTTTTTTTGCAGCCTCTGATTTTTTTGAAATTACAATCAATGGGCTTGGGGGACATGCCGCCAAACCGCAAATAGCAGTTGATCCAATAATTGTCGGATCTCATATAGTAATTGCATTACAATCTATTGTTAGTCGAAATGCCGACCCGACAGATCAAATTGTAGTTTCGGTCACTTCATTTGAGACATCCTCAACAGCTTTCAATGTTATCCCTCAAACCGTTGTACTAAAAGGAACTGTCCGAACGCTGTCCGATGAGACCAGAGATCTTGCTGAGAAGAGATTAGAAGAAATTGCACGAAAGACAGGTGACGTATTTGGAGCAAATGTAGATCCAGTCTATACCAGAGGTTACCCAGTAATGACAAATTCAGTTGATCAAACTGAGTTTGCCGCTTCTGTTGCAAAATCTGTTAGTGGCTATTGTGAAGAGGCGCCTCTAGTAATGGGCGGTGAAGACTTCTCATATATGACCATTGAAAGGCCAGGTGCATATATTTTGATTGGTAACGGAGACAGTGCTCCTGTACATAATCCCAATTATAATTTTAATGATGAAGCAATATCGATTGGATGCAGTTGGTGGGCAGAGATAATTGAGAAAAGAATGCCTGTTAGCTAAAAATACAAAATAGAATCTTTATAGATCAGCCGCCTGTGTGGCTCATATGACGCGTCATTTGCCCCTGAACTTCCTGCCGAGTATAATCAAAATCATGGCCCTTTGGTTTTTTAGCAATAGCAGCCTCAATTGCTTTTCTAAGATGACCCTCATCGTTTGGTTTCTCTCGAAGCGGACGCCGCAGATCTGCTTTATCCTCCTGTCCAAGGCACATGTAAAGCTCGCCAGTGCAAGTCAATCTTACCCTGTTACAACTTTCGCAAAAATTATGTGATAACGGTGTAATGAACCCTATTTTTTGACCAGTTTCATTAACCTTTACATATCGAGCTGGCCCACCTGATCGTTCAGCCATGTCTGTGAGTGTATATTCTTGTTCTAATGTTTGGCGTAATTCATTTAATGACCAATATTGTCCTATCCGCTCTTCTGATTCTAGATCGCCCATTGGCATAACTTCTATCCAGGTTAAATCCATTCCTCGCTCATTACACCATGAGACAATTCTAAAAAGTTCATCCTCGTTAAACCCCTTAAGAGCCACAACATTTATTTTTACCCTAAGACCTGCAGCCTGAGCAGCCTCTATTCCCTCTAGCACTTGTGACAAACGACCCCAACGTGTTACTTTGGCAAACTTGGCATCATCCAGAGTGTCGAGGGAAATATTTACCCTACGCACGCCTACTTCAAAGAGCTCTTTTGCAAATTTCTTCAATTGTGATCCATTTGTAGTTAGGGTGAGCTCCTTTAGTTTTTGATCATCTAAATGCCGAGATATTGACTGAAAAAAACTCATAATATTTCGTCTTACTAGCGGTTCTCCTCCAGTAATACGGAGTTTTTCAACACCCATATTGATAAATGAGGAGCATAAAAAATCTAATTCTTCTAAAGTAAGGAGCTCTTTTTTTGGCAGAAATTTCATGTTTTCTGTCATGCAATAAACGCATCTGAAATCGCAGCGATCTGTTACCGAAACGCGCAAATAACTTATTGAACGGTTAAATGGATCTATTAACGTTTGCATCATCATAACAATCTATAATTAATAATTTTTATAGCAAGGCAAATATGATAGCGAAGCAAAATAAAAATAACAGATAGTTGTTAATAATTTAATTTTCCTATTCTGGGTTTCCGAATTGATCTCACATTAATTTAAAAATTAAACTTGATTTCTATCCTAAATCTGTCATTTGTGACATACATTCTGTGAGAATAAAAAGGTTCTAGCCGTGTCGAAAACATTTATAAGCTCGGATATGTCCGTTGAAGGCGATATTTCAAGCCAAAGCGATATTGAAGTTGATGGTAAGGTAAAAGGGAACCTCTCTGGTGAGGCGATATCTATTCTATCATCTGGCTCGGTAGATGGTAGCATTTCTGGTACCTCAGTTAATGTTGATGGTAACGTATCTGGTAAAATTTCAGTGCAGGACTTGGCAGTAAACTCTACTGGAAAAGTGAGTGCTGACGTGACCTATCAATCTATTGCAACTCAAAAGGGTGCAAGGATTGATGGAAAGCTTAAATCCAAATAGCAGTGCGAATATCCAAGACGCATTAGCGTTCTGGCCTCACTTTTAGAAGGTTTATATTTGGTACTAAGCCCTCCTTCTTCTTCGACCTAATTTACCATTTTTTCCCGATAAAGCGTTGAATGAAGGACTGGGTATTTGTACTACCTTTCTTAGTTCCGTAAATGGATCATGCTTATGCGGTATCGCATTGGCAGCTACAAAATGCTCTTGAAATTTTGGCTCTACGGCGGTTTCAACTTTTGTTATTTTTCCCACGATCTGTTCGATCTCAGACCTTGCATTTATATTGCAAAGAGCAATTCTGGCTCCAGTACCCGCAGCATTGCCGGCAGAGGTAACATTCTTAAGGGATACATCTGGGATCATGCCCAAAATCATCGCATGTTTTGATGATATATGGGCACCAAATGCTCCCGCTAAAACAACTTTATCGACACTATCCACTTCCATTTCATCCATCAAAAGCTTCGCACCCGCATACAAGGCAGATTTCGCAAGTTGTATCGCCCTTATGTCTCCTTGCGTGACTTGTATTGCAGGCTGAGAGGCATCTTTGTTAGCGTAGAGTTCATAGGAGTAGGTTCGACCATCAGGTTTTGATCTTGCAGTTCCAGTTGCTTCAGGGCTTCCAATCAAACCACTTTCATCTAGAAGCCCTGCAATTCGCATTTCTGCGACAGCCTCGATTATTCCTGAGCCACAGATTCCAGTAATACCAATTTTCTTAATGCTTTCATCAAATCCGCTTTCGTCAGACCACAGATCCGATCCAATTACTTTAAAACGAGGTTCTTTGGATTTTGGGTCTATCTCCACGCGCTCTATAGCACCAGGTGCTGCCCTTTGACCTGAACTAATCTGAGCCCCTTCAAATGCAGGGCCCGTTGGTGAAGAACAGGCTAGTACTCGTTGTTTATTTCCAAGCAATATTTCTGCGTTTGTTCCAACATCAACAATCAATGTTAAATCTTTTGATTTGTTATATCCTTGCATCGTCTATTAACGAGACCAGGTTTAGATCCTTAGCATCTAGATATAATGCGTCTGAAGTGGCTAAGGCAAATGGTGCCTGACCTAGCTCAACCGGGTCAATTCCAAGCAATAAGTGGTGCATAACTGGGTTACAAACAAAAACAACTTCCAGTATATCTTCTGGCTCAATTTTCGCGCTTTCTGCCAGTTCTAAAACTAATTTATTAATGGCTTTACGCACTTCATTGGTCATGGCTGATGCGCCATCAGCGTTCATCATCGCGTAACTAACACGGCTCATTAAATCCTCGCCAAATCTAATTTGAGGATTCATTACGCCAGAACTTTCAATGACTTTTCCTGACCTCAAATCAGTTAAATGCGCTGCTATGGTAGTTGACCCTAAATCTATTGCTAACCCATATATGCTGGCATCGTGGTAGCCGGGCCAAATATTTACAATTCTTCGGAGACTTTCGCTGGGGGTCGAATAAACTGCCACTGTAACGCCCCAGTCCCCCTTGCGAAGAATGCTTTGGAGTTTTTTGACAATAGAAATGCTCGCATGGGTATCATCTATATTCCATTGCTCGGCTAAAGCAGTTTTTAAGCGTTCTAGGTCACCCTTCGGTTCGTGCATATCAGGTTCTAGGACCTCTACGTAATAAAGCTTGGTTGCAGGATTCATCTCAATTTTACGTGAGCTTGCAGCCTTTCGAATAACCTGCTTATGGACCTGACTTTCTGCTGGGACGTCTACGATTAAATCACCTTGAATTTTTAATTGACATCCCAAGCGACGGTTTGGTTTTAAACCTCTTTTGTCATGGTAACGCTGTTCAATTGCATTCCAAGCTGAAACCGCGCTCTCATCCACAAAAACACCGTGTTTTGGGAAATCTCCAAACGAAGGAGTAACTTGGCACTTGCTGCAAATCCCTCTGCCGCCACAAACACTGTCTAAATCCACACCAAGCTGTTGAGCAGCCTCCAGAACTGGAGTACCTGTTTCGAAGCTACCCCTCTTGCCAGATGGAGTGAATACTACCAAATGCTTCATTGTTTAATCCCGTTTTCCTATGTCGGTTTTAACTCGTAGCACTTAGATAAAAATTCTAAAATCGCCAAGTCTTAGTTTATCAGCGCCAATTTATTATGTTTTTTAAAAAAATTTCAAAAAAACATAACTTTTCTTACAATCTTTTTATTGACTTATTTCAAACTTTTATTTGCGCTATCCCCTTTCAATTTCAATAGTTTCGTGAGATATAAGCTCGCCAGTGTACATGCTATGAAAAGGACGTGCATTATGCAGATTCGCGAGGCTTTAACTTTTGACGATGTACTTCTTGTGCCGGCAGCTTCCAAAGTATTGCCGACCGACGCTGACACGCGGACTCAGGTAACTCAATCCATTGCTTTGAATATTCCTTTGCTAAGCTCTGCGATGGATACCGTAACTGAAGCAAAAATGGCAATAACAATGGCTCAGGCTGGCGGAATGGGTGTTATTCACAGAAATTTAGGTGTGGAACAGCAAGCCCAGCAGGTAAGACGGGTTAAGCGGTTTGAAAGTGGGATCGTTTATAATCCTATCACCTTGACAGCTGACCAATCCTTGAAAGATGCAAACGACCTTAGGGCAAAGTACAATGTATCTGGATTCCCAGTCATCGATGAAAAAAATCGTGTGGTGGGAATTTTAACAAACAGAGATATGAGATTTGCTTCAGATGATAATACTCCTGTAAGCCATATGATGACGACAGATGATTTAGCTATTTTGGAAGAACCAGCGGATAGGCAAGAAGCTATAAATCTAATGAAGTCGCGACGTATTGAAAAGTTATTGGTGACGGATGCCTCAGGACGGCTTACTGGCCTATTAACTCTGAAAGATACTGAAATGTCCGTACTGAACCCTACTGCATGTAAAGATGAGTTAGGTCGTTTGAGAGTTGCTGCTGCTTCGACTGTAGGTGATGAAGGATTCGAAAGATCACAAGCGCTCATTGATGCTGGTGTTGATATGGTCGTAATCGATACCGCTCACGGCCACTCTGATAGTGTCTCTAAAGCGGTTGAGCGAATTAAGAAAACCTCAAATGAAGTTCAAGTTATAGCTGGTAACGTTGCTACTTCTGATGCAACCAAATCGTTGATTGACGTGGGTGCAGATGCCATCAAAGTGGGTATTGGGCCTGGATCTATCTGTACTACAAGGATGGTAGCTGGCGTTGGAGTACCTCAATTGAGCGCGATTATTGATTGTGCAACCGTTGCGGGTAATATTCCTGTTATAGCTGATGGTGGAATTAAGTTTTCCGGAGACTTCGCTAAAGCAATCGCGGCTGGAGCAAGTTGTGCGATGATTGGCTCTATGGTGGCAGGGACCGATGAAAGCCCTGGTGAGGTTATATTGTATCAGGGTAGATCGTTTAAAGCATACAGGGGAATGGGCTCTCTAGGAGCAATGGCTCGCGGCTCAGCAGATCGTTATTTTCAAAAAGATGCTGCTAGCGACAAACTGGTCCCGGAGGGAATTGAAGGGCAGGTGCCATATAAGGGTGCTGCGGGCGCCGTTATTCACCAAATGGTTGGAGGGTTAAAAGCAGCCATGGGGTATACAGGCTGCCGTTCGATATCTGAAATGCGTAAAAATTGTAAATTTGTAAAAATTACTGGTGCTGGGTTAAAAGAAAGTCATGTCCACGACGTTCAAATCACGAGAGAAAGTCCAAATTACAGGGTAATTTAGCCATGACTCCGGCGGCGCAAGTATTTTCTGCTAGTCAAATTTTACAAGAGATACTTAATGGCAAAAACGCCAACTACTTGCTTCAAAAATGGGGTAAAGAAAACAGGTTTGCAGGTTCGAAAGATAGGCGTGCAATCAGAGACTTTGTATATGATGGCTTAAGAATAAAGCGAAGTGCTCTCTCTAGAATAAAGGCTCCTCACTCTGGTAGAAACTGGGCATTAGGGGTTCTTATGGAAGCAAATGAGGATTTAGAAAAATATTTCAACGATGAAGCGTATGGTAGCCCACGTCTAACGCCAACGGAAAAGCTGGCTATACAAGAAGCCGCAAAGTGCAATAAACCACCAGACGTAGAATTTAATTTACCGGCTTTTCTTTGGCCTATTTGGAAAGCTGACCTGGGAGAGGAGGCTGTTCCTGTTGCTAAGCGTTTATGTAAAAGGGCTCCAGCATTTCTTCGAGTGAATATCGGAAGAACTACAGTAGAAAAAGTCCAGAAAATACTTTGCGAGGAAGGTATTCATACTCATAAGCACCCATCAGTAATTACTGCTTTGAAAGTAACCAATGGTCAAAATAAAATTAAGAGCTGCATTGCCTATAGAGATGGTTTAGTTGAAATTCAGGACGCATCCAGCCAGGCTAGCGTTACTGATCTGCCGGTAGATAGTAGTTTAAAAATTTTAGATTATTGTTGTGGTTCTGGAGGTAAATCTCTTGCTCTACATTCTTGGACTACTGCAAAAATATTCGCTTATGATGCTTTTCCGGAGAGAACTAATGATTTGCGTGCTAGAGCAGAAAGAGCAAAAGCAAAAATACTCAACATCAGTAAACCAATAAATGATAGGTTTGACGTAATATTTTGTGATGTTCCATGCTCGGGAAGCGGATCATGGCGGCGAGACCCGGATGGAAAATGGAAGTTAACTGCAAATTCTTGGCAAAACCTTCTAAATACACAAATTCAGATCCTTAATGAGGCTAAAGAACTTCTTACACCGGATGGGACCTTAGTTTATGCTACTTGTTCTGTGCTATCGACCGAGAATTACAAGCAGCTAGAAACATTTTGTGATGCTTACTCTGAGTTTGAAATAAAAAAAGCTCGCCAGTTCTTTCCGTCTGATCTTGGGGATGGGTTTTTCTACGGATTTTTGAAGAAAAGTAAAAAATTTTCTTGATATGTTCTTTTTTTGCGTCCATAAGAGAACATTATAAGAACAAACGAGTGATTGCTGTTTCGTTTTCACTATGAAATAAAGAGGTATAAACATGGCAGAACTTTTATCAATGAGCGACAAAAAAGACGACGACAGACAAAAAGCATTAGAAAGCGCTTTGAGCCAAATTGAACGACAATTTGGGAAGGGTTCAATTATGAAGCTTGGCGATGAAAATGCCATTCAAGAAATTGAATCCACGTCAACAGGTTCATTAGGTTTGGATATAGCTTTAGGGATTGGTGGGTTACCTAAGGGTCGGATTGTTGAAATATATGGTCCAGAGAGTTCTGGTAAAACAACCCTTACATTGCATTGTGTAGCTGAAGAGCAAAAGAAGGGAGGCGTATGCGCATTCGTGGATGCTGAGCATGCTCTTGACCCACAGTATGCGAAAAAGTTGGGGGTGGATCTAGATGAGCTACTAATTTCCCAGCCTGATACAGGTGAACAAGCTCTTGAAATTACAGATACATTAGTACGGTCTGGTGCTGTTAGCATGGTTGTTGTTGACTCAGTTGCTGCTCTTACGCCCAAATCAGAACTTGAAGGCGATATGGGTGATAGCAATGTAGGTGTGCAGGCACGTCTTATGAGCCAAGCAATGCGGAAATTGACCGGGTCAATTAGTAGATCAAATTGTATGGTAATTTTTATTAACCAAATTCGCATGAAAATTGGTGTAATGTTTGGTAGTCCCGAAACTACAACTGGTGGAAATGCTCTTAAATTTTATAGCTCTGTTCGATTAGATATAAGGCGCATTGGTGCTATTAAGGATAGAGATGAAGTAGTTGGGAACGCAACTAGGGTAAAGGTGGTAAAAAATAAAGTAGCGCCGCCTTTTAAGCAAGTTGAATTCGATATTATGTATGGTGAAGGTATATCCAAGAATGGAGAACTTTTGGATTTGGGCGTGAAAGCGGGTGTTGTTGAAAAATCAGGAGCTTGGTATAGCTACATGGACGAGCGTATTGGGCAGGGTAGAGAAAATGCTAAAATTTTCTTGAAGGAGAACCCTAACATAGCCCTCTCAATAGAAGATAAAATTAGAGCTGCTCACGGCTTGGATTTTGATTTGCAGAATGATGCTGATGGTGAAGTTTTAGAAGCGTAGGTTTAATATAAATAGTCGATCAAAGGGGTAGCATTTATGCTGCCCTTTTTTTTGTTTTAGGTGTTCGTTATGGACAATACACGAAGCAATCATTAGAGCTAAAAAAAATATGAGAGAATATAATGCGCACGCTAAATGATATTAGGTCTACATTTTTAGATTATTTTAAAAGGCAGGGACACGAAGTTGTCCAATCTAGTCCATTGGTGCCCCGAAATGACCCTACATTGATGTTTGCTAATTCTGGCATGGTGCAGTTTAAAAATTTGTTTACTGGGGTAGAAACAAGAGATTACAAACGCGCTGTAACCTCTCAAAAATGTGTTAGAGCAGGTGGTAAACATAATGATCTTGATAATGTTGGCTACACTGCTCGTCATCATACTTTTTTTGAAATGTTGGGTAACTTCAGCTTCGGGGATTACTTTAAGTCTGACGCAATACCATTTGCATGGGAACTGATTACAAAAGAATTTGATATTCCTAAAGAACGACTTCTTGTAACTGTTTATCATACAGATGAGGAGGCTGCGCTGCTGTGGAAAAAGGTAGCAGGGCTTCCCGATGATAAAATAATACGAATTTCGACTAACGATAATTTTTGGATGATGGGGGCCACTGGGCCATGTGGACCATGTACAGAAATATTTTTTGATCATGGTGAGAAATATTGGGGTGGCCCACCAGGCTCGCCTGAGGAAGATGGTGATAGATTTGTAGAAATTTGGAACCTTGTATTTATGCAATATGAGCAGTTTGAAGATGGGACAAGGAAAGATCTTCCTAATCAGTCTATTGATACTGGTATGGGCATCGAACGCGTAGCGGCTTTACTGCAAGGTACAAATGACAACTATGAAACTGATCTTATTAGGGCCCTTATCGAAGCATCTGCGGAAGCTACGAGTTCAAAACCAGGTGGAGATAACTCAAATCATCATAGAGTGATAGCAGATCACCTACGCTCAACCTCTTTTTTAATTGCAGACGGCGTAATGCCTTCCAATGAGGGCCGTGGCTATGTATTGCGTAGAATAATGCGGCGTGCGATGCGACATGCTCATTTGGTTGGCGCTAAAGACCCTGTAATGCATCAATTAGTTCCATCCCTTGTTGGGCAAATGGGAGCAGCATATCCAGAATTAGTTTCAGCTCGGGCATTGATAGAAGAAACACTATTGAATGAAGAAACAAAATTTAACCAAACTCTGGAACGTGGTCTTAAATTATTGGATGAAGAGCTTGATGGTTTACCCTCGGATGTTCCATTTCCTGGCAAAATTGCTTTTAAGCTTTATGACACTTATGGGTTCCCTTTCGATCTGACACAGGACGCACTGCGAGAGAAAGGTCGTGTGGTTGATGCTGACGCTTTTCAGGTTGAAATGGATGAGCAGAAAAGAAAGGCGAGAGCAGCTTGGACCGGCTCGGGAGAAACGGCGGATACCGCAGTATTTTTTGATATTTTTGATAAATATGGAGCTACTGATTTTCTAGGTTATGATACCGAGTTTGCGCAGGCTCAAGTTATTGCCATCGTTAAAGATGGTTTGTTGGTAGATAGTGCTGCTCAGGGTGATAGTATTCAAGTGGTTTTTAATCAGACCCCGTTTTATGGAGAAAGTGGTGGTCAGATTGGTGATACTGGCCAGGTTAACTTTAAAAACGGTGCAGCCAATATTGTTGATACCAAGCGCTCAGCGGGTATTTTCGTTCATTTTACAAAAGTAACTTCCGGAGTTTTGTCACTAAATGAAGCCGTAGAGTTGGAAGTTGAAAATTTGCGTAGATCTGCTACTAAAGCCAACCACTCAGCGACACATTTATTACACGAAGCGTTGAGAATTAAATTAGGCCACCATGTGGCGCAAAGGGGCTCACTTAATGCAGCGGATAGATTAAGATTTGATTTTAGTCATTCTAAAGCCCTTACTAAAGGAGAGTTGCTTGAAGTTGAACGTTCTGTAAATTTTTATATACGCCAGAATACAGAGGTTACTACAAGGGTAATGTCTCCAGATGATGCCAGAGAACTTGGAGCCACGGCTTTATTCGGGGAAAAGTATGGTGAGGAAGTTCGCGTTGTTTCAATGGGTTATAATCAAGGAAGTGGTAAGGGCATTGATGGAAATGGATATTCTTTAGAGCTATGTGGTGGAACACATGTAAAACGCACTGGGGATATAGGAGCATTTGTTATTTTGTCTGATGGTGCCAGTAGTTCTGGCGTAAGACGTATTGAGGCTTTAACTGGCGAAGCAGCTATGGATCATCTTGCCAAACAGCAAAATTATCTGTCCGATATTGCAATTGAACTAAAGTCTGGTTCATCTGATATTCTTTCTCGAGTAAAAAGCCTGATAGCAGAACGTAAATCTCTCTTAAGTGAGGTCGCGCAGCTTAGAAAGGATATGGCACTGGGGGGCAGCTCTTCGGGACAAGATGAGTTGAAAAGCGAAGATCTTTCTGGCGTGAATTTTTTAGCGAAGCAATTAAATGGTATACCTGGCAAGGAGCTTCCAGGCCTAATTGACGGTTATAAACAGAAGCTTTCTTCAGGTGTTATTCTACTTATTTCGGAAAACGATGGAAAAGTTGCAGTCGCTTCCGGCGTTACTAAGGACCTTTTGTCTAATATTTCTGCCGTAGATATTGTTAAAACAGCAGCCAACAAGCTCGGAGGTAAAGGAGGCGGCGGCAGGCCCGATTTGGCGCAAGCGGGTGGTTCTAGTATGGATGGAGTTACTACTGCTATAGACGCTGTCAGATCGTTAATAGTCTCAAAATAAAATTACTAACTTAAAACAGGGATCCTTATTTTTAAGTATTTCGGGCCTGTCTTTTTCGTTCATGCGTATCCAAAAATCTTTTTCGTAATCTAATACTTGTGGGCGTTACTTCAACTAATTCATCACTGTTAATATAGGATATGGCTTCCTCAAGAGAGAATTTTATATGCGGTGTTAGCCTAACTGCTTCATCTGATCCTGACGCCCTGACATTAGTTAGTTTTTTGCCTTTTAGTGGATTTACCTCTAAGTCGTTGTCACGAGTATGCTCTCCGATAACCATTCCCTTGTAGACCTTAGTTTGGGGGCCAACGAACATTTTTCCCCGCTCCTCAAGGTTCCAAAGGGCATACGCCACGGTGTCTCCATCTTCGATAGATATCAAAACGCCAGCGCGCCGTCCCTCTATGCTTCCCTTGTATGGTGACCAACCACTAAAGACCCTATTCATAATGCCTGTTCCGCGTGTGTCAGTGAGAAATTCTCCATGGTAACCTATAAGGCCTCGGGCTGGAACCTTGGCAATTAACCTTGTTTTGCCTACTCCAGAGGGCTTCATTTCGACTAAGTCGCCCTTTCTTGGCCCCGTTATCTTTTCAATCACGGCGCCTGTATATTCATCATCTACGTCTATCGTTACCTCTTCTATCGGTTCTAATTTTTGGCCGTCTTCTTCTTTCATCAATACTTGAGGTCTAGAAATTGAAAGTTCAAAGCCCTCGCGACGCATATTTTCGATTAAAACACCCATTTGCAGTTCGCCCCGGCCAGCGACTTCAAAAGCATCACCGCTGGGGGTGTCCTTTACTTTAATGGCTACGTTACTCTCAGCTTCCTTCATTAACCTGTCTCTAATTACACGGCTTTGAACTTTGGATCCTTCTCTGCCTGCAAGTGGACTGTCATTTATTCCAAAGGTTACAGTTATTGTCGGGGGGTCTATCGGTTGAGACTCTAATGGGGTCTCTACTGCTAGGGCACAAATTGTGTCAGCAACGGTTGCTTTAGTCATTCCGGCAAGGGATACGATATCTCCGGCGATACCCTCCTCAATATCCGCATGTCCTAGTCCTCTAAATGCCCTAATTTTACTTACTCTAAATTGTTCGATTTTTTGACTAGATCTGCTGATGGCTTGAACTGTAGACCCAACTTTTATAGTGCCACTCTCAATGCGACCAGTAAGGATCCTGCCAACAAAAGGGTCACTTCCCAGTGTTGTTGCAAGCATTCTGAAGTCATCTTCAATGCATTCTGTCTGTCTTGGGGGAGGAACATGATTGAGAATAAGATCAAACAGTGCGTTTAAATCATTTCGTGGTCCGTTTAAGTCGTGATCCGCCCAGCCAGATCTCCCTGAAGCATACATGTGAGGAAAGTCCAATTGATCATCGTTTGCGCCGAGATTAGCAAAGAGGTCAAAACACTCATCTAACGCTCTATCTGGCTCAGCATCACCTTTGTCTACTTTATTTAGAACAACTATTGGTCTAAGGCCTAAATTAAGAGCTTTTGAAGTGACAAATTTTGTTTGGGGCATTGGCCCTTCAGCAGCGTCTACAAGTAAAATTACACCGTCAACCATCGATAATATCCGCTCCACCTCTCCGCCAAAGTCTGCGTGACCGGGAGTGTCAACAATATTTATTCGATTACCTTTCCACTCGACAGACGTTGCTTTCGCCAAAATAGTAATTCCTCGCTCTCGTTCGAGGTCATTACTGTCCAAAGCACGTTCTGTAATGGCCTGATTTTCTCTAAATGCGCCAGATTGTTTTAGTAATTCATCAACTAGAGTTGTTTTTCCGTGATCAACGTGTGCTATTATTGCGATATTTCTTAATGTCATTTGGGGAGCCTGTTCCATATTTTAGGGCCACCTATATTGATTTTTATAGAAATACCACCCGTTAATGTGAGGATGTTGAGGAAAAAAGGTGAATTACCACAATTCCCAAAATGATCATTGTAAGTCCAATGATCGCAGCACTGTCTAGTTTTTGCCCAAACACGACTAATCCGACTATTGTAATAAAGATTATTCCCAAACCAGCCCAAAGTGCATAAGCGATACCAACTGGTAAGTATTTTAATGTTATTGATAAAAAATAAAATGCCAATGCATAGGAAATGACTACTGTAACACTTGGCCAAAATTTCGTAAATTGATTGCTGGCCTAAAGTGCTGAAGTTCCAATTGTTTCAGAAAGTACTGCCGCTACAAGGACTAAGTACTTCATCCGCCCTCCAAATTAAAGGTTTACCCTAATTCGACTTACTAAATTTGTAAATGAATATTAAATGCTGACCGAATTTTACTGTCAGTGCCCGCATCTAATGCGCCTGGTGAATTTTTACTTAAAATTTCGTTCTTTTTTATAATTGCTTTCTCCAGTAAATCCGGTTTTCCAAGTTCCAGCCACTCCTTTGGTGATGTTCTGTCACCTAAATCTGGGTATATATATTCGGTTTGCATTAGGTTTAATGTCTGTTCTGAGCCTAGATAATGTCCCGGACCATCAAGACAGGTCGCGCGGATAACATCCAAGCTGACAGTGTCTTCTGTGACTTCAATGCCTCGAACACATCTAAGAGCTTGACCTATAATGTCATTACCTAAAATTAAACTTTCTAGACAGAAACCCAATAAAGATGCGTGCATTCCAGCTGCTTCGTAAACCATGTTCAGGCCTGAAAGACCAGCCATAACATTGGAAGTTGCCTGCTCCCAACCAGCTTGCATATCAGGCAGTTTTGCATCCGCTATACCGGCAGCAGCGCCACCTGGCAGATTGTAGAATCTATGCATCTGGGCGCAGCCCGCGCTAAGCAAGGCCTGTTCTCCACTTCCACCCGACATCGCTCCTGTTCTTAAATCCGACACGAAGGGCCATGTTCCAAAAATCGCTGGGAAGCCTGGAGCTATTGAATTTACATAAACAAGCCCAGCTAAACACTCTGCAACGGCCTGAACTATCGCACCAGCAATTGGCGCAGGTGCGGTCGCGCCAGCTTGTCCTGCCGACAAAAGAAGAACTGGCATACCGCCCTTGATACATTCTTCCATGACTTTACAACTCTCCGTTGCAAATTTCATAGGCGGTACAACAAAACAATTTGAATTAGAAACAAATGGCCGTTCTCGCCATTTTTTTTCTCCACCAGCCATCATAAACAGCATTTCAAGAGCATCTCTAGCATAATCTGGCTCTGTAAATGATGTCCCAACATGTTTTGTCGTGCCAGTACAACAGGCATACACAGTATTTAAGTCCATTTCCTTGTTATCAACGATATCACGCGCGACCATCGGCCTTTGAACGAAATGAATATTATCGAGTTCGTGAGCTATTCGTGCAGCGTCATGTAAATCTTGTATTGTACTATCTCGGTAGTTTTTACTTTCTAAATCGACTAAGTGTACAGCAGCACCAGCTGTTCCATAGTGAACTCTAGTGCCTGTTAAGTCTAGATCGTAGGCAGAGTCCCTTCCAAACAGAATGATATCTCGCTTCGCAATTGAAAGCATATCTTCTACGAGACTTCGAGGAAATCGAATCCGCCCGTCATCTCCAAAAGTCGCACCTGCCTTCAACATAATCTCTTTGCCGCTTTCGGGCACATCTCCCAGGCCGATAGTTTCCAGCGCATCCAATGCGGCAGAATGAATTCGCTTCTCACCAGCCTCAGTTAATGGTCTGTATTTGTTACTTTCCATGCCCGCTCTTACGGGTTGTAATTCTTTTGAAAGAGGGGCCGCTCTTGCTGCTCGCCGTGCATTTCTACCACCCGACCGGCGGCTATTTTTGTCTGTCATTTTCAAGATCCTTATTAATAAATTTTCAAGAAACTTAGCTATGACGGTCTGCCTCTAGCGGCTCTCCCGCGATTTGCCCCGATCGTGATAATCACCAAATATATTTTGGACCTTTGATTCTGCACAAAACTTGACCTTATTTAACAATTAAAATTGAAACATTTATTGTTGCAGCGATCTATCCCAATTACGACCAATGTCGTTTTTATTCAAAGACCTAATCTAAGTCGATAATTCCCATTTTTACTGTTAAAGTTGCAACTATTGTAAAATTAATTTGGCAAAGTAGCTTCCATGCTTTTTCGTTCTGTGTTTTTACTTCCTGATTGATTGCGGTCCGCCATGGGTTATGAAATGTATTTTTTGCGTCTAGTTCGGAATTTTCTGATTATAAGTTTATGTGCCAGCTACGGTAAAGCCGATGTTATTTCAGACCTCTATGATGCACTTCACATGGACAGGATAAATGAAATTATTCGTTTAGAGGGCATACAAGATGCTGAGGGTACTGGTGAAGCTTATCTGCCTCCAAATTCTGTAGATCGTTTCGTGGCTCAAGCAAAATCTGTTTATCAACTGGAGAGGATGGAAAGAGATTTCAAGCGTCTCTTAACTCAAAACTTATCCATCCCAGATGCAAATAAAATATTACTGTTTTATCAAAAGCCTTTAGGGAAAGTTGCTTCAGAATTGGAAGTGAGCGCTAGAATAGCTATTTCTGATGCGCATATAGAAGAAATGGCAAAAATAAAACTCAAAGAAGCTGTGAAATCAAAAAACAAACGTCTCGATGAAATAGAGTCTGTTATTAGGACGTTGGAGCTTGTTGAACAAAATTTAATTGGTGCATATGCCGCTCAGTTTGCTTTTATGTATGAGCTTTCAAAGCTTGGTGTAATTGAACTCAGTAAACAAGAGATGATAGAATTAATTACTAACGATGAAGAAAAACTTAAAAGTGAAATACTGGAGTGGCTAATGGCTTTTTCTCACATGGCGTACATGCCTATGAGCGATAAAGAGTTCAGCGATTACAGTGACTTTTCAAAATCAGAACTTGGTATAGTACTAAATAAAGCTCTTTTTTCAGTTTACAATGAGATGGCGAAGGATCAGTCTCAGCGACTTGCAAGTATACTGGGAGAATTCATGAAATCTGAGGATTTATGATTTAAAATAATTTTCGAAGTGTTGACTTCGTCTTGTATTACTGTAATAGCGCATGGGTCGGCAAAATTGCCGATTAACAACGCCGAAGGGCGCGCAGTTTTAGGCACAACAATAGTTGTAAACATTCTATAGAAGAAGGCCGAATGACGCGAAGAAAAGGATGATAAAATTGTTTGCTGTAATAAAGACAGGTGGTAAACAGTATAAGGTTCAGGCCGGTGATATGCTCAAGCTCGAGAAGCTTGCTGCGCACGCAGGAGACAAAATACAGTTTAATGAAATTATGTTGCTCGGCGGAGATAAAACGGTGGTGGGAACGCCTCTTGTTAATGGTGCTGCTGTGCAGGCGGATGTTATTGATCAAATAAAAAGCGCTAAAACGATTAAGTTCGTGAAGCGCCGTAGAAAACATGGCTCACAAAGAACACGCGGTCATCGACAACACTTAACGCTGGTGCGTATCACTGACATTTTAGCGTCAGGTGCTGAAAAATCTGGAGTAAAGTCTGCAATAGGGGCGCGTTTGGGCGCTGATGAAATGGAAAAGGCTCCGCTACAAACTAAACCAAAAGCAAAAGAGGCCGCTAAAACTGAAAAAGAACAGAAAAAGGCTGTGCCAAAAACCAGTCCAAAAGCAAAGAATGATGAAAAGTCAAAAGCTGCTCCCAAAACAAAAATAGATGATCTAAAAGAATTGTCTGGAGTAGGTCCTGCGCTTGAGAAGAAGCTTAACGCAGCAGGTATAAGAGCATTTTCGCAAATAGCTGCGTGGACAGCTAAAGACGTAACTGCTATTGATGAAACGCTCTCTTTAAAAGGAAAGATAGATAAAGAGGGTTGGGTTAAGCAGGCAAAGAAATTGTCTAAGTAGGAGGACGGATAGAAATGGCTCATAAAAAAGCAGGTGGTTCGTCACGTAATGGTCGAGACTCAGCCGGTCGCCGGTTAGGTGTAAAAATATTTGGCGGTCAAAAGGTTGTCGCGGGTAATATCATTGTGAGACAACGCGGAACAAAAATGTTTCCTGGAGAAGGTGTTGGCATGGGTAAAGATCATACTATTTTTGCAACTGCCGAGGGCAAAGTTCAATTCAAAAAAGGCTTGAAGGGTAGGACCTTTATATCAGTTTTGCCGGTCGCTGAAGCAGCTGAATAGTAGTCCAACTAACGAGTGCATTTTGGGATCGGCTAACCCCGATCCCTTTTGATTTAAATTTGCGCGAACAATATTATGATTAACTTATCTTTTATACCTTTTGCGTTGTCGCAGGTTGCTACTCCTGGCCCGGCAAATATGGCTATGATGGCGACTGGTGCACGCTTTGGCTTCAAGGCGGCGCTTCCTTTTGTGGTTGGAGTAATTTTAGGTAAGCAACTAATTATATGGCCAATTGGATACGGTATTATGGAGTTTGCTGCTCACGTACCAATTCTTTTCACGATTTTAAAATTTTTGTCTGCGACGTATATTATTTGGTTGGCGTGGCGCGTCGCAAATATGCGTTTGACATATAATGAGGCTTCAGCAGAAGTACCTGGCTTTTGGGCTGGGGTCTTGGTTCACCCACTTAATCCTAAGGCATGGGCAATGATCCTCGCTGGTTTTACAAATTTTATAGATAGCGATACGCCCACCTTCTTTGCCACACTGTACATCGCGTTTTGTCTATTAATTATTCAGATCATTTGTCATCCAATATGGACGTTATTTGGAGATCGTATCGCGACGCTTATTGCTGGAAAAAAATACGAACGTTTCTTTATGTGGTTTTTAGCTTTGGTAACTGTTATTTTTGTTTTGATGGCTCTAATTGCTTGAAATATAAAACTTAGTCACAAATGGCTACACGAATTTACAGCTAAATCTCTTTGCCAAGTTTATCTGATCGAGATCTTGAGCATTTAAGGCAAAGTCGCTACTGCTCGTGTCAATTACTAAAAGAGTTTTTAGGGAATGAAATTTCTAGATTTAGCAAAAGTATTTATTAGATCAGGGTCGGGAGGCGCTGGAGCGATAAGTTTTAGGCGTGAGAAATTTATTGAATATGGTGGCCCGGATGGGGGCGATGGCGGACGCGGTGGTTCGGTCTGGGCGCAGGCAGCCGACGGTCTAAACACCTTGATCGATTTTCGATACCAGCAGCATTTCTTTGCAGAAAATGGTAAGTCTGGAATGGGTAAGCAACGCTCTGGAGCAAGTGGGAGCGATAAAATGTTAGTCGTTCCCGTTGGAACTGAGATACTTGATGAAGATAAGGAAACAATAATAGCAGATCTTACTGAAATCGGTCAGCGCGTACTTTTGGCGAAGGGTGGAAATGGTGGCTTCGGTAATTTGCATTTTAAAACTTCAGTAAACCAGGCTCCACGTAGATCTAACCCTGGTCAAGAAGGGGTTGAGCGGATACTCTGGCTTCGTCTAAAATTAATCGCTGACGTTGGTCTTCTTGGGATGCCCAACGCAGGTAAGTCTACTTTTTTAGCTGCAACATCTAATGCAAGACCTAAAATTGCAGATTATCCATTCACCACGCTAACGCCTAATTTAGGTGTGGTTGGGGTAGATCAAACAGAATTTGTGGTGGCAGATGTGCCTGGTTTGATTGAGGGAGCTAACGCCGGTCGTGGCTTGGGCGATTTATTTTTAGGGCATATTGAAAGGTGTTCTGTTCTATTGCACTTAGTTGATTGTACTTCGAACGATCCCATCAAAGATTATCATACGATTGTTAAGGAGATTGAAGCTTACGGTGCTAAGTTAACTTCAAAGCCGCGTCTTACGGTTCTGAATAAAATTGATGCTCTTGACGAGCAGGCAAGGCTTCTTCTTGAGCAGGAATTTACTGAAAGATCAAATTCCGATATTTTAGTAATGTCAGCAGTAAGTGGTGAGAACGTTGAAAACGTATTGCGAGAGCTTAAAAAATTCGTAATTAAAGATAACGGCGAGAATTCGATCCAGAGCAAGACTGAAAGGGATGACTCACCATGGAATATTTAAATGGTGCGGCGAGGGTGGTCGTAAAAATCGGGTCGTCTCTGTTAGTGGATGATAAAACAGGCTCCATAAGATCTGATTGGCTACAATCACTGTCTGAAGATATTAGGGATATGCAATCTAAAGGTCTTGAAGTGGTAATAGTATCTTCTGGTTCTATTGCTCTTGGACGAAAAGTGCTCAGCTGGTCGGAGAAATCACTTTCGTTGGAACAATCACAAGCTTCTGCTGCGGTTGGTCAAATTCAGCTTGCGCAAGCCTATCAGGAGGCACTTGCGCAATATGGTATTAGGACGGCTCAGATACTTGTAACACTTGAAGATAGCAAAGATAGGCGGCGTTATTTAAATTCTCAGGCCACTGTAGAAACGCTTTTAGAAATGGGTGTTGTCCCAATCGTAAATGAAAACGATACTGTGGCTACAGATGAAATAAAGTATGGTGACAACGATCGTTTGGCGGCTCAGGTCTCAGTAACTATTGGAGCTGATCTGCTTATACTCCTGTCAGATGTAGATGGATTTTATTCAAGTAATCCAATGACTGACGCAAATGCAAATCATTACACTACAATAGAAAAAATAACTCCTGAAATTGAGGCAATGGCAGAGGATACAAAGTCGAAGGTCTCAAAAGGAGGTATGAAAACTAAGTTGTTAGCTGCAAAAATTGCTACAGCTGCTGGTTGCGATATGATTATTACAAAGGGAACAGATTCTAATCCTATTTCTTCAATGGGCAATATAAATAAAAAGACACTATTTAAAGCACAGATTAAGGATCCTCAAACGGCTCGAAAAAAATGGATATCAACAATGAAGCCCGTTGGTGAATTAGTAATTGATGAAGGTGCGGTCAATGCGCTTTTTTCTGGTAAAAGCCTTTTACCGGCTGGAGTTTTAGTTGTGCGAAAGGACTTTGAAAGAGGTGATGCCGTGTCAATTTTGAATATGAAGGGTGAAGTGTTGGGGCTTGGATTATGTGCGTATTCTAGTGATGAGGCGAGTTCTATAATTGGTCATCAGACTAGTGAAATAGAAGAAATTCTTGGATATGCTGGTCGAGGCGTTATTGTGCATCGCGATAATATTGCTTTTTAATCGGAGAAGTTTCTATGGCTAGTATTGATAAGCAAATGCAACTTTTAGGCTCGCAGGCTAGGGCCGCTGCGGAAACTCTTGCTTTTTCGACGTTTGAACAGCGGTCCTTGGCCGTTTCAGAGTGTGCGAAGTCTATCTCAAATCAAATCGACTTAATTTTATCAGCAAATGAAATTGACATGTCGAATGCGCGCGACCAAGGATTGGACTATGCAATGTTAGATCGTCTATATTTAGACAGAACGCGCGTTGAGTCCATTGCAAGCAGTCTTCAAGCTATCTCTGAGTTACCAGATCCACTTGGCAAGGTTTTAAGCCAATGGGAGCGGCCATCTGGTCTCAAAATCAGGCGTGTAACGACTCCCCTTGGAGTTATTGGGGTAATTTATGAAAGTAGGCCGAATGTAACAGCAGATGCTGGTGCTTTGTGTTTAATGGCGGGCAACGCAACGATCCTTAGAGGGGGATCTGAGAGCTCTTATTCGTCAAAAGCAATTTTTGACTGTCTACTCTATGGTTTGCAACTGGCAAACTTACCCGTCTCATCGATTCAAATGGTGCCTACTCAAGATCGTGAAGCCGTAAAATATTTGCTACGCATGACGGAATTTGTCGATGTTATAGTGCCTCGTGGTGGAAAAGGTCTTGTTGGTTTAGTTCAAGAAGAGGCTCGGGTTCCTGTTTTTGCCCATTTGGAGGGAGTCGTTCATATCTATGTTGATAAGATGGCAGATGCAAAAAAGGCCTTAGATGTTGTTTTGAATGCAAAAACAAGAAGGTACGGTATCTGTGGTGCTGCTGAATGCCTGTTACTTCATCAAGATATATCTCAAGAATTGGGTGTTGAAATAATAAACTCACTTGGTCAGCACGACGTTGAATTGAGAGTTAGCCCAGAGTTTTCTAAAATAAATGGTATAAAGTTAGCGACGGACGGCGATTGGGGGAGAGAATATCTTGCCCCTATCATGGCTGTCAAACAGGTAAAGGATATAAGTGAGGCAATTCAACATATTACCATGTATTCTTCAAGTCATACGGATTGTATAATTACTGAGGATATTTCTGCAAAAGATCTTTTCTTTTCGAAAATAGATAGTGCAATAGTTATGTGCAACGCGTCTACTCAGTTCGCTGATGGTGGGGAGTTTGGTTTAGGAGCCGAAATTGGGATTGCAACTGGCAAAATGCATGCAAGAGGACCGGTGGGTGTAAACCAGTTAACTTCTTTTAAATACTTAGTTGAAGGTAATGGTGCCGTCCGTGATTAAAAATAGTGTCAATTGTTTTTATGAGTTTTATTTTGGCTCTATATTTACATCGTGATTTGTTGATCTGAAATCTTAAAAATGTTTGGAAGCAAGATATGGTTAAAGAGAATATTGATTTAAACCCTTTTCTAGAGCCTGGAGCCATTGTTTTCAATCCAAACGCACCCGAGTGGGGAAACGGCCAAGTGCAATCAAAAATAGGCAATAAAGTTACAGTGAATTTTGAAGATATGGGAAAGTTAGTTATCGATGGATCCTTAATTGCGTTGGAAATGGTAAATTGACTGCTAATATTGTGTGCTTATAAATAGTTCTAAGCGCCCTTTCTATAAGTTGAAAGATGTATTATTTTTGATGTGGGACAAATACAGTTTTGATAACTTCACGGTACGGCTCGCTCGCAATTTGAATGAAATTAAAGCAGCTCAACGACTACGGTACGAGGTTTTTATTGAAGAGATGGGAGCAACTTCTGACCTAGTTGATCATAATGCTCGTTTAGAAAGCGACAAGTTTGATGAATATTTTGATCATCTACTTTTATTTGACCACAATAAACGGGAAATAAATATGGGAGTTGTTGGTGTTTATCGCTTGTTACCAGACCATAAGCTTCCAATATGTGCGGAGTACTATTCACAGGAAGAGTACGATCTAAAAAAGTTAAAGAATTCGGGCAGAAAAATTATGGAATTGGGACGGTCTTGCGTTCATAAGTCCTATCGTGGAGGAACAGCTCTGACGCATCTGTGGACTGGGCTGACAGAGTATGTGTACCAAAATGGTATTGAAATTTTGTTTGGCGTTGCAAGTTTTCATGGAACTAATCCGTCAAAAATTGCGCCTTCGTTAAGTTTACTTCATAGTAAATATCTTGCTCCGCCGGATCTGATGGTAACGGCAAAATCACCAAACAAGCAAAGGATGGATTTAGTTGATATGCATAAAGTCGACCGTGTCGCTGCTATGAAGCAAATTCCATCATTAATAAAAGCGTATCTTCGGATCGGTGGCTTTGTTGGTAAAGACGCTTATATAGATCACGCATTCAATACAATAGATGTATGTATGGTTCTTGATATTGAGAGGGCGAATTTGAAAAAGCTGTCCGCATATAGAAAAGAAACTTATTTTCGATGAGTACTTCGTGGCGAGGCAGAAAAGAACCAACAGCTGGAGAGCTTTTATTGGTCAACTGGGTACTCGTTCTTTTGCGTGGTATTCCAGTTGCCATCGTTGTTTTTGGTGGGCTAATCCTTCACACAATTTTACGTATTTTTGAATATCCATTTCTGGGCTCTCGGCGGCCGCTCACACAATATGTTACGCAGCTCGTATGCAAGACATCTTTATTTCTTCTGGGTATTTCAATAACTGTGGAAGGTTTCCCCATGAAGGAGAGAGGAGCGGTAGTTGCTAATCACTCATCTTGGCTTGATATTTTTGCTTTAAACGCGACACAGAAAATTTATTTTGTAGCGAAATCTGAGGTTGCGAATTGGCCAGGAATAGGCTGGTTGGCCAGAGCTACTGGCACAGTATTTATCCAAAGAAAAGCACTTCAAGCTCATAAGCAAAAAAATATCTTCACTGAAAGATTGCTAGCTGGTCAGAAACTATTGTTTTTTCCTGAGGGTACCTCAACGGACAGTTTACGTGTACTGCCATTCAAAAGCAGTCTATTTGCGGCTTTTTTTGAAACTAATGTGCCTCGAAACTTATTTATTCAACCAGTTACCGTGATTTATCATGCACCTATGGGCTCAAATCCATGGTTTTACGGTTGGTGGGGAGAAATGAGTTTTGGTGCTCATTTAGTACACACACTCGCAAGTGCCAAGCAAGGATGGATAGAACTAATATTCCATAAGCCTCGAGCGATTGCCGATCAGCAAAACCGAAAGCAACTGGCAAAACTATTGGAATCAGACGTCAGGAGTGGCCATGTACACCACGGTAAGTTTGATGAGTTTGATTAAATCAGGTTTTATTTAAAATTTTTTCTAGAGCTTTGGATGGGTTCTCTGTATTCCAAATTTCCTCTCTAAACGCAAAAAAATCCGTGTTATTCTGTATTTGTCTAACCAGCTGCGAGGTCAGGCCATTTTCTGCAATTACAGGAAATTCTATCATTTCACTCCACCATGTGAACAAGTCAGGGTCGGCATGTTTCCCATCTCCCAAATCTCCAGACATAGGGCCAAAACTAACATAATCGGCGCTAGCTTCTGTAGCATTAATTCCATGATGTTTAGATTGAAAACAGTAAGCTCCAACTATGAGATCTTTACCAAGAACTTTTCTGGCAGTTCGAACCGATTTAGAGCCATCCTTTAAATGCACTCCATCAAGCCCGAATTTTTCAACTAACATAAAATGGCTATCTATAATAATTGGTATGTCACGCTTATGACAAATCTCTCGTAAAGTGTCTGCTGATTTACCAATAAGCAGTTCATCTCTCGATGACTGCTCCAAGCGAATGCATGCCACCTCATGATTATCCAGAATTCGTTTCAATGTTTCTGAAAAGATCCTTAGTTCAAATTCAGAGGGTGTAATCAAATATATTTTTGGATTATTATGGTTTATTTTTTTACTAATTGGCATTCGTCTTAAAATTCAAAATTTGCGGGAATATAAAGGTTTTAATCTGTACACTTCTATCCTAAATCTTTTGATAAGAACAGGATTTAAAATATGCATGCAAGTAACAAACAACCAGTAATAATTTTGGTAAAGCCGCAAATGGGTGAAAATATTGGATCAGCAGCGAGGGCAATGTTAAATTTTGGATTGGAAAATATGAGAATTGTTGCTGCAAGGGATGGCTGGCCGAGTCAAAGTGCCGTAGCGACGGCCTCTGGAGCGGGTAGAATACTAGACCACGCAAGACATTTTCCGGTGTTCAATGATGCGGTAAGCGATTGTCATTATGTATTTGCAACAACTGCAAGGAACCGTGATATCACCAAACCCGTTTATGGCCCAAAGGAAGCGATGATAATAGCTTCAGAAAAAATTTCAGAGGGAGACAACGTTGGTATTATTTTCGGCCCTGAAAGAGCTGGATTAGAGAATAAGGAGGTAGTCCGATCAAATGCATTGATTACCGTACCGGTCAACCCCAACTTTTCATCTATAAACCTTGCGCAAAGTGTATTGCTTTTATCTTATGAATGGTTCTTAGCCCAGCACAGTCAAGCAGAGAATTTTTCTTATGAGAAAAAAACCGAAATGGCTTCAATCATGGAGATTGAAAAACTCTCCCAGCAGTATGAAACTGAATTAGACAAAATTGGTTTTTTCTTTCCTGAAGAAAAAGCTATCTCAATGAAGAGTAGTCTAAGAAATATTTGGTCAAGGTTGCCGTTGACCGTGTCTGATGTACGAGCGTTTCACGGAATTTTGCGTCACTTGTTAAAGTCACGCAATTTGTAATAAAGAAGTAGAGTATTATCATTAAGATCAACTTTACTAGCGGTGCAGATTTTGGGAAAAAAGATGGGATCCAAGCGTAATATATTTGAAGAAGTTTCTGGGTCTGAAACAAAAGTTTCTAATTCAGAGATTAAAACTGGAATAATCGAGCAGTCTGAACATATTTCAGATCGAAGACATGTGAGATCTTGGTTGATCTGTTTATTCATTTTATTAGTTTTTATGATCTTAGTTGGAGGCTTGACCCGCTTAACTGATAGTGGGCTTTCAATTACGGAATGGAAACCAATCTTAGGGGCGCTCCCTCCCATTTCTGAACAAGCATGGGATACTGAGTTTGAGAAATACAAGCTTATTCCTGAGTATAGATTGCAGAATTCTGGAATGTCTTTGAGTGAATTTAAAGTAATATATTGGTGGGAGTGGGGGCATCGTCAGCTTGGAAGAATTATTGGGTTAGTTTGGCTTGTGGGGTTTTCTTGGTTTTTACTGTCAAAAAAGATTCCAAACGGTTGGACAATACGTTTATTATTGCTGGGTATATTAGGTGGTTTTCAAGGCGCAATAGGATGGTGGATGGTATCCTCCGGTCTCTCGGAAAATATGCTTGATGTAGCAAGCTATCGCCTCGCCACCCATTTGGGTCTAGCTTTTATCATATTAGGTTTTATTCTTTGGTACATTTTCATGATGAGCTTATCTGAAGCCGAAATACTTGCGCGTCAAAGAACAAGAGACCAGTCAATTTTTGGTAAAAGTACAGGATTGATGCATTTTGTTTTCTTGCAGATTTTAATTGGCGCTTTGGTGGCTGGGATTGATGCTGGAAGAAACTATGTTGATTGGCCTTTAATGGCTGGTGGATTTTTGCCGCCGGATCTATTTGCATTGGAACCCGTCTGGAGAAACTTTTTTGAAGATGACGGATTAGTTCAGTTCATGCATAGGATGTCCGGATACATTTTATTTCTATTTGGAATATTCGTTTGGTATAATGCACGGAAATCTGGGAATTTTAAAATACGACAAGCTTTTAATGTTGTTATTTTATTTATGTTCCTGCAAATGTTGATTGGGATTATCACGGTAATGTACTCGGCGCCGTGGCATATTGCCATTTTTCATCAATTTGGTGCAATTGTTCTGTGGTATGTTGTCATGAGAGCTCGTTTTTTAGCAGCTTATCCACCTCAACAATCAATAAATTAGACGGAAAAATTAGATTTGAATAAAACTTCTAGTGCCCTTGATAAATTATTTGAGTTTAACAAAATTACTATAGCCTTAAATAAAGTTATTGAGAGAAATAGCTGGGATCAGGAGGCTATTATGCCCTCTGGTGCATTGGTTGATAGAGCAGAAGAACAAGCATGTCTAATGGTTATTGCACATAAGCGACAGACATCTAATGAATTTTCAGATTTACTAAACTCCATCAAGATAGAAAATTTGTCAAAAAATGAATCGAGACAAATTTCTTTAATGAAAAAAGAGTTAAAACGTGCTCTTAGCGTCCCAAATGACTTGATTGGAGCCTTGGCAAAGCACACTACTCTAGCTCATTCTGTATGGGTTGATGCTCGGAAAAATAACGATTTTCAAAGATTTTTGCCACAATTTTCCAAAGTATTGGAACTCCGAAAAGAAGAAGCTGATTCAATCAGGCAGGATACTGATTTATCAAGGTATGATGCTTTGTTGCAAAACTATGAACCAGATATAAAATCTGATTATATTGATACTATTTTTGATACACTGAGACCGGCGCTAGTCGACTTGAGGGCTCAAGTGCTTGATCGACCACCTGTCCAAGAAATAAATGGCCATTTTCCTGTAGATAATCAGAGGGCATTATGTAACGAAGTTGCTGCTACTTTTGGATATGATTTCTCGAGAGGGCGCATAGATACTGCTGTTCATCCTTTTTGTTCAGGCAGTGGTAATGATGTAAGGATCACCACACGCTTTGATGTAAATGATCCTTTGGGTAGTATATATTCTACCATTCATGAAGTTGGACATGCCTTGTATGAGCAAAACATTGAAAAAGAATATAACTTTTCCAGTATTGGTCGAGGTGTGTCGATGGGCGTTCATGAAAGCCAGAGCCGAATTATGGAAAACCAGCTTGGTCGATCTGAAGCGTTCTCTGAATGGCTATTTAAAAAGTTTTTGGATTATTTTGGTGATATTGGCATTGAGGACAGTGCTTCTTTTTATAAATCTATCAACTCTGTTAAAAACGGTTTTATAAGAACTGAATCAGATGAATTACAATATAATCTCCATATCCTATTGAGGTATAGGCTCGAAAAATGGTTAATTGATGGTCACCTGAATGCTGATGATCTTGAATATGTCTGGAACGAGGAGTTTGAAAAGGATTTTGGATTATCCATAAAATACCCCAGTGATGGTGTTTTGCAGGACGTACATTGGTCTGAGGGGCTTTTCGGTTATTTCCCTACCTACTCGTTAGGTAATGTTTATGCTGGATGTTTGTTTGAAGCTATGCAAAATCAACTGCCTTCATTAAACAAAAATTTAAAAATTGGTAATTTATCAGAAGCTACCGAATGGCTTTCAAGCTCAGTGCATCAGCATGGTTCGTTGTACTCGCCAATTGAGTTAATCAGAGACGCTAGTGGATTTGAAATAACTGCGAAACCGCTAATCTCCTATATCGAGAAAAAATACAGTTCAATTTACTGTTTAGGATAACTTTTCCGAACTTGTAAATCTTTTTTGTTTGTTTTCTTAGGTAGGGTCTTCTGCTTCTAGTTCGTTTTCGTCAGCATCTTCTCCCTTTTCGGCAATCCAAGCGACCGACACTACTTGTTCCTCTTCGCCAGTGTTGAATACTTTTACCCCCCCGGCAGAACGAGAGCGAAACGAAATCCCTTCTACTGGCACACGGATTGATTGTCCATTTGATGTAGCGAGCATAATTTGGTCCTCTATTTCTACTGGAAAACTGGCAACCAAAAGACCGCCTCGCATTTTTTTATCTATCGCCGATACACCCATACCCCCTCTACCTCTAACAGGGTAATCATGGCTTGATGAAAGTTTACCCGACCCATTTGCGGTTATAGTAAGTATTAAATTTTCAGCAGCTGACATCTCTGCATATCTTTCCGGTGTTATTGTTGCGTTGGCATTAATTTCCTCGTCTTCTTCTTCTGGTGAGCCCACTGCATCATCTGACATTACTGCCACTGCTCTCCTCATTTTTAGATATGCAGATCGTTCGTCTGGTGAAGCCTCAAAATGCCGAATTATTGACATCGAAACTACTTTGTCATCTCCCAGAAGTTTAATCCCCCTTACGCCTGTAGACTTTCTTCCTTTAAATACTCTCACAGCCGTAGTTGAAAATCTAATAGCCCGGCCACTATCTGTAACCAACATCACATCATCATCTTCATTTGCAATCCTAGCATTAACCAATGTTATATCTTCTGGAAGATCCATTGCGATCTTTCCATTTGATCTAACATTTGTAAAATCTGACAGTGCATTTCTTCTAACATCGCCTGAAGACGTGGAAAAAATTATTTGAAGCTTTTCCCATTCTTCCTCTGGTGCATCTACGGGCATTACTGCTGCTATAGAAACGCCTGCTTGTATTGGTAAAATGTTAACAATTGCTTTTCCTTTGGCAGTGCGGGCACCGAGTGGTAATCTCCAAGTCTTAAGCTTGTAAGCCATTCCATCAGTAGAGAAAAATAATAGCTGCGTATGCGTATTTGCTACAAACAAAGTAGTCACAACATCTTCATCTTTTGTTTGCATTCCAGCTAGACCTTTGCCACCGCGTCTTTGAGCTCTAAAATCTGCCAAGGGCGTTCTTTTTATATAGCCGCCAGATGTAATAGTAACGACCATGTCTTCTCGCTCAATCAGGTCTTCATCCTCCATATCGCCAGCCCAATCGATTATTTCAGTTCTGCGATTTGTGGAAAACTGATCTTTTACTTCATTGAGCTCAGATGATATTATCGCCATTATTTTTGATCTTGATGCGAGTATTTCTAGGTATTCCTTTATTTTCGAAGATAACGCCTCCAATTCATCTGTAACTTCCTTCACGCCGATCTGCGTGAGACGTTGCAGGCGAAGCTCTAAAATAGCTCTGACTTGAGCTTCTGATAAATTATAGGTTCCATCATCATTTATTTTGTGTGTTGGATCATCAATCAAGGCAATATATTCTTGAATTTCGTTAGCTGGCCAACTTCGTTGCATTAACTTTTCACGCGCTTCTGATGCGTCGGATGACGCTCTTATAGTTGCAACTATTTCGTCAACATTAGAAACCGTAACTGCCAGCCCACAAAGAATATGGCTTCGCTCTCGGGCCTTCCTCAATTCAAATGCAGTCCTTCGAGCAACTACCTCCTCACGAAATGCGATAAAATTCGTTAGAAATGTTCGTAGTGTGAGTTGTTCCGGGCGGCCGCCATTGAGAGCTAGCATGTTGCAACCAAAGGATGTTTGCAGGGGCGTAAATCTAAATAACTGGTTTAATACTACATCGGGCGTAGCATCACGCTTTAGTTCAATAACGACACGCACACCATTTCGATCGCTTTCATCTTGTACATGGGAAATCCCTTCAATTTTCTTTTCCCTAACCTGTTCAGCTATTTTTTCAATCATTGACGCTTTATTGACTTGGTACGGGATCTCATCCACAATTATTGCATAACGGTCCTTTTTAATTTCCTCTATTTTAGTTTTTGCCCGTATTAAGACACTGCCACGACCGTCAGTGTAAGCTTTCCGTGCGCCAGTTCTGCCAAGAATTATGCCTCCTGTTGGAAAATCGGGGCCAGGTACAAACTCTACAAGGTTTTCACTAGTTAAGTCTGGGTTTTCAATCAAAGCCAATGTAGCATTGATCACTTCACCAAGATTATGTGGTGGAATATTGGTAGCCATCCCAACCGCGATTCCCCCAGCTCCATTAACCAACATATTTGGATATCGGGCTGGTAAAACCGTTGGTTCTCTATCTTTTCCGTCATAATTATCTTGAAAATCAACAGTATCTTTTTCAATGTCTGCGAGTAGAAAACTTGCGGGTTTATCCATGCGAACTTCTGTGTATCGCATTGCGGCAGGATTATCTCCGTCCATTGATCCAAAATTACCTTGTCCGTCTAATAGCGGAAGAGACATAGAAAAAGGTTGGGCCATCCGGACAAGTGCGTCATAAATCGCACTATCTCCATGAGGGTGGAACTTACCCATAACGTCACCAACGGGACGGGCAGACTTTCGATAACCTTTGTCGTGTGTGTTACCACTATCGTGCATTGCGTATAAAATGCGTCTATGTACCGGTTTTAAGCCGTCTCGCAGGTCAGGTATCGCACGACTAACGATAACACTCATCGCATAATCCAAATACGACGTTTTCAGTTCCTTCGTTATTGAAACGCTAGGACCGTGATAGATGCTGATAGGCTTTTCATCATCGGTTGAGGTATCTGTATTTTGAGTCTCGTCGGTCAAGTTTTTTCCACTTTTTTATATGTAAAGGCCATCAGTAAATTTAGCATGCTAGTTACAAATTCATCTTCTTTAATATCGATCTTGATCAATGTTAAACTCTACTCTTTTGCTGTGATCAAAAGGCTATAAAATTTGTCACGGTATTATTTTTGTATACTTTGTGCCTTCAATAGTTGCTCCAATTTTGAAGCCGGCCTCACCAAAAACCAAGCCGATGATTGGTGAGTTTGCTTCTGTTGTATTGGCTCTGAAACTTTCTCCTGATCGCCTGTATGCGTACTCAATGTCACCTCCAGCTGACCATCCACTAGAATTTCTAAATTCGTTCAATGCGCTTTCTGTCATGAAAAATAGAACATGAGCGTATTGACTTGCTCCAATTTGCAACCCGTAGCTTGCATTAGCTGCAGAATAATAATCAACCGTCGCTTCGTTAATTAACAGCGCACCTCGTCCATACCCAACACCGAAACCAAAGCCTCCCTCGGTAATCAATGGCATTATAAGCATTCCTGCTGCTTGATTTTTTAACTCTAAAGTTTCTGGGAATTCCGCCTGCATTTGCTGAATTGTTTGCAAAACACGTGCGTCTATTTTATCAGCACCATCTTGTCGGTCACGTGATCCACTAAATGGTCGTAGAGAACAAGCGCTGATTGTTGCTGACAACAATCCCAGTATTAGTGCGTTTCTACGTGTTATATTTTTCATTTATTTACTGCTCCAAATGTACCCACGGAACATATTATAGCAGTACTTAGGTCTCGACGCTAGATGTAGTGTTAATTATTAAGCTCTTTGGCAGCTATTGGGGCAAAATAAGTCAAAATACCATCACATCCTGCTCTTTTGAAGCAGTATAGACTTTCCATAATAACCTTATTCCCGTTGAGCCAACCATTCTTTATGGCCGCTTGAAGCATCGAATACTCTCCTGAAACTTGGTAAGCAAATGTTGGAGCTCCAAACATATCCTTTGCTCGCCTACAAATGTCCAAGTAAGGCATTCCAGGTTTAATCATAATCATGTCTGCGCCTTCATCAAGATCTCGCGCTATTGTTCGGAGTGCTTCTTCTCCGTTGGCTGGATCCATTTGATAGGTGCTTTTATCTCCCTTGAGTGCCCCGGAAGCACCAACTGCATCTCTGAATGGGCCATAAAAACCACTTGCATATTTGGCAGCATAAGAAAGTAAAATTACATCATGAAATCCTTCCGTTTCTAAAGCAGTCCGTATCGCTGAAATTCTCCCATCCATCATGTCTGACGGGCCGATTATATCTGCGCCTGCTTTTGCTTGAGATAGTGCCTGTTTTACTAACGCCTCAACGGTTTTATCGTTAACGATACGACCATTTTCTACAAACCCATCATGTCCGTCTATACTATATGGATCCAAAGCGACATCAGTCATTACAGCTATATTTGGTACCGCCTTCTTTATTGCCCTCGTGGCCTTATTGGATAGGTTTTCTGGATTCCAAGCTTCAGCACAGTCCTTGGTTTTGAGCTTTGGATCTGTGTATGGAAATATACATATAGCAGGAATACCCAAATCTGCTGCAAGTTTAGCTTTTTCGACTAAAAGGTCTACACTATATCTAAAAACGCCCGGCATAGACTCGACGGGGACCTCAAGGTTTTTACCCTCGCAAACAAATATTGGCCAAATCAAATCCTCAACACTAAGTTTATTTTCTCGCGATAAGCCTCTAATTTCAGGAGATTTTCTTAAACGTCTATGTCGAGTTTTAGGATAAGGTGTCTGTCGAAGATGCATTCATAGGTCCTCTCTTAAACTTAGTTCCTGAAAAGTGTCACGCTTTGGGACTCGTAACAAGCTTGATTAAATATCTTAACAGTTAACTTGTCTTTTGGGTAACATACACTTTATTTGATGAATACTATAAACGGATATAAACGGTGCCATTTGAATATTTTTTTTTAACATCAGTCAGTTCCATTTGGTTTTGGTTATTTTTAGCTATGATCTGGTACTTTTCAATGAGCAATGTGTTTGGTGTACCTTATAGAGCCTGGTTTATCGCATCAAATAATGAAGACGAACTAGCAGATCTTTGCCGTTTTACACGATTTATTGCTGCTCATTTCACTAAAAAGTATCGAATTCTGAACCATTGGTGTTACATCTTGCTTATTGCTTTTTTAATCACTTTTATCGCACTAACAGGATTTCTTTATGAGAGTGAATTCTTACAATTATCACTGTTCGTATTTGTTCCAATTATAGCCTTAATCCACTTTAGGTTAAATTTAGCAAAAAAGTTTGTTAAACAACAATTAACGCCCTCAGAATTACATGTTCAAATTTTTTTACACAGGCGGAAAACAAAAATTTTAGGATTTTTATCCTTAATTACTATTTTTTGCTGGTTTATATTTACAATTATCAAGCATCAAACTATTTGAAATTACACTATTTTAAGATCCGCTATTGCGCGTCGACAATGCAAGATAACAATAATGTATACCAAACTATAAGTGGCCAAACCTCCTGATGTCTACTGAAATACTGGTGAGCGGCACCCCAGAAGGGTACGATGCCAAAATAATTTTGAATGAAATAAAGCATCAAGGAAACTCAGTGATTCATATCGCTAGAGATGACAAACGCATGCGCGCTATGAGCGATGCGCTTAAATTTTTTCAACCTGACCTTGCGGTTTTCGAGTTTCCCAGTTGGGATTGTTTACCCTATGATCGGGTTTCTCCAAACTTAGAGATATCATCGGCCAGAATGGGAATACTTTCTAAATTTGCAAATAATATAGCCAAAGAGTATGTTGTTTTAACCACTTTAAACGCTGTTTTACAGAAAGTGCCGTGTAGTTCCGTAGTTAAAAGTTATGGTTTCAAAGCAGTGGTGGGGCGAAATATTAATGAAAGTAATTTAAGAGAATTTCTTGTGAGGATGGGTTTCACCAAATCCTCGACAGTTAGGGAGGCTGGTGAATATGCAATTCGTGGAGGAATTATTGATATATTTCCTCCAAGATATTCGAACCCAGTTCGCTTAGATCTTTTTGGAACAATTTTGGATGGTGCTCGTCTTTTCGATCCAGAAACTCAACTGACAATTAAAAAACTGCATGAAATTGAATTAGCACCCGTTTCAGAAGTTGTTCTTGATGAATTTTCTATTAGAAATTTTAGGCAATCTTACAGAGCTGAATTCGGATCATCTCTGAGTAATGACCCTTTGTATGAGTCTGTTAGTGCGGGTCGGAAGTATCAAGGTCTAGAACATTGGCTACCTTTATTCTATGAAAAACTTGATACTTTCTTTTCTTATTTTCCCTCGGCAACAGTAACGATGTACAAGAGTCTCGAAACGGATCTCTCTTCACGTTGCAAGTTAGTGGCTGATCAATATGAGGCCAGGAATTTTGCAAATGATAATAAGCCCACAAAAGACTACGCATACAAGCCATTAAAACCCACAGCATTGTATCTCGATGAGGCTGATTGGGTCAATTTGATTAAAACGCGTCGAACCTTGATTTTTGATCCTCTTCCACAACCTTTGGGGCCGAACATTATAGACTCGGGCGGGCGGGCTGGAAGGAATTTTGCGCCTGAGAGGCAATCTAATAATCTTAATCTCTTTAGCAGTTTGGCTGATCATTTGAAAACTAGATTGCAGTATGGGCCAGTACTAATTGCATCCTATTCGGAAGGATCGCTGGAGCGGCTATCAGGACTTTTAACAGATGAGGGGCTTGATCGGCCAGTAGCCGTGTCAAACTGGAGTATGGTTACGAGCCCCGTCGTACACATGAGCGTTTGGCCACTAGATCAAGGTTTTCAAACTCCTGAATTTACAGTGATATCAGAGCAGGACATTTTAGGTGAGAGGTTAATAAGGAGGCCGAAAAAGAGAAGACCAGAAAATTTTCTTACAGACGCTCAAAGTCTCTCTATTGGTGGGCTTGTTGTTCATATTGATCACGGCGTTGGCCGCTACATGGGTTTAGAAGTGTTAGATATCGGTGCGGCTGCACATGAATGTTTGCTGATCGAATATGCTGAGAATTCTAGACTTTATTTGCCAGTCGAAAACATAGAACTTTTAACATCCTATGGCCACGATGAGGGCCTTTTGGATCGATTAGGAAGCGGAGCCTGGCAAGCTAAAAAATCCAAATTGAAGGACCGAATAAAAGACATAGCCGAAAAACTTATTCGTGTAGCAGCAGAGAGATCGCTGCGTCGTGGTCAAATATGTGAACCTGTTAGTGGCATGTGGGAGGCTTTTGCTGCAAGATTTCCATATGAAGAAACAGATGACCAATTGGTGGCGGTAAAAGAAGTAATTAGTGATCTTGGATCTGGCAAGCCAATGGATCGGTTGATTTGTGGCGATGTAGGGTTTGGTAAAACTGAGATAGCGATGCGGGCAGCTTTTGTCGCTGCTATGTCTGGTTTCCAGGTTGCATTGATCGCACCGACTACACTGCTTGCCCGACAGCACAAAAGGAGTTTTGAAGAGAGGTTCAGGGGCTTCCCTGTTGAAGTTCGCGGATTGAGTAGGTTTGAAAATTTAAAAGAGAATGAGCGAACTAGAAAGGAACTTACGGAGGGCCATGCTGACATAGTAATAGGGACACATGCTGTTCTGGCAAACTCTGTGAAATTCAAAAATCTTGGTTTGCTGATAATTGACGAAGAGCAGCATTTTGGCGTGCGACATAAAGAGCGATTAAAGCAACTAAAATCTGACATTCACGTTCTAACACTGACGGCTACTCCTATACCCAGGACTTTACAGTTATCACTTTCGGGAGTTCGCGATCTTTCAATTATTGGGACACCACCAGTCGATCGGCTTGCAATTAGAACTTATGTAAGTGAATTCGATGCCATAGTTGTAAGGGAGGCTTTACTTAGAGAACACTACAGAGGTGGCCAGTCTTTTTTTGTTGCTCCGCGCATATCTGATTTACAAGAAATAGAAAATTTTCTTACGGCGCAAGTGCCAGAAATAAGATTTACTAAGGTTCACGGCCAGATGTCTTCATCAGAGTTAGATGAACGAATGAACAAATTTTATGATGGAAAGTTTGATGTTCTAGTCGCAACTTCAATTGTGGAATCTGGGTTAGATATTCCAAGAGCTAATACTTTAATTGTAAGTAATGCTGATATGTTTGGGCTGGCTCAATTATACCAGATCCGGGGTAGAATAGGTCGTTCTAAAACCAGAGCATTTGCATTTTTAACCACAAAGCCCAGAAAAAAACTTACAACTGAAGCAGAAAAAAGATTGAAGGTAATAGCGTCTTTAAGCACATTGGGAGCTGGTTTTACTCTAGCTAGTCAAGACTTAGATATTAGAGGAGCAGGCAACTTGCTGGGTAACGAACAATCAGGTCAAATACGCGAAGTTGGCTATGAACTGTACCAGTCTATGTTGGAAGATGCTCTCAGTAAAATGAGATCTGGTAAACTCGAGGGTTTGTCGGATTTTGACGATAATTGGGCACCGCAAATAAATTTGGGTGTGCCGGTTTTAATCCCTGACAAATATGTTTCAGATCTTGATACAAGACTTGGATTGTATCGTAGATTATCAGGTTTGACTTCAAAAGTTGAACTTGAAGGATTTGCTGCAGAACTTATTGATCGATTTGGGGAGTTACCTAGAGAGGTGAATACATTGCTTCTGGTTGTTAGAATAAAAGCGATGTGTAAAAGGGCTCAAATTTCTAAATTTGATGGCGGTCCGAAGGGAGCAACTATTCAATTTTACAATAACAAATTTAAATCACCTTCAGGTTTGGTTGCATTTATAGATAACGAAAATGGTTATGCAAAAATTCGTGATAACAAACTGGTGGTTATTCGAAGTTGGGCAAAAGATCGTGATCGAATTAGAGGCTCTTTCAATTTGGCGAAAGATCTAGCCAAATTGGCTCAGGCTAAAAATTAAGCAATAAGCCTGTCAATTTTTTAGATAGATCAACGTGTAGTCTCAGTTAAACGTCTTTTAACGTACGAGGTTACTGTGTCTAACATTTCGTCCATATAAGGATCTTCAAAGAAATGGCCTGCTCCCTCCATTTCATTATGCGTTACTGTAATACCGCGCTGTTCTCTTAGTTTTTCGACTAGCTCAACAGTTGCTGCAGGTGGGGCAATTCTGTCAGCTGCGCCGTTTATAATCATCCCTGAGGATGGGCAGGGAGCTAGAAAAGAAAAATCATACATGTTTGCGGGCGGAGACACTGATATAAAACCAGTTATTTCAGGTCTGCGCATTAATAATTGCATCCCTATCCATGCACCGAAACTAAATCCAGCAACCCAGCAATGTTTCGAATTGTTATTCATTGACTGCAAGTAGTCTAGGGCAGAGGCTGCGTCCGATAACTCTCCCACGCCTTGGTCATATTCTCCCTGAGAACGGCCAACGCCTCTGAAGTTAAATCTTAAGACCGTAAAACCCATATTGTAAAATGTATAGTGCAAGTTATAGACAAGCTTATTGTTCATCGTGCCCCCAAACTGTGGGTGAGGGTGCAATACAATAGCGATTGGGGCATCCCTATCCTTTTGTGGGTGGTAACGTCCCTCGAGACGCCCTTCAGGTCCGGGAAAAATTACCTCAGGCATACACTAATACTCCAAATAAGCGTTCTATTACGTTGACAGTGTTCGGCATAAACTTTAGAATTATTCTAAACTAGACTGATGCGCCATCTTACAGTGCACTTAAGCGTTGTTTGAGTTAACGTCAATGAATTTAGAAAGGCCGGTCGATGAAGCTAAGCACGAAAGGGCGTTACGCGATGGTAGCATTATGCGATATTGCTCTCCACGGTGGTTCTGACTTAGTAACTCTGTCAGATATTTCTAAGAGGCAGAAGATTTCCTTAGCCTATCTTGAACAACTATTCGTAAAACTTCGACGGGCAGAGTTAGTTATTGCTTCTCGCGGTCCCGGCGGTGGTTACAAATTGGGTAAAACTGTTCATGAAATTAGAGTTTCAGATGTGTTAGAGGCGGTTGATGAGTCGTTGAACGCTTTGCATACCGGAGCAGGGGCCAAGGGCGCTGTTTCTGGCAGTAAAGCACAGTCTTTGTCCAATAGGCTATGGGAGGGTTTAAGTGCACATGTTTATGTATTTTTACATCAAACGAGACTTTCAGATGTAATTGAAAATGAATTGGCTCCTTGCCCAGCTGTTCCAGACCTAATCTCTATCGTAGAACCAGCAGATTGATTTATAGATCTCTCTAAGTGTGTGCTTTATTTGATGTGATACAATGCAAAGAGTATATTTAGATCATAATTCTACTACCGATTTGAGACCAGAAGCGAGCAGGGCAATGCTTGATGCGATGAATGTTTTAGGTAATCCTTCATCTGTTCACTTTGAGGGTCGCATGGCGAAATCTTTGTTAGAAAATGCTCGAGATAGTCTTGCTGGCTCACTTGGCTGTAAGCCCCAATCTATTGTCTTTACATCTGGGTCTACAGAGGCTGCTTCGTTGGCTCTAAACGCTCATAAAATAAGGTGTTCTGAGGTTGAACATGATGCCGTGAAGAATTTGTGCGAAATAACTTTGAGTACTTTTCGTTCGGGTCAAGTCTTAATTGATGATCCTTTAACGTCTGCTGTTCAATTGGCTAATTCGGAGACCGGCATTATTCAAGATTTACCCAGAGATATTTTTTTAAGTGATGTGACGCAAGCAATTGGAAAAATACCGTTTTCATTCGAATGGCTAGGAGCAAAAAGAGCAATCGTTTCTGCACATAAGTTTGGAGGTCCAAAAGGGGTTGGTGCTCTTTTATTGGAGGATAATATACCTTTGTCACCGCTAGTAGTTGGTGGCGGTCAAGAAATGGGTAGAAGATCTGGGACAGAAAATATTGTCGGCGCGGTAGGTATGGCTGCCGCTGCTGCAGCAGCGTTGGTTGATTTAGAGAAAGGTGTTTGGAGCCGTATTGAAGAACTTAGAAACATTCTAGAAAATTCGATTGAAGAATCTTTTAACGAAACTATTTTTGTTGGGAGAGGGACAAAGCGATTACCTAATACTAGCTTAATAATTAATGCCGGATGGCAAGGTGAAACTCAGGTAATGCAGTTAGATTTGGCTGGATACGCAGTATCTGCCGGATCTGCTTGTTCCAGCGGAAAAGTCAAGGGATCGGCTGTCTTGCAAAGCATGGGTTATGATGATGAACAATCAAAAAGCGCTCTAAGGGTTAGTTTAGGTGTGAGTACAACTATTGAAGACATAAATGGCTTTGTAGGAGCATACTGTAAAGCAGGTAAGAAATTTATAAGCCGAAGAAGTGCTTAATTAGGAGATGGTTATGGAAGCAGGGGATACATTACAGGTTAAAGACGGCGTCGATCAGGAAACAATAGATGCTGTAAAGGAGGTCAGTACTTACAAGTATGGTTGGGATACTGACATCGAAATGGAGTATGCTCCAAAAGGCGTAAATGAAGACATTGTAAAGCTGATATCGGAAAAAAATTCAGAACCCGAATGGATGACTAGCTGGCGATTAGAAGCTTTAGAACGATGGAAAAAAATGACAGAGCCTAAATGGGCTATGGTAGATTATCCGGAAATTGATTTTCAGGATCAATACTACTACGCAAGACCAAAATCTATGGTTGAAAAACCAAAATCTCTCGATGAGGTTGATCCTAAGCTTTTGGCAACGTACGAGAAGCTGGGGATTCCTTTAAAAGAACAGATGATACTTGCTGGAGTAGAAGGTGCAGCAGACAAACCTGATGGTGAGAGAAAGGTTGCGGTTGATGCTGTTTTTGACAGCGTTTCAGTAGGTACAACTTTCAAGTCTGAATTAAAGAAAGCTGGAGTAATATTTTGCTCCATTTCTGAGGCTATTAAGGAACATCCGGACTTAGTTAAAAAATATTTAGGTTCAGTAGTTCCTGTTTCTGATAATTTTTACGCAACTTTGAACAGTGCTGTCTTCTCTGATGGTTCATTTGTTTACATTCCTCCGGGAGTTAAATGCCCCATGGAATTATCAACATATTTTCGTATCAATGCCGAGAATACTGGGCAATTTGAGAGAACTTTAATAATTGCAGATAAAGGGTCATATGTCTCATACCTAGAAGGGTGTACCGCGCCGAAAAGAGATACGGCTCAGCTACACGCCGCAGTTGTTGAAATAGTAGTGGAAGAAGACGCTGAAGTTAAGTATTCAACCGTTCAAAATTGGTTTCCAGGCGACGAAAATGGAAATGGTGGCATTTACAACTTTGTTACAAAGAGGGCTGACTGTCGGGGTGACAGAGCAAAGGTGATGTGGACGCAGGTCGAAACGGGGTCGGCCGTCACTTGGAAATACCCGAGCTGCATATTAAGGGGTGATGAAAGTCAGGGTGAATTCTACTCGATTGCTATCGCGAACAATCATCAGCAGGCCGATACTGGTACCAAGATGCTGCATCTTGGCAAAAATACTAAGTCTCGCATCGTATCTAAGGGAATCTCGGCCGGTGTGGCTCAAAATACCTATAGAGGTCAGGTTAATATGCACCCTAGGGCAAAAAATAGTAGGAATTATACTCAATGTGATAGTCTTCTAATAGGTGACAAGTGTGGTGCTCACACCGTTCCATACATTGAGGTTAAAAATAATTCTTCTCGAGTAGAACATGAAGCCACGACTTCGAAAGTCGATGACGATCAGCTTTTCTATTGTAGGCAAAGAGGCATGGGTGAGGAAGAAGCAGTAGCCTTAGTGGTTAATGGCTTTTGCAAAGATGTTTTGCAGGCATTGCCGATGGAATTTGCGATGGAAGCTCAGCAACTTGTTGCAATATCCCTCGAGGGATCAGTTGGGTAATTGCGATTATATTTACAATGTCAGAAGTAAACGGCGAATTGTGTCACTAATGGTGGAAAAAAATGTTAAAAATTAATAATTTACACGTTTCTTTGGAAGATGAAGATAAGGAAATTTTGAAGGGAGTGGATTTAACTGTGGACGCGGGTACGGTTCACGCCATTATGGGGCCAAATGGGTCTGGAAAGTCCACGCTTTCTTATGTGCTTTCTGGTAAAGAGGGCTATAATGTGACGGATGGCTCGGTTGAGTTAAATGGCGATAATATAATGGATTTGGAACCCGAAGAAAGGGCTGCTCTTGGTCTCTTTTTGGCATTCCAGTATCCTATTGAAATTCCGGGCGTGGGCAATATGACGTTTTTGCGAACAGCTTTAAATGCGCAACGGAAAGCCCGCGGTGAAGATGAGATCAGCGCGACCGATTTTTTGCGTCTGGTTAGAGAAAAAGCCGCTACGTTAAAAATTGACTCTGATATGTTAAAACGGCCTGTGAATGTTGGATTTTCGGGTGGTGAAAAAAAACGCAATGAAATTCTACAAATGGCTATGCTTGAGCCTAAAATTTGTATTCTTGATGAAACAGACTCAGGGCTTGATGTGGACGCAATGAAACTAGTTGCTAACGGAGTCAACGCTCTTCGTAATGAAGGAAGAGGATTTTTGGTAATAACACATTACCAACGCTTATTAGATCATATCAAACCTGACGTAGTGCACATTATGGCAGATGGTAAGATTATTAAAAGTGGTGGTCCAGAGCTAGCCCTTGAAGTTGAGAATAATGGTTATTCAGACTTATTGGACGAGGCTTCTTGATGGAACTGTCAAAGCATAATAACGACGCAGAACTTGAAATTAAAAAATCAACTGTTTTAAATTCTGGTTGGAGTGCCAAGGCGCGCATTGACGCTTTTGAACGATTAGCAAAATCAGGTTTGCCGACTGTTCGTGATGAATACTGGAAATACACAAACCCAAAAACCTTAACGAATAAAATAGTTGAGAAAGCATCACTTTTACCTGAGCATGAGAGTGATATTTTTAAAAGTGTAAGCCCACTTAAAATTGTTTTTGTTGATGGTAAGTTTTCTCCCGAAAAATCGGATGAATTTATACTTTCCGGTCTCTCAATAGAGCGGTTAGATACTATAAAAAAATTAGATTTGCATTGGGCTAAAGAGCTGTACGGCAGATATGAAAAGTTAGGTCAACTGTCTGTTTCTCGTCCTTTGGCCGCCTATAACACAGCTTATGCAAATGAAGGTCTTATTATCCATGTAACGGATCGGGTTGAGTGCCCAATAAACATTATTTACGAACATGAAGATGAATATTCAGATGTAATTCTCCACCATGTCATCAAAATTGATAGCAATGCTGAGTTGACATTGCTTGAAAGTGGAGCAGCTGCTGCACGTTTAAACCAGGTATTAGAAGTTGAAGTTAACGAGGATGCAAAGTTCAACCATATTCGAGTTCTAGGTCGGGATCATGAGCGCCGAGCTGCCACTCATATCTTTGGCGAACTAAGTAGAGGTTCAACACTTAAGTCTTTCACTCTTACTGTAAATGGTATTTTAACTAGAAATGAGTGTTTCCTTAATATTGCCGGCGACGATGCAATGGCACATATTTCTGGTGCTTGCGTAGGTGACGGTGATTTCCATCACGATGATACTGTATTTGTAACTCATGATGCGGTCGGCTCAGAGAGTAGGCAGGTTTTCAAGAAAGTTTTGAGGAATGGTGCTACTGGGGTATTTCAAGGGAAGATTCTTGTAAAACCAGATGCTCAGAAAACAGATGGGTATCAAATTAGTCAGTCGTTACTTTTGGATGAGGACAGTCAGTTCTTAGCAAAGCCAGAACTTGAAATATACGCAGATGATGTTGCCTGCTCACACGGTTCTACTTCTGGTGCAATTGACGAAGACGCCTTATTTTATCTTACGTCTAGAGGTATTTCGAAACCAGTTGCAATAGATATGCTTACAATGGCCTTCTTAGCAGAGGCAGTCGACGAAATTGATAACTATAATTTAAAAGATGTTATACTTGAGCTTTTAAGTGGTTGGTTAGAACGGCGTCGATAATAATGTCTGTAGTTTCAAATCTTATATATACCTATCGATCACCCTCAAAAGCATTTGAGTTCATGTATGGTCGCCCAACCAATGAGGCAACATCTCTAGGTTATTTAATGGGTGCATGCTTTCTTACTTACGTTGCGCAATGGCCGTATCTTGCGCGGCAAGCGCATTTAGAGGACTTTAATTTACAAACTAGTTTAGCTGCAAGTTTGTTGGCTTGGTTGTTGATCGCACCACTTTTATTATATTGCGTTGCCATATTAGTGTACTTTCTGCACAGAGTATTAGGGGGTGGTAAGACATCTGGACAAATCAGAGTGGGTCTCTTCTGGTCGTTTTTTGCGGCAACCCCAATGATGATGCTTTTCGGACTCGTAAAAGGGTTCCTAGGTAGCGGAACTGCCGAAAATGTTGTTGGGTTTTTTTGGTTTATGGCTCTATCTTATTTTATCCTTTGCGCAGTGGTTCGTGCTAAGGTTGGGGGTGCTGCTCAGTGAACCAGATTTATTACCTGGCTAAAATAAGCATTTTAAATCCTGAAGAAGCAACGAGCATTCTATTTTCGAAAGGTTGGAGCTTGACAGTAGCTGCTATGGTTCTGACTGCAGCGACTTGTATAAGCACAATTTTAGCTTTTATCCCAAACCCTGATGTTTCGGAAGAGATCCGGGCAAATGGATTAATGTTTTCGCCAATCAGCACAGCGATTATAGTACTTATATCCTCTTACTTAGCAGCATTTTTTATTTCTAGAGGTGGCGCTTGGTTTGGCGGCGTAGCAAATTTCGGTCAGATTTTGTCAGTTATGGCTTGGACCCAGGTATTACAAGTAATCTTTCAAACGATAGTGGTTGGTGTGCTATTTATTCTGGCCCCACTTGCGGGGATTGTGCAAATTGGATTTGTGATTTTGGGAGTCTACATTCTTATTTCATTTGTTAAGGCAGCGCATGGATTAACGAGTTTGCTGATGTCCGGTATTATAGTTATATTAGCGTCTCTATTTGCCTTTTTGGGCACCGGCATAATTTTTGGCGGTGTTATAAACAGGATGTTATCATGATAAACGTAAACAAATTACGATCAGAATTTCCAATACTCTCGCGGGAAGTTAACGGGAAGCAATTAGTATATTTAGATAACGGTGCTTCCTCTCAAAAACCTAAGGTAGTAATTGATGCTATTTCGAACGCATATTCAAACGAGTATTCCAATGTTCATAGAGGACTCCATTATCTTTCAAATTTAGCGACTGATAACTATGAGAATGTCCGATCTATTGTACAAAAATTTTTGCGTGCTGAGCATGAAGAAGAGATAGTGTTCACATCTGGAACAACAGAGGGCATTAACCTTGCGGCTTATGCATGGGCAATGGGGCATCTAAAAAATGATGATGAAATCATTTTGAGTATTATGGAGCATCATGCTAACATAGTTCCTTGGCATTTTTTGCGTGAGCGCTTCGGTGTGAAAATCAAATGGGTTGATTGTGATGCGAGTGGCAATCTCGACCCACAGGCTATTATTGATCAGTTTTCTGATAAAACCAAATTGGTTGCAATAACGCATATGTCTAATGTTTTAGGAACTGTAGTTGATGTCAAAACGATATGTCATGAAGCACGAAAGCGAGGAATTGTATCCTTGGTAGACGGCTCGCAAGCTGCGGTTCACATGTCAGTCAATGTTAAAGATATAGGATGTGATTTTTACGCAATCACGGGGCATAAATTATGTGGTCCCTCAGGTTCAGGTGCAATTTATATTAAACAAGAAATTCAAAAAACAATGCGACCATTCATTGGTGGTGGAGATATGATTAAGGACGTTTTTACGGATAAAGTAATTTATAATGATCCACCAATGAAGTTTGAAGCTGGTACTCCAGGCATTGTCCAGACCATCGGTTTTGGTGTCGCTTTGGAATACATGATGAGTATTGGTATGGATAATATTGAAACGTATGAAAGCGAGTTAACACTCTACGCGCGTCAAAAATTGGAAGGTTTAAATTGGTTAAATATACAAGGTAAGCCGAGTAAGAAAGGGGCAATCTTTGCCTTTACTTTGGAAGGCTCTGCTCACGCTCATGACATTTCTACCATCCTAGACAAGCAAGGCATTGCAGTTAGGGCCGGTCAACATTGTGCGGGTCCTTTGATGCATCACATGGGAATTAATGCATCATGCAGGGCGTCATTTGCCTTTTATAATACTAAACAGGAAGTTGACAAATTACTGTCGGGTTTAGAGCTGGCTCGTGATCTGCTGTCTTAATGATAAGCTTTACTGCCGTTTTTATTGCAACTATTCCAGAAAATAGATAGTATCTTTTCGTCAAAACTAATCAAATTATTATTGTAAAATAACTTAGATTCAAACTTTTTGATTTAAGAAATGCATGATCAAGGGTAAAAAAAATAGAAAAGCATTTGTAGAAGAGATTTCGGGTCTCCAAAATATTGTGTCTAATTTCAGCTCTTCCGATCAACATTATACAAATGCCATGAATAGATTACTTGACTATGCACAGTCTGCTGAAAAAGAAAAGGTTAGACTGCTATTGCGAGTTTTAAGTGCGTTTCCCCAAGTGAAAAGGGGAGTGAAACGCCAAGACTACAGATCATTTCTTTTAGATTTCGAAACTCAGGTTTCAAAAATGGGTTTAACGGATGATTTTCTCGACGAAGAGTTAAACGAAAAGGAGCAAAAAATAATTACTCTATACCGCGATGAGAACATTTTAAAGAAGTCACGGATCATCGAATTCTTGAATTCTGATATTGCAGAGCCGTCTCAGCATTCATCGTTAGGTAAGTCGAAAATGATTACAGATTTATTACAACGGTTAAAGACTTCTTACGATCCGTCCAGTGATAAATTGCTGGGTACAGATTTGGGTATAGGCCTTGAAGAGTTTCAAGAAGATTTAATTGCAGTAGAAGAAGAAAAACGAATTCTTTTATTTCGAATAGTTAATGGCTTACGAGGTGGATTTATACAAAATGAGCTTGCCACTTTTATCTGCCAAGAGATTATTAATTCTGGAATAATTGAAGATAAACTCAACAAAGAAGAATTAAGTGATGAGTCAAAAATTATTGAGAAACTTACTGTCGCCGAAAAATCTGGTGATTTTCAGCGTTCTAGAGAAATAGCTGAGAGAAAAAAAAGCCGAAGCCCAGAGCCTCGTTATGATAGCATTTTTTGGGCAATCGCAATGTCTGCTTTTGCGGTAGGGCTGTGGTATTTTATAAACTCATTGTGATTATGAATGCTTTATTTTAAATATCGGGCAATCTGAACTTTCTTGGAGTAGCGAGATGTCTATTAAATCGGAATACAGAAAAACGTTAGTTTTACGTGGCTTCCAAATGTTAGTTATAGGCTTTATTTTTAATCTTGGTGTAACAATTATTGGCGTATTGGCCCTGATTCAGTTTTTCTGGATGCTTTTTGCAAAAGAGAAGAATAACTTTATCGCTGATCTTGGTACATCTATGAAAAATTGGTTTGGGGAGGCCTCAGAATTTCTGTTAGCTTCGAGTGAATACAAGCCTTTTCCTTGGTCCAAATTCTAAATATTCCCAAACGTTATTAACCAAGTAAATTTATTATGAGATATTGGTGGTAGTCGTTAAATTTTAGTTTTGAACGATTGGAAGATAAGTTGATTTAATAAAAGTTTGGGGTTTAAATACACATATTTAAGTGGTTGGCTGGCTCTTAATCTACAATGCTTCCATGTAGCGAAATTCTCTTGTAGCGGAACCGTCTAAAACCCTTATGGCCTCTTGGTATTCAGGACTATTATAGCCTGCGTCTGCAGCTTCTCTAGACGGCCACTCTATCAACACTGTTCTTGTAGCAACCCCTTCTTCACGTACTAGGTAGGGAACACCTCGAGCCAAAAATGTTGCTCCGGCGCTTTTCATGGCTGGCCCAGCTAATTCTGCATAAGCTGCTAATTTTTCTGGGTTGGTAACGTTATGGTATACCACAACTTGATAAACTTTCGTCACTAGAGTGCCTTTCATTCTTAATATTTGTCTATTTTTGTTACAAATAGTCTAACATTTTTAATTTAGATTCATAAAGTAAAATTTTTTATTTGCATTCTTAAAAAAAATTAGACCAAATATTTAAAAATTGACCAGTTGGTAAAATATTTTATTGATTATTGAAATGTGGAGATTTTAGAATGCCCAATAACTCAGAGGTTGGAGGCCCACTCGCTGGCAGACTTGACCCGATATCGCTGAAAAAAAACTTTTCTGATTTGCATCCGCCATTAGATAGCCATGAGGCGGCAGTTGCAGCGGACCGATGTTATTTTTGTTATGATGCTCCTTGCGTTACTGCATGCCCAACGGATATTGATATTCCGCTTTTTATAAGACAAATATCAACTGGGATGCCTGTTGCCTCTGCGAAAACGATATTGGATCAAAATATATTGGGAGGTATGTGCGCGCGAGTCTGCCCCACGGAAACTCTGTGCGAAGAAGCATGCGTTAGAGAAAAAGCGGAAGGTAAGCCTGTACAGATTGGTCTTTTGCAACGTTATGCAACCGACGTCTTGATGAATGTTGATGATCACCCCTTTGAGCGAGCTCCGTCTACAAACAAAAAAATTGCGATTGTAGGAGCAGGGCCAGCTGGATTGGCGGCGGCCCATCGGTTGGCCCTTTTGGGCAATAACGTTGTTATATTAGATGCAAAAGAAAAACCTGGTGGCTTGAATGAGTTTGGAATAGCCGCATACAAGTCCACAAATGATTTTGCCCAGAAAGAGGTGGCATGGCTATTAAAAATTGGAGGAATTAAAATCAATTATGGTAAATTGCTTGGCCGTGACTTTAGTTTATCTGGGTTAAGAGATGAATATGATGCTGTTTTTATCGGAGCTGGATTAGGTAATGTACGTAGTTTGGATATTGATGGTGAAAGTTTAAGAAATGTGCAAGATGCAGTTGAATTCATATCATCATTGAGGCAAGCGAAAGATTTGGCTGAACTAGAAGTAGGATCGAATGTGGTTGTGATTGGTGGAGGAATGACAGCAATAGACGCTGCAGTTCAATCAAAGCTACTTGGTGCCTATGACGTTACCGTTGTTTATCGACGCAGCATGGAAGAAATGCCAGCCTCTTTATATGAGCAAGAACTAGCAAAGTCCAAGGGTGTTAAATTTATTTACAATTCACGTCCAGTCCAAATTGTAGGTACTGAAGGAATAAGCAGTATTAAGTTCCAGAATACTCAACATGACACGGAATTCTCGTTGCCAGCCGATCATCTTTTGAAAGCTATTGGCCAAATAATGGATGAGTTGCCGCTTGAACTTTCTCGTGAGAATAACAAGATAAAAGTTGATGAAAATTTTAAAACAGATGTAGCCAATGTCTGGGCGGGTGGAGATTGCACCAGTATAGGCGAAGATTTGACTGTAACTGCTGTAGCACAAGGTCGTGATGCAGCAATAAATATTCATGCTTCATTGAGTGGAGAAATATGATGGCAGATTTAACAAGTAGTTTTTGTGGAATAAAATCACCCAATCCATTTTGGCTGGCTTCAGCACCCCCTACGGATAAAGAATATAATGTTCGTAGAGCTTTCGAAGCAGGGTGGGGAGGTGTAGTGTGGAAAACACTTGGTGTAGAGGGGCCGCCAATAGTAAATGTCAATGGCCCAAGATATGGAGCAATATGGGGCGCCGACAGAAGGTTGTTGGGATTGAATAATATTGAATTGATCACTGATAGGCCATTAGAAATTAACCTCAAGGAAATGAAGCAAATTAAAAAAGATTTTCCAGATAGAGCGCTGGTTGCTTCGGTAATGGTGCCTTGTGAGGAAATGTACTGGAAAGACATTATTCCTCAGATTGCTGAAACAGGCGTGGATGGCTTTGAACTAAATTTTGGCTGCCCGCACGGAATGTCTGAACGTGGTATGGGATCCGCCGTCGGTCAGGTTCCTGAATATATTGAGATGGTAACCAGGTGGTGTAAAGAGTCAACAGATTTGCCTGTAATAGTAAAGTTGACACCGAATATCACTAATATAATATACCCAGCTACTGCTGCAAAGAATGGTGGAGCAGATGCGGTTAGCTTGATTAATACAATAAGCTCAATTGTCTCTGTAGACTTGGAGAATATGGCGCCAAATCCGACCATTGATGGTAAAGGCACTGCCGGTGGATATTGTGGCCCAGCGGTAAAGCCTATTGCTCTAAATATGGTTGCTCAGATAGCACGAACAGATGTCACCGCAGGTCTTCCAATATCTGGAATAGGCGGTATTACAACCTGGAGAGACGCTGCTGAATTCATGGCGTTAGGCGCTGGAAATGTTCAGGTTTGTACTGCGGCTATGACGTATGGTTTTAACATAATTAATGAAATGACTTCTGGCTTGTCTTCGTGGATGGATGAAAATGGATATACTTCAGTTGATCAATTGGTAGGAAAGGCAGTTCCCAACGTTACTGATTGGCAATATTTAAATCTAAACTATATTACGAAAGCTCGTATAGATCAGGAAAAATGTATTGGATGCGGGCGTTGCTATGCGGCTTGTGAAGATACTTCGCATCAGGCAATTACAATGAGTGAGGATCGCGTATTTGATGTAAAGGATGATGAGTGCGTTGCATGTAATTTATGCGTTAATACATGCCCAGTGGATGATTGTATTACTATGGTTCAGCTACTACCTGGTCAAATAGACGAAAGAACAGGACAAGTTGTTGCTGAGGAATACGGTAACTGGACCGAGCACCCTAATAATCCTAGTAAGGTTGCAGCAGAATAGTACTTTTTTAAATTGCGATCTTTAGAGAATTAATCTTGCTTTAGACATCTGGTAAAAAAAGTTAGCAAGAAATCTTCTGCATCCTGAAATATCCTGCTTCGTTTCTTGGTGTTTAAAAGAGAATATACTTGAACATCAAAATCTGCGTAATGCTGCGTCATAGACCAAATTGAGAAAATAAGATGATAAGGATCTACGGGAGCAATTTTTTCTTCCGAGATCCATTTATTTAAAAGTTTGACCTTATCGTCTACTGTTTCTTTTAGACTTCCAGCAAGTATATTTTGTGTGAGAGGAGCGCCGTGTAATATCTCCGTAGCAAAAAGTTTACTTTCTTGTTTTTTTGTTTTGGACATTGTCAGCTTTTTTTTAACATATTTTAGTATTTCAGTAAGTGGATCTCCATTTTCTGAAATATCTTTTAACGGTCTAATCCATTCCTCAAGTAAACTCTGCAAAACTTCTGCGTAAATTTCATCTTTGCTGGAATAATAATATAAAATATTAGGTTTTGTTAGCCCACAAGCTTTTGCGATTTTGTCAAGAGTTGCACCCCTGAGTCCAAATTCTGAGAAGACCTGAAGCGCAGCCTTTTGTATTAAAAGGCGTTTTTCACGCTGAATTCTAGTTTGTTTAATCTGTACAATCTTTGTCATAATTATTTTTTAGTAAACTAAAGTTGCTCTCACGCAAATTTTCGAACTAATTAATTTTCTTTATGCACTATGTTCGAACATTTTCTTTGCAATCAAGCAGATTTGTTAAATAGTTGTCCATTTGGTCAAAAAAATATTGACCCAGTTACTGTATATGATCAACTGTTTTAATGTATCTTGGAATCGCATCGGCATACTGGGCATCAGAGGGAGTATAAGTATGAATGGCGTTAAAAATTTCAGAATCGATCCTGATCGGCTTTGGGACAGCTTAATGGAAATGGCAAAAATAGGCCCAGGTGTTGCGGGTGGAAATAATCGCCAGACTTTAACAGATGAGGATGCGGAAGGCAGGGCCTTATTTGAAACTTGGTGCAAAGATGCAGGAATGACGATGGGTGTGGATAAAATTGGCAATATGTTTGCGACTCGTCCAGGAACGGACCCGACAGCACTTCCAGTATATGTGGGCTCTCATCTTGATACACAGCCCACTGGAGGAAAATACGATGGTGTCTTAGGTGTGTTAGGTGGGCTTGAAATAATACGCACATTGAATGATTTAGATATAAAAACCAAACATCCAATTACTGTCGTAAATTGGACGAATGAGGAAGGAACCCGTTTTGCTCCTGCTATGCTTGCTTCCGGTGTTTTTGCAGGAAAGCACAAATTAAATTGGGCCTATGACCGCGTTGACAGTGAGGGAAAGTCATTTGGCGACGAACTAAATCGCATTGGTTGGGTCGGCGAAGAAGAAGTTGGTTCAAGAGACATGCATGCGATGTTTGAGCTACATATCGAACAAGGTCCGATATTGGAAGCCGAGAAAAAAGATATCGGGGTGGTTACACATGGTCAAGGGTTGCGTTGGATCGAATGTAAAATCACCGGGAAGGAGAGCCATACTGGGTCAACACCTATGTCGATGAGAAAGAATGCTGGTAGAGGTCTAGCATTAATTACAGAACTTGTTCATGAAATCGCAATGGCTAATCAGCCAAATGCGGTGGGTGCGATTGGTCATATAGATGTGTATCCAAACTCTAGAAACATAATTCCTGGCCAAGTAGTATGCACGGTTGATATGAGAACACATCTCTTGGATAAGTTGAACGGAATGGTTTCTGAATTTCAGGAGAGAGCACCTAAGATCTGCAAAGATATTGAAGTGGATTTTGAATGTTCAATAGTAGGTCAGTTTGATCCTCCTGCTTTTGATGAAAATTGTGTTAATGCAGTTCGAAGTGCTGCTCAGGAACTTGGCTACAGTTATATGGATATAGTTTCTGGAGCTGGCCATGATGCATGCTGGATAAACGACATAGCGCCAACTGCAATGATCATGTGTCCTTGTGTTGATGGCCTCAGCCACAACGAGGCTGAAGAAATCTCAAAAGAGTGGGCTCAAGCTGGCACTGACGTACTTCTACATGCTGTGCTTAATACAGCCATTATTCAATAGAAAAACCGGAGGAACAAGATGTCTACAGTTATAAAAAATGGAACCATCGTAACACATGATCTAACTTATAAGTCAGATATTTTGATTGAGGGCTCTGCTATTGCGGAGATTGGTGCCAACTTAAAAGGAAATAATGAGTTGGATGCATCTGGTTGTTACATAATGCCAGGTGGAATAGATCCTCACACCCACCTTGAAATGCCATTTATGGGGACTTACTCGAGTGATGACTTCGAAAGTGGGACAAGGGCAGCACTCGCTGGTGGAACAACTATGGTCGTAGATTTCGCCCTTCCCAGTCCCGGTGAGAGCCTTTTAGATGCAATAAAAAGGTGGGATAATAAATCTACACGAGCAAATTGTGATTATTCGTTCCATATGGCTGTTACTTGGTGGGGAGAAAAAGTTTTTGATGACATGAAAACTGTTATCGAAACAAAAGGGATAAATACATTTAAGCATTTTCTTGCTTATAAAGGTGCACTTATGGTGAACGATGATGAGCTTTTCGCGTCTTTCTCCCGATTGGCTGAACTAGGTGGCACTGCCATGGTCCATGCTGAAAATGGTGATGTGGTAGCTGAATTAAGTGCAAAATTATTAGCAGAAGGAAATACGGGGCCAGAAGCACATGCCTATTCTCGTCCTTCACAAGTAGAGGGAGAGGCAACCAACAGAGCAATCATGATTGCAGATATGGCCGGCGTACCTCTTTATGTTGTCCATACTTCATGTGAAGAGGCCCACGAAGCTATAAGGCGTGCAAAGCAGGCTGGCAAAAGAGTGTGGGGAGAGCCCCTAATTCAACATCTAACTTTAGACGAGAGTGAGTACTTCAATAAGGACTGGGATCACGCAGCTAGACGTGTAATGTCTCCGCCATTTAGGAATAAAATGCACCAAGACAGTCTCTGGGCGGGCCTTCAATCTGGATCTTTAAGTGTCGTTGCAACAGATCATTGTGCATTTACTACAGAGCAAAAGAGGTATGGTGTCGGTGACTTTACAAAAATCCCAAATGGGACTGGCGGTCTGGAGGACCGTTTGCCCATGCTGTGGACACATGGTGTTCGCACCGGCAGGCTGACCATGAATGAATTTGTTGCTGTAACATCAACAAATATTGCTAAAATACTGAATTGTTATCCTAAAAAAGGTGCCGTTTCAGTAGGAGCTGATGCAGATTTAATAGTTTGGGATCCAAATAAAACAAAGGTTATTTCGGCAGGTAGTCAACAGTCATCCATTGACTACAACGTGTTTGAGGGAGAAAAAGTTTTTGGTTTGCCACGCTACACTTTGACCAGAGGACAAGTGGCTGTCACAGATGGAGAAATCAATACTCAGGAAGGCCATGGAGAATTTGTGGCTAGATCAGGAAATACGCCAGTTAATAAAGCACTATCCAATTGGAAGGAATTAAATGCGCCACGTCCAATCAAGAGAACTGGCATACCCGCCAGTGGTGTTTGATTTGGCAAGCCGGCGATTTATAAAATGAGCCCTAAAATCTTTGCCAAATCACTGGATTTAACATTTTCGACAAATGATGGGCCAGTTCATGCCCTCAAAGATGTTAATCTTGATATTAATGAGGGTGATTTTGTTAGTTTTATAGGGCCGTCAGGTTGTGGTAAGACTACTTTTCTAAGAGTTCTTGCGGATCTAGAAAAACCAACTGGTGGCAAAGTTCAGATTAATGGGGTTTCTCCGACGGATGCAAGAAAGAGCAGAGCATACGGTTACGTTTTTCAGGCTCCTGGTCTCTATCCATGGCGAACAATAGGTAAAAATATCAAGCTTCCCCTCGAAATAATTGGATTGAGTAAGCAGGAGCAAAATGATCGTGTTGAAAGAGTTTTAAGGCTTGTCGATTTACAAGATTTTGAAAACAAATTTCCTTGGCAATTATCTGGGGGCATGCAGCAGCGAGCATCAATTGCTAGGGCTTTAGCATTTGATGCCGATATATTGCTTATGGATGAACCTTTTGGTGCCTTGGATGAAATTGTTCGAGATCATCTTAATGAACAGTTATTAGACTTGTGGCGAACAACGAGCAAAACAATATGCTTCGTGACCCATTCGATACCCGAGGCTGTTTATCTGTCCACAAAAATAGTAGTCATGTCACCCCGCCCGGGAAGGATCATTGATGTTATTGAAAGCACACTTCCAAATGAAAGACCTTTGGATATCAGAGAGTCTTCGGAATTCATAGCAATAGCTCAAAGAGTACGAGAGGGGCTACGTTCGGGGCATTCGTATGAATGAAACTTGTTCTAATATGTTAGTTTTACATTTGATCACTATGAGATGTTAATGCGTTCTTTAGCTTCAATATGTGTTGTCATTTTTGCATTGATCGTGGTCTGGTATCTATCGGCATTTGTGCTGAATACACCTTGGGCAATGGATAAGGCAAAAAGAGCAGGTATCGAGATAAGCTCGAAAGAATTAATACTCGATACATGGTCACAAGAAAAACCTAAACTACCTGCTCCCCACCAAGTTGGTTTAGAAATCTGGAAAACGACGGTAGAAAAAAAGATTACTTCTAAAAGAAGTTTGATTTTTCACAGTTGGATCACTTTATCTTCTACTTTAGTTGGGTTCTTAATCGGAACCTCTTTGGGAATATTGTTAGCAATCGGTATTGTTCATAATAACGCAATGAATATGAGTATTATGCCGTGGGCAATCGCGTCCCAAACTATCCCCATTCTAGCTATAGCTCCAATGATTATAGTTGTGCTCAATTCTATCGGCGTTCAGGGTTTATTGCCAAAAGCTATAATAAGCTCCTACCTTTGTTTCTTTCCAGTCGTTGTCGGAATGGTGAAAGGTCTTAGAAGTCCAGATAAAATAGATAAAGATTTGATGCATACCTATAATGCTACTAACTTTCAAAAATTTTGGAAATTGAGGTTGCCAACTTCCATGCCCTTTTTGTTTGCTTCTTTAAAAGTTGGCATATCAGCCAGTTTAGTCGGAGCCATTGTAGGAGAGCTTCCAACTGGTGCAGTGCGCGGTCTTGGGGCAAGGTTATTGGCTGGTTCATATTACGGCCAAACGATTCAAATATGGTCAGCTTTGATAATGGCTGCGATGTTGGCTGCAGTGCTCGTTGGCATTTTGGCATTACTGCAAAGATTTACACTAAATAGGATGGGTATGACATGACACTGATCCTTGGTGCTTTGATTTTTTGGGTTTCTGCATGGATTTTAAATGCAAGGCTGGCAGATAGTGCACTAGCTGAAACGAGGTTTGTTAAGCTATTAGTTCCTCTAATTTTTGGATTGACCATTATTGGAGTTTGGGAGTTATTAGTGCGTGGCCTCAGTGTCCCTTTAGTAATCCTTCCACCGCCAAGCCTGGTTATTGAAACTGCTTCACAGAATTTGGAAATATTATGGAAAGATTTAGTTCAAACTTTTATTAAGGGCGCTTTTCGAGGATATGTTATAGGTTGTATGAGCGCAATTTTTGTGGGGATTTTGCTTGAACGGTTTGAGTTTTTACGTCTAGGGCTAATGCCAGTGGCCAGCTTTATGGCAGCACTCCCCATAGTTGGAACGGCACCAATATTGGTTATGTGGTTTGGTTTTGGTTGGCAGTCAAAGGCGGCTGTTGTAGTTGTAATGGTTTTCTTTCCCATGCTCATTAATACTGTTGCTGGCCTTAGAGAAAGTTCTCAAATTCAAAACGATTTGATGACGACCTATGCGGCTAGTAATTGGCAGGCTTTTATAAAGTTGCGGCTTCCTGCTGCTATGCCCTTTATTTTTAATGGTCTTAAAATTTCTACTACTTTGGCTCTGATCGGGGCTATAGTTGCGGAATTCTTTGGATCGCCTACCGTTGGAATGGGTTTCAGGATATCAACTTCAGTTGGTCGTTTAGCATAAATATGAAAAAATTATTAATTGGCATTGTTGCCGCTATGATGGCCTCTGTGGCAAGTGCTGCCGACGAGGTGAAGCTTCAACTACAATGGGTTACCCAGGCACAATTTGCTGGATACTATGTCGCTCTGGATAAGGGCTATTACAAGGATGAAGGTTTGGACGTCACCATCCTTCCGGGAGGTCCTGATGTTGCTCCTCCACAAGTATTAGCAGGAGGCGGAGCGGATGTGATGCTTAACTGGATGCCGTCAGCATTAGCTGCTAGGGAAAGAGGCTTGCAAGTGGTCAATATAGCTCAGCCCTTTAAATCTTCTGGTTTAATGTTAACCTGTTGGAAAGATACCGGGATAAAAAGCCCAGCCGACTTTAAGGGTAGAACCATTGGGGTTTGGTTTTATGGAAATGAATATCCGTTCTTAAGTTGGATGAGCCAAGAGGGAATAAAAACAGACGGTGGAGCCGACGGGGTTACTGTTTTGAGACAGGGGTTCAATGTGGATCCTCTGCTTCAAAGGCAAGCTGACTGTATTTCGACCATGACATACAATGAATACTGGCAAGTAATAGACGCTGGAGTTTCGCCAGATGAGTTAGTGACTTTTAAATATGAAGAGCAGGGCGTAGCAACCCTAGAAGATGGCATCTATGCTCTCGAGGAAAACCTTAAAGATCCTGCATTCAAAGATAAAATGGTCAGATTTGTACGTGCATCTATGAAAGGATGGAAGCATGCGGAGGCAAATCCAGACGAAGCAGCTGAAATAGTTTTAGATAATGATGCATCAGGTGCACAAACTGAGAAACACCAGAAGCGCATGATGGGTGAGATTGCAAAACTGACAGCCGGATCCAATGGAAGTTTAGATCCTGCAGACTTCGATAGAACTGTAGCAACACTTCTTGCAGGCGGATCTGATCCAGTTATCACTAAAAAGCCTGAGGGTGCGTGGACACACGAAATAACAGACGCAGCTCTAAACTAGCTATTTTGCGTGTTAAAAGTTTTTTAAAAAAGGTTACAAGGCCAGCTTAGGTTGGCCCTGTAACAGCCTATAGCTAAAGAAAAATCTATTTTTCTCTTGGCTGGCATATGGTTATAGCTACTTGCATGAATACAGAAAATTAGGCGATATTTCTAACGTAAATCAATGAATTACTTGTTGAAAGAAAAGATATTTAGTCATTGTTCAATGCTTGCCTTTTCTATCTTTGTCTCTGGATCATTTACTTTTGGAAGTTTGATTGCAAATGAAATAAGTCCTGAATTATTAACATTCTATAGGTTTTTGTTAGCGACTATAATTCTGGGAGTAATACTATATTTCAATAAAAGTATTTATTCGCATCATTTGAAAAATATCTGGCGTTACTTTGTATTGGGCGCAATTTATTCCATATATTTTGTTTTTATGTTTGTGGCTTTAAAATATACAACGACTGTGTCAACTGCTGCGATTTTTACGCTACTTCCACTTTTTGCAGCACTTTTAGAACGGCTATTCCTTAAAAAATCGTCTCCCGCTCTTATTTGGACCGCTTTTAGTTTGAGCGGCATGGGGGCTCTTTGGATAATATTTGAGGGATCGATTAACGGACTTTTGCAATTCAGGTTTGAGGAAGGCGAAGCAATTTTTCTACTTGGAACCATTTGTTACGCTTCATATGCAATCATACAGCCTAAATTATTCGAAGGTGAAAATATTTATGTGACTACACTCGGAGTGCTAGCCGCAGGTTCGATAATCCTCGCACTATCTTTAATTTTACAGCAGTCATCATTCGTCGTACATAAAATTACTTTCGAAGTTTTTTGGGTGATATTTTATCTTGCTATTTTTGCAAGTATAGGTTCGATTACTTGCCTAAATTATGCTTCGCCAAGACTTTCAGCCCCTGTTGTGAGTGCGTACACATTGCTGGTTCCGTTCTGGGTTATATTAAATGATTTTGTGTTTTTTAAAATTGCTCCTAATATGAGTATGACTGTGGGTGCGATGTTAATTGCTTTTGGACTCCTGATTTTAATTTACAGGAGTTAAGCAATTATCTGGAAATTAACTAATTTTAAGTTTTATGGAGGTTAATTTGGGTATAACGTGCGTCTCTGAATTCCCCTGTGCGCCAGGTAAAATTGATGAACTGATAGCTATCTTTCATAAATCGTTACCTATTGCCAGAAAATTGAATGGATGTGAAAAAATCTATTTTTCAATTTCCGATAATAATCCAAACGTAGCCGTTACTTTTGAAATTTGGAAAAGTAAAAAAGACCAAGAAAAATATATCATGGAGCTTACTGAAAATGGCACATTATCTCAAATTCAGCTTTGTCTGAGTGGTTTTCCAAAATTCAATTTTTTCAATAATTTAGACAATTTTTAATTTAGAATCTATCTCGTCAAGTCTAGATAGTAACTCGTGATTATCGAAATTTGATTGGCCGTTAAATATGAATATGACTCTGAGATATTTATTGCGAGGTTTGGTATTTTTTACTTTTCTGATGTTGGCTTCATGCAGAATAACAGGAGTTAGTGAAAAAAGCGAAAACCAGAAAGATGATAATTATATTTCTGCAAAGAATATTTCTTTTATGGAAGTTGAGACAAAAATAAAACCTAACTACGACCCCAATTCAAGATCAAGTTCCAAACTAGTTGTAAATATAGCGTTAGATGGTAGCGAAAATATAGCGGTTTGGGAGGAAACCTTAGATTTTGCGCAGGAAAATAATGTTAAATTCACCTTTTTCATCGTCGGAGTTCATCTGCTGCAAGATTCATTGGCAAACTTATATAATCCTCCGAGGCGCGAGCGTGGACGATCGGATGTAGGTTTTGGGGGGAATAAAACTAGGGTTGAAAGTAGATTAAATATGCTTCGAAGAGCTTTCAGGGAAGGGCACGAGATTGCAGGACATGGGAACGGTCACTGGGATGGTAGTGAATTTACGTATGAAGACTGGATTTCAGAGTTACGCCAATTTGAGTATTTTTTTCGAAATGCTTATCAAATAAATGAGATTTTAGACCCTGATCCAAATGAATGGAAGGCTATTGCTGATAGTATAGTTGGTTTTCGGGCTCCGCTGCTTATTAATAATAAAGAAATGTATAAAGCCTTAAAAGATATGGGGTATATCTATGATACTTCCTTAGTCCTAGCACTTTCCGCCAAGTACCGATATCGATATGAAGATGTAATTGTATTTCCATTGAATTCACTTAATACAGAATATGGTAAAACCATTTCAATGGATTATAATTTTTTCATGCTAGATCAAGGTAGAGAATTAGGAGCAGGCGCCAGGATGCTCAATGAGTATAGGCGTTATTTTTCGCATGCGAGAAAAAAAGGAAATGCTCCTATTCAAATAGGCCATCATTTTGCCCGATGGAATGAAGGAGAATATTGGTGGGCACTTAAAGAATTTGTTGTTGAGAATTGTAAATCTGAATTTACTGCTTGCGTTACCTTTTCCGATCGAATTCGGTTAGAAGATGTTCATTTTTTTAATTGATGTGGCTATGCATAAAGGCAATATCTACTGAGTTTTATTATATTTTAAAAATTTTAGAGGAATAAATGACCTACGTTCCAATCCCACTGCCCAATCGTGTAAAAATACAAAAAAATGAGGCGATAAAAGTAGTCAGTGATTACTATATCCACATGTGTAAACGGCATTCGGTACGAGATTTCTCAAAAGAACCGGTGTCTAATGCCATTATAGAAAAAATTATAGAAACGGCGGGTAGAGCACCGTCCGGTGCAAACCAGCAGCCTTGGCATTTCGTAGCTATTAGGGATCCTGAAAAGAAAGCTAAAATCAGAGCTGCTGCTGAACATGAAGAACAAGCATTTTATTCCGGCAGGGGGCATGATGAATGGATAGCCGCATTGGAACCAATAGGCACCAATGCATCCAAGCCACATTTGACAGATGCGCCTTGGTTAATTGTTATATTTGCAGAACGCTATGGCTTTAATAAAGATGGCTCAAGACGAAAAAATTATTATGTTAATGAAAGTGTTGGTATTGCGACGGGGTTTCTCATCTCAGCGCTTCATAATGCTGGCCTTGTTTGCTTGACGCATACACCAAACCCGATGAAATTTCTGAATGCGATGTGTAAGCGGCCCGCAAATGAAAAGCCGATTATGATATTACCGGTAGGATACGCGAGTGAAGCGGCAACAATCCCTGAGGCCTCTACAAACAAAAAGCCACTAAGAGATATAATGAGTATCTTCTGATCGGAGTTCTATCTGCCCCAGATTCTTACAGGTCCGCAATCTAAATGCACAAAGTTCGACCTACTGTACCTGCCGACTCCTCCAGATTTACATGCCTGAGCGGCTTTAGCTAATTGTCTAACAGAACGTGTGCCAAGTCTCACATCTGCTGCCTGACCAGTAATGTGGAGAGAGTTTTTAGATACAGACCGGGACTGTCTACGTAGCATAGCATTGGTTTTAGCGCTCCTATAGCCAGACATCAGTCGAAATGGTTCACCTGTGTCAAGCATCGAGTGAGAAGCAGCCAATATATCTATAGTTCTGAGATCAATTGGTTTTATTTCATTCCTACGCCAATCTCTCATTAACACGTCTATTTCATGCAGCGCTTCTGGAATGTATTCGCCATCTATCCAGTAAATCGTATCGGTTCTCTCTCCAGTTTTGTGAGAGACCATTTTAAGTTTCCGAATATCACCTGCGCCTCTTATAAAACCAGAGGCATTCGCAAAAACTGGTGCTGCAGAGATCACAGAGGCACCAAAGACCCCAAGTAGACTACGGCGAGAAAAAAAGTAATCTTTTTCAGAAAAATAATCTGCCTGCAATTTAGATAACTCTTTTGTACTATTTAATATCTAACGGCTGGTTTATTACATAAATATCATGTTAATCCAACAAAAAATATTTAATAAAAAATTTTGTTTCATTAATTTAATATTTTTGTGCGACATGAGCACAAAAACTGCAGAATAATTTGATGAAGACTTCAAAAGATTGAAATGAATCATTATTATAACAAAATGAAAATAATCACTCGAATTCTTATTATATCATTTATTGCTTGGTCTACATTTGCAGAAAAATTAATTGCGGATCCATTCTCACAAGTTAATCTAAGAGCCGGCCTGATTTCTGCACTTCAGCATCACCCGTTGATCCTAGATTTTTATACGGAAAACGATTATGAACTCATTTGGTTTGGAAATAATGCGTTAGCAAGTCAAAGAAGAGCTGAATTAGTCAATTCACTTCAGTCGGCTTCATTTCATGGCCTTCCCGGAAAAAAGTATCAAGTAAATAGCCTACTAAGCAAGTTATCCACCAGCGACAGTCTATTTGAAATTGGGTTGCTAGAAGGGTTATTTATGATTGCTTTTACCGAATATGCTTCCGACTTAGATACTGGAGTATTGATCCCATCGGAAGTTGACACTGATATTGTAAGGCAGATTAACTTCAAAGACACGGATTTTTATATTCAAGGTCTTCTTTCGCGAAATCCCTACGACTATTTTCGGTCGCTTGGTCCTCAGTCGAGTGAATATGCTCGCCTTTTAGTAGAATACCAGAAATTATCTGAAATAATCAGAAATGGAGGTTGGTCAAATATCGCCACAGATAGAATTGTGCGGTTTGGTGACTCAGGTGATGATGTGGTTGCCATTCGAAATCGTTTGTTTGACCAAGGCTACATGCCCAACTCAATATCAACCAAATTTGATAAAAAACTGCTAAAAGCTGTCCAAAAATACCAATCTGATCATGGTTTGATTCCGGATGGAATTATCGGTGCAGGTACAATTCTAGAGCTAAATATTACCGCAGAGCAAAGATTATCTTCCATAATTGTAGCTTTGGAGCGTGAACGTTGGCTAGGTGATACTCTCGGCCAAAGATATATTTGGGTAAATTTAGCTGATTTTAAGGCAAAGATAATTGAAGATCATGCGGTGGTTTTTGAAACCCGAACTGTGCTTGGAGTTAACGATGGAAGTATGCGCAGTCCTGAATTCTCGGATAAAATGGAGTATATGGTAGTGAACCCTACTTGGCACATTCCTGTTTCAATCGCTAAAAATGAATACTTGCCGGAATTGAAAAAGGATCCTGAGGCTTTGCCATTTTTAAAGCTATTTGACAGCTCAGGATCTCTTGTTGATCGGGAAAGCATAGATTTTTCTATTTTAGGTAAAAATTATTTTCCATATGAAATGAAACAGTTACCGTCCACAACTAATGCTTTGGGATTAGTTAAATTCATGTTTCCTAACCCTCACAATATTTATTTACACGACACCCCTGCTAAAGATTTATTTATGAAAGAAGTCCGAGACTTTAGCCATGGCTGTATTAGGTTGCACGAGCCTTTTGACTTCGCTTATGCTTTATTAGAAAAGCAAACGGATGAACCTCAAAGTGAATTTCAGAATGCTTTGAAAAGTCAAGAAGAAACTATTATCCTATTATCGAAAAGCGTTCCTGTTCATATTACTTACAGAACCGCTTTTACTAAAGCTGGTGGAGGTATAGAATTTCGCAGAGATATCTACGGACGTGACCAAAAAATATATGATGCTCTTGTAGAGCTGGGCTTAGAACTAAGTGAAAACATATAGTACAAAATACCTCACAGGATTATTATGGGTTTTACTTTAAAAGAAATTTGTGAAGCAGTAGGCGGATATACTGAGGGTGACGCAACTATAATAGTGAATTCTGTAGCAGAACCTGGTCTGGCCAGTGAGATCGATTTAGCCTTCGCAGCTGAAATTAATTTTGCCAATCAAATTAAAGATGGTGCCTCCAAAGTTGCAATTCTGTCGCCGGGTATGAACTTTAGGGATTATGGATTAGATGGGGCTTTAATTGTAGATAGGCCTCGTTTTGCCATGTCAGGCTTAACTAAAATTTTTGATCAAGGTCAGCGCTACCCAACAGGAATTCATAGTACAGCTATTGTTTCTAAAAAGTCTAAGATCGCAAAAAACGTGAGTATAGGTCCATATTCCATAATATCTGATGGTGTTGATATCGGTGAGGGTTCGGTCATTGGCCCAATGTGTTTTGTAGGCGTAGACACAAAAATTGGTGATAATGCGTACCTCCGTGAAGGAGTAAAGATCGGCTCCGATGTCATTATTGGTAAAAGGTTCATAGCTCAATCTGGCGCCGTCATAGGCAGCGATGGTTTTTCCTTTGTAACAAAAGACGTGTCTGACGCAGAAATGGCTCGAGAAAGTTTAGGTAAAGCTCAAAGTTCAAATAATGACAATAAATGGGTAAGAATTCATTCTCTGGCAGGAGTGGTTCTTGGCGATGATGTAGAGATTGGCGCAAACAGTACTATTGATCGTGGCACTGTGCGAGCAACCAGAATTGGAAATAATGTCAAAACTGATAACCTTTCGCAGATAGGACATAATGTATCGATAGGAAATAATTGTTTAATTTGCGCTCAGGTTGGGATAGCTGGGTCCTCTCGATTAGGAAATAATGTAGTTTTAGGAGGTCAGACAGGTATAAGCGACAATATTGTAATTGGAGACAATGTAATTACCGGAGGGGCCACGAAGGTTTTGTCGAATGTGCCATCAGGTAAAATAATGCTCGGTTATCCTGCTACCAGTATGGATAAACAAATAGAAAGTTACAAAGCTCTAAGAAAATTACCAAATTTAGTTAAGCAGTTTGCGGATCTGAAAAAAACTATTTCAAAAAAAAGATAAAAAATAATAAGTGCTAATTGAGAAGCTCAAATCAGTGGAAAAAATCATGGATATTCGAAGCAAAGTTATAGAAATTATCGCCGATCAAGCGATAATTGAGACTTCCGATGTAAGTGATGAAAGTACTCTTGAAGGTCTCGGCATAGATAGTCTTGGCTTAGTCGAAAGTATTTTCGCCATTGAAGAGGCTTTCGATATTCAGGTGCCTTTCAACGCAAATCAACCGAATGAAAGTTCGTTTGATTTGTCATCTGTTGCAACAATCGTACAGGGAATTGAAAAGTTAATTCAGGAACAATCGTGAAACGGGTCGTCATAACGGGTGCCGGTACAATTAATTCCATCGGTCAAAATGTTTCACAAACAATAAATTCGTTTAAAGAGGGCCGTTGTGGCATTTCTGATCTCAAATTTAAAGATGTAGAACGTTTATCGATTAAAATTGGTGGCCAGATTCATGATTTCGAGCCAGATAAACATTTTAATCGCCAGCAGTTGTCTCTTTATGATCGTTATACGCAATTAACGCTAATTGCCGCTAATGAAGCAATTGAAGAATCTGGTTTAATCTTCAATGGGCAGCTTGCAGCCTCAACTGGTGTTGTTCTAGGTACTGCGGGTGGAGGGGTCAGTACTTGGGACGATAATTATAGAGCTGTCTACGAAGAAGGGAAAAACAGAGTGCACCCATTCGTAGTCCCTAAACTCATGAACAACGCTGCCACAAGCCATCTATCAATGAAATATAACCTCAAAGGTCCAACCTTTACTGTTTCAACTGCCTGTGCCAGCTCGAATCATGCAATGGCCCAAGCCTTCCAAATTGTACGATCCGCCCAAAGCCCAGTTATGGTCACTGGAGGTTCAGAGAGCATGTTATGTTTTGGTGGCGTAAAGGCGTGGGAAGGGCTTAGAGTGATGAGTAAGGATGCCTGTCGTCCCTTTTCGTTGAATAGAAACGGAATGGTACAGGGTGAGGGAGCGGCAATTTTTGTTTTTGAGGAGCTAGAGCATGCAAAACGTAGGGGAGCAAATATTATTTGTGAAGTAAAGGGCTTTGCGATGTCCTCAGATGCTGCTGATATAGTAAATCCGTCTAAGCAAGGTGCCGCCCGCGCGATTTCTAATGCACTGCAGGATGCTCAAGTAAATGTGGAGGATGTTGGTTACATTAATGCTCATGGTACTGGTACAGCCGCAAATGACAAAACAGAATGCTCTGCAGTTGCCGACGTCTTTGGCCATCATGCTGACAAGATAATGATTTCGTCAACCAAATCTATGCATGGGCACATAATAGGCGGAACGGGTGCTGTCGAACTGGTGGCCTGTATCCTTGCACTTCGAGACGGGATAATAGCGCCAACTATTGGCTACGAGGAGCAAGATCCGGAATGTGCACTTGATGTTGTACCTAACGAAGCAAGAGAAGCAAAAGTTGAGTTTGCTATTTCCAATGCATTTGCCTTTGGCGGTCTCAATGCGGTCCTTGTATTGCAAAAAGTATGAGATTAACCTGCAGTGGTAAATATTTTGATTTTCGTTTGCGATGTAATTTTTTTATTGAAAATCAAAGTATAATCTCAATTCGTTCAGATGGCTATAAAAGGTTATTCACATGAATTTTTTATCTTTTTTAATAGCTAATAAATTATGGTTATCGGCAGGGTTTCTTTTGGCTTTGTCTTCCAGTTTTGGTCAAACTTTTTTTATTTCAATCTTTGCTGTTGAAATAATGCACAGCTTTAATCTCTCAAATTCTGAGTGGGGTACGATTTATGCGTCAGGAACTCTTTTGTCCGCTGCGGCAATGATTTATTTTGGTGGGCTAGTGGATTATTACAAAACTAGATATATTTCGGTCTTAGTTTTAGGAACTTTAACTGTAGCCATGTTGACTATGGCTAATACAGGATCTGTAGTGGGCCTAATTGTTACTATTTTTCTACTGAGACTGATGGGTCAGGGTATGTCTACACACTTAGCTCATGTAGCTATGTCCAGATGGTTTTCTAGATACAGAGGTCGTGCCCTTTCAGTTGCAAATTTGGGTTATTCGCTCGGAGAGTCCTTCCTTCCAATGTTTTTTGTTGCAATTTTAGTGTGGCTACCATGGAGGTCAGTTTGGTTGTTTTCCGCGATATTTCCTTTAATTATTGCTGTAGCTATATATTGTGCGCTTAAGGATGAGAGATCTCCTAAGTCTTTCAAAGAGGATAAAGTTTGTTTTGGTATTGGAGGGCGGCATTGGTCTAGATCCCAGGTTCTAAAAAGTAGTATCTTTTGGTTTGCTTTTCCTGGGTTACTAGGCTTACCAGCCTTCGGAACGGTTCTTTTTTTTCAGCAAGTCAATTATGCTGCTCTCAAAGGTTGGGACCATCTTTCAATGGTTAAAGCATACCCGCTCTTTACGATTATGGCTGTTGGAGTTTCGTTTTTATCTGGATCATTAATCGACAGGCATGGGGCAACTAAATTAATAGGTTTGTACCAAATACCGGCAGTTTTTGGATTTTACGTCTTTTCTATTTGTGAGACTGTAATGGGTTTCTCAATTGGACTGATCTTATTTGCGGTAACAGTTGGTTCGAACAATATAATTCCGAACGCTTTTTGGGCAGAGTGTTTTGGTACGTCTCATTTAGGTCGCATAAAGTCTTTAGCTGCTGGGATAATGGTAATTGGTTCAGCGCTAGGTCCCTTAATAAGCGGTGTTTTAATCGATGTGGGTTTTAATTTAAATTCGCAATATATTTTGTTTGCCACCTATTTTATTCTGAGTTCCGCTTTATTATTTGCGTGCACTCGAAAAATACTGGTTAACAATTAATGGTTATTTTGCATCATAAAATTGTTGCACCCCTTTAAGGCTGCAAAGTCATCCAATACTAGGTAGATTGAAAATCTGCTGTTAAATTTTGAGAACCGTCCTTTATTGCAAAAAGCTTTGGTAAAGTCTTCTGAGTTTAAATGTTCTTTCAAAGATCGTGCAACGCCTCCAATTAAAAATATACCGCCAAATGGCAATAATATGAGGGCAAGGTCTCCAAAAAATGATCCGGCAGAAATCGCTATAAACTGAGCAACTTTTTTTGAGTTTTCATCACCTTGAGATGCCTTCTGCATTATCTGAGCTGCAGTTTCCGTTCTTCCATTTAAGGCCTTTCCTACATTCTCAATCCCGCGCCCTGAAAGAATATCTTCAACTGATACAAAAGAATTTTCTGAGGCTATATTACTGAAAATTGATCGATAATTTTTATCTGCTAAAGATATTTGTGAATGACCAGCTTCTGAAGGTGGAACAAAGGTTTTTTGTCCCACTTTAAATACTGGAGCAGCATTGAATCCTGTACCCATGCCACACACGAGTTTTGTTTCGTTTGGATTTGAATTGTGATCTCCAATTCTGACAGATTCTACCTGAGAACTATCTAGACTTTTCAGCCCATATCCCTGAGCTTGTAAGTCGTTAATTATTCCTACATGTGCAGCGCCTGTTATTGAGGCTATTGAGCCTTCGCTGAAACTCCACGAGAGATTAGTCATTTTTGCTGTCGTACCTTCGATGGGCCCTGCGGCCGCAATTCCTGCATGCGTTACAGAACTAATGCTGACCCGGTCCAAATATTCAGCTAGAATGGATTCAAATGAGTCATACTTATTGTTTGAGTATGTCACACAAGTGTCTTTGAGAAGTACCTCACTATCGAACAACGCAATTCTTGTATTTGTACCTCCGATATCAGCGGCGAGACATAGCTGGTTTTTCATCACAGGCTTTCTTAATTTATCGTATAATATAATCCATTAAGTCTATTTCTTTACTGCTGCAACAATAAATAAAGCAATTAAAACAATTATTTATGCACCTAGCCCACTTTTGCCAATATCGCTGAAAGCTATGCATTACATATAGTCAACTCAAAAGTTGTAAAAACCAGAATATTTGAAATTTGTATTGGAGAGTTTCATGAAAGAAGCTATGTCTTCAGACAAGAGCGGAGTTTCTTTATGGCTGAACTTAAATTCATTGAAGTTCGTGGTGCTAGAGAGCACAATCTAAAGTCAGTTGACGTCGATATTCCACGGGATCAGCTTGTTGTTATTACTGGTCTTTCTGGTTCTGGTAAGTCTTCTTTAGCCTTTGATACAGTTTATGCTGAGGGTCAAAGGAGATATGTTGAGAGCTTATCAGCATATGCTCGACAATTTCTGGATATGATGGAAAAGCCTGACGTGGATCATATTTCGGGCTTATCTCCAGCAATTTCTATTGAGCAAAAAACTACCTCAAAAAACCCCCGATCAACGGTTGGAACCGTTACAGAAATCTATGACTATTTACGATTACTTTTTGCCCGAGCTGGAACACCTTATAGTCCGGCCACCGGACTTCCGATAGAAGCTCAACAAGTTCAGGAAATGGTTGATAAAATTATGTCGCTAGAGTCTGGAACTAAAGCATTTCTCCTAGCCCCCATTGTTCGTGATCGGAAAGGTGAATACAAAAAAGAATTTTTGGAGCTCAAAAAACAAGGGTTCCAAAGAGTAAAGGTTGATGGTAATTTCTACGATCTTGATGAGCCCCCTGAATTAGATAAAAAATACAGGCATGACGTAGATGTTGTGGTCGATCGATTAGTAATCAAAGAGGGTTTAGAGACACGTCTCGCCGATAGTTTAAGAACATCTTTAGATTTGGCTGATGGCATTGCAATATTGGAAACATTGGTTGAAAATGGAGAGCCACTACGCCATACTTTTTCGGAGAATTTCGCCTGTCCGGTCAGTGGCTTCACTATTCCAGAAATAGAGCCTCGGCTTTTTTCATTTAATGCTCCCTTCGGCGCTTGTCCTGACTGTGATGGGTTGGGTGCTGAGCTATTCTTTGATGAGCGTTTAGTGGTTCCTGATAAAGAATTAAAAATAAGTGATGGCGCTCTTGCTCCATGGAGAAAGGGTAAAAGTCCTTACTTTCTGCAAACTATTGAAGCGCTCGCCAATCATTATGGTTTTGAATTTAGCGCTAAATGGAAAGAAATACCAATATCTGTACAGCAAGTATTTCTATATGGTTCCGGAGAGGAGGAAATCCTATTTAGGTACGATGAGGGCGGCCGAGTATATCAGGTAAAGAGAACATTCGAGGGTGTTATTCCAAATATGGAACGCCGTTATAAAGAAACTGATAGCAGTTGGATACGTGAGGAATTTGAAAGTTTTCAAAACAAACGGCCGTGTGAAACGTGTGAAGGTTATCGTCTCAATCTGCAAGCACGTTCTGTCAAGATTAATGATTTGCATATCGGAGAAATTGTGGAGATGTCAATTAAAGACGCTCTACACTGGTTCTCAAAAGTGCAAAGCTCGCTTTCACTACAAAAACAGGAAATCGCTAATTCTATTTTGAAGGAAATTATCGAGCGACTTGGGTTTTTGAACAATGTAGGACTAGAGTATTTGACTTTATCTAGGAGCTCAGGAACGCTTTCGGGCGGTGAAAGCCAGCGAATAAGACTTGCCAGTCAGATTGGAAGCGGACTAACGGGTGTTCTTTACGTGTTGGATGAACCATCTATCGGGTTGCACCAACGAGACAACGGTCGACTATTGCAGACCTTAAAAACCCTGCGTGATCAGGGGAATACGGTAATTGTAGTTGAACATGATGATACTTGTCAGGTGAGAAAAGTATAGCAGTACCATCTGTTAGAAGAAAAGGTAATGGTAAAAACATTACAATTAATGGAGCTACTGGCAATAATCTGAAATCTTTGGATGTAAAATTTCCATTGGGTAAGTTTCTTTGTGTGACGGGTGTTTCAGGTGGAGGCAAGTCAACGTTAGTCATAGAAACATTGTTTAAAGTTGCATCACTGAGACTAAATGGAGCCAAGCAAACGCCTGCCCCCTGCGAAAAAATTATTGGTTTAGAATATTTGGACAAAGTAATCGATATTGATCAGAGGCCAATAGGTCGTACGCCAAGATCAAATCCAGCAACATACACAGGGGCATTCACCCCCATTCGAGAATGGTTTTCAGGTTTGCCGGAGGCAAAAACAAGGGGATATAAGCCTGGAAGGTTCTCTTTCAATGTGAAAGGTGGTCGTTGTGAGGCATGCCAAGGGGATGGGGTTATCAAAATTGAAATGCATTTTTTGCCCGATGTTTATGTAACTTGTGAAACATGTGCAGGTGCTAGATATAACCGAGAAACGTTAGAGATAAAATTTAAGGGAAAATCTATTTCTGATGTTCTAAATATGACCGTCGAAGATGCTCAATCATTTTTCAGTGCTATTCCCAGTATAAGAGAAAAAATGGATGCTTTAATGAGAGTTGGCCTCGGCTATATAAAGGTTGGTCAGCAAGCTACAACGTTATCTGGAGGTGAGGCACAGAGAGTTAAGTTATCTAAAGAGTTATCTAAGCGGGCAACCGGTCGCACTTTGTATATTTTAGATGAGCCAACGACTGGATTACATTTTGATGACGTGCGCAAGCTTCTGGAAGTACTTCATGAGTTAGTTGATCAAGGAAATACGATCGTAGTTATTGAACACAATCTTGACGTGATAAAAACAGCGGACTGGATAATAGATATAGGTCCTGAAGGTGGTGATAAAGGAGGACAGATTGTTGCCGAGGGCCGGCCGGAAGATGTAGCGTTAAACCCAAAAAGCTATACCGCACATTACTTAAATGAGTTGGTTTTCAAAAAAGAAATTTCAGCGGCCGAGTAAAACCCTTTGATTAATAAAATTAGATAGGAATTACCTTAATTGAAGTTATTCTATTTGCTTTCCTTTCTACTACCTCAAAGCGATAACCATGGAAACTAAATACTTGCCCAACGGTTGGTATCATTTGCGCTTCATGGATTACTAATCCTGCGAGGGTATTTGCTTCATCATCAGGCAGTGACCAATCGTTCGCTCTATTAATATCTCTAATCGTTGTTGATCCTTCCAATATATATGATCCGTCATGTGACTGCTTTATGTCGTTTGTGTCCTTTGGGTCAAATTCATCAGATATTTCACCCACGATTTCTTCCAAAATATCCTCAAGTGTAATCAAGCCTTGCAGACTACCGTATTCATCAACAACGAGTGCAAAATGCGTTCTACGATGCAAAAATTGCCTCATTTGATCATCTAAAGAAGTTGTGTCTGGTATGAAATATGGTTTCATGGCGACATGGCTGATGTCGAAGTTATTCAGCTGGTTTATGCTTGGAGACTCTTCATTTATAACCTTATACATTTCCCTCGCTAAATCTTTGGCATGTATTACGCCGATTATGTTATCTGGATCATTTAGAAATACTGGAAGTCTGGTGTGAATGCTCTCCAAACATTGCGTTAGAATTTTGGTTGGTTCGTCATTTGAATCAATCATTTCAATGTTCGACCGATGGAGCATTATCTCTTCCACGGTTCTATCGGACAAATCTAAGGCCCCCAGAATCAGGTCTCTGTCCTCTTTTTCAACAATACCCTCCGAATGCCCGAGTTGAATTGCTCCAGCAATTTCTTCCCGTACAGCTAATATATGACTGTTAGGATCTGTTTTCACTCCAAAGACCCGCAAGATTAATCTTACAAGAAATCTAACAGAGGCTACTATTGGAGATAAAACTTTAATGATCAGATTGATAAAACCAGCAACTTTGGCAGCAGCTAATTCGGCATTTGTAATAGCATATGTTTTGGGCAATACCTCAGCAAAAATTAAGACGAGGATTGTCATAATTAATGTAGCAAGGGCGATGCCACTCTCCCCAAAAGTTTGCGTAAATAATGCTGTTGTTAGGGAGGTAGCTAAAATGTTTACTAAGTTGTTACCTAGGAGAACAGATCCAATTAACCCTTCTGTGTCTTCAGTTATTTTTAACGCTTTCGCAGCACCTCTTGAGCCTTTATCCGCATGCGTGCGCAACTTGCCGCGTGAAGCTGCGGTGAGAGCAGTTTCGCTACCAGAAAATAGAGCGGAAAGAAGCAAAAGAAAAAAAACTGCCCCAATCGTTATCCAAAAACTTTGATCTATAAACGTTAAATCGCTCTCCATATCTTTTCCTAAGTTAAAAGTCCTGCACTACAAAAAGAGTGTTATAGTAAATTACCAATAAAAATCAAAGAAGATTCCAAAAGATAAATAATTTAACGATAATTTTGCTGTAAATATTGAGAGTCTCCAAAGCATAACTACTTATCTGATAGCGGGTGATGATTGAATACCAAATTATTAAGGCTGTCGTCTACAACATGTGTGTATATCTCAGTGGTACCCAAATCTGAATGGCCTAGTAAAGTTTGGATTACTCTCAAATCTGCTCCATTTGCCAGAAGGTGTGTGGCAAATGCATGCCGAATGACATGTGGACTAACCTTTTTTGGTTCTATTTCGGCAAGAATTGCCCACTTTTTTAATTTTTTAAATAACCACTGACGTGTTAAATAACCACTTTTGTTGTTAGATGGAAATAAATATTTCGAACCAAAGCTATGGTGCTTGTTCGAAGCTTTAAGTAAAATTTCTCGGTGTTTGAGCCAGATATTAATTGAGGATCGTGCTACTTTTGATACAGGAACAAGACGTTCTTTCGACCCCTTACCTGAGACTAAAACCATGTTGGGATTGCCTTTAACAGCGTCTAGTGGAAGTGACATCATTTCGGAAACACGCATTCCAGTAGCATATAGGAGTGTCATCAAGCAAATATTACGAGCCTTTAAACTTTTGTTTTTTGCTTCTTTTCCAGCCGCTTCTAAAAGTCGCTCTATTGTCTCTAAAGTTACTGACTGAGGAATCTTTTTTGATCTACCTGGGCCCGAGATCTGAAGCGCTGGGTTAGTCTGTGTCCATCCTTCCTCAACAGCAAATCTATAAAATTGTTTTATTGATGATAAATGCCTAGCCCGGCTTGCTATTGATAGCTCTCGATTTTTCAGGTGAACAAGGTATTGCTCAATATGCTTAAGTTGTGCATCTAGGATTTGAATTTTAAAGGGCGCTAGCCAATCAATATATTTGTCTAAGTCTTGGCTATAAGATTTAATTGTATTTTCGGATGCATCTATATCTACAGATTTAGCTTCCAAAAAAGTAAAAATAAGATCTTTGCTCATTCTTAAGTTTCGCTCAGTAATAACCATAAGGCAGTTTGCTGTGATACTCTTTCCAACCCAACATGTCGAAGCGTGGATATTGACTCAAGTAAATCTTGCATGTCACCGGATATGCCTCGCTCTAATTGTATTAATGCATTCAAAATAACTTCCCCTAGTTTTCCGTCTGCCAGTTGTAATCTCACATAACTGGGTACTCTTGGGCGATAAAATGCATCCATAAGAGTTTTTTCAAGAGCATTCTTTGGTTTGACAAACTGTGCCTGGCGGTTTGTGAAAGCAAAAATAATTGGTTCTAAAGCATTAATTGCCATTGGGTTGGATATTATGGTATTATAGTTTGAAGAAAGCATTCCAATTTTTATAGCCATAATTTCTGAATTTGGAGTGAGTTTTGTTTCTAGAAGTCTTGGGGTAAATATTTCCGCAAAAATTGAAGAATTTGCAGTGGATCGAAATAATTGCCATGCATTCCTTAGTGCTGAGTCTACTTCTTTAGTGCTAGTTGATGAGGAAAGAGCTTTATCAAGACGTTGTATGGCGATTACTCTTTCCCAAATGCCAGAGGATGAAGGAGGTTCATAGGCTGTAAAGATTCCCAAAAACCTGTTAGCGTCAATAACGCCATTTTCTGCTAGCTTTTCAGCTGCGGCTAGTTGTGCATACCACCCATTGTCGCCAGATAAATCACCAAAAATAAATGCGTTAGCTAAATCCTCTCTGACAATATGGTAGCCCAGTGTTTCGTATAATCTGAAATCTAATGGAGTAAGGTTTATGTCTGGTATTGGTATAAATTTTTGCGTTGGTTCATCAATTTCCAAAAATTCACCTAATAATAGCAAAGTAGAAGTTTCAGTACTGCCCAGAGCTTTCGATGTGTTGTAAATCATCGCTGCAGTTAGCCAATCACCTTCAAGTGCATGGCAGTAAATTCTACCAGCATCATCTTTATAATTAGCACCAAGCTTCAATACTTGTTTACACGCTGGTTCGTACTGACTGCCTAACAACGATGCTTCGAACAATTTAGGCACCAGCTGCGGAGGTAATGGTGAAGCGCGCTCTAAAAGCGCAATCGCTGGATCAATTGCTCCTGAACTAATTAAAATGGCTATCCTTTCGGATAGAAATTCTTCTGTGTCATCTAGTGATAAAGGTGCCTCTGCTTCCGCTAAAAGCATTTGAAAAAGTAACTTTTGTACGGCTGGGGAGGTTGGCGAACCAAGTTCCCGTAATAATCGCACTAAATCGTCTGCTTGGCTTTCCTTCCACATACTAGCAGGAAAGCCCGTAACCGTTGGAGGTAAAAGGCCAACAGAGCTCCGCGGGACATCATCTAATTTGGTTACTTCTATCTCTGGCAGAGCATTTTGACTTACCTGGACCACATTATGAGAATTAATCAACTCGTGGCTATTATACACATAATAATTATTTTCGAGAAACTTTGATGATACTGTTCCAGTAAAAACTACGGTAGCTGCAATTGCAGTAAAAATGAAGCTCGCTTTAGTTCTCATGAAGCTCCACTGGTATATTTATAATTTTTTGTTTTGGAGTGAAATCAAATCCCAAGAAAGGTCCAATATAGGCAAAGATAATTAAGGCTACCGCTGCTAATGCGGAAAAATAGAAAAGCCACTTAATAATTTTACCCATATTCTACACCTGCTATTCATACATTATTGAATTTCGGACTGGAAGTATTGTCAAGTTAATCTAATAACAAACAGTCATTGAAATTTGAACCTAGTTTCTTGATAAAGGAGCTATGAAAGAACAATTAAAAAAAACCATCGCATTTATTGGTATGATGGGGGCAGGTAAGACTGCTGTGGGAAGAGTAGTTGCATCAAAACTAAACGTTCCATTCCTTGATGCTGATGCTGAGATTGAAAAAGCAGCTAATATGTCAATTCAAGAAATTTTTATCCGTGATGGGGAAGATTTTTTCAGAAAAAGGGAAGCTCAAGTAATTTTACGTTTGATGAAGGGTTCCCCAAGTATTCTATCCACGGGAGGAGGTGCATTTATACAAGAAGCCAATAGACAGGCAATAAGTTCGCTTGGTGTATCCTTATGGCTGGATGTCGAGATTGATTTGCTATGGTCCCGAGTAAAAAACAAAGACACCAGGCCTCTCCTCAAATCTTCAAATCCTTTTGAAACTTTAAAAATGCTTCACCTTGAAAGGCAGCCCATATATAAGAAGGCCGATATCTCGGTTAAGGCTTCATCGCACTACACAGTTGAAGATATGGCCCATAAAGTAATAAATAAGCTAAGAGCATTTCCTAACTTATTTGAGGAATAATTTGATGCAAAAGGTAAAGGTAGGTTTAGAGAAACACTCCTACGACATATTAATTGGCCACGGTTTAATCAAAAATTCTGGTCAAATTATTGCACCGTTGCTATCTAAAAATCGTGTTGTTGTAATCACAGATCAGAATGTTGCACCACTACATTTACATTATTTTGAAAGTTCGATGAAATCAGCAGGAGTATCCGTTTCCTCATTAGTTGTTCCTGGTGGTGAAAGTACAAAGTCCTGGAAGTACTTAATTCGAGTTGTGGAATGGATTTTAGAGCAAAAAGTAGAGCGTAACGATCTGGTGGTTGCTCTTGGTGGTGGAGTGATAGGTGATTTAGTGGGTTTCGCAGCCGCAACCGTAAGACGTGGGGTACAATTTGCGCAAATTCCTACTTCTTTGCTTGCTCAAGTCGATAGTTCCATTGGAGGTAAAACAGGTATTAATGTGAGTTTCGGTAAAAATTTAGTTGGTGCATTCCATCAACCGGTAGTTGTTATTGCAGACACTGAGGCGTTGGATACACTTCCTCATCGGGATTTTTTATCTGGTTATGGAGAGGTGGCCAAATACGGATTGCTTGGCGATGAGAAATTTTTTAGATGGTTAGAAGAAAACGCTGCCTCTTTGATAGATGGGAATGTTGAGCTCCGCATGGAAGCTATTAAAAGGTCTTGTCAAATAAAAGCACAAATTGTTGAAAATGATGAGCGAGAATACGGTGAGCGGGCACTTCTAAATTTAGGACATACCTTTTGTCATGCATTGGAGGCAGTCACAAACTTCAGTGACATATTATTGCATGGAGAAGGTGTCTCTATTGGTTGTAATTTAGCATTTGAAGTCTCTTCTAGACTTGGGCTATGCCCTCAGGAGGTGCCTAGCAGAGTTAGGGAGCATTATCATTCCATCAACGTAGCGACTGATATTTCTCAAATAAATGGTTTTGTGGGGAACGCAGATCAAATATATGATTTAATGGCCCAAGATAAAAAAGTCGTGAATGGAGTGATACGGTTCATATTAGCCAGTGACATAGGAAAAGCGATGGTCCACGAGAATATAGACAAAGCCCTAATATTAGAAGTTCTACAACAGTCCTTGGAACGTTAAGTATATCTTAAAATGGTATTTCATCATCGAGATCATTAGAGGCGTAACTCGTCTGATCATTATTTGCTAAATCACTATTTTGAGATTTATTTTCAAGTTGTGAGTAATCTGAACCTTCTATATCTGAACCTGAGTTTCTGCTATCCAACATTGTTAGTTCGCCTCTATATGGCCTTAGAACTACTTCGGTAGTATATCGATCATTTCCAGCTTGATCCTGCCATTTACGTGTTTCTAACTGTCCTTCCACGTAAACTTTAGAACCTTTCTTTAGGTATTGTTCAGCAACACGTACAAGTGCTTCATTCGTAATCGAAATATTGTGCCATTCAGTTCTCTCTCGTCGTTCGCCAGTATTTCGGTCTTTCCAGGTCTCAGATGTCGCAATACTGAAATTTGCCACTTTTCCACCATTTGGAAAGTTACGGACTTCTGGGTCACGACCTAAATTTCCTAATAGGATTACTTTATTTACTGACCCTGCCATAATACTTACCTTTCCAATCCAAATAAGAAAAATAGTACAGCATTTCTCAGTGATAATGAAAGAGTAAAATTGATCAATCAGTATTATCCATTCAATCTTTTTAATCGATGCTTTCTACTTTCACTTGCTACAAAGATTTAGAGAGCTATTTCTATTTTATGAAGAGCAGTATAGTAATATTCTCTGGCTTCCTTTGGCTGATGATAGCCTCTATATTAAATGCGAGCTCCACAACACAAACACTTTTAGACCAACTTGAGCGTGCGCAGTCCATGGATGAAGCGGGTCCAATTGTCGAAAAGCTTTGGAGAGAATGGACTAGCGCTCATAAGAATAGTGATGAAGAGGCTTTGATGTCTGAGGGTTTAGTCGCGATGTCAGAAGGAAACTTGGATCGAGCTGAAAATATTTTCACAAAATTAATAGAAGTAAATCCAAGTTTTACTGAGGCTTGGAATAAAAGGGCAACCCTTCGATTCATGTTATGGGACTTTGAAGGTTCGCTTAAGGATGTCGAAAAGGTTCTAACTTTGGAACCGAGACATTTTGGGGCGCTATCTGGTCTTGGCATGATACACCTTCGGTTGGGAGATCCCGAAAGAGCTCTCAAAGCATACGAAGATTTAGTAAATATTTTTCCAAGTAATGCTGATGCAGTTCAAAAGATTATCACGCTTAAAAACTATTTAGGCATAAATACTCTTTAGTTCTCGATACATTTATGACATTTCTCATTTTGAGAAATAGTCTGATAATAGAATAAATGTGAATAATCCAAAAATAATACAGACGATAAAGGGAAACCCTCATCAAATAGTTTTTGTGGGTTTCTTTATTTATGCATTTTCCCTGGGTGCAATGTTTCCTCGTTTGGATGATATTCAAACTTCTTTAGAGATTGATAAAGCCGAACTGGGTTTGTTGCTTCTTTGCATTCCTCTTGGGCTTCAGATCACACTTTTATTCGCTGATAGGTTGGTTAGAGCCATTTCATTAAAAAATGTTATTTGTTTAGGTATTCCATCAATTTGCTTTACACAATTTGCGGCAGTTGCAGTAAATCAAATCGCATTTTTTGCTTTTTTTCTGATCATATGTGGTGCCTTTGTGGCTGTAGTGGAAGTGGCGATTAACCTTGAGGCTGATCGAGTTGAGCATGCTTTGGGCAGCCGTATCATGAATAGAAGTCATGCATTTTGGTCTATAGGATTTTTTTCCGCCGCCGTAGTGGGTGCATTATTTTCTCAATTTAAAGTGATGTTAGAAATCCATTTTTTGTTAGTTTGTGGAATAGCTTTTCTTATATCGAAAATAATTTTCGAGGATTATATCGTTGCCTCTCCAAGGCACACCAATGTTACAAAGATAAAAAAGTTTTCACTTCCAACTGGCCCTATTTTTGTTATGGTCCTATTCACCATGTCAGCAATGCTGGTGGAGGGTGCTAGTATTGACTGGTCAGTAATATTTATGAGGGAGATACATTCTGCTTCTCCTTTTATTTCTGGCTTTTCTCTCGCAATGGCTGCTTTTTCTCAAGCTTTGGTAAGATTTTTTGGCGATAATTTACTAAATAAATTTGGACCCATTTTGATAAGCGTTGCGAGCCTTTTTTTCATGTTCTTAGGCATATTTTTAGTTGTTTTATCAAACTCAAGTACATTGGCAATATTGGGGTTCTTATTTTTGGGAGCTGGTAGTGCGGTAATTTTCCCGATGGCGATTTCAATAGCTGCTTCTAGAAGTGATCGTCCGGCAGAAACTAATGTGGCATCTCTTACCCAGTTTGCCTTTGGAATGTTTCTTTTAGGACCTCCCATTCTTGGCTTTGTTGGGGAGGCTTATAGTCTGAGATGGTCTTTTTCCCTTTGTATTCCTTTACTAATTTTAAGCTGTTTAATGCTTCTGATTATGATTAAAAAAGAGCCATATTTTTCGAACTAATTTTTTTATTGGATGTTAGTATGGAGTTATAAATAAAATGGCGGTTGTTTGGACACCCTCACAAGATCAAATTTTGAATTCAAACTTAAAAAAATTTACTGAATTTGTTGAAGAAAATACCGGCAAACACTTCAAGTCGTATGATGAGCTACATCATTTTTCCATATCAAATCCTGAGTTTTGGCGATTTATAATTGAGTTTTGCAAAGTAGAAGGTGAATGGAATGGGCCTATATACGAGGGAGAAAACATATTTTCTGCGAAATGGTTTCCTCAATCAAAATTAAATTTTGCTGAAAATATGCTAAAAAATCGAAGTGATAATGAGGCTTTGATTTTCCGGTGCGAAGATCGTATTTCAAAAACACTTAGTTTTGCTGAACTATATAATCAAGTAAGTAAGACAGCACAGCATCTGAAAGAACTCGGCGTGACTAAAGGTGATCGAGTGGCAGGTTTTCTACCAAATTTTGCAGGATCAATAGTGGCAATGCTGGCTACTGCTTCAGTTGGGGCAATTTGGTCTAGCTGTTCCCCTGATTTTGGGGAACAGGGAGTGATTGATCGGTTTGGACAAATTGAGCCTAAAGTCCTTTTCTGCGTCGATGGATATTTCTATAATGGAAAAACACATAATTGTTTAGATAAAATAAAGTCCTTCACGGCTCGATTACCCTCTTTAAAGCAGGTAGTTATATTCGATTATGCGTCTCTGAGTAATATTGTTATTAATAATTCAATTTCCTATCAGGAAATTTTAGAAAACTATGAAGCAATCGAAATTGGTTTTGAGCGTGTTGGTTTTGATCATCCCTTATATATAATGTATTCTTCTGGTACAACTGGTGTGCCAAAATGCATCGTACATGGGCATGGAGGTACTCTTGTCCAGCATTTGAAAGAACATCAGCTTCAAACAAACATTTCTTCGGGTGATAGAGTATTTTATTTTACAACATGCAGTTGGATGATGTGGAATTGGCTGGTTTCAGCTCTTGGAACCGGAGCAACCATTATGCTCTATGATGGATCTCCCACATATCCAGATAATACCGTTCTTTGGCAGTTTGCAGATGAAGAGGAGTTCAGCCACTTTGGCACTTCGGCAAAATACATCGAAACGTTAATGAAAGATGACGTCAATCCAAGTGCAATTTTTAAACTGAGTAATTTGAAGGTTATTTGTTCCACGGGCTCACCCCTTAGTGCAGAGTGTTATGATTATATTTACAACAACGTAGGGTATGTTCATTTAGCTTCCATTTCTGGCGGAACAGACATCGTATCATGTTTTGTTTTGGGAGTTCCCAATATTCCGGTAAGACGTGGAGAGATTCAGGGTGCTGGCTTAGGTATGGCAGTAGAAATTTGGGATGACAGTGGCAGGGTTAATCGAGGAGAAAGAGGGGAATTAGTTTGCACAAAGCCATTTCCATCCAGACCAGTTAAATTCTGGAATGACATCGATGGTAGGAAATACCATGCAGCCTACTTTGATCGTTTTGAGGGAGTGTGGGCACATGGTGATTTTGCCGAGCAAACACCTGATGGTGGATACATTATTTATGGCAGATCCGATGCAACCTTAAATCCGGGAGGCGTCAGGATTGGGACTGCTGAGATATACAGACAAGTCGATAGGGTCAAAGAGGTTTTAGAAAGTATTGTCATAGGACAAATATGGGAAAGTGATACGCGAATAGTCTTGTTTGTTAAGTTAAGAGAGGGAATTAATTTAACTGAAACTTTGGCTGATACTATTAAAAAATTAATAAAAAATAATTGCACCAGTCGTCATGTGCCATCAAAAATACTTCAGGTAGAAGATATACCAAGAACAAAGTCAGGTAAGATCGTTGAAATACCTGTTAGGGATATTGTTCATGGAAGGGAGGTAAAAAATAAAGAAGCGCTCGCCAACCCGGAAGCCCTTGATTACTTTAAAGATCGGCCCGAACTGGCATTGGAGTAACTTTTGCTAATAAAAATATAGGCTTATTCAGCTGCAATCTTGATAACTGGTTCCATTTTTTCCAATTTAGATTTTGCTAAATGGCACTTGATTTGGTGTCCGCCGTCTAAAGTTTTTATTGGTGGTATTTCTGTTTCGCATAGTGAACCAGGAACGTCTTTTTTCCAACGGCATCTAGTTTGAAATGGACAACCAGAAGGTGGGTTCATGGCGGACGGAATATCTCCCTCTAGCACTATATGTTTTTTCTCAATACTCGTATCGGCAATTGGAACCGCAGAAAGTAGTGCCTCCGTATATGGATGATAGGGCGGTGAAAAGACTTGGTCCGTTGTTCCCAACTCAACAACGTGACCAAGGTACATGACCATAACCCTATCTGAAAGATAACGTACAATCGACAGATCATGACTTATAAAGAGCAGAGTTGTTTTTTCTTTTCTTTGAATTTCCATTAGTAAATCAGTTACAGCAGCCTGCACAGATACATCCAGCGCTGATACTGGTTCGTCTGCAACTACAATCCGAGCGCCACCAGCAAAAGCGCGCGCTATTCCAACCCGCTGCTTTTGACCTCCTGAAAGTTGGCGAGGCATTCTGGTTGCAAATGCACGGGGTAACTTAACCAAATCAAGTAGCTGAAGCATGCGGTCATGTCTCTCGTCATCACTTTCGCCGTATTTAAATACTTCCAGTGCTCGTACGATCTGACGGCCTACTGTCATTGATGGATTGAGCGTATCAAATGGGTTTTGAAAAACCATTTGAATATCTGCGACCGTTTGAGTGTCCCGAGCTTCTATCGGTGTAGATTCTATGTTGTCCTTGTCTAAAAGAATATCGCCGTCCGTTGCGGTCTCCAGACCCATCAATACTTTTGCAAATGTAGATTTCCCACAACCAGATTCGCCAACTATCGCTAATGTTTCACTTTCCCTAGCTTCAAACGAAAGTGTCTCATTTGCCTTCACTGTTTTATATGTGCCGCTTGAGCCAAATAATGCATTAGCTGCTACTTCGTAATATTTCTTCAGATTATCTATTTTTAGGACCACATCCCCCGGTGGTAGACTTTCGAACTGTGACGAACTCGAAATTGGTGTGTCCCAATTTATTTCCTCTATTCTTGAACATCGACTGAAGTGTCTCTCAAAACCTTTGATTTTGTTCATTGGTATAGCTTGGATGTTACATAAGCCATCTTTAAAATAATTACATCTTGGACCAAAATTGCATCCGGTTGGTCGCTCATGAGGCAATGGAAAATTGCCTGGAATTGCTACCAGGGGACGACTATTTTTATCAGCGCCTGGAAGAGGGATGGATCGGAATAAAGCCTGAGTGTAGGGATGCTGCATTTTATCAAAAACATCTGATATTGAACCTGTTTCTACAGCTTCACCAGAATACATAACACAAATTTGATCACAAGTTTCTAGAATTAATCCCAGATTGTGCGAGATAAACAGCATAGAAGTGCCATATTTTTTGCCTAAGTCTTTAACTAGATCTACCACGGCGGCTTCGACTGTCACATCCAATGCTGTCGTTGGCTCATCTAAAATCAAAAGTGCTGGCTTGGACATTAGAGCCATAGCGATGACTATGCGCTGCTGTTGGCCACCTGAAAGCTGATGAGGATATGACTTTAAAATTCTCTCTGGATCGGGTAGCTTAACATCGACAAGAACTTCTTTTGCTCTGCGCAAAGCTTCCTCTTCCGATACACCTTCGTGAATAATAGGAACTTCTATAAGCTGCTTTCCAACTTTCATGGCTGGGTTTAAAGACGCCATGGGTTCTTGATAAATCATCGCAATTTCGTTGCCGCGAATATCTCGCAACTGTTCGGGGCTCATCTTACTGAGGTCTTGCCCTTTAAATTTTATTTTTCCTCCAACAATGCTGCCATTTACTCCTAAGTCTTGCATAACTCCTAATGCAACTGTTGATTTTCCACAGCCAGATTCACCTACCAAACCAACCGCTTCCCCAGGTTGTACAACTACGGAGAAGTCCATTACGGCAGGGATTTCCCGAAGACGTGTGAAGAACGAAATGGAAAGTTGATCGATCTCTAGAATTGGTCCATCGTAGCTAATTTTTGACATTATATTCTCTGTTTAGACCTCTTGTTGTGAATAGCACAAACTTATTTTTAATCTTTTAGGCTTTCTTCTCTTAAGCCGTCTGCGAGTAAATTTAATCCTAGGACCAAACTTAGCAAAGCAATCGATGGCACTAGAGCAGGGTGGGGGTAAATTGAAAGCAACTTACGACCATCGTTAATAGTAGCACCCCAGTTTGGATCCTCTGGTGCAAGCCCAAGGCCAAAAAAACCTAGAGTTCCCAAAAGTATAGTTGTGTATCCTATTCTGAGGCAAAAATCGACGATAAGAGGGCCTCTAGCATTCGGTAATATTTCCCACAGCATTATATACCAAGCACCTTCGCCTCGGGTTTGAGCTGCTGCCACATAATCTCTCGTTTTTATGTCCATCGTTAAACCCCTCACAATACGAAAAACTGTTGGAGCATTTACAAAAACAACTGAGACAAACACAGTCAGTAGTCCCGCGTCGACATCGAATAGATCGATAGATGATAAAAAGGAAATTTTGCTGCCGGCTTCATTAATCAATGAAATATATAAAATACCCAGGACAGCGAGGCCAATACCGAGTAATGCGTTTCTTTTAGTAGGGACTATGTGAAAGCGTGAATTCACGAGCACAGTATAAAATATCAGAGGAAATAGGAAAAGGACGACAGCCATATATTGGGGTAAACCAGTTAACCGAATTTCGGGTGTGACCAGAAGATAGAATAGCAAAATAACTGGAAATGCTAATATTAAGTTAGCTATAAACGAAATTGTTGTATCAAGGCGCCCACCGTAATATCCTGCAGGAACGCCTAAAGTTATACCCACCATAAAAGCAAATAATGTCGCCATGGGAGCAATAATGATAACTATAGTTGAGCCTGCAATCATTCTGCTGAAAACATCCCGAGCGAGATGATCGCCTCCGAATAAGAAGTGACTGTAGTCGCCATCTTCGGCGCCGCGAAGTGGTGTCCCAGGAACTTTATTTTTCATACCAGAGAATTGTGCTAATGGATCGTGTGTTATAATCCAGTCCAGAGCTCCAGCAAAAAAACCTGCGAAAACCCAGAACATCACTATCGCAAAGCCAATCATTCCGATTGTTGAGTCAAATACTTTTCCATAGAGGCCAAGTGAACGTTTAAATCTAAATGAAACAAGAAACAGAATAACCAAGGCAACCCAAACTGGTCCTAGTCTAAGTACTATCTGGATAATTATGTCACTCCAAGTTAACAAATCCATACCAATAATCCCTAAGTGACACTGATGCGGGGATTTAAGTAGACATACCCAATATCAGATATAAGTTGTGTAACTAAAACGACGAATACTGATACAACAGATACGCCCAGCAAAAGTTCTATGTCATTGTTACCAGCCGCTTGCACAAGAGCCCATCCAAAACCCTTATAGTTAAATAGGGTCTCAACAATTACAACACCATTTAGAAGCCATGGGAATTGAAGCATTATAACTGTGAATGGAGCAATCAGTGCGTTTCTTAGCGCATGCTTTAAAACTATGTTTGGAAAAGACACACCTTTCAGACGGGCTGTTCTGATATATTGAGCTGTCATTACCTCAGCCATTGAGGCTCGGGTCATTCGAGCAATGTAACCCATGCCATAGATGGCTATTGTAACGACTGGTAGAAAAAAGTTTTCCAAATTTGGATTGTCCATCGCTGCTGTGGCAGTGCCTTTAAACCATTTAAGTCCAAATGCGCTTGATGCAAAAACTGCTATTAGAATGACCCCAGATACGTATTCCGGGGTCGCAGTCGTGACAATTGAAAAAGTTGATAAGGATCTGTCGGTACGGCTTCCTTCGCGCATTCCTGCTAATATTCCAATGATTAAAGCGCTTGGCACCATCAGGGCCATGACCCAAAACATTAAAATTCCAGTTAGGCCTAATCGGGTTGTGACTATACCCCACACATCACTCTTAAAGCGGGTGGAGTAACCCCAATAACCCTGTAATATGCCACAATACCTGGGGGCATCAGATGGAATTTGATCACTTTTAAAACATCTCCCTCGTATCTCTCCGTCTGAGCCCTCTATAACGTACCCTGGATATACTCCTAACCATTCGCCATATTTAACCGGGAGCGGTAGGAGATACCCTCTGTTTTCCAAAAAGGAGAGGACGGCTTCATCGTTCATACGAAAAT
>LULK01000007.1_pt1 | contig 135721 bp, 156 predicted proteins | sample 728181 | NCBI WGS metagenome assembly LULK01 (sample SAMN03860291, study PRJNA289734) | marine metagenome | biome: seawater column; feature: ocean; material: water; isolation source: Red Sea water column Station 169 - depth 10m | place: Saudi Arabia: Red Sea | collected 2011-10-15 | depth 10 m | reverse complement strand
TAAAACTCTTTTTTTTTAAATTTTTTGTTAATTAAACTTATTCGATTGGTAAGTTTTATATTTTTCAATTTTTTTCTAAAAATAACTTTTTAACAATAAATACAGCAATTAACATTCCGATAAGCTCAGCCAAGATATAATAAGGAGTGTTTAAATAACTAATACCTGTAAAAGACTCTGTAAATGTTCTAGCAATTGCAACAGCTGGATTTGCAAAAGAAGTCGAAGAAGTAAACCAATAACCGGCAGTAATATAAAGACCAACACTAGCAGCAACAGCAATTTTACCTGAACTCATTGAACCAAAAATTATCACTATAAGTCCTAATGTAGCTATTGTCTCCGAGGTTAAAATATAAATTCCATCTCTTGACTTAGTAGATAATTCATAAATTTCATTTTCAAAAAAGAAATTGGCTAAACCAACACCAATCAAGCAACCAATCAATTGAGCAATGATATAGTAGGGTAACAGTTTCTTTTTTAATTTACCTGTTATCGTCATGGCGATACTTACAAATGGATTAAAATGAGCTCCTGATACATCAGCAAATACTGTAATAAGCACAAATAAACCTGCTCCTGTAGCTATTGTGTTAGCAATCAACATCACAGCAACGTCATTAGTTAAGTTCTCAGCCATTAAACCTGAGCCAACAATAATCATTACTAAAAAACAACTGCCTAACAGTTCAGCAAGAAAATAACGATTTTTATTTTTCATTTATAAGTTCCTTTATTCTTTTATGAATATTATTGTAAACTTTTTCTATTATTTCATCTTTTTTATTTAAGTCATTTGTTTCATTAAGTATTTTAACAGGATCCTCTATATCCCAATGAATTATCTTATCTTTATTTGGCCAAATAGGGCAGACTTCGTTATTGGCGTTATTACAAACTGTAATTACGTAATCCATTTTAATTTGACCATTAATAAATTCATTAAAATTTTTAGATTTATAATTTGAAAGATCATAATGTTTTGATAATAAATAATTCTTCACATCTTCGTTAATTTTTCCTGTCGGATTACTCCCAGCACTAAAACCTTTATACAAATCGTCATACTCATTATTTATAATACTTTCAGCAATAATACTTCTTGCTGAATTACCTGTGCATACGAACAATATATTCTTCATTTAAAAAATAACTTTATAAATACCAATCACGAATAGCGGTATTTGCAGACCAAAGTTAGTTAAAATTGCCTTATCCTTACTTATAAATCCAGCTATAGTCCATCCAACAACTCCCAAACCATGAAAATATATATTTAATGGATATATATTTAAATTTGTTAGCAGTATTCCTACTAAAACTAAAAACGTACTAATCCATTTTAGGTATTTTTTTATAAACATAAAATTTCCTTTCATTATTATTATTTCAGTTATGTTAAGAATTTATTAAAATAAAGGATTATTTACACTTTTTACAAATACCAAAAAACTCAAGATTGTATTTGTTGTATTTCATACCTTCTTTGTCTTGAAAATTTGATAGGTATTTCGATAACTTTGAGCTACTAATTTCTTTTACATCTTCGCATAACTCACAAATAGAAAATGCTGTAGCATTTGTAATTGTACAAGCCGAATTTCTACAGGCAATAAATGCATTTCTACTTTCAATTTTATGGATTTTTCCTATTTCTACCAATTTATCTAATGCTCTATAAACCTGAGGAGGTGCTTTTAAACCTTTTTTTTGGACATTAAACAATATTGAATACGCTTTCATAGGTTGTGCAGATTTTTCAATAATATCTAAAACTATTTTTTGATTTTTTGATAAATATTCTTTTTTTTGAGCCATGTTATATTTTACTAATTTCCATTTAATTGTTCAATTGAGTTTTCTTTTTTATTCTACTTAATGAAAGTATAAATAATAACAATCCAGCTGTAATTATAGATGGTCCCGATGGTGTATTAAATTCTAAAGATGCAAACAGGCCAATTAGAACAGATAGCAACCCCCCAATTACAGAAAATATCACCATTTGCATCGGATTATCCGAAATATTTCTTGCCATTGCCGCAGGAAGTATAAGCATTCCTGTTATTAATAATAAACCTACCATTTTAATGGATATCGCAATTATAGCCGCCAACAATATTGTAAATATTGCATTATATTTTTCAGGTTTCATTCCCTCCGCTTCAGCTAATTCAAAATTAACAGTAGATGCAAACAAAGGTTTCCAGATGATTTTTAATACAATAAGAATTATAGCTCCACCAATCCATACAAGAATAATATCGTTAACATTAACTGCAAGTATATCCCCAAATAAAAGCCCCATTAAATCAAATCTAATTGTTGCTAAGAGACCAATAACTACTAAACCTATAGCTAAAGATGAATGCGCAAGTAATCCTAGTAAAGCATCTGAGGGTAAATTAGTAGTTTTTTGTAATTTCAATAAAATTAATGCAACTATAGATGATGTAACAAAAACCGACAAAGCCATATTAATTTCAGTTGTGTACGATAAAGTTATTCCCAATAAAGCAGAGTGAGCTAATGTATCCCCAAAAAATGATAATCTCCTCCAAACTACAAAGCATCCAAGAGGGCCAGTTACTATTGCCATTCCAATCCCAACCAATAAAGCTCTTATAAAAAAATCATCTAACATTATTTTTTCTTTTCTATTGATCCATCAATATTGTGAACATGATCATGGGTGTGTTCATAAACAGATAATATTTTAGAAATATCTTTACCAAATATTTCTTGATATTTTTCATTATTAGCTACATCTATCGGTGTACCAGAGCAGCAAACATGCCCATTCAAACATACAACGTGGTCTGTTTTAGACATAACAACATGAAGGTTATGTGAGATTAATAAAATTCCACAGTTTAATGTATCAGATATTTTTTTTATCAATTCGTATAATGCTATTTCACCATTAAAATCTACACCTTGTACAGGCTCATCAAGAACTAAAAGTTCTGGTTTTTTTGCAATAGCTCTAGCCATAAGTATTCTTTGAAACTCACCACCAGATAAACTTTTTAGATCTTTATTTATTAAATGAGGTGTACCTGTTATTTCTAATGCATCTTTTATCTCATCATTAGTTAACGTATTTGTGAGATTCATAAAATCATTAACCCTAATAGGCAATGTCCAATCTATATTTATTCTCTGAGGTACATAGGCTATTTTTTCTGTAAATTTTTGAACTTTTCCCTCAATATCTTTGTATAGTCCTAGAGTTATTTTAGCTGTTGTAGTTTTTCCTGAACCATTTGGACCAATGAGTGTAACAATCTTTCCTTTATTTATTTCAAATGAAACTCCTTTTACTAACCATTTGTCATTAGAAAACACTCCTACATTTTCTAATTTTACGAGAGAATTATTAATTTGCGTCATAAAAAAATACTTGTAATTATCTGTTATATTATTACACTGTTATAATATAACAATAAGATAAAAAGGTATTTATCATGAAAAATATTAACAAAAATTTATTATTAACTCCATTTATTAGCATGCTTTTAATCTTTGCGCCTGTTAAAGCAGATATTAATGTAGTTACATCTATTAAACCTCTACATTCACTAACAAGCTATATAATGGAAGGGGTAGGAGAACCTGGTTTAATTATCGATGGAGTTACATCACCACATAATTTTCAAATAAAACCTTCACATGCAAAGATGCTTCAAAAAGCTGATTTGGTTATTTGGATAGGTGAGGATCTAGAGAGTTTTTTACCAACCGCTTTGAAATCCATACCAAAAAATTCTGTTGTTTTTCCTTTATTAGAACAAAGTGGATTAAAAAAATTAAAATTTAGAGAAAAAAATATTTTTGAAGGTCATGATGATCATGGACACGATGAACATGGTAAAAAAGACGATGATCATGATGAACATGCAGAAAAAGAAGAAGGTCACGACGATCATGGACATGATGAACATGGCCACGCGCATGGAGAGTATGATCCACACATTTGGTTAGATCCTTTAAATGCAAAAGTTATTGTTAAAAAAATTACAAATCAGTTAGTTAAAATAGATGCTGATAATAGCTCCGCTTATAAAGCAAATTCTAAAAAGCTTTTAAAAGATTTAGATAATTTAACTAACACTATAAAAAAAGATCTAAATAAAAATGCAAGCTTTGTTGTCTTTCATGATGCTTACCAATATTTTGAAAAAAGATTTGGTCTATCTGTTATAGGCGCTTTAACAGTTAACCCAGACGTCATGCCAGGTGCCGAACAATTATCAGAAATTAGAGAAGTTATCGAAGAGAAAAAAGTAAAATGTATATTTTCAGAGCCTCAATTTAACCCAGCGATAATTAAATCTATTGCAAGTGACACAGGTGTTAAAACTGGTGTTCTTGATCCGTTAGGTGCCAATATAAATAAAAGTAAAAATATGTATTTTAATTTAATTGAGGATATGTCTAACGCATTAAAGGATTGTTCTTAATTAAATTTAATCGATTGTTATTTCTATAGGTGTATGATCTGAGGGTTTTTCTCTTCCTCTTGGATATTTATTTATTTTAACATCTTTAATACTATCTATTAAAGAGCTTGAAACCAAAAAATGATCAATTCTCATACCATTATTTTTTTGCCATGCTCCACTCATATAATCCCAAAAAGTATAACCTTCCTTATCGGGATAAATGTACCTGTAAGTATCAAAGAAACCTAAATTAATAATTTCTCTAAATCTTTTTCTTATTTCTAATCTAAACAGGGCATCATTTTCATATGATTTTGGATTATGAACGTCTTCAGCAGCAGGTATGATATTAAAATCTCCACCTATAATAATGTTACTATTTTCTTTTAAATTTTTTTTTATTGTTTTTATAAAACTATCTAACCAATATAATTTATAATCATACTTTTCTGTATCTACTGGATTTCCATTTGGAGTATAAATATTTATTAAATTAATTTTTTTCTTTTTATGAGTTAATTCACCTGAAATTATTCTTGATTGTTTCATTTTATCTTTAAAAATATTTTGTTTTATATTGTTTAATTTACCCTTTGATAGGAAGGCAACACCGTTGTAACTTTTTTGTCCAAAAACATAACTTTCATATTTAAGGCTTTTAAATTCATCAAAAGGATAATTTTTTTCTTCAGTTTTTATTTCTTGCATCATTACAATCTCAGGAGAAGATTTTTTAAGATATTCTTTGATATTATTTATTCTAGCTCTTACAGAATTAACATTCCAAGAGCTTATTATCATTATAGTGAGAAAGAGACACCGCAACCACAAGATGACTTACTTTGTGGATTGCTGATTTTAAATTGTTCGCCAATTAATTCTTTAACAAAGTCAACTTCAGATCCTTTTAATAAATCAGCTGAAGTTTTATCAATTAGAATATTGTTATATTGAATATCATCATCCTCTTTTTCAGTATCAACTGAAAAATTGTATTGAAAACCAGAACACCCACCACCCTTGATAGCGATTCTAAAAAAAGATCCTTTTTCCTTTTTTGATAACAAATGGTTTATTTGTTTTATCGCATTATCAGTAAATTTAATTTCTTTAATCATCTCGTAAGGCTGTTAATAGTAATATAATTATAATTTACCTTTTTTAAAGTATGAATAATTTCAAAAAACTTGGACAATTTAAGTCAACTGGAAGATTTTTTAATGAGAAAAATAGCTCATACAGAACGCCTTTTCAAAGAGATAGAGATAGAATAATTCACTCTGCCTCTTTTAGAAGACTTAAGCATAAGACACAGGTTTTTGTTAATACAGAAGGTGATCACTTTAGAACTAGAATCACACACTCAATTGAGGTTTCACAGATAGCAAGATCCATTTCAAAGTATTTGAAATTAAATGATGATCTTGCGGAAACACTAAGTCTTGCTCATGATCTTGGTCATACACCATTTGGTCACGCTGGAGAAAATAGCCTAAAAGATTGCATGATTAATCACGGAGGTTTTGATCATAACTTACAAACTTTAAGAATAGTAATGTTTCTTGAGAATAAATATTTAAAATTTAAAGGTCTTAATTTAACATTTGAAACTTTAGATGGCTTATTAAAACATAATGGACCTATATTAAATGTTAGTAGAGTAAATAATATAATAGGTATTAAAAATTTAAAAAATAAATTTAATTTTAATCAATATTCATCTTTAGAGTCACAAATTTCAAATATCTCTGATGATATAGCTTATAATAATCATGATATTCAAGATGGATTAAACGCAAATTTATTTAAACTCGAGGAAATTTTAGAAATCAATTTTTTTAAAGAAATTTTTAAAAGATATAAAAATGTTAAAAAAAATAAAATTTTGATTTATCAAATAATAAGAGATTCAATAGATTTAATGGTAAAAGATATTATTTCTAACAGCAAAAAAAATCTCAAGAAGTATAAAATTAAAAATTTGAGAGATATTAAAAAAAATAATTCTAAAATAATAAATTTTTCTGAAAATTTTCAACAAATCGATAGTGAAATTAAAAAATTTTTAAGATTTAAAATGTATAATAATAAAAAAGTATTATCTAAAAATACTAAAGGCCAAAAAATTATAAAATATTTATTTGCTTATATCTGTAAAAATCCAAAAAAGTTTATTAAAAACCAAAAAATAAATAAGGATAAGTTTAGATCTGTTTCTGATTTTATTTCAGGAATGACAGACAGATATGCTATAAACCTTTACAATAATTTAAAATGAACATTTTCGACATTTATCTTAACAAAATTAAAAATATAGTTACTAATAATTCTGCTAATTTAAAAATTCCTCAAAATTTATCAGGTATTAACGTAGATACAGCTCCTGCTAAATTTAAAGCTGATATATCAACAAATGTCTGTATGGTTCTTTCCTCATTAAATAAATTACCACCAACTGAGATTTACAAACAACTTAATTTAGATGATCTAAAAAACGATAAAGATATAGAAAATATTGAGTTTGTTAAACCAGGTTTTGTTAATATAAAATTTGTTAAGAAATTTTGGAATACTTTTTTAACAAAAATGCTCAATGATCAAAAATATGGAGTAAGTCTTAAAAATGATAAAAAAAATTATTTACTTGAATTTGTTTCTGCTAATCCAACAGGCCCTTTACATGTAGGCCATTGTCGTGGTGCTATATATGGAGATGCTTTGTGCAATCTTTTAAAATTTTGTGATCATAAAGTTACCAAAGAATATTATGTTAATGATCACGGCAATCAGATCAAAAACTTTTCTTTATCCGTATACTTTAGAATTAAGGAAAAATTATTTAATGAAGAATACCCTAAGGATGAAAATTTATATCCAGGAGATTACATTATTGAAATAGCAGAGCAAATTATTAGTAAAAATTCTATTAAGAATTATAAAAATTATGAAAAAATTTCAGATGAACTCTCTAAATTGAGTGTAGTTGCTTCTTTAGAAATTATAAAAAAAAATCTAAGTTCTTTAGGTGTTGTTCACGATAATTTTGTAAGTGAAAATAATATTATTAATTCAAAAGAAGTTGATGAAGCTATAGATAATTTAAAAAAGAATAATTTAGTATTTAAAGGCAAGATAGAAGCGCCTGAAGGTGAAGATAAGTCTAAATGGATTGAAAGAGAGCAACTACTATTTAAATCTACAAATTATGGTGACGATAAAGATAGACCTTTGACAAAAAGTGATAATTCTTGGACATATTTTGCTGGCGACATTGCTTATCACAACAACAAATTAAAAAGAAATTTTGATGAATATATAAATATTCTTGGCGCAGACCATGCTGGTTATATTAAAAGAATTAATTCTGTTGTAGATGCTCTCTCTAATAAAAAGAAAAATTTAATTTGTAAAGTTACTCAACTTGTAAAATTGATTAAAGATGGCAAACCCTTCAAAATGTCAAAAAGAAAAGGCGATTATATAATTGTAGATGATTTAGTCAACGAGGTAGGCAAAGATGCAACTCGTTTTATAATGTTGAGCAGAAGTAATGATGTTCAATTAGAGTTTGATTTTGAAAAAGTTAAAGAGAAATCAAAAGATAACCCTCTATATTATGTTCAATATTGTTATGCAAGGATCTGTTCTGTTTTTAAAAATGCTGATGAAAAAATAGAAAATGAGTTAACCGAAGTTGATAAAAATTATGAATTTAATGATGAAGAAATAAAAATAATAAATAAAATTTCTGAATGGCCTAAATGTGTAGAGGTATCCTCTCAAAAACTAGAGCCGCACAGAATACCTATCTATTTATATCAACTGTCTGCTTTATTTCATTCATATTGGAACATGGGAAAAGATAATGAGTCTATGAGGTTTTTAGATAAGAATAAAAAATTAAATAAAAATAAAGCTGTTCTTTTAAATAGTGTTTTAAAAACAATAGGCACTGGAATGAAAATACTAGATGTTGATACACCTGAGTCGATGTAATGCTTAAAGAAATAAAATACATATCTTTTTTTTTAATAATTTCTTTGTTTTTTTTTGTTACTTTTAAATATTATATTTCCGATAAACACGAAAAAAAATATTTTAGGTCTATAAATAGTTTGGAAGAGATTATAAATGAAAAGAAAAAAAATTTGATTCTTTTAGAAAGTAATACTGAAAATATTAAACTTTTTATAGATGAAAATAAAAAACAAAAAAAAAAATTTAATTTTTGGAATTTGTTAAAAAATGAGGATTAAACATAGGCAAGCTTTTATAATTGGAATAAAATCTTTATCACTAAGTTTGGCTGAAATAAAATTTATTAAAAAATTTAAACCTTGGGGTATAATATTATTCTCAAGAAATATAAAATCTTTCGACCAAACACTTAATTTAATCAAATCGATAAAAAAAATTTTTAAAGATAAAAATTATCCAATTTTAATAGATCAAGAAGGAGGAAAGGTTGACAGATTAAAGAACATATTAGATTCAAAATTTTTTTCAGCTTACTATTTTGGAGAATTTTATAAAAAATCAAGAAAACAATCAATTATATGCTACAATAATTATATAGATCAAGTTTCTTACTTGTTAACAAAACTAGGAATAACAATTAATACTGTTCCTGTTCTCGATTTATTAAGAGATAAAACTTCAAAAGTAATTGGCTCAAGATCCTTTTCAAAAAATATTAACATAATAAATTTATTTGGTAAAAAAACTATAGCAAGATTTCATAGAAATAAAATAGCAACTGTTATGAAGCATATCCCGGGTCATGGCTTAGGATATAAAGACTCACATTTTAAATTGCCTGTAGTGAAAAAAAGTAAAAAATTCCTTCTAAATAACGATTTTAAAATTTTTAAAAACAAGAAATGTTTGTTTGCAATGACTGCCCATATAATTTTTAAAGATTTCGATTCAAAATTTACAGTTACTCATTCTGAAAAAATAATTAATGTGATTCGAAGTAAAATTAAATTTTCAGATCTAATAATTACCGATGATATCTCAATGAAAGCATTACCTTACAACCTGAAGATTAATACGCAAAAGGCATTTACCGCAGGTTGTGATATAGTCTTGCATTGCAATGCAAATTTAAAAGAGATGAAAATCGTTGCTATGAATTCTCCTAAACTAAATAAATTTGTAATTAATAAAACTAAAAAATACTATAAGCTAGTGTCTTAATAAATATGGAACTTGATAGAAAATTTGAAGTAAACTTAGATCAGTTTAATGGGCCTCTTGATTTATTATTAGATTTAGCAAAATCTCAAAAAGTAAATTTAGAGAATATATCTATAACTTTACTTGCTGATCAATTCTTAAATTATATTAATAAAGTTAAAAATTTGAACTTAGAAATAGCTTCAGACTATTTAGTTATGGCTACTTGGTTAGCATATTTGAAATCTAAATTATTGTTACCATCTACAGAAGATGATGAATTTAAAGTTCTTGAAGTTGCTGAAAAATTAAAAATTCAATTGAAGAAACTTGAACTAATAAGATTATTGTCAGAACAAATGTTAAAAAGAAAGAGATTAGGAAAAGACATTTTTACAAGAGGCATAAAGGGAAAAATACGTTCAATTTATAGTCCAAAATATTCTTTGTCTTTATATGAAGTTTTAAAAACGTATTCCAGCATTATTATGCAGAAAGATTTTCAGAGAATGAACATACCCAAGTTGCCAGTTTTTACTACTGAAGAAGGTATTGATCTTATAAAAAAATTATTAGATAAATTAAGCAATTGGAAAAACCTGGATGAAATAATTCCAAAAAATTATAAAAATTCTAATTTAAAAAAAACATGCAAAGCCGGTTTATTCGCAGGTTCATTAGAACTAGTAAAGGAAGGTCTAATTATAATCAAACAAGAAAAACTTTTTGACGATATTTTAATAAAACATAAATGAATAACGAAAAGAAAAAAAATAACATAATTTCATTTCCTGATAAATTATCTAATGGTGAGAGAGAAGTAGAGGCTATTATTTTTGCAGCTGCTGAGCCCTTAGATGTAGATACTATTGAACAGAGAGTATCTAAAAAAATTGATATAAATAAAATTTTAAAAAAACTTCAAAATATTTATGAAAATCGTGGTTTTAATTTAGTTTGTATATCGAATAAATGGTCATTTAGAACTGCATCAAATTTATCATCTTTGATGTCTAGTCAGAAGAGTGTTGAAAAAAAACTCTCTAAAGCTGCAATAGAAACATTATCGATAATTGTTTATCACCAACCTGTAACTAGAGCAGAAATAGAGGAAATTAGAGGTGTGGCGTTTGGAACTAATACTTTGGATATTCTCATGGAACTTAACTGGGTAAAACCGATGGGTAGAAAAGAGGTACCAGGTAAGCCTATACAATACGGTACAACTGAAGATTTTTTAAGTCATTTTAATCTTCAGAAATTGTCAGATTTACCAACAGTCGACGAACTAAGTTCTGCAGGTTTAATTGATAGCTCCTCTGTTGATGCATCAATATTTGGTACAGGTAAATTTTACCAAGAAAAACAAGATGAAAAAAAAGAGAATATATATTCTGATATAGACGAAATGCTTAATAGCACACTAAAAGATGATGATACAAAGTAAAATTATACTTTTAAAATTTAAATAAAGAGGTTATAAATAATTATGAGCATAGGTTTTTGGCAAATAGCAATAGTTGTAATTTTAGTCGTTCTTTTATTTGGTAGAGGAAAAATATCTAGCCTAATGGGTGATGTGGCCAAAGGTATTAAGAGTTTTAAAAAAGGGATGGCAACTGATCCAACAGAAGATCAATCCAAAAATATATCGGATAACAATCAAAATAACAATCAAGACTCCTCAAACAAAGAATAAAAATGCCACAAATTGGCTGGTTAGAGCTTTTAATTATAGCGGGATTAGCGGTAGTAATTATAGGCCCTAAAGATTTTCCAATTGTACTTAAAAAGATTGGATCTTGGATTGGTTCCGTTAAAAGATATGTAAATAATTTACAGGACGAAGTATCAAATCTAGAGAATAATAATTTTGATTTAAGCGATCACACCAATAATAATCATAAAGAAATTAAAAAAGATGACGACAAATAAAGAGGAAGGTTTTATTAGCCATCTTACTGAGTTAAGAAAGAGACTTATTAATTCATTTATTTTTTTAACTGTTTTATTTGTACTTTGTTATTTTTTTTCAGAAGAAATTTATAGTTTTCTAGTTTCACCTTACGCAGAAGCAGTAAAAGATAGCGATATAGAAAGAAGATTAATTTTTACAGCCTTGCAAGAAACTTTTTTAACTTATTTAAAAGTATCTTTTTTTACTGCTTTTTTTTTGACATTTCCTTACATTCTTATTCAAATTTGGAAATTTATTGCTCCAGGTTTATACGAACATGAAAAATCTGCGATTATGCCTTACTTAGTCTTAACTCCAATATTATTTTTACTTGGTGGTATGCTTGTTTATTATTTAATTATGCCTTTAGCTATAAAGTTTTTTTTATCATTTGAAACAACTGGTATTTCAACATCTCTACCAATTCAGCTTGAAGCAAAAGTTAATGAATATCTCTCATTAATCATGAAATTAATATTTGCATTTGGTTTGAGTTTCCAATTACCAGTAGTACTATCCCTTTTAGCAAGAATAGGATTTATAGACTCTACTTTTTTAAGAGAGAGACGCAAATATGTTGTGGTGATTATTTTTGCTTTTGCAGCAATATTAACTCCCCCTGATCCTATTACGCAAATTGGTTTAGCATTACCTTTACTATTATTATATGAATTATCTATAATTTCTGTAAGAATGATTGAAAAAAAAATAAATAAAAATGCATGATATTAAATATATAAGAAATAACCCTTCAGAATTTGAAAAAGAAATAAAAAAAAGAAATGTTAAAATCGATTTAAATAAAATTTTAGAATTAGACAAAATTAATAGGTCTTTAATACAAAAAAAAGAAACTTTAGAATCCGAAAAAAAAAAAATATCTAAAACAAACGACAAATCCTTATTTGAAAAATCAAAAAAACTATCTGCAGAAATTGAAAAATTGAATAATGATCAGAATAAAATTGACGATGATTTAAATTCAATTTTATCAAATATACCTAATATAGCATTAAACGATGTTCCTATTGGGCTAGATGATAAGTCTAATGTTGAAATAAAAAAAATTGGTACAATACCAAGTTTTAATTTCGAGCCAAAACCACACTATGTGTTGGGTGAAAATTTAAACATGCTTGATTTTAATTTAGCTACAAAAACTAGTGGAAGTAGGTTTGTCTTCATGAAGGATAAACTTGCTTTATTAGAAAGAGCATTAAACAATTTTATGTTAGACACTCATATTTACGAAAATGGATACAAGGAAATATCACCACCATTACTAGTTAATGAAAATTCGATGTTTGGTACTGGTCAACTACCTAAATTTGAAAATGATCAATTTGAGCTAAAAATGGATTTAAAGTCAGATAAAAAATTTTTAATACCCACAGCAGAAGTTATTTTAACAAATATGGTTAGAGAAAACATAGTTAATTTTAATGATTTACCTATGAGATTTGTAGCGTCAACGCCTTGTTTTAGAAAAGAGGCTGGAAGTTACGGAAAAGATACTAAAGGAATGATTAGACAACACCAATTTCATAAGGTCGAATTAGTAAGTATTGTCGAACCTGAAAATTGTGTCGAAGAATTAGATAGAATGACTAATTCAGCTTCAAAAATATTAGATAAATTAAAATTACCATATAGGATAGTATCTTTAAGCACAGGCGATATGGGTTTTAGTTCACAAAAAACTTTTGATATTGAAGTTTATTTACCTTCAGAAAAAAAATATAGAGAAATCTCAAGCTGTTCTACTTGTGGGACTTTTCAAGCAAGAAGAATGAAAGCTAAATATAAAACAAAAAATAATGAAAAATTATTTCTTGGGACATTAAATGGTAGCGGTCTAGCTATTGGTAGAACACTTATAGCAATTTTAGAAAATTATCAAAATGAAGACGGAAATATTAGTATACCTGAAATACTAAGACCATACATGAAAAATTTAGAACTTTTGACATAGATTTAAGAGTTGTTTTAATAATATTAATGGTATAAAAATAAAATTACAATTTTATGTCAGAAGGAATAGCACAATTAATACCTCTTATTTTAATTTTTATAATTTTTTATTTCTTTTTAATTCGTCCTCAACAAAAAAAAGTGAAAGAACATAAAATCATGGTTGAGAACTTGAAAAGAGGTGACAAAGTAATTACTTCAGGTGGAATTATCGGTGAAATTGAAAGAATTATAGATAACGATAAGGTTGAAGTCCTTGTTTCTGAAAACGTAAAAGTTGAAGTTGTTAGATCAACCGGTATTCAAGCTTTGATAAAAAGCGAGCCACCAAAAAAGTAATATATTTTTGTGTTATATTTTTCGAAATTAAAAATAATTTCTACAATTTTATTTACTATTTTTTTAACATATATATGTTTTTCTAATTTATTAGAATCTAACTCATTAATTAATAAAAAAATTAATTTAGGATTAGATCTCCAGGGAGGTTCTTATTTATTATTGGAAGTTGATAATAATCCAGTAATTGAAAAAAACTTACAAACAAAACTTTTACAAATTAGAAATTTTTATAAAAATAAAAAAATAAAAGTTTTTGACTTTAGTATTAATAACCAAAAAATTTCCTTTAAAAGCAATAGTGAAGATAGTGAAAAAATTATATCACTTTTTATGGAAGATAATGAGATAAATCCTTATTATGAGAATTACAAAGCTAATCAATTTGAGATTTCGTTAGATCAAAATATTTTTTTAGTAGCTTTTTCTAAATATGGAATTGTAGAGATTAATAGATCTTTATTAGATCAAGCTGTCGAAATTGTTAGAAAAAGAATTGATGAAGTCGGGACTAATGAGCCAACTATTGCAAAAAATGGTTCAAATAGAATTTTAGTTGAACTTCCAGGCTTGGATAATCCTGATAGAATAAAAAATCTTTTAGGCAAGACAGCAAATTTAGACTTTAGATTTGTTACTAACAGCAATGATGCTTCTTTTGGAACTGATAAGTTGATGACTTTAGATGATACAGAGGAATTAAATGTTAGTAAAAGAGTAATAATAAGTGGTGATAATTTAGTCGATGCTAAACCACAAATGGACAATATTAATAATGAAACCGTTGTCAGTTTTACTTTAGATAGAGTAGGGGCAAAAAAATTTGGTAAAGCTACTAAAGATGGAATAGGCAAAAGACTTGCTATTGTTTTAGATAACAAAATTATAAGTGCACCAGTTATTAGAGATATAATAGCAAGTGGATCAGGACAGATATCCGGTGGTTTTACTTTTCAATCTGCTACAGATCTAGCTTTATTATTACGATCTGGAGCATTACCCGCCCCACTTAACATAATAGAGGAGAGAACTGTAGGTCCTGATTTAGGAGAGGACTCAATCAAAGCTGGAATATACTCTTTAATAATTGGTTTCAGTTTGGTTTTCTTTTATATGATATACAAGTATCGATTATTTGGATTAATATCTAATATAGCTCTAATACTTAATATATTTTTGTTAATTGGCATTCTCACAATTTTTGAGGCAACACTCACTTTACCTGGAATAGCTGGTATTATTTTAACTGTAGGTATGGCTGTAGATGCAAATGTTTTAATATTTGAGAGAATTAAAGAAGAATGTTTAAAAGAAAAAAATAAAATGATTGCTTTTGATAACGGTTATTTAAATTCAAAAACAGCAATAATTGATGCTAACATAACTACTATAATTGCAGCGATTATATTATTTGTATTTGGATCAGGCCCAGTAAAAGGATTTTCTGTTACCTTGTCTGTAGGTATTCTAACAACATTGTTCACTGTCTATTTTATTGCAAGATTACTTACAGCCACATATGTAATTTCAAATAAAAACAAAGAAATGAATATTTAATGAAAAATAACTACGAATTTAATAAATATAATAAAGTATTCAATTATATATCAATTTTTATTTCAGTAATTTCAATTGTTTTTTTACTATTTAAAGGTTTAAATTTTGGTGTTGATTTTAAAGGTGGTACTTTAATTGAGATACGTATAGATAATATAAATGTAAAAACACAAGATGTGAGAAACGCATTTAATAAATTAAATTTAGAAGATCTGACTGTAAAAAAATTTGGTAATGACACTGACTATATTGTTAAATTTAAAAGATCAGATTTAAATAATCCAAATTTTATCCAAAATTTAAAAAAGGATTTAAATATTTATCTTGAAGATTATACGTTTAGAAGAGTTGAAAATGTAGGTCCAAAAGTTAGTTCCGAACTTTTGTTAGATGGTATCTTAGCTATAGCCATAGCACTGTCGGCAATGCTTATATACATTTGGTTTAGATTTGAATGGCAATTTAGTTTAGGTGCTATCATTGCAATTTTTCACGATGTTTTAATTACATTAGGAATTTTTTCTGCATTAAATTTAGAAATCAATCTCTCTATAGTAGCTGCTGTTTTGACAATAGTTGGATATTCAATGAATGATACTGTTGTAATATTTGATAGGGTTAGGGAAAACTTAAAAAAATATTCAAAAATTCAAATTGATGAATTAACTAATCTATCAATAAATGAAACTTTATCACGAACATTGATTACATCCGTAACAACCTTATTAGCTTTATTCTCTATCTTTTTATTTGGTGGAGAAATTTTAAAAGGCTTTTCTTTTGCAATGATTCTAGGGGTAATTTTAGGAACTTACTCATCAATATATATAGCAAATCCAATTTTAATATTTCTAAGAGTTTCACAAAAAACTTTAATTAAAGAAGAAAATTAGTAAAGATTTTGAGCTGCAACCATGCTTAATAACATTGGTAATGATAGCAAAGTATTAGTTCTTGAAAACAACATTGCAGTTCTAGCTGATTTTGCTTTAGTCTCGGCATCTACCTCTATTATACCTAATGCTCTTTTCTGATTTGGCCAAATTACAAACCATACATTGAAAGCCATTATAATACCGAACCACATTCCTATTCCAATTGCTGTACTTTTACCACCCCCAGACATTATACCAAGTGTCATTGCATCATGGAGATAACCGTTAAGATAGGATAAAATTAATCCAGAAATTATAGTAGCAAGAGCCGCCCATCTAAACCAAAATAAAGCTGATGGAGCTATTACTTTGCTTATAGCCGGTTTTTGTTCATCAGGTATTTTAGACATATTCGGTATTTGTACAAAATTAAAATACCATAATAATCCTATCCACATAATACCTACTACAACATGTATAAATCTAGATAACCAACTCCAAAATAAAAGATCAAAATCAAAACCTCCGTTTTGAAAAAAAAGTATTAAAAATAAAACTATAGATATAGCTAAAGATATGTGAACTGTCCTAGATAAAGAGCTTAAAATATTTCCCATAACTTAATATAACAAAAAATAATTATTTATGCAATTTTTTTAATTTTACCATTTAGTAAATTTTTTAAAAATTTACCTGTGTAACTTTTAGAAACGTTGCAAATACTTTCAGGATTACCTTCGGCTATAATTTCTCCTCCCTTTACCCCACCATCAGGACCCATATCTATAATATGATCAGCTGTTTTTATTACATCTAAATTATGCTCTATGACTATTACAGTATTGCCTGTCGCAACAAATGTATGCAAGATTTCTAGTAGTTTTTTAATATCATGCTGATGTAATCCTGTAGTAGGCTCATCTAGAATATATACTGTTCTACCTGTTGATCTTTTAGATAATTCTTTAGCTAGTTTAATTCTTTGCGCTTCTCCACCAGACAATGTAGTTGCCTGTTGTCCGATTTTTATATAACCAAGTCCTACTTTTTTAAGTGTAAGTAACTTTGATCTAATATTTGATATATTTTCAAAAAAATCACAACCTTCGTCAACAGTCATGTTTAATACATCAGCTATACTTTTATTTTTAAATTTAATTTCTAAAGTTTCTCTATTGTATCTACTTCCTTTACATTCATCACATGTTACATATACATCAGGAAGGAAGTGCATTTCATAAGTTATGACACCATCTCCTTCACAGGCTTCACATCGACCGCCTTTAACATTAAATGAAAACCTACCTGGTTTATATCCTCTACTTTTAGATTCTGGTAAATTAGTAAACCAATCTCTAATAGGTCCGAAAGCAGCCGTGTAAGTAGCAGGGTTAGATCTTGGAGTTCGACCTATTGGTGATTGATCAATATCAATTACTTTATCTATCAGTTCAATTCCTTTAAATCCCTTAAATGGCATAGGAATTTTTCTAGATTTGTTATTATTCAAACTCATATTCAAAGCATTAAATAAAGTTTGTAAAATTAAAGTTGATTTACCACTACCTGAAACTCCAGTGATACAAGTAAAAGTCCCAAATGGAATTTTTAGATCAACGTTTTTTAGATTATTACCTGAAGCACCAAGAATTTGTAAAAATCTTCCATTTTTACTTAATCTTCTTTTCTTTGGTATTGGTATATAAAATTTATTACATAAGTATTTACCAGTTATACTTTTTTCATTTTTCTTTATCTCATCTAATCCACCATGAGCTATAACTTCTCCACCTTTACTTCCAGCCTCTGGGCCTAAGTCAATGATGTAATCTGAATTTTCAATTGTCTCAGTATCATGCTCTACTACAATTACAGTGTTACCTAAATCTCTTAATCTTTTTAAAGCATTAATTAATTTTACATTGTCTTTCTGATGAAGACCAATAGATGGTTCATCCAACACATAAAGAACACCGGTTAGACCAGAACCAATTTGGGAAGCTAACCTAATTCTTTGGGATTCTCCACCAGACAAAGTTCCTGACTCTCTTGATAAAGTTAAATAATCTAATCCAACATTTAATAAAAAATTTAGTCTTTCATTTATTTCTTTTAGAATGTGTTCTGCAATTTTTATTTGTCTTGCATCTAATTTTTCATTTAAAGATTTGAACCATTTTTCAGCATCTATAATAGATTTTTCAGATATTTCACTTATGTGTTGATTGTCTATTTTTACACATAATGCCTCTTCTTTTAATCTATACCCGTTACAAGCCTCACATTTAGTATCCGATTGGTATTGTGATATTTCCTCTCTTTTCCAATCACTATCAGTTTCTAAATATCTTCTTTCAAGATTGTTAACTACACCTTCAAATGTTTTTTTATGGGAATATTTTTCATATCCATCGTCGTATGAAAATTTAATTTCCTCTTCATCCGAACCATATAAAATTATATCCTTTATTTTTTTTGGTAATTTTGACCATTTTTCTTCTAAAGAAAAGTTATAGTGTTTTGCTAAAGATGATAGCGTTTGAGCATAATATAGTGAGCTTGATTTAGACCATGGTTCAATTGCACCTTCAGCAATTGTCTTTTTTTCATTTGGAACAACAAGATTAGGATCCACATTTAATTTTATACCAATACCATCACATTCAACACATGCTCCATATGGACTATTAAATGAAAACAATCTTGGTTCAATTTCTTCTATAGTAAATCCACTTTCAGGACATGCAAATTTAGATGAAAATGTTATTTTTTCTTTTTTTCTAAATTTAGCTGGCAATGTCTCATTTTCATACTCTACATATAATAAACCATTAGACAAATTAAGCGATGTTTCAATACTTTCAGCTAAGCGATTACCTAAATCAGAATTTAGTATTATCCTATCAACTAATATTTCTATTTCGTGTTTTATTTTTTTATTTAATTCTGGAATATTATCTATATCGTAAATCTTTCCATCTATCTTAATTTTTCGAAAACCTCTTTTTTTATAAGACAATATTTCTTTTTTATATTCGCCTTTACGACCTCTCACAATTGGCGAAAAAAGATAAATAGTACTTTTTTTTGGCAAAGTTTTAATTTTGTCTACAATTTGAGTTACTGTTTGTGATTTTATTTCTTTACCAGTAAATGGAGAGTAGGGAATACCAACCCTTGCAAATAATACTCTCATATAGTCATAAATTTCAGTGACTGTTGCTACCGTCGACCTTGGATTTTTTGATGTATTTTTTTGTTCAATAGATATTGCGGGACTTAGACCTTCGATTAAATCAACCTTAGGTTTTTTCATTTTATCTAAAAATTGTCTTGCATAAGCGGATAAGCTTTCAACGTACCTTCTTTGGCCTTCAGCGTAGATAGTATCAAAAGCGAGAGACGATTTTCCTGATCCAGATAGACCTGTTATTACTACAAATTTATCTTTTGGAATGTCTAAAGAAATATTCCTTAAATTATGTTCTTTTGCCCCTTTAATAACTATCTTTTTAATCATCTTTTTTGTTGCTTTACTTCAATATTATTAATAATCAAACCTTTTCTATGATATAATAAAATCATTAAAATATTATGGCTGGAAGTTTAAATAAAGTACTATTAATTGGACGATTAGGCGCAGATCCTGAAATTAAACAAATGGTTAATGGCAAAAGTGTTGCTAGGCTTAGTTTAGCTACAAGCCAAAGTTGGAAAGATAAAAACACTGGAGAAAAAAAAGAAAAAACCGAGTGGCACCGTGTGGTTGTATTTAATGAGGGACTAGTTAATGTTGTTCAACAATATTTAAAAAAAGGTGCACAAATATACGTTGAGGGTCAATTAACTACTAGAAAATGGAAAGATGAACAGTCAGGACAAGACAAATACTCTACTGAAATAGTCATTCAAGGGTATAACTCTTCATTAACTATGCTGGGGGGTGGTGGCGGTAGTTCATCAAATATCACATCTAATAATAACCAAGAATTATCTCAAATAAACGACTCTAATCTAGACGATGATATACCTTTCTAAATCCTATGGATAAAACTGAAATAGAAGAGAAAAAAAATATTAAACCTATTGCTATGTATGACGAGATGAGTTCGTCATATTTATCTTATGCAATGAGTGTAATTGTTAGCAGGGCATTACCAGATATAAGAGATGGATTAAAACCTGTTCATAGAAGAATAATATATGCTATGTACAAAGGTGGTTTTGATTGGTCTAAACAATTTAGAAAATCAGCAAGAATTGTTGGTGATGTAATTGGTAAATATCATCCCCATGGTGATCAAGCAGTTTACGATGCTTTAGTGAGAATGGTACAAGAGTTTTCAATGAGTGTACCATTGATAGATGGCCAAGGAAATTTTGGCTCAGTAGATGGAGACCCTCCTGCAGCTATGAGATACACAGAGACTAAACTTTCAAAAATTTCACAATTTTTAATAGATGATATCGAAAAAAATACTGTGGATTTTAAAAGTAATTATGATGAAACGGAAAAGGAACCTGTTGTTTTACCAGCTCAATATCCAAATTTATTGGTAAATGGTGCTGGGGGTATAGCTGTAGGTATGGCAACAAGTATACCTCCACACAATCTTGGTGAGGTTATTAATGCAACATTAGCTTTAATAAATAATAAAGATATTAAGATTAATGAATTAATGAAACATATACCTGGGCCAGATTTTCCAACTGGAGGTACAATTATTGGTAAGGATATTATTAAAACAGGATATAAAACTGGAAGAGGTTCTTTTAAAATAAGAGGTGATATAAACATAGAACAACTTAAAAACGGCAAGGAAAGACTTGTGATTGCGAATATTCCTTATCAAATAAATAAATCAACATTAAATGAAAGAATTGTAGAATTAATAAGAGATAAAAAAATTGATGGCATAAGTGATATAAGAGATGAATCAAACCGTGAAGGTATTAGAGTAGCTATAGATTTAAAAAGAAATACTGAGCCAGAAACAGTTAAAAGACAGCTATATAAGTATACATCATTAGAATCTTCTTTTAGCTTTAATACCTTAGCTATAGTAGATCAAAAACCAAAAAACTGTAACTTAAAAGATTTCTTAGAGTCTTTTTTACGATTTAGAGAAGATGTTGTAACTAAAAAAACTAAATTTGATTTAAAAAAAGCCGAAGACAGAGCTCACATATTATTAGGACTTTCAGTTGCTGTAGAAAATATTGATAAAATTATAAAAATAATTAGAAATTCAAAAAATCCTGAAATAGCTAAAGATACACTAACCAAAACAAAATGGAAAATCAAAACAACTCAAAAATTTATTAAATTAGTTGAAAATAAGAATTCTGCAACCAATTACTCTTTATCAGAGGAACAAGTCAATTCAATATTAGAACTTAGATTACAAAAACTTACCGCTTTAGGAATAAATGAAATAGAGACTGAAATAAAGAAGTTATCAGATTTAATAACTCAATATAAAAAAATTCTATCATCGAGAAAAGTTTTATTAAAAGTAATTAGTGACGATTTAAACTTAATAAAAGACAAATATTCTAACCCAAGAAGAACAAAAATTATTGATGCAATTCTAAATTACGATATTGAAGAGACTATTCAAAAAGAATCTGTAATCATAACTGTAACGTTACAAGGTTATATTAAACGAGGTGCATTAAGTAGTGTTAGAGCTCAAAAAAGAGGTGGTAAAGGTAAATCTGGTATTAAAACAAGAGAACAAGACTCTGTTGTTCAAACATTATCTGTTAATACTCACACATCAGTACTTTTCTTTTCGACAGAGGGATTAGTTTACAAATTAAAAGCATGGAAAATACCAGAGGGAACTTCTATATCTAGAGGAAAATCTTTATACAACATATTACCCTTAAAAAATCATCAATCGATAAGCTCTATAATGCCTTTACCAGAGGAAAAGTCAGAGTGGAAAAACCTTAATATCGTTTTTGCTACTTCAAAAGGTAAAATTAGAAAAAATTCTTTAGAGGATTTTATAAATATAAATTCATCTGGAAAAATTGCTATGAAACTTGATCCTGATGATAAAATTATAGGTGTGAAGATATGTAGAGAAGATCAAGATATTATTCTTAGTTCATTAAACGGAAAATCAATAAGGTTTAATGTAGAAAAAATAAGGTTATTTAAAGGTAGGTCCTCAAAAGGAATTAGAGGAATAAATTTAAAGGATAAAGATATAATTGTATCTCTATCAACTATAGATAAAGACACAAAAAATGGCAAAAAAGGAGATAAATTTATACTATCAGTAACAGAAAATGGTTTTGGAAAAAGAACAGCTTCCAACGAATTCCGGGTTACTAACAGAGGAGGCAAGGGAATAATTGGAATTGTAAATTCTTCAAGAAATGGGAATGTATCATCATCTTTTCCCGTTTTTGAGGGTGATGAAATTTTAATATCAACAAATAAAGGAAGAGTAATAAGGGTAGCGGTTAAAGAAATTAGAATTGCTGGGCGTAATACACAAGGTGTTAGAATAATTAGATTATCAGGTGATGAAAAAGTTGTTTCAGCTATCAAAATTGATGATAACTTGATATAATGAAAAAAGTTATTTATCCAGGAACGTTTGATCCAATTACCTATGGACACATAGATTTAATTAAAAAAGCATTAAATATATTTGACAATCTTATAATTGCAATTTCCGATGGTAATAATAAAGAATATTTATTTTCAGCAGAAGAGAGAGAAATCTTAATTAAAAAATCTCTTTTCAAGGATCTAAAATTTAAAAAAAAACAGATTAAAGTAGTGACATTTAATACCTTAACAACTGATTTTTGTAAAAAAATGAAATCTAATATTATACTTAGGGGACTTAGAGCAACCTCAGATTTTGAATATGAATTTCAGTTATCTGGCATGAACAAAAAACTAAATGATAAAGTGGAAACCGTATTTTTGATGTCCGATCCTCAAAATCAAATTATTTCATCCAAGTTGGTAAAAGAGATTGCAGAATTAAATGGAAATGTAAATAAATTTACTACAAAAAGTGTATTAAAACATTTAAAATTAAAATTAAATGGTTAGATTAATTTTTATATTATTTTTATTTATAAATACTAATTTATTAGCGGAGGAAAATATTATGATTTTAAAATTAAAAGATGGCGATGTTAAAATTGAATTATTTGATGATGTAGCACCCGAACATGTAAAAAGAATAAAAGATTTAGCAAACTCGGGGAAATACGACGGAGTAGTGTTTCATAGGGTGATAGATGGGTTTATGGCACAAACAGGTGATGTGCAGTTTGGTAAAGTTGATAGTAATGATTTTAATTTGAGTAGAGCGGGAATGGGAGGATCTGATCTACCAGATTTGAAAGCTGAATTTAATAATTTACCTCATGAAAGAGGAACACTGTCTATGGCAAGATCTCAAAATCCAAATAGTGCAAACAGCCAATTCTTTATTTGTTTTGAAGCAGCTCCTTTTTTAGACAGACAATACACAGTATTTGGAAAAGTTGTTAGTGGAATGGAGTTTGTCGACAAAATTAAAAGAGGTGACTCTAACAATAATGGCGCTGTAACTGAACCTGATAAAATAATATCTTTTAAATCTCAATAATTTTTTTAATGGCATTAAAAACATTTAATTTTAATGTTATTAAAAAAGATAAATTCGCAAGGTTAGGTAAAATACAAACTAGTAGAGGCACTATTGATACTCCAGTATTTATGCCTGTAGGAACACAAGCTACTGTAAAAGGATCTTTTATAAGTGATGTAATTAAAACAGGTAGTCAAATTGTTTTATCTAATACTTATCATTTAATGATTAGACCTGGTGCCGATAGAATTAAAAAAGCAGGTGGTTTACATAATTTTATGAATTGTAAAATACCTATTTTAACTGACTCTGGTGGTTACCAAATTATGTCATTATCCAAATTAAATAAAATTGATAAATTAAAAGGAGCAATATTTAATTCTCATGTAGATGGTAAAAAATTTATTTTAAGTCCTGAGGAAAGTATTAAAATCCAAAAAAAACTTAATTCAGATATAGTTATGGTACTTGATGAGTGCCCAAAAAAAACACTTAATTATGATAAAATTTTAAAAGCAGTAAATTTATCAACACGGTGGGCAAAAAGATCAAAAAAAGAATTTGGTTTAAATAAACACAAAGCGCTCTTTGGAATTGTTCAAGGTGGGTTATTTAATGACCTTAGATTAAAGTCCTTAAATGAATTAATTAAAATTGGATTTGATGGATATGCAATAGGTGGATTAGCTGTTGGTGACTCCCAAAAAGAAATGTTTAAAGTTTTAGATTATTTAAAAAATTACATGCCGAAAGATAAACCAAGATATTTAATGGGAGTAGGTACCCCGTCAGATATACTTGGTGCTGTATTGCGTGGTGTTGATATGTTTGATTGTGTTTTACCTACACGTGCTGGTAGAACAGGGTTAGCATTTACATGGCAAGGTAGAATTAATATTAGGAATGCAAAATATAAAAACGATAATAAACCTTTAGATGAATCAGTCAAAATTTTCGATTTAAATAAATACTCTAAAAACTATCTTAATCATTTGTTTAATACAAATGAGATGTTGGGTTCAATGATTCTTACTTTAAACAATATTAATTTTTATCAAGAATTTATGTATGAAATCAGGAAAAATATAAAAAATGGTACTTTTTCTAAATTTTATAAGAAATTTTATAATAAGTTATAATATTTCGCATTGATAATTAAAAAATAATCACTATAAAAGTCAATCTTTGTGGGCCGTTAGCTCAGTTGGTAGAGCAATTCCCTTTTAAGGAATGGGTCGATGGTTCGAGTCCATCACGGCTCACCATGTTTATAAAATAGGTGGATAATCTAATCTAACTTCATTGATCCAATCATTAATATTTTCTATTCTTCTATCAGAGGATGGATGTGTACTCATAAATTCTGGTGGTTCTTTCCCTTTATTTGCCTCTTTCATTCTTTCCCAGATTTTAACAGTTTCACGCACATCATAACCTGATAAAGACGAAAATATTAATCCTAAATAATCAGCTTCAGATTCTTGTTTACGAGTAAATGGATTCATTATTCCTAGTTGTGATAGTAAACCTACCGTATCCATGCCAGTAGTTCTATTAACTTGTGATAATTTCCCCCCTGTAAAAATATCCACTAGTTGCGTGCTCGTTCTTAATACAGCTGTCCTGCTTGCTCTCTCGACAGAATGTTTCGCAACTGCATGCGCTACTTCATGCCCCATTACAGCGGCTAATCCATTTTTATTTTTAGTTACTTCAAGCATACCAGTGTAAAAAGCTATTTTACCTCCAGGCATACACCATGCATTCTTAACCTTTTTGTTATCAATTAAAATATATTCCCATTGAAAATTAGTTGTTGGATCTGGAATTTTTTTTAAATCAAAGTATTTACTGATTGAGTCCTCCATTCTTTTTCCTATTTCTTTGATTTCATTTAACTTAGCTGTATCTTTACTTAATGTTTCTTTTTCTTTAATCTTTTCATATAACATTGCAGCTTGAGCATTTAATTTTGATTCTGGTATTAATTTGAGTTGTCGTCTTTCTGTAATTGGAACAGATCCACAACCAGCAACCATATAACCCCAGCAGCCACAGCCTAAAACATTCAAAAATTTTCTTCTATTCATTTTTATATTTTCTTGTATTAATATAATTATTAGTAATTATTATGAATTTAAACAATAAAATATTATTATTTTTGTTTATTATTGGATTAATCTTCGTTATTTACTCATCTTATAATTAAATATGGTTCAAAATTATAATTAAATATGGTTCAAAAGAAAAAAATATCAATTTTTGCAAGATTAAGAAATTATTTCTTAGCGGGTATTGTTGTTTTAGTGCCAATAGGTTTTACTTTATATTTAACAATATTTTTAGTTAAAATTTCTTCAAAATTACTTCCAAAAGAAATTAATCCAAACAATTATTTACCTTTTTCTATACCTGGGTTAGAAATACTATTATCAGTAATGTTAATCATTATTGTTGGTGGAATATCTCTATCTTTTTTTGGTAAAAGAGTTGTAACTTTTATAAATGAAATTTTTAAAAAAATTCCAATCTTAAGAACAATTTATTCCGCTATAGGTCAAATGACTCAAAGTTTTACTTCAACTAATAAAGATAAAAAAAGCGTTGTTTTAGTTGAATATCCTAAAAAAGGATCTTGGGCGGTAGGTTTTGCAACCAAAGAAAACGATGGAGAAATTAGTAAAAAAATTAATAAAAAAATGATTAATGTTTTTGTGCCTACAACACCTAACCCTACTAGTGGTTTTTTACTTATGTATCCTAAAGATGAAATAATTTATCTAGATATGTCTTTTGAGGAAGCATCTAAATTTATTGTGTCAGCTGGAACTTCTGAACCAAATTAAACCAAATCATTTAAGATATCAGCTCTGTCATACAATTTTAATAAGGGCATAAATTTTTTAATACTTTCATTATTAGACTCTATTCTTTTTACCTCTTTTTCTGCTAGAAGAAAAAGATCCTCATTTAAAATTGGATCAGCAATTCTAAAACTTTGTAAGCCACTTTGCTTAAAACCTAATAGATCTCCATAACCTCTTAACTTCATATCTTCCTCTGAAATTTTAAAACCATCATTGCTTGCTTTAAGTATTTTAATTCTTTTCTTTGCATTTTCACTTAAATTAGATTTAAACATTAAAATACAAAACGCCTCCTTATCTCCTCGTCCTACTCTGCCTCTCAATTGATGTAGTTGTGATAATCCAAATTTATTTGCGTTCTCAATAATTATAACATTAGCATTAGGAAAATCTATTCCTACTTCTATTACGGTTGTAGAAACCAAAATATCAATTTTTTTATTTAAAAATTCATTCAGTATTTTTTCTTTTTCGTGCTTATCTATATTACCATGAAGTATTCCAACTTTATTTGAAAAATTTTTTTTTAAATACTCGTATCTTTTAATTGAAGATTGATGATCAATTTTTTTTGATTCATCAATTAAAGGACAAACCCAAAATATCTGATTTCCATTTTTTATCTGTTTCTTTGAAAACAATAATATCTCATCTATTTTATTTTCTAATTTACTAAGAGTAATTATTTCTTTTCTATTCTTTGGTTTTTTTTTAATTATTGAAACATCCATGTCACCAAATATGGTCATTATCATTGTTCTAGGTATTGGAGTTGCAGACATAACCAGAATATCACAATCTTTTCCCCCTTTATCAGATAGCTTTTTTCTTTGTTTAACACCAAATTTGTGTTGCTCATCTATAACGATTAATCCTAATTTTTTATAATTTAATTTTTCTTGAAATAAAGAATGTGTGCCTATTAATAAATCAATAGAGTGATTTTCTAATTTATTAATTATTTTTTTTCTTATTTTATATTCAGTTTTACTTGTTAGTATTTCTACTCGTATATTCTTTGGGAATATTTTTTTTGTTAATCTATAATGTTGTTGCGCTAAAATTTCTGTAGGTGCCATCAAAGCAGTTTGAAATTTACTTTCAATCACGTTTAATATTGAACTAAGAGCAACGATAGTTTTTCCACTCCCTACATCGCCTTGTAAAAGTCTAAACATTTTTTGTTCAGATTTTAGATCATCGTTAATTTCTTTTATTGCTTTATTTTGGTCAGTTGTAAGTTTAAAATCTATTTTATTTTTTATTTCGTTAAAAGTATCTGAGTTGAATTTTTTTTTATTTTTTTTAGTTTTTTTAATTATATTTCTAATATTTGAATTTATTAAGAAATTTGAAAATATTTCATCAAAAACCAAGCGATCATAAAAATCACCCTTTTTATTGACATTCCTTGGGTCATGTAATTGAATAATTGCATCTTTCCAGGTTATATTATTAAATTTATTACAAATGTCTTCACTCAGCCATTCATTCAGTTGAGGAATGTTACCTAAAACTTTATTTATTATTTTATTATATTTTTTTTCATTCAATCCCTCTGTTAAACTATACTTTGTATCAATTTTTTTAATACTATTTATATTATCACTTATGTGTGTTGGATTAGTTATCTGGTATCTATTTTTGTAAAAACCTATTTTACCACTTATTATTATATTAGAATTTAGAGGCAATATTTTTCTAATATAACCCTCATAACTATTAAAAAAAATACATTCTAACTTTCCTGTATCATCCTCACATATAACTCTATTGGGTAAATTTCTAATTCTAGGAAAATTATACTTTAAAACTTTTATTGAAATTGTTTGTATCTTACCGACTTGAAGTTCATTTATTTTTCTTAAATCTCCTCTGTCAATAAAATCCCTTGGTAAACTCCATAAAAGGTCAAATACAGTATTGATATTTTTTTTTTTAAATAATTTTGCTGTTTTATTTCCTACTCCATTTATTTTATTGATATCTGATAGTAAGTATTCATAATTAGACATTATTAGTACTTATATATCTATGTTACAAAATAAAGAAGATCTTAAAAATAAAATTATTTATAGGGCATCGTATAGAGGTACTAAAGAAATGGATATATTAATGATAGCTTTTGTAAAATCATTAATAAATACTTTAGATATAGATAATCTTATTGCATTAGATAAATTAGTTAATATGAATGACGAATCTTTAATCTCAATAAAAAAAAAAGAAACGATAATTAACAATAATGATAAAAACTTCAGTTATATAATTAAACTGTTTCAAGATTATTAATTTATGGCGGAGAGACTGGGATTCGAACCCAGGAAAGAGTTGCCCCTTTGCCGGTTTTCAAGACCGGTGCTTTCAACCGCTCAGCCATCTCTCCATGACAAGTATTTATATTAAAAAAAAATATTTCTACAACATAATAAGTTTTTTTCTATATCTTGTTATAATTTAGGTGTAATTGTCCTTATTAATTGGTTTTTCTATGAAAAAATTTAATCAAGGTATACTTCTTAGTAGCTTAGGATCTTTTTGGTGGGGAGTAATAGGTGTTGTTTATTTTAGATCTTTATCATTCGTCGGCCCAGAAGAACTTGTGATTCATAGATGTCTGTGGACCACAATTTTTTTATTAATAACTTCATTTTTTCTTTTCAAGTTTGAAAAAATTAAAAATGTTTTTAAATCAAAAAAAAAATTTTTAATACTTTTAATGTCCTCAATTTTAATTCTTACAAACTGGTCAGTTTGGATATATGCAGTTACTACTAATCAAATTATTAATGCAAGTTTTGGCTATTTTATAATGCCAATAATGAGTGTTTTTTTTGGTTATTTATTTTTTAAAGAGAATTTAAATTTCAAGATAATTTTATCAATAATTTTAGTAATAATATCTATCTTTTATATGCTTTATGAATTTAAAAGTATTCCATGGATAGGTTTAACTGTGGCAATTTCTTGGTCTTTATATAATGTTTGTAGAAAATTAATTTTAGTTGATACAGATATTGGTTTACTAGTCGAAAGTTTTTTTATATTTCCATTTGCCTTATTAGCTCTCCTTTATTTATTTACTTTAGGAACAAATAATTTTTCAACAGACAATATTAGTTTAATGTTTTTGCTAATTTTAGCTGGTCCGATAACTGTTATACCTCTATTTTTGTATGTAAAAGGTGTGGAGTTATCTGGTTTAGGGCCCACAGGTATGATATTTTACATAACTCCAACATTTCAATTTTTGTTAGGGTATTTTTATTATGATGAAATTTTTTCTTTTGAAAAGTTTATAAGTTTTATAATTATATGGATAGCTGTGTTAATTTATTTAAATAATTTATATGAAAAAAATTAGATTAATTATTTTTACTTTAATTTTTTTGACTGTTGGAAGTCTTCAGGTTAGCTCTGATGAAAATTTTAATATTTGGTTAAATAAATTTAAAATGAAAGCTATTCAAGAGGGAATTTCAAAAAAAACAGTTAATTCAGTAATGGATAAAGCAATATTTTTACCAAAGGTAATAGAGTATGATAGATACCAACCTGAATTTTATGAGGATACAAAAACTTATGTTTCTAAAAGAACCTCAAAAGATAGAGTTAAAAAAGGTATAAAAATTTATAAAAAAAATAAATCTTTGATTAATATTGTTGATGAAGAATTTGATGTAGAAAAAGAATTGTTATTAGCTTTAATGGGTATTGAGACGAATTATGGTACATACCTAGGTAAAATGGATATCATTTCTTCTTTAGCAACCCTAAGTTTTGATAAAAGAAGAAGCGAATTTTTTACATCAGAACTTATTACAGCTTTAAAGCTTATAGATCGAAATAAAATCGATAAAAATATATTGTTTGGTTCTTGGGCAGGCGCTTTTGGAAATTTTCAATTTATGCCTTCAACAATATCAAAATATGCAATTGATTATAATAAAAACACGATTATTGAACTAAAAGCAGTCGATGACTCGTTTGCATCTGCAGCAAATTACATGAAAAGCATTGGATGGAAAAAAAATAAACCTTGTTTTTACAAAGTCGAGTTAACAAAAAATGTTCCAAAAAAATTACTAAATACATCAGCAAGAAATATTAAAAACAAAAAAAAATATAAATATTTAAAAAAATATTTAAAATTTAATAATAATTTTATAGATGATAATGAAGTCGTTGCTATAGTAACACCCGATACTGATATTATAGAAAGTAATAGCAAATTATCACCGGCTTACTTAATATTTTCAAATTATGAAAAAATATTAACCTGGAATAGATCTTTGAGATTCGCAATTGCTGTTTGTACACTTAAAAATGAGTTTTTAAATGAATTATAAAATTTTATTTATTTTATTATTATTTATTCTATCAGCTTGTAAAATTGATACCATTAATTCCAGTAAAATTAAATATAATCAAAATAAATACGAAAATAAAGGTTTTGCTCTTATATATTCAGATGAATTATTAAAAAAAAAAGTTATAAAAAAAAAAATTGATGATAGAAGCTTGTCCATTTATCATGATTATTTGAATAGAGGCACGAAAGTCAAAATAACAAATTTAATTAATAAAAAAAGCTTAGTCGCACAGGTAGACAAAAAAATTAAAAATATTAATTTTTATAACTCTGTAATATCTAAAAGAATTTTCACAGAGTTAGAAATTGATATAAGTCAACCTTATGTTGAAATTGTAGAAATTAAAAATAATTCTGTTTTTATTGCAAAAAAAACAAAAACATTTGATGAGGAAAAAAAAGTTGCTAATAAAGCACCCGTTGAAGAAATAAGTATTAAAAATTTAAATTCAAATACAAAAAACAAAAGCAAACCTGGATTAAATAAACCTTTCTTGTTCTCTATTAAAATAGCTGACTTTTATTTTGAGGAAAATGCAATAAATTTAAGAGATAGAATAATAAGTGAAACTTTAATAAAAAATGTAAAGATTTTAAAAAAAACAAAAAATAAACATAGAGTTTTTATTGGTCCTTACAGAAATATTAACTCTCTACAAAACAAGTTTTATAGTATAAATAATTTAGGATTTGAAAATATAGAAATTTTAAGACATGAAGATATTTAAAAAAATTACAATATATATTTTGCTCTTTTATTTATTTACAATAACCAAAGTATTTGCGGCCTTTGATATAAAAGCAAGGACCGCAATATTACAAGATTATTTATCTGGTGAAATTTTATTTGAGAAAGATATTACTAGATCAATATATCCAGCATCAATGACAAAAATTATGACAAGTATTGTCGTATTTGATTTACTTAAAGCTGGTGATCTTAGTCTTGATGATAAAATTATGATATCTGAAAATGCTTGGAGGTTATCTCAATCGGGCTATTCATCAATGTTTATTATGGTTGGAGACGAGGTTACAGTTGAAAATTTACTTAAAGGAATAATTGTGGCATCTGGTAATGACGCCTGTGTTGCTCTTGCTGAAGGAGTTGCTGGCACAGAGGAAGAATTCGCTATGTTAATGAATACTAAAGCTGCTGAAATTGGAATGGAAAATACAAATTTTACAAATTCTTCAGGTATTAATGATCCTGATAATTATTCTACAGTTGAGGACATTTTGAAAATGTCAAATTATCTAATTAAGAACTATCCTAACTATTATAATTATTTTAAAGAGAAAGAGTTTACTTGGGATAGGACAGGAGGTGAACCAATTACACAAGGTAATAGAAATCCATTATTGTATAAAAATTTTGGTGCTGATGGAATTAAAACAGGTTATTTAGCAGTTGAAAAATATTCTTTAGCTAGTTCAATTAAAAGAGGAAAAAGAAGATTGATAGCTGTCGGTAGTGGATTTGAAACTAAAAACTCAAGATCAAGACAATCATCTAAACTTTTAACTTGGGGATTGACAAACTTTGATACAATTAAAATAGCAGAAAAAAATAAAAATTTTGTTGAATTGGATGTTTGGTTAGGAAAGAAAAAAACTGTAAAAGGATACATTAAAAAAGATTTGTATAAGACTATACCTAAAGCTAGAAAAAAATATTTAAAAGCTGTTGTAATTTATCAAGGTCCTATATTAGCTCCAGTTCAAAAAGATCAAAAGGTAGCAAAACTTAAATTAAGTTATAAAGATGAGATTTTAGATGAACTAGATATTTTCGCAATTGAAGAAGTAAAAAAAGTTAACATTTTTTCAGGACTTATTAAATCAATAAATTATCTCATCTGGGGTGATGTATAAAAAAATCATTGTATTTGAAGGTGTTGATGGAACTGGTAAAAGTTACCACATAAATCAAGTTGCAAAATTTCTAAAATCGAAAAAAATCAAATTTATTAAATTTAGGGAACCAGGCGGGTCGTCTAATTCTGAAATTATAAGAAAAATTATCTTAAAAAATAATTCTTCTTTATCAAAGGAGTCAGATTTATTGTTGTATCTAGCAGCTAGAAAAGAAAATTATGATAAACTAATTAAACCAAATCTAAAAAAAAAAATTATTTTAATTGATAGATTTGTAGACTCCACATTGGCATATCAACACTATGGTTTTAATATTAACGAAAAAAAAATTAAATATTTAAATAACTTTGTTATAGGTAATTTAAAAGCAGATTATACTTTTTTACATATCTTACCCCATAAACTTCTTGCGAAACGTATTGGAGGAAAAAAGAATAAATACGATAATTATTCTAAAAAATTTTATGAAAAAGTACAAAATGGATTTATTAAAATATTAGGAAAAAATAAGCATAAAATGATTATAAAAGCAGATGAAACAAAAAAATTTAATGAAGAAAAAATAATTAATCAAATTAAGAAACTTCTAAAAATTAAATGACCAAACCAAACAAACAAATAAAGCTATTAGCACATCATGATGTTTTTAATGAACTAGTTAACTTATATTTAAACAAAAATTTACCTAATAAAATTATTTTGTCTGGATATAAAGGTATTGGTAAATCAACTCTTGCTTATCATCTCGCTAATTACATTTTGTCTCAAAATGAGGAATTCAATTACAATTTAAAACAGAGGGAAATAGATAAAAAAAATAAAACTTTTAATTTGATTGCTTCAAATACACATATCAATTTTTTTTTAATTTCTTTGAGCGAGGGTAAAAAAAATATAGAAATACTTCAAGTAAGAGAATTATTAAATTATCTGACAAAAACGTCTTTTAATAACTTGCCTAAAATTATTTTAATAGATGATTGTGAATATTTAAATAAAAATTCCTCAAACTCGTTACTTAAAGTTTTAGAAGAGCCTCCAGAAAATGTTTATTTTTTCTTAATTCATAATTCACAAAGAAATATTCTAGAAACTATTAAATCAAGATGTATTGAATTTAAAATTTTTCTAGATCAAGAAAGCAAAAAAAAAATAATTAACAATATTACTCAGTCTAATTATGACATTTTTCACAGTGATTTTAAAAATAATTATTTTTTACCGAAATTTTATTTAGATTATTTTGAATATTGTGAGATGAATGAATTAGATATATCGAAAACTGATATAAATTTATTATTAGAAAATATTTTTATAAAAAAAAATTACAAAAGAAATTCTTTTGTTAATGATTATTTATTTTTTCTAATTCAAAATTTTTTTTATATAAAATTCAAAACAACAAAAAATAAAGATAATTATTACGACTTATTTTCTTATTTTATAAAAAGATTTGACGATTTAATTAAATATAATTTAGATTTTGATAGTTTTATAATTGAATTTAAAAATAAGGTTTTTAATGAAAAATAATTATTATATAACAACACCTATTTATTATCCATCAGCCAAACCACATATGGGTCATGCTTACTCTAGTATAGTTGCTGATTTTTTTGCTAGATTTAAAAAAATTAATGGTTTTAAAGTTTATTTTCTAACAGGCACTGATGAACATGGACAAAAAATTGAAAAAGCATCTATAGATGCAAAAATGGATACTTTAGAATTTTGTAATAAAATAAGCAAAACTTTTAAAGATCTTTCATTGAAACTTAATCTATCAAATAATGATTTTATTAGGACTACTGAAGAAAGGCACAAATTATCAGTTGAAAAGTTGTGGAAAATTTTAGAAAAAAAAAATGAAATTTATTTGTCAAAATATTCGGGATGGTATTCAGTATCTGATGAAGCATTTTATTCTGATGATGAAATTATCGAAAAAGATAATGAAAAAATCTCAAAAATTTCTGGTTCAAAAGTTGAATGGGTAGAGGAGGAGTCATTTTTTTTTAAATTGTCAAAATGGCAAAATACTCTTCTTGACTATTATGAAAAAAATCCTGAATTTATTAGACCAGAAAGCAGAAGGAATGAAGTTGTTAGTTTTGTTAAAGGTGGTTTAAAGGATTTATCTATAAGTCGAAAATCTTTAAAGTGGGGTATCAAAGTCCCATCAAATAATGACCATGTCATTTATGTTTGGTTAGACGCATTAACCAATTATTTAAGCGCATTAGATTTTAAATCAAAAGATAATGATATTTATAAAAATTTCTGGCCTGCTAATTTACATTTAATTGGAAAAGATATAATCAGATTTCATGCTGTGTACTGGCCAGCTTTTCTTCTAGCAGCTGATATTTCATTACCAAAAACTATATATGGTCATGGATGGATATTATCTAACGATGAAAAAATGTCTAAATCAAAAGGTAATATTTTGGATCCTTTGGAAATTATTGATAAATATGGTTTAGATCCGTTAAGATTTTATTTACTTAAAGAAGTTTCATTTGGTAATGATGGAAACATTTCTAAAGAAAAACTAGAAAATTGTATTAATAGTGATCTTGCTAATAATTATGGTAATCTTTGCCAGAGAGTAATTTCTTTCACTGAAAAAAATTTTGATCTAAATATTCCTGATGAAATTAATCTTATGGATCAAGATAAACTTATATTAGGTAAATTTAATAAAAATTTTGATATATTAATAAATTCTATAGACAAACAAGATATAAATTTTTATGTAAAATTTTTGATGGAGACATTATTTTCATCTAATAAATATTTTAATGATGAAGCACCGTGGAATAAAAAAGATGATAAGACAAGACTAAATACAATAGTTTATGTAAGTTTAGAACTTATTAGAAGAATATCAATAATCATTTATCCTATTATGCCAAAATCCTCTTTAAATGCTTTGAAAATTTTTAATATAAAAGAAAATGAAATTGATTTTAAATCAATTAAGGACGATAATTTTCTTAAAAATATTAAAAAAATTAATAAAATCGGTATATTATTTAATAAAATTACAAATGATTGACTCTCATTGCCATTTAGACAGAGTACCATTAATAAATAATTTAAACGAAGTTATTGAGAGATGTAAAACAGTTGGAATTAAAAAAATTCTAACTATATGCACAACTAATGATAATTTTAATAAAATTCTAGATATAGTTAAAATAGATAAAATAATATATGGTACTTTTGGAATTCATCCTCACGAAACGAATTCAAATGAAGCATCAACTGAAGAAATTATAAATAATGTTAAAAAAAGTGAAAAAATAATAGGAGTTGGTGAAACAGGTTTAGACTTTTTTTATAATAACTCTGATCGAAATAAACAAATAGAAAGTTTTGAAAAACACATATTAGCTTCAATTTATCTTGATATTCCTATAATAGTACATTCAAGAAGTGCTGAGAAAGAAACTTTTGACATATTAAATAAATACAAAAATAAAAATCCTAAAATTCTAATGCATTGTTTTACTGGTTCGTATGAATTTGCAAAAAAAATGATGGATCTTGATGCATATTTTTCTGCTAGTGGAATTATTACTTTTAAAAAAAGCAATGAATTAAACGAGACATTTAAAAAAATTCCTAACAATAGACTATTAATAGAGACGGATAGCCCCTTTTTAGCCCCTGTTCCTATGAGGGGTAAACAAAATGAACCCAGTTTTCTAAAATACACTCTTCTACACTTGTCTAAAATTAAAAACCTCAACTCTGGTGATATAGACAAATTAACTTCAGAAAACTTTGAAAATTTATTTGATATCAGCCGATGAATTTAAAATTTATTATTTTAGGTTGTGGAAGTTCATTAGGCGTACCAAGGATAGATGGTAATTACGGAGATTGTGATCCAAAAAATCCTAAAAATTTTAGGACAAGATGCTGTGCTTTAATTAAATCCAAAAATAAAAATGTATTGATTGACACATCACCTGATTTAAAAAATCAATTAATTAAAAATAAAATTAAAAATATTCATAAGGTTTTTTATACTCATTATCATGCTGATCAGACGCATGGTATTAATGAGTTACGATTTTTTTTTCTTAAAAATAGAGGACCAATAGATATTTACACAGATTTAAGTACTGAAAAATATTTAAAAAAATCTTTTAATTACTGTTTCACAAAAACAAGTGAATACCCTCCAATTTTAAAGATTAATAAACTTAAAAATATGCATAGTTATAAAGATGCTAATACCTCTGTTAATCTAAAGTGTTTTAAAGTAAAACACGGAAATATTGATAGCATCTGCTACATTATTAATAAAAAATTAGCTTATGCGAGTGACATCAGTGATATTTATAAAAAAGATTTGAAGCATTTCAAAAATCTAAAATATTTAGTTATAGATTGTTTACAATACGATCCTCATCCTTCACATTTTTGTTTAAAAGATGTTATAAATTTAGTTAAAAAAGTTAAACCAAAAAAAACTATACTAACAAATCTTAATAACAGGATTGATTATAATGAGGTAAAAAAAAAATTACCCAAACATATTATTCCAGCATTTGATGGTTTAACTCTTAATTTCTAATAGTTGCTCTAATTTTTTCAAAATTTTATTAGAATTAGGTTTAGTAAATGATGAATAAGTCTCTTCAATTTTTCCATCTTTATTAATTAATATTTTGTGGAAATTCCATTTGGGTACCGCTGATGAACCATAGTTCTTTTTCGCCCATTTAAAAATTTCATGTGCATCATCGCCTTTAACATCATATATTGAAGTAATAGGAAAATTTATATTAAAGTTTACTTCACAAAATTCTTTTATTTCTTCTTCATTATCTTTCTCTTGATTAAAAGTTTTAGATGGTACTGCAATAACCAATAATCCATTATTCTTATATTTATCCCATATATTTTGCATTTCTTGATATTGATTAGTAAAACCACAATAACTTGCAGTGTTAACTAATAATATTGCTTTTTTATTTTTAAAATCAGAAAAATTTATTAAATCACCATTTATAGATTTCATAGAAAAATCAAAAAATGTTTTTTCGTAATTAGAATTACTTTTTGTTGTAAAAAAAAACATACTTAAAATTAATATTATATAACAGAAAAATTTATTTTTTCTCATTTGCGTGGAGCAAATAATATCAAAAAATATCCGAACAAAGTTGATAATAATGACCCACCTAAGACACCTATTTTAACACCATCCATATAATTCATATTCTCAACAAATGCTAAGTTTCCTACAAATAAACTCATTGTAAAACCAATTCCTGTTAAAACACCTACTCCATAAAAATTTATCCAATTAGCATTTGTCGGCATTTGTGCAATTTTAAACTTAATAGATAAATAAGAAAATATGAAAACCCCAAATTGTTTTCCAACAAACAATCCAAGCAAAATACCTAAAGGCACCTTAGAAGCAAAAGATGATAATGAAAGTCCTTCTAACGACACACCTGCGTTTGCAAATGCAAATAACGGCATAATACCAAATGCAACATAAGGACTTATTGCGTGTTCAATTTTTATAAGCATAGAATGTTCTTTTGGTTTTTTTCTGTGTGGAATTGTTGATGCTAAAAGAACACCAGCAATTGTTGCATGTATCCCTGATTGATGAGTAAAATCCCACATAAATATTCCTATTAGTAAATATGGTAAAAATTTTTTAATATTAAATTTGTTTAGAATTAATAAAGCTAAGAATGCTAAGATTATTAAACCTAAATAAATTATATTTAAATCACCTGAATAAAAAAAGGCGATTATAATTATAGCTCCTAAATCATCAATAATAGCCAAAGCGGTTAAAAAAACTTTTAGTGATATAGGAACTCTAGATCCAAGCAAGGATAACACTCCTAATGAAAAAGCAATGTCTGTGGCTGATGGAATTGCCCATCCTCTTAGAGTTTCAGTATCGCCATAATTAATGTAAACATATACCAATGCAGGAACTAACATTCCACCAATTGCACCTACAATTGGAAGCATTGCTTGTTTTAAATTTGATAATTCTCCTTCAATAAATTCTCTTTTAATTTCTAGTGTAACAAAGAAAAAAAAAACTGCCATTAATGCATCATTAATCCAATGTAAAACAGAAAGTTTAATTCCATATTTATTTATTCCGATAAAAATATATTTTTCTAAAGTACCAAAATACATTTCTGACAAATTAGAATTACTAATAATTAAAGCTAAAATTGCACTAATTAATAAGACTAATCCACTTGCAGCTTCTAATTTAAAAAACCATTTAAATGGTGAAGATAAATATTTTAACATTTTATTTTAATAAATCAGTTATAAATAATTTAATATCGATCAATGATTGATATAAATTATTTAAGTAAAAATCAATATTAGGTATAAGAAATTTAATACTGTTTTTAAATGTATCTATAAGCAAAACAAGAGCAATAATAGATATACATCCAACTATTAATAATTTAAAAAATTTCTTATAATTTATAGTCTTTACAATTAGGCTTCTGTTTCTACTTAATGAATCTTTTTTACTTTTATTAATTGTAGAAATATTTTCATTATTATCATCTTTCTCTAAGATAAGATCACTCTCTAAATTTTTTTCTTTTTCAATTTTGTAAAACCATTTATGTCCGCATGAACCACATTTTAAAAATCTACCACCTTTTGGTATTTTATTTTCATCTACATTGTATTTTTTTTCACCACAAGGACATGTAATAATCATAACTCCTTATATATCAGATTTTTATTAAAATTCTTTTAATTTTGATCGCTTTATCCTTTGAAAATTGCTTTATCTACTGTAATAGTATTTAAATTCGGGGCGTAGCGCAGCCTGGTAGCGCATCTGGTTTGGGACCAGAGGGTCGTAGGTTCAAATCCTACCGCCCCGACCATTTTATGAAAGTAAAAGCAAAAATTTATAAACCTACAAAAACTGCTACCCAATCTGGCTATGGTAAGACAAAAAAATGGGTTTTAGAGTATTTAGCAGACGATAACTCTATTAATCCTTTAATGGGTTGGTCAAGTTCCTCCAATACTCTGTCAGAAGTAAAGCTTTATTTTGATAGCAAAGATCAAGCTGTGGAATATGCGAATAAAAATAACATTGAATTTATGATTATTGATAATAATAAAAGGTCTGTAGTAAAAAAATCTTATACAGATAATTTTTTGGAATAATGTTTAAATTTTTTACAAATAAAAATTGGTATCCTTGGAGCATATTTGGATCAATAGTAATACTTGTTTCTACATGGTATCAAGTGCAGCTTGATGTCATGATTAATCAATGGTTTGGTGAGTTCTATGATACCCTGCAAAAAGCATTAACAACTCCAAACTCAGTGTCTGAAAAAGAATTTATATCTTATCTTCTTACATTTGCAAAAATAGCTGGAGTTTGGATGGTGCTTTCTGTTGCTACAGATTATTTTACTAGTCATTGGACTTTTAGATGGAGAACAGCTATGGCAGATTACTACCATGAAAATTGGACAAAGGCTCGTTTAACAGAAGGAGCATCACAGAGAGTTCAAGAGGATACACTTAAATTTGCGAGGATTATGGAAGGTTTAGGAGTTGAATTATTAAGAAGTTTAATGACATTAATTGCTTTTTTACCAATTTTATGGGGATTATCTAAGCAGATCACTGCACTTCCTTTTATTGGTGAAGTAAATCATGCTTTAGTTTGGGTTGCTGTATTATCTGCTTTAGGAGGAACGGTTTTGTTAGCTGCTGTAGGTTTTAAACTTCCAGGGATAGAATATGACATACAAAAAGAAGAAGCCGCATACAGGAAAGAATTAGTTTTAGGTGAGGAAAGTTTAGGTAGAGCAGGACATGAAAGCGTAAATTTTCTTTATGGCAATGTTAGAAAAATACATTTCAAAATGTACTTTCATTATTTGTATTTTAATGCTGTAAAATGGAGTTACTTACAAGGAATGGTAATAGTCCCTTATTTAGCTCTAGCACCAACTATTGTTACTGGAGCAATAACCCTAGGTTTTGTTCAGCAAATTGCAAGAGCATTTAATAAAGTTGAAAATTCATTACAGTATTTAGTCAGAAGTTGGCCGATAATAGTAGAACTTATCTCTGTGCATAGAAGATTATCAGAATTTGAAAAAAAATTAGAATTGTCTAAAGTTGAAGCTAATATTTGATGGTGATAAAAAAGGAATATTTAGAAGACTTTATTTCTGTAACTCAACATGCTGCAATAGCCACTTACCCTTATATTGGAAAAAATAATAAAAAAGCTGCTGACAAATCAGCAACAGATTCAATGAGACAAAAATTAAATGAAATTAATATGAAGGGCAGGGTAGTTATAGGCGAAGGTGAGATAGATGAAGCACCTATGTTATATATTGGAGAGATTATAGGCAATCAGAGAGGCGATGATATTGATATAGCTGTAGATCCAGTAGAAGGAACAAATTTTGTTGCAAAAAATATGCGTGGATCAATTTCAGTTATAGCAGCTGCTAATAAAAATAACCTATTTAATGCCCCAGAAACTTATATGGAAAAAATAGCATTTGGTAGTCATATTGATTCTGGTGTAGTTGATTTAGATTACTCGTTTAAAAAAAATATAGAAAATTTAGCTGATTTTAATAATAAAAATGTTGAGGATTTAAGAATTTGTATATTAGACAGACCAAGGCACAAAGAAATTATAGAAGAGGCAAGACGAAAAAAAATCAAAATAAATTTAATTACAGATGGCGATGTTACTGGTGCTATCTTAGTATCTGACCAAAAATTTAATGTCGATCTTTTTCTTGGTATTGGTGGTGGACCCGAAGGTGTATTAGCAGCTTGTGCTTTAGATTCAATGAACTGTGGTTTTCAAGGAAGATTATTGTTTGAGGATGACAAAATTATTAAGAGAGCAAATAAAATGGGAATTAACGATTTGAATAAAAAATATAATATTAATGATATAGTTAAAGGGGATAGTATTTTTTGTGCCACAGGTATTACAGACGGAGATATCACAAGAGGTGTTAAGATAATTAATGAGGAATATATAACAGATACTTTTGTAACACATAAAAGTCAAAAAATTAAAAAAAATATAAGCGGAAACTTCAAAAAATCTGAATGATTTCTGTTTCTAAAAAAAAATGGAATAATATACAAAGTGATTTTAGAAAAGCTAAAAAATTATCATTAGACAAAAATATATCTTTAAATTTATCTAATTTTTTCATTAATAGAAAATTTACAAATGAGGAAATTTTTTACTCAATAAATTTACCAAAAATAGAAAATATCTTTAGTAAAAATATCGATTTTATTGAAGGTTATAATTTACTAAAAAAAATTATTGATAATAAAGATTTAACTCTAATATTTGGAGATTATGATGTAGATGGAATTACTTCTACTGCAATTTTAATTAATTTCTTTAAAGAAATAAATCATCCTAATTATTATATTTTACCTGATAGGTTTGTTGATGGATATGGTCCTAATTTGAATTTAATTAAAAAAAAATTAAAAAAAAATACAAAAGCAGTGATATTTGTTGATTGTGGAACCAATTCAAATGAAGTTGTCGATTATCTTTTAAAAAAAAATATAAAGATATTAGTTATCGATCATCATCAAATTAATAGCAATTTATCTAAAAAAATAGCGTTGATAAACCCGATGAAAAATACAAAAAAATATTTTAATTTGAATTTATCTGCATCAACCCTAACATTTATTCTTATTTCAATGTTTAAATATCTAGATATAAAATTAGAAAAATTTCTTTTATTATCACTGTTAGGTAGTTTGTGCGATGTAATGCCAATGAGAGGTATAAATAGATATATCGCAAAATGTGCTTTTGATAAACTTAACAAAAGCAATAATGCTGGATTAAATGTTTTAATCGAAAATTTAAATTTAAAAAGAAAAATAGATTATAAAGATTTAATTTTTTTAATTGGCCCAATCTTAAATTCTGCTGGGAGAGTATCAACTGCTAATATTTCAGTAGAATTATTGACTTTAGATAATAAAAAAAAAATATTGATAACTTTAAAAAAGTTGATGCTTATAAATAATAAAAGAAAAGAAATTGAAAGTAGAAACTTCAAGTTTATAGATACAAAAAAATATTACAACAATCACAATATAATTTTTGAATATAATAAAAATTTTCATGAAGGAATTATTGGAATTCTAGCTGGAAAATTAAAAGAAAAGTTTAATAGACCAGCCTTTGTCATTACCCATTCAAATAATATATTAAAAGGATCAGCTAGATCAAATTCAAATTTTAAATTAAATAATATAATATCCAAATTATTAAATCTTAAAATTATTGAAAAAGGTGGCGGTCATGAACAAGCAGCTGGATTTACATTAAAAATTAAAAATTTGTCAACATTAAAAAAAATTCTCACAGATGAGTATGGTAAAAACAAAATAAATAAAGCATACTTTTATGATTTAAAACATCAAATTTCTTTTAGCAAATCTGATTTTATTAATGATTTAAAACTATTGGAGCCTTTTGGTAGTGGTAACTCTGAACCCTTACTATTATTTGAAAATTTAAAAATTATTAAAACTTTTATAGTTAAAAATAAACATATTAAAAATATATTAAAAAACCATAATGGTAGGCAAATACAGTCGATCGCATTTGACGCAGTCAACACAGACATCGGAATGTACCTTATGAATTATAAAAAAAATATTACTTTAGTGGGTCATATTAATGAAATAATTTGGAATAGTAAAAAATTTTATCAAATTAATATTAAAGATTTGATAATTTAATTTTATTAAAACTTGATTAATTTTTTTTTATACAATAAAAGGTTTGAATTTGGTCCCTTCGTCTATCGGTTAGGACACATGGTTTTCATCCATGAAAGAGGGGTTCGATTCCCCTAGGGACCGCCAATATGACCTATTTTGTATATTTAATCATTAATATAAATAAAAAGGCATCACAGGTAGTATCATACGTCGGTTACACAAATAACTTAAAAAAAAGACTATGGTTACATAATATTTCAAAAGGTGCTAAATTTACTAAAGGTAAATATTGGAAATTGGCCTATTCAAAAAAATATAAAAATAAAAGTATTGCCTTAAAAGAAGAATATAAATTGAAAAAAAATTTTAAATTAAGAAATGAAATAAAAAAGAGATTTTTAAAATATGAAAATATCAGTTTTACTGCCTTATAAAGAAAATTTTTCTTCAAATAATGCCGGCGCAGTATCTCTATTTGTTAAACATACTATAGAAAATAGCAAATTTTTTAAAAACTCATATGTTTTTGGTAATATGCAAAAACAAAAACCGTTTTTAAAAAATTACATTAATATAGAGTTAAAAAAATCTTTAATGCAAAGCAACAGTAAAAACTATGTTGCTAATTTTTTAAATAAAGAAAAAAACATAAATTCAGATATTATAGAAATACATAATAGGCCTAACTATATAAAGTACTTGGAGAAAATACAAAATAAAAGATTGATTTTATATTTTCACAACGACCCTCTTTCTATGAATGGGTCTAAATCCACTAATGATAGAATTTATCTTTTAAATAAAATCGATAAAATATTATTTAATAGTGAATGGTCTCAGGAAAGATTTTTTATTGGTATAGATAACAAAAATTTACTTAAACAAAAAACATCTGTTTGTTATCAGTCAACCAACAAAGTTAAGATCAATTTTAAAAATAAAAAAAAATTGATTTCTTTTGTTGGAAAACTGAATAGTGCTAAAGGATATGATATTTTTGGAAAAACTATAATTAAAATTTTAAATAAACATAAAGACTGGAAAGGTATTGTTATAGGAGAAGAGCCTCGAGAAAAATTAATTTTTGAACATAAAAATTTAATTGTTAGAGGTTATACTAAACACGAAAATGTACTAAATTTATTAAATAAAGTTAGTATATCAGTAGTATGCTCTAGATGGGAAGAGCCTTTTGGTAGAACAAGTTTAGAGGCTGCTAGTAGAGGGTGTGCAGTGATTATAAGTAATAGAGGAGGTTTACCTGAAACTACAAAAAATGCTATTATACTTAAATCTTTAAACATAAATGATCTTTATAAAAATATTGAAGAATTAATTTTAAATCAAAAAAAATTGAAAAAATTTCAAAATTTAAATTATAAAAATTTTAAATTTGACCACAAATATATTTCTAATCTTATTGATAAAATTAGGAGTACCTTTATGGTTCAAAAGGCATTTATAATAAAAAAAGAAAAATCTTTTAAGATAATGCATATTACAAATTTTAACGAAAGATTCGATGGAAGATTACATTATAATACAGGTAGAAGATTAAATAATGGTTTTATAAGAAATGGCCACAACGTTTTATCAATAAGTGATAGAGATATAATACATAATAATAAAAGTATAAAAGATATGTCTGGAAGAGTCACTTTACAACAAAAAATTGTTGATACTTTTAAAAATTTTAAACCAGATATTATTATTTTAGGACACGCTGACAGAGTTAAAAATGATACATTACAGATTATGAAGGAGATCAATTCTTCAACAAAATTTTCTCAATGGTTTTTAGATCCTTTATCAAAGTATGGACCTGACCATGAAAATAATACTAGAAGAATATTAGATAAAGTTAAATTATTAGATAATACTTTTTTAACCACTGAGCCTTCAGCACTACAAATTAAAATACCAAATTCATTTTTTATGCCTAATCCTGCAGATAAATCATTTGAGGTTCTTAACAATTATAACAAAAATTGCCCTTATGATGTTTTTTTTGCAATGAGCCATGGTGTTCATAGAGGTCGATTAAAAAGTGGAAAAGGTGATGATAGAGAAAACTTTATTAATAAACTTATAAAACTAAATAAAAATATAAAGTTTGATGTCTATGGAATGAATAATGTTCAACCAATATGGGCTGATCAATTTATTAAAAAAATTTCAAATTCTTATATGGGTTTAAACTTAAGTAGGGGCAAACCAATAAAATATTACAGCAGTGATCGGATAGTTCAATTAGTTGGTAATGGACTTTTAACATTTATCGATAAAAATACCTATTTGAGCGATTTTTTTACAAATGATGAAATTATCTTTTACAAAAACTTATCTGATCTAAGTTATAAACTAAATAAATATAAAAAAGATAAAAAAAAGGGGAAGCAAATAGCACGATTAGGAAAAATAAAATATCTTAAATATTTTAATTCTGACATAGTATCAGAATATATTTTGTCCAAATCATTTGATTTTAAATTAAAAAAACAGGTCATTTGGTCTTAAAATGTTTTCAATTATAATTCCTACATTAAATAATATAAATTATTTAAAAGTATGTTTAGATAGTTTGAATAAAAACTCTTCTTTAAACAACGAGATTTTAGTTCATGTGAGTATAGGAAATGATGGCACAACCGATTATTTGAAACAAAAGAAGATAAATTATACATTTACTGATTATAACGCTGGTATTTGTGAAGGCGTAAATACTGCAGCCAAAAAAAGTAAAATGGATTATATTTTATATGCTCATGATGATTTTTATTTTTGTCCGAATTGGGATGTAATACTTAAAAATGAAATTTACTCTATTGGTCATGATAGATTTTATCTATCTGGGACTATGATAAATAATGGGCAAATATCTTTTGATTGTGGACAAACATACCTAGATTTTAATGAAGAAAAATTTCTAGCAAATTACAAAAAATATAATTTTTATGATTTTCAAGGATCTACTTGGGCACCACATGTAATACATAAAAAATTATGGAATGATATAGGTGGTTTTAGTTTAGAATTTTGGCCAGGAGCAGCATCAGATCCGGATTTGAATATGAAGCTTTGGAAAAAAGGTGTAAGAATTTTTAAAGGTATTAATGATTTTAAAGTATACCATTTTGGTTCTGTTGTAACTCGTAAGTCTGAAAAAAATGATAAGAATAAAATCTGGTCAGGTACAAAAGGATCTAAGATTTTTTTATTAAAATGGGGAATTTCTTATAAATTTTTTAAGAAATATTTTCTAAAATCTAACACAAAATATATAGGCGAACTTCCTATAAAACCAAATTATACATTAAATTTTGTTATAGATTTTATTATCTGTAAATTTAATTATTATTATTTGAAATATATTTATTCTTATTTTAATAAAAAAGCATAAATTATTTATGTAGTTTAATTTTTTTTCTAAATTTATACTCTATGAAAGCGATAATTTATAATCTTTTGGCTTGGGTTATGTTACCTATAATGGATGGATTTGCTAAATATTTAAGCTCAGATCTTCCAGTTCTTCAAATAACTTGGGCTAGATATTTTTTCACTGTTGTATTTACCTTTCCTATAATGTTTTTTTTCTTTAAAAAGTATTTAGTTTGGACTGACAAACCAAAATTACAATTAATCAGAGGTTTGATTTTATTAATCGCGAACATAAGTTTTTTTTACTCAATTTCAGTTATTTCACTTCCTAAAGCATTAACACTTGCATTTGTGGCTCCACTAGTTGTAACTGCTTTTTCTCCTATTTTCTTGGGTGAGTCTGTAGGCTACAGAAGATGGACAGCAGTTATTATTGGTTTTATAGGATCTCTAGTTGTCATTAGACCAGGTTTTGTAGAAATAAATCTAGCAAGTTTAGCGGCACTTGGAACTGGTATTATGTATGGTTTTTATTTAATAATTACTCGTAGGCTTAGTACTTCAGATAACCCATTGTTAACTTTATTATTCACAGGTGTAGTAGGGGCCATTATCGCCACAACATTCATGCCTTTTGTTTGGGTTTCTCCAACTTTTAATCAATGGTCTATAATGGCAGCTATCGGTTTATTTGCATGCATAGGTCATCTCTTTATTATTTTATCTTTGAAATTTGCTGATGCATCCAAATTAGCACCATTTAGTTATTTTGAGATTATAACTAATATGATTATTGCTTATTATTTTTTTGGTGATTTTCTTGATAGTTGGACCTTTTTAGGATTGTTCATTATAGTTTTTAGTGGAATATATATTTCTAGAAGGGAAAATATCGTTAAGAGCCTTTAAATATAGGTAAATTTAGTTTACTAACTACTATAGTTTTACTTTAATATTGTTATATAAATTGTTGTATTTATTGAATTTATTATATTATTATAATTTGATAAATTTATATATAATAGTAAAGTAATAATATTAATAAATTAATAATTTTATCAACTAATATTATAAAAACACTCAAATATATGACTTTTTAAACAAAAATATCTTTTGCAAACCTAAAAATAGGGTTTTCTAAAAGTCTTGATATTGTTAAATAGTAGAGGGATGCAGTATTTGAATATGCCATTTAAACGAACATAGAAGGGTCAAATTTAAGCAATTTGTTTTATATGGTACAACTAAAAGGTGAAATATAAAAATTTCTTTTAATAATAGAAAATTGATCAATAATTGTTGATTTTATTAGCTTTTTTAATCGTTATATCTACTAAAAAAGGTTAAATTTGAACTTTTTCAGATCTTAATAAACTTAGTTTTTTTTTAACTCCACCTCTGCCAGAATAGCCACCAAGGCCTCCATCAGACCTAATTACCCTATGACAGGGTATTTTTGGGGCATATGGGTTTCTAGCGCAGGCATTTGCTACAGCTCGCGTTGCTTTTGGCCGATTTATTGCTTTTGCAACATCTTTATATGTTTTGACTGTTCCTTTGGGGATCTTTTTAAGATATTTCCAGACTTTGATTTGAAATTTAGTGCCTTTCATGAAGGAAAAACCCCTGTTTCTCTGCACTTTTTACGGTGCAAAGAACAGTAGTTTTGGCACGTCGTTGTATGCGCTACCGCCATGCCTTCCGCCCTACGATTTTAGCGCTACTCCGTAAGACTTTCTGCCCCCTGGGCTTGGTCCTCTCGGCCTTTCCCCAGTCGGCCAGTTAAGGGTTGCCCCTTAATTAGTTAAACAATATCAAATTATGAGATTCTAATGTATCACTTTTTAATTGTTTTATTAAAAGCATTGTGAATTATGTTGATAACTTTTTTTAAATTATCATGTTGACTTAAATATATTGATGATATATTAGTATTGATAATTAATTGTTATCAATAGTAATATATGAATAAACTTACAACAGAACTAAAAACTCTTCATGAGGCAACTTTAAATAATCTCAAAAGTTCTAAAGCTAATAACACATTAAGAGCTTATAAATCAGATTTTAAAGATTTTGGAGCGTTCTGTGCAAAACATGGACTTAGTTCATTACCATCTGAACCTAAAATAATTTCTTTATATTTAACTCATTTATGCAAAAATTCAAAAATTAGCACTATTAGAAGAAGATTAGTATCAATTAGCATGGTTCATAAGCTCAAAGGTCATTATCTAGATACAAAACATCCAATTATAACTGAAAACTTATTGGGGATAAAACGAGTGAAAGGTAGCATTCAAAAAGGAAAAAAACCTTTATTAATCAGTCATTTAAAATCTATAATTAATGTTATTAATGAACAAAAAAATGAAGAAATTAAGAAATTTAGAGATAGATCAATAATCCTTATCGGATTTGGAGGAGGTTTTAGAAGAACTGAGTTAATTTCAATAGACTATGAAGACTTAGAATTTGTTCCTGAGGGGCTAAAAATCACTATTAGAAGATCAAAAACAGATCAATTTGGAGAGGGAATGATAAAGGGTCTGCCCTACTTTCCAAATGAAATTTATTGCCCAGTAACTAGTTTAAAAAAATGGTTAGAAGTTTCAAAAATTAAATCAGGACCTATTTTTAGAAGATTTTCTAAGGGATCGTTGCTAACTGAAAACAGATTGACAGATCAGTCTGTTGTATTGTTAATGAAAAAATACTTAGACTTAGCAGGCATAGAAAATAAAAACTTTGCAGGTCATAGTTTAAGAGCTGGATTTGCAACAGTAGCAGCAGAATCTGGTGCTGATGAGAGAAGTATAATGGCTATGACGGGTCACAAAACAACTCAAATGGTTAGAAGATACATAAGAGAAGCAAATATATTTAAAAACAATGCATTAAATAAAATTAAAATTTAAATTTTAATAAATTTGATTAATAAAATTTTTTGCTGCTCTAAACCAACTATATTTTCCTCTAATATTTATTAAATTTTTTCTAAAAGTATTCCATAAATTATCATTTCTAAACAAATCTAAAGTAAAATTAGCAAATTCTTTTTCATTAGAAGCAATAAATCCAGTTTCACCATGTACAACTCTTTCCTTTAAACAACCAATTCCTAAAGTAATAATTGGTATACAGAGTTCCCTAGCCTCTTCTGCGGACAAACAAAAAGTTTCAGCTCTATGACCAGGTATTAAGAAAATTCTTGTTTCTTTTAAATCTTTTATAAGTTCAGATTGATTTACGAAATTTTTATTTAATATACCTCTATGACTGGTGATTTTACTATTACCGTAAATTAATAAATTTAAAGAATTATTTTCCTTATAGATTAATTTTGACCATATATTTATTAGCATTTTTTGATTTCTATCAGGTCTTGAGGTAAATATTGCTTGATTATTATTTACGGTATTTGAAATTTTTTCGTTTAAAAAAATATCATCTACTGACCACGGTATTATCATATCTCCAAACAAAGAGATTAATTTTGATCTTTTTTTTTTCTGATAATTACTAGAAAAACAAATTTTTGGTTTATATTTTAGATATGAAAAAGTTTGTCTTTTCCTTATAAATTGTTCAATTGGTTGGTTACTATGTGAAATTAGAATATTTTTGTTTGCTGATACTAATTTAAATGCATTACAATCTCCATTAGAAACCACCACATCAAAATTAATTTTATTTGATAGAAGTTTATTTATGTTTGACCAAAAATAATTGTTATTTGAATATTCAGCTTCACAATTATTATACACATGGACTTGATGTCCATTGTTACTTACTTCTTTAGATAAATTTATAAACACAGCTTCACCTCCCCTTAATTTTTTATTATTTAGATCCTTAAAAGAATATTTAAAATTATTAATATCTATAAAGCAAAATTTCATTATGAAAAGTATTTAAGAGCTATGTAAACTATAATTGGTATTGTTACAAAAGACATTAGTGTGGATAGAACGATTGTACTAGCTATACTATCTACAATTTTTTTAGGTGAATACATGCTACCTACTAAATAGTTTAATATAGCACTTGGCATAGCACTTTGTATCAAAAGTACTCCTGCAGGAAATCCTGAAAGATCAAAATAATAAATTACAGCAAAGCCTATAATTGGACCTATTATAACTCTTAAAAATGAAAATATAATTGAGTCTCGAAAAGAAAATTTAAACCTTGTTAATGCAACACCTAAGGACATCAATACCAAAAAAATAGTTGCGTAAGTAAGAAGAAAAGTTGTGTTTTCAAGAAACAAAGGAGTTTTAATATCAAAAAACAGAAAAAGAACAGATACTATTATTGCGTATACAGGAGGGCTTTTAATAAGAATATCAAAAGAAAATTTTTTCTTTGCCAAAAAAACACCTAATGTAAAATGAAATAGGATAATTACAGAAGCAATAGCTGATGCCACTCCTAAACCTTGAGTTCCATATGCAAATAAGCAAATTGGAACACCCATATTCCCAGTATTTGGAAGAATTAATGGGGGGAGCTCCATACTTAGATCTTTTTTAAGCAGGAAAAGCATTATAAGTCCAACAACTGCAAAACCTGCAATCATTAAAATAGCATATACAAAGTAATGAATAAAAATACTCAATGTTATGCCAGTTGTTGTAACGGTATAAAAAATCATTGCTGGTGTACCAATATTTCCAGCAAAATTTGTTATAAAATTAGTGTCAAATCTCGGATTTTTTTTTCCTAAATAGAAGCCAATACCTATTACAAAAAAAACTGGAAAAATAACCTCAAATAATTTTATGTATATTTCCATTATTTAAAAAGCCTTAATAAAACAGGCTTTTTAAGAACATTTTTGTTTTTTTGTAACGAACTTAAAGATTTATTTGAATTTATTTGTTTCGTTGCATGTGTGATAATAACAATTGAAGCTGTTTTATGTTTATTATTAGGTATCTGAATTAATCTTTGAATAGATATTTTATTCTTAGCTAAATTTTTTGTAATTTGAGATAATACACCTTGTTTATCTTTTACTTCAAAACGAATATACAAAGAATTTTCATAATTGTTAAGATCGTAACTTTTAATTTTTTTTCGTTTTGCAGTTGGGATACCAAAAGGATATTTAATATTTCCTCTCAAAATTGACATTAAATCTGACATTAGAGCTGATGATGTAGGTTCAGGCCCTGCCCCTTCACCTTGTAAAACACTTTCACCAACTGGTTTTCCCTCTAATATAACTGCATTCATTACACCATTTACATTTCCAATATATGTTTTTTTTTTTACTAAACATGGATGGACTCTTTCAAAAAGTTTATTATTAATAATTTCCGTTATGCCTAACAACTTAATTCTAAGGTTTAGTTGATCAGCTATTTCAAAATCTTTTGGTTCTATATTTTCTATTCCTTCCATTAAAGATACTGAATTTGAAAGACGTTTATTAAATGCTAATGCAGATAGAATTTTAACTTTGGCGAACGCGTCATATCCATTTAAGTCAAGTTTTGGATTGCCTGGTTCAGCATATCCTAGTTTCTGAGCCTTTCTAAGTACATTCTTAAAATTATCATTTGTTTTTTCCATTTCTGATAATATATAGTTACAAGTTCCATTTAAAATCCCATAAACTTTACTAATTTTATTTGTTGCTAGTCCCTCTTTTATTGTCCTTAAAATTGGTATCCCTCCACCAACAGATGCTTCAAATTCTAAATTTACTTTATTTTTCTCAGCAACTTTGCTTAAATAATCGCCGTGTTTAGATATTAAAGCTTTATTAGGTGTTATTACATGTATTTTTCTTTTCAAAGCAATTTCCACAATTTTTTTTGAAATTCCATCAGCCAATCCTATACATTCAAATAAAATATCTATTTTATGTTTTTTAATAATATTTAAAGGATTTGGATAAAAAATTTTTTTATTTATTTTTATTTGTCTTTTTTTTTTAATATTTTTAGCTGATATAGCAACTATATTTATTTTTTTACCTGTTAATAAATTTATATTTAATCTATTTCTTAAAAGCTCTCCGTATAAATAAGCTCCAACTTGACCCAATCCAATTATAGCTATATTAATATTATTATTATTCATTTATATCAGGAAATTTTTTTGACACACTTTTCTTTTGTATTATTTTTTTGTATTCATTAAATGAGAGTTCTTTATTTATATCAACATCAAGAAAATCATCTTTATTTGATTTATCTATATTACTGCATGAAATTGCGAATAATAGCACAAAAAAAATAATTAATTTCATATTAAACCCTCTGTTGTTTTAAAATTATATTTATTATTTAAATTTTGTATAGCTTGCCCTGCGCCTCCTTTTATCAGGTTATCAATAGCAGATAATATAATTATTTTATTTTTTATATTGCTTTCACAAATCGAAATATCACAATAGTTTGTGTTTATAACATCATTCGTACTTAATAATTTATTCATTTTTTTAATTCTTATAAATTTATCATTTTTATAAAATTCTTTTAAATATTTTAATAATTTTTTTGTAGAAATATTTTTTTTCTTTTCAATATAAATTGTAGATAATATCCCTCTAAACATAGGTGTTAAATGAGGTGTAAATTCAAGCAAAATATTTTTTGATATTTTATTGAATTCTTGTTGAATTTCTGAATTATGTCTATGTTTTGGAATGCCATAAACACTCAAAGACTCATAAAGGTTATGATTTTTATATTTTTTATGTATAGATCTACCAGCACCAGAATATCCAGATTTTGAGTCAACTATTATTTTTTTATTTATTAATCTTTCTTTTAATAACGGAATAAGAGGTAATAAAATTGAAGTAGGATAACATCCGGGACATGAGATAATTTTTTTATTTTTAATCTTTTTTTTAATTATTTCGGGTAAAGCGTAAATACTATTTTTAATATTTTTTACAGATCTGTGTTTGATTTTATAAAATTCTTTATAAGTATGTTTGTTCTGAAGTCTAAAATCTGCTGACAAATCTATTAATATATTTTTTTCTTTCAGATGATTTGAAATTATTTGACTTTCCCCATTTGGTAATGCTGTAAATATAACATCTACATTATTAAAAAAATCGTAATTTAATTTTTTAATTTTAGGTAATTTTATTTTCTTTAAATTTATATCATAATTACTAATATTTTTTCCTACTGATGAATTTCCGCAAAGATATTTAATTTTTATAAATTTATGTTTTACTAATAATTTAATTAATTGGATACCAATATACCCTGTGGATCCTGCAACTAATACATTTACTTTCTGCATAAAATTATAATAACAGTTGATTTGTAAAAAGATATTATCTTTTAGAAAACTGAAAGCTTCTTCTAGCTTTTCTGTGACCGTATTTTTTACGTTCAACAGATCTAGAGTCTCTGGTCGTTAATTTTTGTTTCTTTAATTCAGGTTTCAATGCACTATCAAATTGCAGTAATGCTTTTGATATACCATGCACCATTGCACCAATTTGACCACTGTGTCCCCCACCCTTTACAGAGCATCTAACGTCATAGGAAGTAGTCTGATTTATAATCTCAAATGGCTTGATCAAACCACTTATGTGATCGACCCTTTTAAAATATTCGTCGTAATTTTTACCATTAACAAAGATTTTTCCTGTACCCTTTTTTAGCCAAACTTTTGCAATAGATTTTTTTCTACGTCCTGTAGCGTACTTACTATCTTTGAAATCCAATTTTTCTATTTGATTCATTGATTATTTCCTTAAAACGTTTTTATTATTTAATTTTGAAACATCTATTATTTCAGGACTTTGAGAAGTATGAGGATGATTTTCACCAGTATATATTTTTAATTTAGAAAGTTGTTTTTTCGCTAACGGACCACCAGGTAGCATTCTCTTTACAGCTAACTTTAAAATCTCGTCTGGTTTTTTTTTTGAAAGTTTTTCTGGTGTAGTTTCCTTAATACCACCGGGATATCCTGTGTGTTTATAATATTTTTTATTTTCAAATTTATTACCTGTAAATTTTAGAAGTTCTACGTTTTTCACTATTACAAAATCACCATGATCCATGTGTGGAGTGTATTTAGGCGTATTTTTGCCTCTTAATATTTTACTAATAATAGTTGCAAGACGACCTACTACCGCGTTTTTTGCGTCTATTTCATACCACTTAGAATTGATTTCAGATTTTTTCACAAAATTCGTCATTGTGCGCGATTAATACTTAGAAATATTGGCTTGTCAATTTAATATATTTAGCTTGTTTTTTGCTTAATCACTGTGATACGCTTAAATATAATTAAAAATGGTAAATAAGCTTAATTTTATACTTTCAATTAATCATTATGTTAGGAGTCAAATATGAGTAAATCAAAAAATCCAGAAACTATAGCTTTACACGGTGGTGAATACAGAAGTGATCCAGCTACAACTGCTGTTGCAGTCCCAATATACAGAACCACATCCTATCAATTTAATAACACTGGTCATGCAGCAAATTTATTTGCCTTAAAAGAATTTGGTAATATTTATACAAGAATAATGAACCCAACAAATGATGTATTAGAAAAAAGAGTTGCCGCTATTGAGAATGGATTAGCGTGTGTTACAGTTGGATCTGGTCAGGCTGCATCTACTTTTGCTATCGTTAATGTATGTCAAGCAGGCGATAATTTTGTTAGTTCTACGGATTTGTATGGTGGTACTGTAAATTTATTTACTCACACATTAAAAAAATTAGGTATAGAGGTAAGATATGCTGATCCATCTGATCCTAAAAATTTTGAAAAAGCAATTGATGAAAGGACTAGATGTTTTTATGCTGAAACATTACCAAATCCTGCTTTAAGAGTTTTTCCAATTAAAGAAGTTTCTGATATAGGAAGAAAACATAATATACCACTTATAATGGACAATACTGCTGCTCCTATAATATGTAAACCATTAGACCATGGCGCTGCTGTAGTTGTTCATTCATTAACAAAATTTATTGGTGGTCATGGAACTGTAATAGGTGGATGTTTAGTAGATGGTGGTAATTTTGATTGGACTGCTGATCCAAAAAGACAACCTTTATTTAATGAACCAGATATGAGTTACGGTGGTGCAAAATGGGGAGAAGTTGTTCCTCAATTGACCGGAGCAAATGTATCTTTTGCTGTAAGAGCTAGAGTTTGTTTATTGAGAGATTTAGGTGCACCATTAGCACCTGATAATGCTTGGGGAATAATTCAAGGTTTGGAAACTGCCCCACTAAGAATGAAACAACATTGTTCAAATGCTGAAAAAGTAGTTGATTTTTTAACAAAACATAAAAACGTTGAAAGAGTTATATATCCAACGCTACATAAAGGTGCTGTTGGTGATAGAACTAAAAAATATTTTTCTGGCGGTAATGGAGCTTTAATAGGTATTGAGGTAAAAGGAGGCGTAGAGGCTGGTAAAAAATTTATTGAAGCCTTAAAAATGTTTTACCATGTTGCTAATATTGGCGATGCTAGAAGTTTAGCAATTCATCCTGCAACTACGACACATAGTCAACTTACAGAAGAAGAGTTATTGGCAGCTGGTGTAACTCCTGGATATGTTAGATTATCTATAGGTATTGAACACCCAGACGATATAATTGCTGATTTAAAACAAGCACTTGATGCTTCTGGCAAACCTAGTTTAAAAGCTGTAAGTTAATTTTTATTTGTGTTTAAAAAAAATAAATAAATACCAGAACTAATTAACAATATAGAACTAACCTGGTGCATAGAAGCAACTATTATCTGTGCACCACTAATTATTGTTAAAATACCTAAAAATATTTGTAGAAGTAAAACAATACCTAGAAATTTTGCTATATTGTAAAAATTCTCTAATTTTCTTGATATAATAAAATATAATATAATGAGATATACAATTAAAATTAGATATGCCAAATTCCTATGAATAAATTGAACAAGCGATGGCTCACTTAAAGCAGTTATCATAAATAACTCATTAAAGTTACTATCATTTGGAAAATAATTTTCACCCATTAAAGGCCACGAATTATAAATTTTACCAGCATCCATACCAGAGACAAATGCTCCAACAACTATCTGTAAAAAAATTAAAAAAAGAAAAATTTGAGGTAGTTTAAATTTAATTTCTTCCTTATTAAAGTTAATCTTAATTTTTAAAATTTGCCATAAGATTAAAGAAAGTATTATAAAGGCTGTTGTTAAATGTAGGGATAACCTAAAATGACTTACATCAATTCTGTTAACCAATCCACTTTTAACCATGAACCAACCAATAAAACCTTGAAAACATATAAGTAAAAAAATTGTTATAAATGGGATTGTTTTTTTTAATCCAAGCTTAAAAATAAAAAATATTAATGGGACTAAAAAAAACAATCCAATAAATCTTCCTAATAATCTATGACCCCATTCCCACCAAAAAATAACTTTAAATTCATCTAATGACATATTGAAATTTTGTAATTTAAATTCAGGTATTTCTTTATATAATGCAAAATAATTTAACCACTGCTCTTGATTAAATGGTGGAAAAACTCCAGTGAAAAGTTCCCATTGAGTAATAGACAAACCAGAGTCAGTTAATCTTGTCAATCCACCTACAACAATTATAGACGCTACCAAAAAAAACATAAAAATTAACCATAAATTTAGCAAATTTATAATATTTTTGTTATTTAGGATCATTACTAGATAGATATAATAGTTTATGATAAATCCAAAAGAATAAATGTCGCCTAAGAATAAAAAAAAATTAATTATACTAAGGAAAAAACTTGATTCTTTAGATAACAAATTATTGAAAATTATAAAGAAAAGATACAGAGTTGTTCAAAACGTTTTATCTTTGAAAGAAAAAAAAAGTGAGATTATTGACAAAAAAAGAATAAATATAATTTTAAAAAATATTAAAGTTAAATCAAAAAAAAATAATATTGACGTAAATATCACTAATAAGATTTGGAAAAGTATGATTTCAGCATTTATTAGCTATGAATATAGAAACTTTAAAAAGAAATAATTATTTACTATGAGGTGGAAGTTTTTTTTCTACAAATATCTCATGCTTTCTAGTAGACGGATTATACTTTCTAGCTTTTAATTTAATTTTTGCTTTTTCACCGCCTGCTGGTTTTTTCACATAGTAAAAAAAAGGACTATCTGGCTTAGCTTCGGGAACCAATCGAACTTTAACGTGTGTTTTTTTTGCCATTTATTTTTTTTTTAATGCTTTTAAAATATTTGATAATTTATTTAGTCTATATTTTAATTTAACAGTTTTTATAATTTCTTTATTTTTCCCGTCAACATTTATTTTTTCATTATTTAAATATTTTTGTACCCCTTTTATAGTCATACCCTGCTTTTTTAACAAAAAATGGATTTTTGATAAAAGATCGATAGTATTAATATCGTAATACCTCCTTTTATTTATAATTTTTGGTTTTATTTGCTTAAATTGGGTTTCCCAATACCTTAAGGTGTGGTTCTTACTCTTTTTTGAAACACCATCCGTTAGGTTTAAAATTTTAGAAACTTCACCTATGGTTTTATAAGCTTTTTCTGATTTGTTAGTCACTATTAATAAAATTTTTAAAATCTTTTGAGGGTTTAAATAAAACTACGTTTCTTTCAGATATAATTTTTTCTTCTTTAGTTTTAGGATTACGCCCTATTCTCTTTTTTTTATGTCTAATTTCAAAAGTTCCAAAATTTGATATTTTCACTTTTTTATTTTTTATCAATTGGTCAATAATTATATCCAGTAAATCTTCTAGAATGTTTTCTAAGATTTTTTTTGAATAACCAAGCTGCATATAAATTGAATTAATAATTTCTTTTTTTGTTAAATTAATTCTCATTAATTAATATTATTTTTTATTTTTTGAATTAGGTCACCCTCAATAATTTTTTTACATACATTTATAGAATTAGAAAAACCTATATAATCGGTCGACCCATGACTTTTAACCACTGGTGAAGTTAAACCAATTAATATAGCTCCGTTATAATATCTAGGATCAAATTTTTGCTTTGTTTTTTTTAAATTACTAATATTAATTAATGCGGAAATTTTTCCTAAAATATTTGAAGTCATTGTTTTTTTAAATTCATTCATAATAAAGTTTGCTGTTCCTTCAGCGGTTTTTAATGCAATATTTCCCGTGAAACCATCGGTAACAATAACATTAACATCTCCCTCCATTATATTATTGCCCTCAATATAACCCACAAATTTAAAATCTTTATTTCTCTTTTCATTAAGTAGTTGATAAGCATTTTTAATTACATCGTTACCTTTTAATTCTTCAGAACCAATATTTAATAATGCAACTTTAGCTTCGTCATTAGGATATAAAGATTTGTATAGAGACGCACCCATTATTGAAAAATCCAATAAATTTTTTTCACTACATTCTATATTTGCACCTAAATCTAAAACAACATTAAATCCTTTTTTATTAGGCCATAATGCAGATAAAGCAGGTTTATCAATTTTCTCAATCATTTTTAAATTTAATTTTGCTATAACAAATAGTGCGCCTGTGTTACCAGCTGATATAGCTATATCTGACTCCTTATTTTTAACACTTTCAACAGTCAACCACATACTAGTATCTTTGCCCTTTTTTGCAGCAGATAATGGAGTATCCGTGTCTAATATTTTATTTTTTGTGTGATGAATCTTGTAAATATTATTATCAAGTTTTTTAGAAATATAATTTTTAATTATATTTTCATCACCAAAAATATTAAAAAAAATATCTTTATTTTTTTTTGCATTTTCTAAAATAGCATCTAAAACTTTTTTTGGTGAATTTTCACCACCCATTGCATCGACTGCAATTTTAATTTTTTTTTTCATTAATTAAAATTAATCCTTCGGATCTAAAACTTGTCTACCTTTGTAAGTTCCAGTTTTTAAATCTAAATGATGAGAAAGACGATATTCACCTGATTTTTTGTCCTCTATAATATTTTTTGATAAAAATTTTATATGAGACCTTCTTTTTCCAGATCTTGATTTGGTTGTTTTGCGTTTTGGAACTGCCATATTTTAAAACCTATGATCTATTACACTTTTTGTAAATGAATTTAAAGAGTTTTTTGATAAATAATTGACATACTTATCAAAGTATTTAACTAATCTATAATCATTATTCTTTAAGTTTATATATTTTTTGACTATTTTAAATTTTTCATTGTCAGAAAATTGATTCCAACTATCTATTTCAGCAATTATTGAATGAAAAACATTTACATATATTTTCATTTTTTTATTAATTGTTGCATCACCATACCCTATTTCTCTAATACTTAACTCTATTTGTCTAAAAGTATAATCATAAAAACTCTGCAAAAATTTCTTAATATTTTTTGATTTGTAGTTCCTTAAGAAAAAACCAAGATGGAACAGAAATATCAGAATTCTGTCTGAAAAAGTATCCTTTTTCGTAAAATTAATAAATAATTTTTTATTCCTAGCGAGATTAATTAAATTATTATATATATTTACTTTATCAAAATTCATGAGAATAATATTTTTTATATCTTTTTTTTTTTTAATATCAAATTGTTCTTTTGATTTAGTAGATGATCATCATGGGGTATTTCATTTAGATAAAAAAGAAAAAAGAATAAATGTAGGCAAGGACAACAAAAATGATATCATTAGTTATTTGGGTGAACCATCTACGACCAGCACCTTTGACAATGATGTATGGATTTATGTTGAAAGAAAAATAACAAACTCCCATTTTTTTGGAAGAAGAAAATTAATAATTAATAATATTTTGATATTAGAAATTGATGATAAAGGATTGTTAGCTAAAAAAGAATTCTATAATATTGATGATATGGAAGAAATAAAATATGACAATAGTACAACAGCATCTTTGCAAAAAAGAGATTTTATCTATAACTTTTTATCAAGTATGAGACAAAGAATTAATGACCCTTTAGGTGTAAGAAAAAAGAAAAGAGAACAAGGGACAAGATAAATTATCTATCCAGCGATTACAGCCAATAATAACAGAGCAACGATATTTGTGATTTTAATCATGGGATTTACAGCAGGTCCAGCAGTATCTTTGTATGGATCGCCTACAGTATCACCTGTAACTGCCGCTTTATGTGCCTCTGAACCTTTACCACCGTAATTTCCATCTTCGATATATTTTTTTGCATTGTCCCAAGCACCACCTCCTGCTGTCATTGAAACTGCTACAAATAAACCAGTAATAATTACCCCAAGTAACATTGCACCAACAGATGCTAGTGCAGCGACCTGTCCCCCAATTGATAAAATTATAAAATATAAAACTATTGGAGAAAGAACTGGTAGCAATGATGGGATTATCATTTCCTTAATAGCAGCAACTGTTAACAAATCAACCAATTTTGCATAATCAGGTTTTTGTTTTTTTTTCATGATACCAGGATATTTTTTAAATTGTCTCCTTACTTCAATAACTACAGCACCACCTGCTCTACCGACAGCCTGCATTCCCATTGATCCAAATAAGTAAGGCAACATTCCTCCAATAAGCAGACCTACTACTACGTAAGGATTTGATAAATCAAATGTGACTATAATTCCTTCTAATTTAGAGCCAGCAACTTTTGAGAAATGTTTAATATCTTCCGTGTATGCTGCAAATAATACTAATGCTCCTAAACCAGCAGAACCTATTGCATAGCCTTTTGTGACTGCTTTTGTAGTGTTACCGACTGCATCTAATGCATCAGTAGTTTTTCTAACATTGTTAGGTAATTTAGACATTTCAGCGATTCCACCAGCATTATCTGTAACAGGGCCATATGCATCTAAAGCTACAACCATACCAGCTAAAGCTAACATTGTGGTTACAGCTATGGCAATTCCATATAAACCAGCAATATTATTCGTTAAAAGTATACCAGATACAATTATTAATGCTGGAATTGCTGTTGCTTCTAAAGAAATAGCTAGTCCTTGAATAACGTTAGTTCCATGACCTGTAGTTGAAGATCCTGCTACACTTCTAACAGGTCTATAATTTGTACCTGTATAATATTCTGTTACCCAAATTAGCAATCCTGTAATAATTAATCCTATTACACCGCAGTAATATAAATCTATTCCTGTAAAAGATTTATTTTTAAGTTTGTATATATTTTCTAACCCTAAAACGTAATCTGTAACAGGGTATAAAATTATTAGTGATGCTAGAGCAGAAACTATAAATCCTTTATATAATGCGTTCATAACATTTTTGCTGTTACCTAATCTAACAAAGAATGTTCCTACGATAGATGTCAAGATGCATGCCCCACCAATTGTTAAAGGATATACCATCATACTCATGTCATTAGGAAAAAAAATTGAGGATAAAACCATAGTTGCAACTATTGTTACAGCATATGTTTCAAATAAATCAGCTGCCATACCTGCACAGTCTCCAACATTATCGCCAACGTTATCAGCTATAACTGCTGGGTTTCTAGGATCATCTTCAGGAATACCAGCCTCAACTTTTCCAACTAAATCTGCACCTACGTCTGCACCTTTTGTAAAAATACCTCCACCTAACCTAGCAAAAATTGAAATTAAAGATGCACCAAAACCTAATGCGACTAGTGCATTTACTATTTCTCTTTCGTCAATTCCAAATTTTAATAATAGATAGTAATAAACAGCAATAGATAATAATGCTAAACCAGCAACCAACATTCCAGTTACTGCTCCTGATTTAAATGCTACATTTAAACCACTGGCTAAACCTTTTCTAGAAGCTTCTGCAGTTCTTACATTAGCTTGAACAGAAACTAACATCCCTACATATCCTGCAATACCTGAAAGCGTTGCACCGATAAGGTAACCTAATCCGACAAGGATACTAAATGAAAAACTCACAATTACTAAAACTACAACACCTACAATCGCAATAGTTTTGTATTGTCTGTTTAAATATGCTTTAGCCCCAATTTGAATAGCAGATGCAATTTCTTGCATTTTGGCATTTCCTGCACTTGCACTTAAAATACTTTTGCCAGTAAAAAAACCATAAACTATTGATAAAAGTCCTGCTAAAATTGTGTAAATTAATATTGTTTCAGTATTACTTGACATAAATTTAATTTTAAAAACCGGACATTACAAAATAAAACATAAAAGGCAATAAAATATTAAGCAAAAAAATGCTCATACCCAGGCATTTTTGTTAATTTTAACGCTTTATCACCTCTCAATAGACAAAACTTAAATTTTTTTTTGGATATTATTCTTCCAATTCTACTAATTTTTGTCTTAGTTATTTTTGAAATTTTATCAATATTATGTCTTTTAGATTTCTTTGCAGTAAACAATATTTGATAGTCATCACCATTAAAAACAAATTTACTTTTTTTTTGTGAGTTTTTCCTTAAGAAAATTTTTAATTTATTAGAAATAGGTATTTTATCATAATAAATTTCAGACGATATATTTTGATTATTAGTCATTTTATTTAAATCAATTAAGAGTCCATCTGAGATATCAATCGATGTATTTGCTATCTTTGTTAAGTACTTTGAAAAATTCAAGTTAATCATTGGTAAATAAAATTTATTAATAAAATATTTTTTATAAATATTTCTGTTATAGTTCTTTTTTTGTAAGTATTTTAAACCTAAATAACTATCACCCAAATTACCTGTTATATAAATATCATCATTAATCTTAGCATTATTTCTTTTTACTATTTTGTTACTGAAACCTAATGAAATGATAGTAAAAGAATTAATTTTAGAAAAAACAGTATCACCTCCTGATAGTTTAATGGAAAATTTTTTTTGTTCAGATTTTAACGAGTTAATTATTTTTTTTAGATTTTTATTATTAAAAGATTTTTTATTCCCACTTCCTGAAATAAAATAATATTTAGGAATAACACCTTTACACACTAAATCTGATATTGAGGATCTAATAATTTTTTTTATTAACAAACCTGGGTTTGTAAAATTTGGAAAATGTATTTTCTCGACGTATGTATCAATAGAAATCACATTTTTATTTTTTTTGTCAAAAAAAACGTCATCGTTCAAATTTAATGCTGATGAGTTATTTTTAACTAGTTTTGCTAAATAATCTTTAATTAAAGTAGCTTCATTCATTTGATAATCTTAAACTTTTAGAAATTTTGTCAAGTAGTGCATTTAAATATTTAGTCTTTGTTTCTTCAATAAAAAAATTAGAAGCGTTTAAATATTCTTTAATAATTATTTTTGATGATGTTCTTGGTTTATATAAAAGTTCATATATAGCACTTTTTAAAATAATTGAAAAAACTTTATCCTGGTTATTTATATTAATATCAGAATCTAAATGTTTTTTAATTTCTACTAGTATAACTTCATTTCTTTCAATAGTGCCGAAAACAACATCTCTTATAAATTTTTTGAAACGATGCTTTGGAATAACTATTTTTTGATCATTATTGTAATATTTACCGTATAATGTTTGTACTATTATTACTCTTGGATTATTTTTTGGGCTATAAATTGGTTTCATTTTAATTTTGATTTATTTGTATAGAATACTATTTAAAGCAATTGCTGCTTCTCTACCCTTTTTTTTTCTAGCTAATGCCTGTTTGTAATTAAAACATGTTAAAATACAATTTCCTACAGGTTTTTTGCTATCTATGCTTAGGTTCATTATAGCGTCAATTACTGATTTTGATATTAAATCAAAATGAGCAGTTTTTCCTTTAATTACACAACCAATAGCAACAAAACCATCAAACTTATTAATATTTTTTGAAATTATTATTGGTATCTCGAAAACACCAGGTACTTTTATAATATTAAATTTAATTTTTTTATTTAAAAATTTTTTAGTGCTATCCAATAAAGCATTCGCTATATCTTCATAATAATCTGAGACGACTATAAGAACTTTTTTCTTCATTTAATAATTTCTTGTTTTACAATTTTTATATCAAATCCTTCTAGACCTACAACTTTTTTAAGTGATCTTGTAACTAAAATCATATTTTTAATTTTTAAAGATTTTATTATCTGCGCACCTATACCATAATTTCTTATTAATTGATCAGGTCTCTTTTTGACTTTCTCAGATTTTAAATCACGTAAAGTTGCAGACACTGACTTCATGTTAGTGTCTCTAATAAATATAAGAACACAATTATTAAACTTTTGGAAGTATTTTAAAGTTTTACTGAATGAATTTGGTAGATTTTTTCCCATAAGATAATTCTCAACAATATTTGAAGATATAACTCTCACTCTAATATTCTTGTTAGATTTAATTTTACCTTTTACTAATGCAAAATTTTCTGATCCGTCTAATAAATTTTCAAATACCTTAATTGAAAATTTTTGATTATTTATTGTTATATGATCTTTTTTCTTTAATTTGATTAATTTCTCATTCTTAAGTCTATAAGAAATTAAGTCTTCAATTTTACCAATCTTTAAATTATGTTTTTTTGCGAAGTCGAATAGTTCTTTTCCTTTAGCCATGATACCATCATCATTCATTATTTCACATATAACTGCTGATGGATTTTTATTTGCAAGTTTAGAAATATCTACTGACGCTTCAGTATGTCCTGCCCTAACTAATACACCACCATCTTTTGATATAATTGGAAAAATGTGACCAGGTGAAACAATTTCCTCTTTCTTAACTTTATCTTTAATTGCGGTTTTAATTGTTTTAGATCTATCTTTAGCTGAAATACCAGTTGTAACACCTTTTTTAGCTTCAATTGAAACTGTAAAAGCAGTTTGATTTCTTGAATTATTTATTGGAGACATTAAAGATAAATTCAATTTTTTTGCTTGTTTATCTGTAATAGCCAAACAAATTAATCCTCTGCCATATCTAGCCATAAAATTAATTTTATTGGGTGATACATTTGATGCTGGAACGACTAAATCTCCTTCATTTTCACGATTTTCATCATCAACGAGAATATACATTTCACCTTTTTTTGCAGACTTTATAATTTTATCGATTGGAGTGTAATTACTTTTTACCATAATGTTTTTTTATATATTTAGATAAGATATCAATTTCAACATTGACAATTTGTCCCTTTTTAAGATCCGATAAATTTGTAAGTTTTAAACTATGAGGAATTAACCATACTTGAAATCCCTTTTTCGTAACTTTGGATATTGTTAAAGATACACCATTTAAGAGAATAGATGCTTTAGGTATTAAATATGATAAATTTTTTTTATCAATTGTGAAATCATATATTCTAGATTTACCTTTTTTTATTATATTATTTACCTTAGATGTACAGTCAACATGACCTTGACATAAATGACCTGAAATTTTTTGACCATATTTCATAGGTAATTCGAGATTTATCTTGTCTCCTATTGATATATTCTTAAATTTAGATCTATTCATTGTCTCTTTTAATAAATAAAACTCCATTATCTTATCTCTAAGAGAGACCATTGTTAAACAAACACCATCACAACATATTGAAACACCTAGGTCTTTTTTTCTAACTTTTAAATTACTTTTAACAAAAATATTTACACCTTTTGCGCTTTTTTTAATTTTATTTACAATCCCTTTATTAAAAATAATCCCATTAAACATAATTAACTATAATTAATAACTTTATCCTCATTTAAATGTACATTTAAATTCTTTTTATTTTTAAAATTACTATTTAATTGATTAACTATTTCCTTTATTCTCAATTGTCCATTTGTATTTAGGTTTTTACCGCTTTTAAAAAGAAAAAACTGATTGATATGTTTATTTTGTATTAAGGATTTAGTTAAATATTTTCCACCTTCTATTAGAAGATAATTTATATTCAATTTAAATAATTTCTTTTTAATTTCATTAAAATCCATATTATTTTCCTTATCTAAACCAACTTTATAATGTTTTATCTTATTTTTTTTTAATATAGATAATTTTTTTTTATTATAAGTATTATAAAAAAAAATACATTTTTTATTACTTTTTTTAAATATATTTAGATTTTTTTTATAATTTAATTTTTTATCTAAAATAACTTTTATAGGCGATTGGCTTTCTAAACCTTTTATTCTGCAATTTAAAAAAGGATTATCTTTATTTAAAGTTTTAGATGAAACTAGTATAGCATTATTTTTATATCTTAATAAATGTGAGGTTTTTCTAGACAATTCATTAGTAATATTTTTATTTTTTTTTGAATAAATATAATAGTCATTAGAACAAGCTAGTTTGGCTGTAATATAAGGTAATTTATTTTTTCTAATATAAAAGTAACTTTTATAAAAATCATTAATTTCTTTCATTTTAACTTGTTTTGAAGAAATATTATACTTTCTCAATGCTATTTTTAGTCTATTGGCTGTTCTTTTATCAATATCATTAGACCCATACACAATTTTTGATATTTTTTTTTTTATAATTAAATCGGTACAAGGCGGTGTTTTTCCATAATGTGTACAAGGCTCCAAAGTTACATAAATAGTCGAACCTTTTAAATCATTTTTATTTGCAAGACGAATAGCATTTGCTTCTGCATGAGGTCTTCCATTAATTGATGTTTTTGAGAGTGATATAATTTTATTATTATTAACTATAACACAACCAACAGAAGGATTTTCACCGGTCAAACCTTTATGTTGTTTGGCCAAATTTAAAGCTAATTTGAGATAAAATTTATCGTTTTTTGAAGACATCTATCTTGTCTACAAATTGAACGAAATCTTTTTCTTCTCTAAAATTTCTATATACAGAAGCAAACCTAACATAAGCAACTGGATCCAAGTTTTTAAGACCATCCATAACCATAGTTCCTATAGTGTTAGATGATATCTCACTTTGCCCCATCTCCTCTAATGAATTTGAAATTTTTGTAATAAATTTTTCTACTGTGTCACTATCGATAGGTCTTTTTTTTAATGCTATATAAATTGACTTCGATAATTTATCTCTATCAAAAGGTGATTTTCTCCCATTTTTTTTAACTACAAATAGTTCTCTTATTTGAATTCTTTCGAATGTAGTAAATCTTTCACCACAAACAGTACAAAGTCTTCTTCGCCTAATTGCAGTACCATCTTCTGTAGGTCTAGAGTCAACCACAGATGTTTCGCCTTTTTTTTCACAGGGACAAATCATTTTTAAGTTATTTTAAATTTTTATAAATTGGAAACTTAGAGCAAAGATCGATAACCTCTTTTCTCACTTCATTCTCAACTTTACTATTATCCTCTTGATTAGTTGATAATCCTTTAATTACTTTAGTAATCAAATTACCTACTAATTTGAATTCCTCTAATCCAAATCCTCTTGTTGTTGCCGCTTGAGTTCCTAATCTTATTCCGGATGTAATCATTGGACTCTCTGTATCAAATGGTATTCCATTTTTATTACATGTTATGTTGGCTCTGCATAAACTATCTGCTGCCATATTACCTTTTACATTAAATGGGCGTAAATCAACTAACATTAAATGAGTGTCGGTTCCCCCGGAGTAAATTTTAAATCCATTATTTTTTAATGTTTCAGCTAACATTTTAGCATTTGCAAGAACGTTGGATATATAATTTCTAAAATCTGGTTTTAGTGCTTCCAAAAAACCAACAGCTTTTGCAGCGATAACATGCATCAATGGACCGCCTTGGTATCCAGGAAAAACTGCAGAATTAAATTTTTTTGATAAATCTTCTCTGTTTGTTAAAATTATTCCACCTCGAGCACTTCTAAAAACTTTGTGAGTTGTTGATGTTACTACATCTGCGTGGTCAACTGGATTTGGATAGCCTTTTCCAGCTACTAGTCCAGAGAAATGGGCCATATCTACCATCAAATAGGCTCCAACTTTTTCTGCAATTTCTTTAAATTTTTTAAAATCTATAACTCTAGAATAAGCGCTTCCACCTGCAATTATTAACTTGGGCTTATGTTCCATAGCTTTATTTTCAATATCTTTATAATCTAATAATTCAGTTTCCTTATCTACTTCGTAACTTATTGCGTTAAACCATTTACCAGAAACAGATGCTTTTGAACCATGAGTTAAGTGACCACCAGAATTTAAACTCATACCTAAAATAGTATCACCAGGTTTTAATAACGCTAAAAATACAGCACCATTAGCTTGTGCACCAGAATGTGGTTGAACATTTGCAAACTTGCAATTAAATAGTTTTTTAACTCTTTCTATTGCTAAACTTTCTGCAGTATCGACATGATCACAACCATTGTAATATCTTTTACCAGGATATCCCTCTGCATATTTATTAGTAAGGACAGAGCCTTGAGCTTGTAATAATGCATTCGAAACTATATTTTCAGATGCAATAAGCTCTATGTGCTGTTGTTGTCTTAGTAATTCATCATTAATAGCTTTATAAACTTCTGGATCAGATGATGATAAGCTATTTTCAAAAAAACTTTGAAAATCTGAGTTTATATATTTCTTTTCACTGGACATATATTTATTAAATTTTTTTTATTCTCCTTAAGTGTCTACCACCTTCAAACTTAGTTTTCAAAAAAATACTGACTAATTTGAAAGCTAAATTTTTACTAGTTAGTCTGGAACCTACTGTAATAATATTTGCGTTATTATGCAATCTAGATAATTTAGTATTTTTCACGTTATAACACACAGCAGCCCTTATGTTTTTTACTTTATTTGCGGCCATTGCCATACCTGTGCCAGATCCACAGACAAGTATTCCAAAACTTGATTTGTTTTTAGATACTTTATTAGCCAATTTTTTTGCAAAAATCGGATAATCAACCGATTTATCGCTAAACGGTCCCAAATTAATAATTTTATTATTTTTCTTTTTTAAATTTTCGAAAATATAATTTTTTAAACTGAAACCCGCGTGATCTGATGAAATAAAAATTTTCAATTTAATTAAACTTATAGTCTAAAACACATGCTACTAAGTGTATTCTGTTTTCTTCACCACCGTTAAAAGCATTATGATATTTAGTATTGTTAGTGATCCAAACAGATCCATCTGCTGGCATATGTTTTGCCACATTATCTATGACCATTATCGAACCTGGATTAGTTATAATTGGAATATGTAATCTTGGTTCTGGATCTCTATGCCAACTCAATGTAGATCTTGGTGTTTTTAATAAAATTCTAACACGTCCAATTTTGTAATTCTTTTGTAAAGTTTCTACTACTTCTTTAAAGTAAGTTTCTTTATAATCGCTTATAAATTCTGAATATGCAGCTTCATCTATCATTTGATCTCTCACAACCTCTTTTCCAGATTGGTCTGGTTTTGTCCAAAAGACACCTCTTGCTTTATTACCCTTAATAGAGTCAGGGTCACCAGGGATTTGAGTTAAAGGAATCGCTCCAAAGTTAGTAACTCCTTTAACACCTTGAAAATCTTTTATTTTTATTACCTGATTGTAAGCTTCTTTTAATTTTTTAATATCAAACTTTATTTTTTGTTTTTGGAAATCGTTAAATGATAGTGACATAATTACATTTTATTAATAACTTATAGACTATAATTATATATATTACTATTGTCGCATTTATAAAATATTTGAGAATGATTATCACAGGAAAATACCCAAAATTAAGAATGAGGAGATCTAGAAAAGAAGATTGGTCTAGAAGACTTATAAGAGAAAATACACTTTCAGGAAGTGACTTTGTTTTGCCTATTTTTCTTACTGATGGAAAAAATAAGAAAATTGGTATAAAATCTATGAATGGTGTTTATAGGTATAGTATAGATAATATTTCAAAAATTATAGATAAAGCACTAAAAAACAAAGTACCTATGATAGCATTATTTCCACACACAAAAACAAAATTGAAAAATGTTAATGGATCAGAAGCTTTTAATGAAAATAATTTAGTCTCTAAGGCAATTGTCGCGATAAAAAATAAATATAAAAATCATATTGGGATAATGTGTGATGTTGCTCTTGATCCTTATACATCCCACGGGCATGATGGATTAATTAAAAAAAAAGAAATTTTAAATGATGAAACTATTAAAATATTAATAAAACAATCTTTAATGCAAGCACAAATGGGTTGTGATGTAATTGCTCCGTCAGACATGATGGATGGTCGGGTTGGAGAAATAAGAAATGAATTAGATAAAAATGGGTTTGAAAAAATTCAAATACTCTCTTACGCAGTAAAATATTCTTCATCGTTTTATGGTCCATTTAGAAACGCTGTGGGTTCTAATTCTTCTTTAAAAGGTGATAAGAAAACTTACCAAATGGATTATAGTAATTTTGATGAAGCAATTAGAGAAGTTGCTTTAGATGTGAAAGAAGGAACAGATATGGTAATGGTAAAACCTGGTATGCCTTATTTAGATATAATAAGATCTATAAAAGAAAATTTTAAAATTCCTGTGTTAGCTTATCAAGTTTCAGGGGAGTACAGTATGTTACATAATGCAGTAAATAAGAAAATTATTAACAATGACTCAATTTATGAAGTTTTTATGTCATTTAAAAGAGCTGGGGCTAATGCGATAATATCCTATTACGCTGATAGACTAGATAAAATATTAAAGTAGTAATTATTTAAACTCATTAATAAAAATCTCTCTTGAGATTGGAAAAGGGATATTATTTGGTATTAGAATATTTGTTTTCATGTATTCGCTTATAAGTAATAAAGAGTAATAAACATCCTTATCAGTAATTTCATCTTTTGTTAAATTTATAAGAAAATCAGGAACAATTAGTTTTATGTTATTTTTTGATATATAATAATTATCTTTATTATTTACTTTTTCCTTTTTACAATAGTCTTTTATTTTTAAATCAAAGCCAATTAATTTCAATAATTCTAATTCCCAAAATATATATTTTTTATAAAAATCTTTATGCTCTATTATCAAATAAAAATTTTTAATTAGATTGTATATTTCTATATTCTCTTGATTATCAACAGTAAGAAGTCTAATTAAATCAAGCATATTCACTATACAATTTAACTTTTTTTTATCTGTGAAATATTTAGGTGTAGTTGCTTGAATTATTTCGATTTTAAAATATCCCAATGTATTTTCATTTTTAGAATGATATTCAATAAATAATTCATTACCATTTTGTAAATAGTTTTTTATTTTCTTTGAGGTAGCGCCGTAAATAATACCTGAACGCTTACCATAATTCATTGTATAGAAATTTGCTATGACGGAATTTTCTTGATATTTATATTTTGATAATAAAAAACTTTTGTCAGACCAGTTCACTTTGATTTTATTATATCTAAAAGTTTCTTTGCTGCATTTTGTTCAGCCTCTTTTTTTGAATTTCCAATAGCCACAATAACTTTTGAATTTTTAATTTTAACTGATACTTTTATAATTGGTTTATGTCTAGGTCCTTTGTTTTCAATTAATTTATAAATAGGTAGAGATTTATCTACTTTTAGAGAAAGTTCTTGCAACTTTGTTTTTGCATCTCTTTCTGTAATGGTACGTTTTATAATATCTTCTCTCCAATGATCTAATATAAATTTTTCAACCTTTTCAAATCCTTGATCTAAATAAATAGCTCCTATAATTGACTCTATTGAATCTGATAAAATTTTATTTTCAATTTCTTGTTTTTTATTTTTTGAATTTCTAATTAAAATAAATTCGCTTAAATTTAATTTATTAGCTATCTTAACACATTGTTTTCTATTTACCAAAGAGGCGAGCTTTTTATCTAAATCTCCTTCATTATCATTTGGGAAAGTTTTTAACAAATTTTTTGATATTATTAAACCTAGAACTCTATCACCTAAAAACTCTAATTTTTCATTATTTTTAATAGGATCAAAGCTTTTATGTGTTAAGCTTTGAATTAACAAATTGATGTTATTAAAATTATATCCAATCTTTTTTTCAAATTGATTAAAATTTTTTTTCATTAAACAATTTTTTTGAAAAATCTTTCTATTCTTAAAATATTTTTCCAGTTCCAGAAATCAAAAGCACTACCCTGTGTTATATCTGTTGAAAAAAAAATAAATTGAGCTTTCCCAACTAAATTATTTTTATGTACGAATCCAACACTTGATAAAAATCTACTATCTTTTGAACAGTCTCTGTTATCCCCTAAAAAAAAATAATGATCAGGGGGGACAATAAACTCATCAGAGTTTTGGTAACTTCCATTTACATAATATGTTGTTAAATACTCCCTTCCATTTAAAAGTTTTTCTTTGAATACGTTAGTTTCTACTTTTGATTTTCCACAGTAAATTTTGGAATTATATTTAATTTTAGATTTTAAAATTTCAACATTATTTAGGTACAAATTACCCTCTATAAATTGCAGCTTATCACCTGGTAGACCTAATAATCTTTTAATATAGTCAGTTCGATTATCTGCTGGGGTTTTAAATACAATAACATCTCCTCTTTTTGGTTCAGAAAAAAAAATTCTATTTTTAATAGGACCAAGGCTAAAAGGGAAAGAGTGCTTACTGTAACCATAACTTAGTTTAGTAACAAAAAGCCTATCCCCAACTAATAGAGAAGGCTCCATAGATGATGAGGGGATATAAAAAGGTTGTAACAATAGCGATCTTATCAAAATAGCTATAACTAAAGCATAAAAGATAGTTTTAATATTTTCTAAAATTATTTTTTTCATTTTATTTTTTGTAATATTACATACGAAATTGAATTTTTTTTTTCATCTGATAACGACAAATGCGCTATAAATTTATTTAGTTTATATTTTTTTTTTAATATATTTTTTATTTTAGAATTAAATTCAAAGTAAGGTTTTCCGTAATTATCATTTAAAACAGAAATATCTTTAAAGCACAAATTATTTCTAAATCCACTACCTAAAGACTTAACAAAAGCCTCTTTGGCAGAGAATCTTTTTGATAAAAACAAAATTTTATTTTTTTTATTTTTAAAATTATTAATTTCTTTAATACTACAAATTCTATTAATAAATTTTTTATTTTTAATTAATTTTTTAAAACGACTATTATTAATTATATCAACACCTATACCAACTATTTTCATTTTACTTAATTATCTTTTTAAATTTACGAATGACTTTTGATATACCAATTTTAATACTTTCACCTATGATAAAATGGCCTATGTTATACTCGGTAATTTCATTAATTTTTGATAAAATTTTTGTTGTTTTATAATCTAAACCATGACCTGCGTGAATTTCAATACTATTAGTTTTTCCAAATTTTGAACACTCTTTTATTTTTAAAAATTCTTTTTTAAATTTTTTTTTTTTTTTAACTAACCTTGATATTTTTCCTGTATGCAACTCTACACAATTAACACCTATTTTTTTTGATAGTGCAATATTGTTGATTGTAGGATCTATAAATAAACTTGTTCTGATTTTATTTTGATTTAATTTTTTAACGATTTTTTTAATTTGTTTAAAATTTTTATTTAAATTTAAACCACCCTCTGTAGTAATTTCATTTCTTTTTTCTGGAACTATACAAACAAATTTTGGTTTATTTTTTAGTGCAATATTCATCATTTTAAAATTTGCTGCCATTTCCATATTTATTAAAAAATTAGAATTACATAAGATTGATAAATCTTTATCATTTATATGTCTTCTGTCTTCTCTGAGATGTATGGTTATAGAATTAGCACCTGAACTTTTAACAATTTTTGCTATTTCAAGAATATTAGGGTGATCCTCACCTCTTGCATTTCTTAATGTTGCTACGTGGTCTATATTTATACCTAATCTACTCATTTTAAAAACCTACTTCCTGGTTTAGTGATTGGTATTTTTTTAAGATGATAAGGTAAATTTGATTTGTTATAAGTTGGTATTTCAAGCTTAACTTGAGATATTACTTTATATTTTATTTTTTTATGTTCAGACCTATCTATTAAGCATGCAAAGCCTACTAATTTTGCTTTTGACTTTTTTATCAATTCAACACATTCTAAACTTGATTTTCCAGTAGTTATAACGTCTTCAACAATAAGCACTCTTGAATTTTTTTTAATAGAAAAACCTCTACGTAATTCAAATTTTTTATTTACTCTTTCACAAAATATAGTTTCTTTATTAAGTATTCTTCCTATCTCGTATCCAATTACAATGCCCCCCATAGCTGGAGATAAAACAAGATCAATTTTCTTTATTTCTTTTTTAATTTTTGCAGCAAGAGATGATACAAATTTATTAGAAATTCTAGGCTGGCTTAACAGTCTAGCACATTGCACGTATTGTGATGAGTGTAGACCAGATGATAAAACAAAATGGCCGTCTAATAAAGCTTTAGTTTTTTTTAAGACCTTTAAGGAGTTTTTTAAAGAAAGCATATTTTTTATTAGTATGTCTAATTATTTTAAATCTATAATGCCTTTGTTTTAACTCACTTAGAAGTTTTGTAAAGTTTTTGAGATCAGAAATAATAAGGTTAAATTTAAAATTTATTGATGTTTTTGATTTTTCCATCATTTCAACACTTGATATATTGATTTCATTTTGACCCACCAATGATGTAACATCTCCAAGAATACCAGGTTTATCAGGTAATGAAATCCATAATGATGTATTATATTTTTTATCTATATGTTTTTTATTTTCTCTATACTGCCAGTATTTTCTTATGGCTGATCTAGCTTTACCAGTTTTTGTAGATGAAAGCCAATGAAGGGATGGTGATACTTTTTTAGCAGTGGTAATTTTAATTACATCACCATTTCTTAAAATACTTTGTAGCGGACTTTCTTTTCCGTTAATTTCACAACCGGTTGCAGTATCACCAATTTGTGTATGTACGGCATAAGCAAAATCAACTGGTGTTGCGTTTTTCGGAAGTTTTATAACTGATCCTTTGGGTGTAAAACAAAAGACGTTCTCCTGAAACATTTGTAACTTGGTATATTCAAAATAATGCTCTGGATTTTCATTTCTATCAATAATTTCAACTAAATCTTTAAGCCAATCATATTCTTTCCAAGTTAATAAATTAAATTTTTCATTAGATTTATATTTCCAATGAGAAGCAATTCCTCTTTGTGCAAATTCGTGCATTTGCATAGTTCGTAGTTGAATTTCAATGGGTCTTTTATTTGGACCTATGATTGCTGTGTGTAATGATTGATATTTATTAATTTTTGGTGAAGAGATATAATCTTTAAATCTACCCGGTATACAATTCCATTTAGAATGAAAAACTCCTAAAGCTTTATAACAATCAGAAATGTTATCTAGAATAACTCTAAATCCAATTATATCGGTTATTTGCTCAAGAGAAGTTCTTTTCTTTTGTATTTTTCTCCAAATTGAAAATGGAGTTTTTTCTCTACCAAATATTTTTACATTAATTCCAGAGTTAAATAATATTTCATTGAATTCTTGAGACAAAGATTTAAAATTTATGAGATTGTTTTCTTTGATCTCATCAAGCCTTTTTTTTATTAATGATCTTGCTTCATGATTTAAGACACCGAATGACAAATCTTCAAGTTCATCTCTAATTCTATTCATGCCCATTCTATCAGCTAACGGAGCATAAATTTCCATAGTTTCTTTTGCTTTTCTTATCTGCTTGTCTTTATCTTTAACATATTGGATTGTTCTCATATTATGAAGTCTGTCTGCTAATTTAACTAACAAAACTCTTATATCTTTTGATGTTGCTAGGATTAATTTTCTAAAATTTTCAGCTTTTGAAAACTTTTTTTGATCAACATCATGAATTGCTTGATTTTCAAAAACTGATATTTTAGTTACACCTTCAACTAAATCAGCAACTTCCTGACCAAATTCTTGTTTAATAGTCTTATAAGTAGCGTTAGTATCCTCTATAGTATCATGCAATAAACCAGTTGCAATAGTTGCACTATCAAGTTTTAAATCTGACAAAATGTTAGCTACAGCTATAGGATGATTGATATAAGGAACACCTTCATCTCTTTTTTGTTTTTTATGAGCCTCTAAAGCAAAGTTGTAAGCTTTAGTTAAAGTGCTTGGATTTAAAAATTTATTATATTCTTTTACTTTGTTTATAAGTTCGTCAGATTTAATCATAATTTATTATATCATCAGATTGAAAAAATTTTAATACTACTAAGTGATTTTAAATGCAATTTTTTCAGTAATAGCGTCACAGACTGTTTTTTTTTAGGGTGAAACCAGTTTTTTTCAATTTCGAAAATTGGAAAAAGTACAAAATTTCTTAAATGTGACCTTGGATGAGGACAAATCACATGGTTTTTTTCAACATAAATATTTAAATTTAAACCTCTAAAATCTATTATATCAATATCACAAGTTCTAGGAAAATTTTTGATTGATTTCTTTCTTCCTAATTTTCTTTCAATTATTTTTAATTTTTTAAAAAATAATTTAAATGAAATATCTGTAGTGCAAGATAACGCAATGTTTAAAAATTTGGGATATTTATTATCCGGCCATGACTCAGTCTCGTAGTACTTTGACATCTTATTTATTTTACAAAAAAAACCTAAATATTTTTTTGCGATATTAATATTTTCAATTCTATTTCCCAAATTTGAGCCTATAGATAGAATGATAGGCTTGTTATGATTTTCTAAAGTATCTAGCTTTTGCACGATCCCAGTCTCTTCTTTTAATAGTTTGCCTTTTATCAAATTTCTTTTTTCCTTTTGCGACAGCTATTTCAATTTTTGCTTTACCTTTTTTGAAGTACATTTTCGTTGGAATTATTGTAAAACCTTCTCTTTGCATTTTGCCTATTACTCTATTTATTTCCTTTTTATTTAATAAAAGTTTTCTTTCTTGAATAGGATTATGATTTGCATAACTTGCTTGTTTATAAGATGATATGTGAGAATTGACTAGAAAAAGTTCACCATCTCTCTCTATAACATAAGATTCAGCTATATTTACTTTTCCATTTCTTACAGATTTTATTTCTGAACCTCTTAATATAATACCTGCTTCATGTAAGTCTTCAAAAAAATAATTAAAACTTGCTTTTCTATTTAAACAAATTATTTTTAAACCACTATTGGTTTTTTTGGTCATTAATCTATAAGTTTTGCATGAGCTAATGCACTGTCGACTTGTTTTTTTGTTTGATCTTTTATATTTACAAGTGGTAATCTAATTTCATCGCTACATAATCCAAGAACTTTTGCTGCATATTTAACTGGAGCCGGATTACTTTCAATAAATAGTGCTTTGTGCAAAGGTTGCAAAATTTTATCAATTTTTTCAGCTTTTTGAATTTCTTCTTTATTTTTTGATTTTGATAATCTTTGCATATCGGAACAAAGTTTAGGTGCAATATTTGCGGTTACAGAAATTATACCAACACCACCCCTTTTGTTAAATTCGAAAGCAAGACCATCCTCACCTGTAAGCTGAATAAACTCAGGGCCTAATTTTTCTAATGTTTGATCAAGTCTATTCAAATCACCAGTTGCATCTTTGACACCTGCAATGTTTTTTAATTCAAAAAGTCTTGCCATAGTTTCAACTGACATATCAATTACACATCTGCTTGGTATATTGTAAATAATTATTGGAAGACTTGTGTTATCATTTATAGATTTATAATGTTGATAAAGTCCTTCTTGAGTAGGTTTATTATAATAAGGTGTCACTACCAAAACACCACTAGCCCCTGCTTTTTCTGCATGTTTAGTTAAAGAAATTGCTTCCTCTGTTGAGTTGGATCCTGTACCGGCTATAACTGGAATTTTACCACCTGCCTCTTTAATACAAATTTCTATTACTTTTTCGTGCTCATCATGGTTTAGTGTTGGAGACTCACCTGTGGTACCAGCTGGTACCAATCCACTTGTGCCATTTTCAATATGAAAATTAATTAACTTAATATAGCTATCTATATCTAGCACATTGTCTTTAAATGGTGTAATCAAAGCAACATTTGATCCTTTAAACATATGATCTTATAACATAAATTATTGAATCATTTACTAAAATTTATGAATATTTTTAGATTAATAATAATACCGGTTATATTTATCTGTTCTTTCCTAAGTTTCACAACAGCATATCCAGATGAACTTATTATTCCTCCAAAAAAACCAGGTTTAAACATAAATCAAAAAGAAGCTAGCAATATTAAAAGTGAGATATTGCCATTAAAAAAACCAAAAGAAGATGTTAGTGTAGTAAAAAAGGACAGTATTAAGAAAAAAAAAATTGATTTAGGAATTATTTTACCAAAAAACAAACCATTAATTTTAGTAAAGGATAAAAAGGTAGTTGATAAGAAGAAAATTATTAAATCAAAATTTTATAGTAAAAAAGATTTTGAAATAGCAAAAAAGGCTATTGACTTAATAGAAAAGAGAAAATGGGAAACAGCTATAAAATTGTCACGAAAAGCAAAGGATAAATCAATATATAATTTTATCGTTTGGAGATACTTATTGCAAAGAAGTAATAATGCAAAATATAGTTTATATAAAAATTTTCTTGAGGCAAATCAAGATTACCCAAGAATTGGTAGAATTAAATATCTATCTGAAAAAAAATTATCAACTAAAATTGTAAATCCAAAAAAAATCATTGAGTTATTTAAAGACGAGAAACCTTTGAGTGGTTTTGGAGAAATGATATTAGGTGAAAGCTTAATTGCTGAGGGTGATGTTGTAAATGGAATAAATTTAATCAAAAAAGGATGGATCAAAGCAGAATTAACTAAAAGCGAGTTAAGACTTTACAAAAAGAAGTTTAATAAATACTTGAAATCAGAGGATCATATTAAAAGAGCGGATTATTTAGCATGGGAAAATAAATATTGGGATTTAAAGAGAATGCTTAGGTACTTGCCAAAAGATTATCAGGCACTTTATAATGCTAGACAGCTGTTAATGAGTAAATCATATGGTGTAGATGCTGCTATATCAAAAGTTCCTGAGAAATTTAAAAATAACTCTGGTTTAAACTATGATAGACTTAAATGGAGAAGAAAAAGAGGAAGAGTTGATAGTTCTTTAGAAATATTACTAAAAGTTAAAAATTCAAAAAGTTATTTAATAAGACCAGATAAGTGGTGGATTGAAAGATCAATAATTGCTAGATCATTAATTTATAAGAAACAATATCAAAAGGCTTATAAAATTGTAAATAATCATGCACTAGATAAGGGAACACCTGAATATGCAGAGGCTGAATGGCTGAGTGGATGGATTTCATTAAGCTTTTTAAATGATGCATTAAGAGCTAGGGAACATTTTAGATCCTTTTATAATAATGTTGGATATCCTATTAGTTTATCTAGAGGTGCATACTGGCTTGCAAAAAGTTATGAAGCACTTAATGATACAGTGACAGCAAATAAATATTATCAAGAGGCTTCAAATTATCCAACTACGTATTATGGACAAATATCACACTTAAAAATTAAAAAAGATGTAGAGTTTAATTTATCTAATCTGCAAAATGTTGATAAAGATTATAAAAAAAAATTTGAAAAAAATAGCTTATATAAATTAGTTTATTTACTTTATGAACTAGATAAGAGCAAATATACAAAACATATTTTAAGATACTTAGCACAAGATAACATTGAAAAAGGAAGTGAAATACTATCTGCTGAACTTTCAACAGCGATATCAAGATATGACTTTGCAATCCAAATTGCTAAAATTGCCTCTTATGAAAAAAGATTCATTAATAAATATAATTATCCCATTATTGGAACACCGAATTATGTTGGGGGCAGAAAAATTCCTCAACAAGCTTTAATACTCGCTGTGATAAGACAAGAAAGTGAATTCGACCCAAAAGCCAATAGTTATGCTGGTGCAAAAGGTATGATGCAACTTATGACTTACACTGCAAAACTAGTAGCTAAACAAGCAAAGTTGCCATACTCAAAATCAAGACTTACGTTAGATGCTGAATATAATATTAAATTAGGATCACATTATTTAGCAGGTCTTATACTTGAATATGACGGATCCTACCCTTTTGCTATAGCAGCTTATAATGCTGGTCCTAAAAGAGTTAAATATTGGAAAAAATTAAATAAAAATCCACAAAAAAAACAAATTGATTATGTCGATTGGATTGAGCTAATTAAATTTAAAGAAACTAGAAATTATGTTCAAAGAGTTTTAGAAAACTATAATGTTTATAGATATATTTTGAGCCAGGATAAAGTAAAAATGGAAAATTTTTTTAAGGATAAACCTTTATTTTAGTGAATGAAAATATACTGCGTAACTCATAAAGAAATTAATGGAATTGAAAAATTGGGTTTGATACCATTTGGTGTCGGTAAAAATAAATTTCCAGAGCATTATAAAACAGAACAAGAGGGTCAAAATATTTCAGAAAAAAATTACAATTATTCTGAAACATCTTTCCATTATTGGTATTGGAAAAATATTTTAAAAGAAACAGATGAAAAAAAATGGTTTGGTATGTGTCAGTACAGAAGATACTTCATTAAGTATGAGTATAAAGATCAAATAGACAATACTACCGGAAAACAAGGCTATTTTCCTAATATAAGAAATTTTGGTGAGTTAGAAAATCTTATACAAAAAGTACCATCCAATAAATGGGAAAACTATGACATAATTTTATGTGAACCTTGGTCAGTACATGTTTCTAGTAAAATGAAAATAATTAAAAGAGGTGTAAAATCAATTTTAAGAGATCCTCTTATTATATTTATGAAAAGTAGACAGAATATAAGACTACATTTTGAAATGTTTCATGGGTATGACAATTTAAAAAAGGCTATTAATGAATTACCGCATAAAGATAAGAAAGATTTTATTGATTACATAGAAAGTAATACTAATTTGAGTGGTCACTGTATGTTTTATTCTAACAATCCCTCATTGATAAATAAATTTTATACAGATTTATTTGATTGGTTATTTAAATGTGAAAAGGTCTTTGGTTTAGACTTACAAGGATATGATACTCAACGAATTTACTCTTTTTTAACAGAAAGATATATGCCATTTTGGTTTAACAAATATTCTAAGGTTAAATATTGGCCTTGGATTTATTGTGATATTACAAAGTTTTAATTGTATATTAAATCGAGAATAATTCTTCTGATATTAAATTTTTGTTTCCATTTAGGGTATTTTTTTATAAATTTTTTATTATTTGATATGTACCAAATATGATCACCTACTCTACTTTTTTTTACAAATTTTTTTTTAATTTTTATATTTAATTCTTTTTCTATGATTTCAATAGCCTCCAATATTGAACAATTAGAATAACGACCACCACCAATGTTATATATTTCTCCGCTCGTAGGTTTTTTATAAAACTCCCAAAAACAATTTATCAAATCTGAGCTATGAATATTGTCTCTTACCTGCTTTCCTTTATAGCCAATAATTGAGTATTTTTTATTTTTTAAACAGCTTTTAACTAAAAAGGACAAAAAACCATGTAGCTTCGCACCGCTATGATTTGAACCAGTGATACATCCTGCTCGAAAAGTTACAGTTTTTAAACCAATATTTTTTCCATATTCTTGAACTAATAAGTCACCATAACTTTTTGAAACGCCAAAAAAACTATGTGTGCAATTATCAATACTAAAGTTTTCATCTATTCCGTTCCAATATTTTCTATTATTAACTTCCCATCTTTTTTTTTTTTCAATTAAGCTTAATTTGTTTGGATTATCTCCATAAACTTTATTGGTTGACATAAAAATAAAGGGAACTTTAAAACAATATTTTTTTGTAAGCTCAAGTAAATTTAGTGTACCAATTGCATTGATTTCAAAATCAAGATTAATTTTAGTTTTAGCATAATCATGTGAGGGTTGTGCTGCCGCATGAATTATTAGGCTTATTTTATTTTTGTACTTTTTGAATATTCTCTCTAGAGGTTTATATTTTCTGATATCGAGGTTAAAATGTCGATAATATTTATATTTTTTTATTAATTCATTCTTTTTCCAATTAATAGAGGCTGTTTCACCAAAAAATTCTTTCCTAGAATTATTATCTATACCTAGAATTACAAACCCTTTTTTATAAAAAAACTCAACAGATTCAGAACCCACTAAACCACAAGAGCCGGTTATTAGAACTATAGACATTTAGACCTTTTTTTAATTTATGGCGGAAGGAGAGGGATTCGAACCCTCGGTACACCTTTTCAAGCGTACGGCGGTTTAGCAAACCGCTGGTTTAAACCAGCTCACCCATCCTTCCTTATTTATAGTGTGTAACTTGAAACCATTGAATATTCAATATTTATAAAGTATTTTTGTGCAAAATATGAAAAATAAATACTCTATATTCTCACTTATTAAAAACGCATTTAGTGGTCATGAAAATTGGCAAAGAGCATGGAGAGATCCAGAGCCAAAAAAAGAGTATGATGCGATAATAATTGGTGGTGGAGGTCATGGTCTTGCGACTGCTTATTACTTAGCAAAAAAACATAAAATTAATAATATTGCAGTTGTTGAAAAAGGTTGGATTGGTGGTGGCAATACTGGAAGAAACACTACAATTATTCGATCAAATTACTTATGGGATGCAAGTGCTGGCCTTTACGATCATGCCTTAAAAATTTGGGAAGGTCTATCACAAGAATTAAATTATAATGTAATGTTTAGTCAAAGAGGTGTAATGAATCTTGCTCATAATCTTCAAGATGTTAGAGATTTAAAAAGAAGAACTCATGCAAATAGATTAAATGGTATTGATGCTGTGTGGTTAAATACTCAAGAAGTTAAAAAATTTTGTCCAATAATTAATACCTCACCAAATATTAGATATCCTGTACTTGGGGGAACTTTGCAAAAAAGAGCTGGTACAGCAAGACATGATGCGGTTGCATGGGGTTACGCTCGTGGTGCAGATGAGATGGGAGTAGATATTATACAAAATTGTGAGGTAAAAGGTATAAAAAGAAATGGTAATGAAGTTGAAGGTATAGAAACAACAAAGGGTTATATAAAAACAAAAAAAATTGGTGTTGTTGCTGCAGGACATTCCAGTGTTATAGCAAATATGGCAGGTATAAGATTGCCTTTAGAAAGTAAACCTCTACAAGCATTAGTTTCTGAACCAGTTAAACCAATAATTGATACGGTTGTAATGTCAAATGCTGTGCATGCTTATGTAAGTCAATCAGACAAAGGTGAACTTGTAATTGGAGCAGGTACGGACTCTTATGTTTCTTACACTCAAAAAGGTAGTCATAATATTGTTGAAGAAACTTTAAGAGCAATTTTAGAATTATACCCAATCTTTAGTAGAATGAAGATGTTGAGACAATGGGGTGGAATTGTAGATATATGTCCTGACGCAAGCCCTATAATAAGCAAAACACAAATAAAAGGTTTATACTTTAATTGTGGATGGGGTACGGGTGGTTTTAAAGCTACACCTGGTTCTGGAGATTTATTTGCACACACCATAGCAAATGACGAACCACACAAATTAAATGCTGCGTTTAATTTAAATAGATTTGTTAGTGGTGATCTAGTGGATGAACATGGAGCCGCAGCTGTTGCACACTAATGTTTATAATTAATTGTCCTTATTGCGGAGAAAGAGATCAAACAGAGTTTTCTTGTGGAGGTGAAGCACATATTGAGAGACCTAAACAACCCACAGAATTAAGTGATGATCAATGGGCTGAATATCTTTTTATGCGAAAAAATATAAAAGGTATTCAATTTGAAAGATGGAACCATATACATGGATGTAGAAAATGGTTCAATGTTGTCAGAGATACCTCTAACGACAAAATACATGCAGTTTATAAAATGGGAGAGAAACCACCTATAAAATCATTATGAGCAATAACTTAAGAATTAATAAAAATAACTTTATAGATCAAACTGTTAGAATTTCTTTTAAGTTTAATGGTAAAAAACTTTTCGGTTATAAGGGTGATACATTAGCCTCTGCTTTATTAGCAAACAATATTCATTTAGTTGGAAGAAGTTTTAAGTATCATAGACCTAGAGGTATAATGACATGTGGGTCAGAGGAACCTAATGCAATTGTTCAAATTGGTAATGATCCTTCGTTGACTGATCCAAATGTAAGAGCCACAGAGATTGAATTGTATGAGGGTTTGGAAGCTTTTAGCCAAAACTGTTGGCCAAGTGTAAATTTTGATGTTGGGGGTATAAATAATTTTTTATCTCCCCTTTTACCTGCAGGATTTTATTATAAAACTTTTATGTGGCCTGCGAGTTTTTGGGAAAAATATGAATTTTTTATTAGACACTCAGCTGGATTAGGCAAATCTCCAACTAAACCGGATCAAGATTTGTATGATCATCAATACGCACATTTTGATGTTTTGATAATAGGTGGTGGTATCTCCGGGATATTATCAGCAAAATTATCAGCAGAAAAAGGTCTTAACACAATGTTAGTAGATGACAAAAATTACCTTGGTGGATCTACAATTTATCAAGACGATAATATTTTTAAAATAAATAATGAAAATTCAAATCAATGGATAAAAAAACAAATAGAAGATCTAAAAAAATTACCAAATTTAATAATTAAAAATCGAACAAGTGTTGCTGCTTTTCATGGCTACAATTATCTTTTAGCAAGAGAAAATTTAAATGATCATTTAAACTCCTATGAAAGAAAAGGAAATATTAGACAAAGGTTGTGGAAAATAAGAGCAAAAAAAGTGGTAATAGCAACTGGCGCTATTGAGCGTCCTTTAGTTTTTAGTAATAATGATAGACCCGGTATAATTTTATCATCATCTATAAAAAAATATATTGATTACTATGGAGTAAAGACTGGAAAAAATATTTCATTATTCACCAATAATGATAGTGCTTATGAAACAGCAATTTCATTAAATAAAAGTGGGGTTAATGTTAAAGTAATTATTGATATTAGGGAAAATTCTAACTCTATACTTTCTGAACAAGTAGAAAAATCAGGTATTAAAATATTAAAAGGATATACTGTAATTGATACAGATGGGCACAAAAGAATTAAATCTTTCGATGTTATGAAATTATCAAAAGATGGTGAGAGTGTTGTTGGTAATAAAATTACTTATAAAAGTGATTGTTTAGGAATTTCTGGTGGATGGACACCAATGGTCCATTTATTTACTCAATCAGGTGGAAAATTAAAATTTAGGAATAATGATAATGTGTTTATCCCTGATGAAAATAAAACTCCATCAAATCAAATTAGTGTCGGGTCGTCAAATGGAGACTTTGAATTGGATGATGTTATAAATAATACTGTAAAAAATATTAAAATTTTTCTTGGCATAGATAAAAATGATTTTGATAATTTAAATATTAAATGTTCAAAAGAAAAACAAAAAAGAAATATTTGGTTGTTACCCTCGAATAAACCTATATCTAAAACAAAGCCATTCTTAGATTTCCAAAATGACTCAACTGCTAAAGATGTAAAACTAGCTCTAAGAGAAGGCTTTAAATCAATAGAACATGTAAAAAGATATACTACAACAGGAATGGGAACTGACCAGGGTAAACTGTCAAATATGCATGCACTGGGTATAATCGCTGATACAACTGGTACAAATATGGGTGATCTAGGTACAACTACCTTTAGACCACCTTATACACCGTTAACATTTGGAGCAATAGTAGGAAGAAATGTTGGTAAGTTTTTTGACCATACAAGAAGAACAGCTATTCATGATTGGCATGTGAAAAACAAAGCAGAATTTGAAAATGTCGGACAGTGGAAAAGACCTTGGTATTTTCCAAAGAATGGAGAAACAATGCATCAAGCTGTGCAAAGAGAAAGTAAGGCAGCAAGAGAAAGTGCCGGCATACTTGATGCCTCTACTTTAGGAAAAATTGATATTCAGGGCGAAGATGCATCTGAATTTTTAAATAGAGTTTATACAAACGCATGGTCAAAGCTTGCCATAGGCAAATGTAGATATGGTTTAATGCTAAATGAAGATGGTATGGTTTATGATGATGGTGTAACAACAAGACTTGCAGAAAATCATTATATAATGACAACCACAACCGGTGGTGCAGCCAACGTTTTATCAAAACTTGAAGATTATTTACAAACAGAATGGCCAGAATTAAATGTATATTTAACTACTGTTACAGATCAATATTCAACAATGAGCATTTGCGGACCAAATTCTAAAAAAATTATTAAAAAAATAATACCAAGTTTAGATCTTTCAGATGAAAGTTTCCCACACATGTCCTTTAAAAATTCAAAAATAAATAATGTTAATTGTCGAATTATGAGAATAAGTTTTACTGGAGAACATAGTTACGAAATTAATGTTCAGTCAAATTACGCGAAAGATGTTTGGGAAAGATGTATAAAAGCAGGTAAAGAATTTAATATTACACCATATGGAACTGAAACTATGCATTTACTAAGAGCTGAAAAAGGTTTTATAATTACCGGTCAAGATACTGATGGAACATTAACACCTTCAGACCTTCAAATGGACTGGATTATTGGAAAAAAGAAATATGATTTTATAGGTAAAAGATCATTATACAGAAGTGATACGATAAGAGAGGATAGAAAACAATTAGTTGGTTTATTAACAGATGATCCAAAGGAAGTTTTAGAAGAAGGAGCACAACTTGTTGAAAGCTTAGATAAGCCAATAGAAATGTTAGGTCATGTTACCTCTAGTTATTTTAGTCCAAATCTTAATAAATCTATTGCTCTAGCTGTAGTAAGGAGTGGAAAAAAATTAAAAGGTAAAAAATTAATAGTTCCTATGGAAAATAAAAATATTAATGTAACTATTACTGACACTGTTTTTTATGATAAGGAAAATAAAAGATTAAATGCTTAATTTTAATTCACCAATTAAGGAAGAAAAAAAATACAATGATCTAAATATTATTGAAGTTGAGCCTATAATTAAAATTAACCTTAGAAGTAATAAAAGGGAATTCTCTACAAAAATTGGGAAAATATTATCAATTTTACCACCAAATGAAGCAAATACTTCATCTGGAAACGAAAAATTTAATTTATTGTGGTTGAGTATAGATGAGTGGTTAATTTACTCTAATGATAAAGAGATGAGTTTGGATGATCAAACAAATTTGGAAGATAAATTATTTAATGAAATTTCAAAATTAAATCAAGGGGCTGTAACAAATGTTTCTGATCATTGGGTAATGATTAATCTAAATGGAAATAAAGTATATGATTTATTATCAAAAAGTTGTCCTTATAATTTTAATGATTTTAAAAATAAAAAAGGGTCAGTTGCTCAAACAATAGTTAATCATATAGATGTAATTCTTCATCATAAAGAAGACAATAACTTAAATCTTTTTGTAAGAAGGTCATTTTCAGAAGATTTATGGTTGTGGATTAACGATAGTGCTAGGTTTATATAATTTATTTTTTAAGTAAAATATTAAAATGCTTAAATAGGTTAGTGAAAAAATCCAATTTACAGCCGCCCAAATCCAAAAAAAAGATTCAAATGATGCATTAAAGTATTTTGCAATAAAATAGACTAATAGTGGATTAAAACCGTTTCTAAATAAATTTGAGATCATGGCATTTTCAGACTTCTTTATTGCCATAAATAAACCGTTAGAAAGAAAAAAAATTGGATATGCTGGCAGTATAAAAGCACATATTTTTAAGTAATTTGAGCCATATTCTAATACAATTGGATCTTTTGAAAAAAAACTCATAAATAAATCTGAAAATAAATATAAAATTAGTCCAGAAATTAACATTATAAAAAAAGAATATTTTATTGATGTAAAATAGGCCTCTTTAATTCTATCTATTTGATTGGCTCCAAAATTTTGCGATATAATAGATATTATTGCAGTATTAATACCTAAAATAGGTAACAACAAAACCTGCTCTAATCTAGTACCTGCTCCGTAACCCGCTACAGCATATTCACCTGATTGTCCTATATAGGCTAACACAATTGCAGATGTTATAGAGTATGCAAATATTGATACTATTATTGGCATAGATGTGAAAAAAATATTTATAAAATAGAATAATTTCGGTTTAAAGTATTCTATAGTTATTTCTTTTACTTTCTTATTATTAACAACTTTTAAAAGAATTATAATAAACGCAACAAGTTGAGAGACTATAGTTGATATTGCTATACCTTTTACTCCTAATACAGGAAAAAAAAATAATCCAAAAATTAAAATTGGATTTAATATTAAATTAATAAAAAAACATAAAATCAAAACATTTCTATAAGTTTTTGTATCACCTTCTGCATGAAGCATAGAGTTTAATGCAACGACTAATATAAATAATACTGAACCAGAAAAAATAATATTTGTGTATTCCAGACCTAGATTTGTAACTTCATTAGTTGTTACCATTAATCGAAAAACATCATCAGAAAAAGAAAGTCCTAAAAAACTTATTAATAATGAAACTAAAATTGCAAAATATAAAATATGAGTAAAATAGTTTAAAATATTTTTTTTATTATTTTCACCTATACTATTACCTATTAAAGATGTTCCAGCAACTGTAACACCAATCGAGGATGCAACTAAGATAAAGTAAATTGGAAATGATTTACTTAGTGCTGCAAGTGCTTCTGGAGATATTTTTCCTGCATAAAAAGTATCTACAATATTATATAATGTTTGAAAAAGCATACCAACCATAGCAGGTAAAGCTAACTTACGAACCAGTAAAGGTATATTATCTTTAAGTAAATCCATATTATTTAAATTCTCTCTGGTAAAAATATTTTTTACCCAATTTTTTTTGAATTTGAATTTGTTGTTGTCTCATTCTAAATCTTTTTTTTTGATCATCACTTAATAAACTAAAGCAATTAGGACAGGTCACACCTTCTTCATATTTGTTAGATTTAATTTCAGAACTAGAAATTGGTTCTCTGCAACCTGCACATATTTTTAAATTACCTGGTTTAAGACCATGTTTAACTGAAACTCTATTGTCAAATACAAAACAATCACCTTTCCACATACTTTTTTTTTTATCTATAACATTAAGATAATTAATAATTCCTCCATTTAACTGGTAAACATTTTTAAAACCTCTTTTTTTAAGATAAAAACTTGCTTTTTCACATCTGATACCACCCGTACAAAACATTGCAATATTGTTATCTTTTTTTAAAGTTTTAAAAAATTTTGGAAAATCTCTAAAGTTTTTAATTTTGGGATTTATAGAACCTTTAAATGTACCTACCCTGTATTCAAAACCTTTCCTTGTATCAATAAGTACTGTATTTTTTTTTTTTATAAAGTCATTCCATTTTTTAGGTTCAATTTTATTATTTAAAATTCTTTTATTTAATTTAATGCCTATTGGTACTAATTCTTTTTTTATCTTTATTTTACCCTTATGAAAGGCTTGATAATTACAAAATGACAAATTTTCATTATCAAAATTTTTAATATTTAATATTTTTTTTAAATGATTATTTATTAAATCGTATTGATTATTATTAAAACTTATAGTGCTATTTACACCCTCGTTAGACAATATTATTGAACCTCTAATTTTTTCAATTTTAAATAGCTTTTCTAATAATTTTTTTTTTGTATTTAAATTTGTAATTTTTTTAAATTTATAAAATCCTAAAATAGCAAACATTATATTTTTCTACATACAGATAAACCATCACCTAGAGGTAAAATAAGACTTTCAACACGATGATCATTATAAACAAAGGAATTAAATTCACGTATTATTTTAGTTAATTTATCATTTTTATTTTTATCGACAACATCTCCATACCATAATACATTATCAGTAATTATTAATCCTGACTTATTTAATAGTTTTAAAGAATTTTCAAAATAATTTATATAATTTTCCTTGTCTGCATCTATAAATATAAGATCATAAATCTTTTTATTTTTAATTAAATCTTTTATGCTTTCGTTTGCATTTCTTACTATTAGATTAATTTTTTTTTCAAGATTAGCTTTAATAAAAAAATTTTTTGCAATATTCGATGTATCCTTGTTTTTGTCTATTGCAGTTAAAAAGGCATTTTTATTCATTGCTAGCCCCATTGTTAAAGTACTTAATCCTGTAAATGTGCCAAGCTCTAAAATATTAGTAGGATTATAAATTTTAATTATTAAATGTAAGAAGTGACATTGGCTTATAGAGATTTGCATTTTTTTAATTTCACCAAGATTTTCGTTATATTCTATAATCTCTCTCTGTACTGGATGAAGTTTTAATGAATTATCATTAATATATTTTTCAATTTCTTTATTGATCTTAAGGTTAGAACCCATTTTACTTTAATTTTTTTTTTAGGATTTCATTAACAAGTTTTGGATTTGCCTTGCCACCAGAATTTTTCATTACTTGACCAACAAAAAAACCAAATAATTTATCTTTTCCAGATTTATAGGCTTCAACATTTTTTGGGTTTTCAGAAATTACTTTATTAATTATATTTTCCAATTCCTTAGGATCACTTTGTTGTTTTAAACCTTTTTCCTCTACAATAGTTATTGGATCTTTATCTCCATCTCTCATTATTTCAAACACAGATTTAGCAATCTTACCTGAAATGGTTCCATCTTTGATTAAATTAATTAATTTTGATAAATTTTTAGAGGAAATTGGACTTTCCGTTATTTCTATATTTTTTTCATTTAATAATGCAAATAATTCACCCGTTATCCAGTTTGTAGCTAATTTTACATCAGAGTTTTTTGAAACATCCTCAAAATATTTTGAAATTTCAAAGTCAGAAACTAGTATATTTGCTTCATAAGGTGATAGTTTAAATTCTTCAATAAATCTTTTCTTTTTTTCATCAGGAAGCTCAGGAATATCTTTTTTTATTTTATCTATATAATTATCATTTAATTCAAGCGGTAAAAGATCTGGATCTGGAAAATATCTATAATCATGTGCGTCTTCTTTAGATCTCATAGATCTTGTTTCATTTTTTTTGGTATCGAATAATCTTGTTTCTTGATCAATAAAGCCACCCTCTTCAATTACATCTACTTGACGATTAGCCTCGAAATCTATTGCCATTTGCATGAATTTTATAGAATTAACATTTTTAATTTCACATCTTGTACCTAATTTTTTATCTCCTTTTTTTCTTACAGAAACGTTTACATCGGCCCTTAATGAGCCTTCTTGCATATTACCATCGCAAGTTCCTAAATATCTCATTATCGATCTTAATTTTTTAATATATGCATTTACTTCGTCTAAAGATCTTAAATCGGGTTTGCTTACTATTTCCATTAAAGCTACACCTGATCTATTTAAGTCGACTAATGTGTTTTGAGGATCTATATCATGGATACTTTTTCCTGCATCTTGCTCCAAATGGAGTCTTTCAATTCTGATATTTTTTTCACCATTTGGCATATCTAATGTAACAGATCCCTCGCCTACAATTGGATTTTTATATTGAGAAATTTGGTAGCCTTGAGGCAAATCAGCATAAAAATAATTTTTTCGATCAAATATTGATCTTTTGTTAATCTTAGCCTTTAATCCAATACCTGTTTTGATAGCTTGTTTAATACAATGTTCATTAATTACTGGTAGCATTCCTGGGAATGCTGCATCGACTAAACTTACTTGAGTATTAGGTTCAGACCCAAATTTTGTTGATGAAGTTGAAAATAATTTAGATTCAGATAAGACTTGTGCATGAACTTCAAGACCAATAATAACTTCATACTTATTGTCATTTCTTGATATAAGATATTCAACATTATTCTTACTCACTTAATCCACCAATCAGTTATATGATTTTTAAAGCTTATATTTTTTTCTAAAGAAAATGCGATATTTAAAATACTTTGCTCATCAAATGCCTTTCCTATAAGCTGTAAACCTAGTGGGTAACCTTTTTTATCATGACCTGCTGGAATTGATATAGCAGGTAAGCCTGCAAGATTAATTGGTACTGTAAAAATATCATTCAAATACATTGATACTGGATCGTTTAATTTTTCTCCAATTTTAAAAGCAGAGCTAGGCGTAGATGGAGTTAATATAGCGTCTACTTTTTTAAAAGCCTCATCAAAATCATTTTTTATTAGTCTTCTTACTTTTTGTGCTTTTAAATAATATGCATCATAATAACCAGATGATAAAACATATGTTCCTATCATTATTCTTCGCTTCACTTCATCACCAAAACCCTCTGATCTTGTTTTTTCGTACATATCTATAAGATTTTCACCTTTTGATCTAAAACCATATTTTACACCATCGTATCGAGCAAGATTTGATGAGGCTTCTGCGGGAGCTACAATATAATATGTTGGTAAAGCATAGTTGGTATTAGGTAAACTTATCTCAACAATTTGACCTCCATTTTCTTTAATAATTTTTATTCCTTTTTCCCATAGCTCATCAATTTCTTTTGGCATTCCATCAACTCTATATTCTTTTGGTATGCCTATTTTTTTTCCTTTAATATTATCATTTAAATTGTTTAGATAGTTTTCTCTTTTGAATTCAACAGAAGTTGAGTCTTTTGTATCGTAAGAACTCATAATTTCGAACATCAAAGAACAATCTTTGACATCATGAGTCATGGGTCCTGCTTGATCCAAAGATGATGCAAATGCTACTATACCATACCTGGAGCAACTGCCGTATGTCGGTTTTAAACCAACTGTACCGGTAAAGGACGCTGGTTGTCTAATAGATCCACCTGTATCTGTACCTATTGTTGCTGGAGTTAATTTTGCAGCCAGTGCTGATGATGAACCACCAGAAGATCCACCAGGTACTAAATTCTCAGATACTGGATTTTGAACGTTACCAAAATAACTTGTTTCATTAGAAGAACCCATTGCAAATTCGTCACAATTTAACTTTCCAATTATAATACCTCCTTCATCTAAAATATTTTGAGTTACTGTAGACTCATAAGTTGGAATAAAATTTTCAAGAATTTTACTACCAGCTGTCGTTTTTATATTTTTAGTACAAAAAAGGTCTTTTACAGCAATAGGTATACCAGGTAATTTTTTTTTAAAGTCTGGTTTTTGATCAAATATTTTTGCTTTTTTAATTGCATTTTCATAATTTTCAGAAATATAAGCATTAAGTTTATTTGATTTTTGTGATCTATTAATAAAAGCAATAGTTACCTCAGCTGATGATAATTCTTTTTTTTTAATTTTGTCTACAAGTTCAACTAATTTTAAATCTGTTATATTTGACATCATTCAACAACCTTAGGAACAACAAAAAAATCTTTATTTTTGTCTGGTGAATTTTTCAAGATATCTTCACGGATATTTTCAGATTTTATCTCGTCTTTACGTAGTTTTAATGTAGTTTCAGCAATTGAGGTTAATGGTTCAGTATTTTTTGTATCTAATTCATTTAATTTTTCAATAAAAGAAAAAATTGAATTTAAATCTTTACCTAATTTTTTAGCTTTATTATCATCGATTGAAATCCTAGATAATTTAGATATGTGCTTTACTGTTTTAAGATCAATTGTCATATGATATGAATATCAAAAACTATCATTAAATCTGAAAAATACAATATGATCACTATTGAGAATCTTAAGAAAAAAATTGACAGTAATGCGAGATTAATTGGTTTAGATTTAGGGTCAAAACGTATAGGTGTAGCAATTTGTGACGATAGAAGAAAAGTATCTACTCCTTTTAAAACGATAGATTATAAGAATATGCAATATCTATTGGATCAATTAACAAACATTATTTATGAAAATAACGTATCTGGAATTATAATTGGATTCCCAATTAATATGGATGGAAGTTTAGGAAGAGCAGCTCAATCTGTTACCGATAAAGCAAATATGATATCAAAAAACTTAGAAATTGATGTTGTGCTTTGGGACGAGAGAATGTCAACCAAAGGTGCATTTAATATCTCTAAAGAATTAGACGTTAATGTAACAAAAAGGGAGAAAAAAATTGATGAAAATGCTGCATCATTCATTTTACAAGGCGCAATCGATTATCTTAATAATTAAGCTTGCATTAATCATGCTTTGAAGTTATAGAGTTAGTTTTAATGGCCAATTCAAAAAACGCTGTTAAAATTTCTAAAAAACATCTTCTAGGTATTCAAGATCTATCGATCTCTGATGTAAAGACTATTCTTTCAGAATCGAAAAACTTCATAGCTTTGAACAAAAGTAAAAATAAAAAAATAGATATCTTGAGAGGTAAAACACAAATAAATTTATTTTTTGAACCATCTACTAGAACTCAAAGTTCATTTGAGCTTGCTGGAAAGAGATTGGGTGCTGATGTTATGTCTATGAATATAACTAATTCAGCAATTAAAAAAGGAGAAACTTTAATAGACACTGCAATGACTTTAAATGCGATGCACCCTGATATTATTGTTGTAAGGCATCAAGACTCGGGTGCCTCAAATTTATTGTCACAAAAAGTTAACTGTGCGGTATTAAATGCAGGCGATGGCAGAAGAGAACATCCAACTCAAGCATTGCTTGATGCTTTAACAATTATGGAGAAAAAAAATAAAATAGAAGGTCTTAAAATTGCAATTTGTGGAGATATACTTCATTCAAGAGTTGCTAGATCAAATATTTATTTATTAAATATGTTGGGTGCAGACATAAATATAGTTGCACCATCTAATTTGATGCCAAAAGATCTAGAAAAATTTGGTGTCAACACTTTTACAAATATGAAAGAAGGAGTAAAAGATTGTGACATTGTTATGATGTTAAGATTACAAAATGAAAGAATGACAAGTTCATTCCTTTCATCAAATAGAGAATATTATGAATATTATGGGCTTACCCCAGATAAATTAGAGAAAGCAAAAAGTGATGCAATTATTATGCACCCTGGTCCCATGAATAGGGGAATAGAAATTGATACAAAATTAGCTGATGACATTAATAAAAGTGTAATTAAAGAACAGGTTGAATTAGGTGTTGCTGTAAGAATGGCTTGTTTAAAGTTATTTTGTGAATGATGAAAAAACAATATTTTTTAAATGCAAAAATAATAGATCCTAAAAACTCTATAGATGAAATAGGCGGTTTGATTATTGGTGAAAATGGAAAAATTGAAGCTATAGGTAAAAAAGTAAACCAGAATAATATTCCTTCAAGAGAAAAATATACAGATCTTAATGAAAAATTTATATTTCCTGGTCTTGTTGATATGAGGGTATTTGTAGGTGAGCCAGGTTATGAATATAAGGAAAATTTTAGAACATTGAGCAATGCAGCGTTAGCTGGAGGTGTTACATCTGTTGTTACAATGCCAAATACTTCCCCTGTTATAGATAATGTTTCTATGGTTGACTTTCTTAAGAGAAGAGGAAGAGATAAATCAAAAATTAATATATTTCCAACTGCAAGTTTAACAAAAGATCTGGAAGGAACTAATATGAATGAATTTGGACTTTTAAATAAAAAAGGAATAATCGGTTATACAGATGGTACGCAAACTATTCAAAATACAAGATTAATGTCTAGAATTATGAGATCTGCTTTTGATTTAGATGCATTAGTAATACAACATGCAGAAGATAATGAGTTATCAAAAGATGGACAAGTAAATGACGGGATAATTGCAACTAAACTTGGTCTTCAGGGTATACCTGACTACGCAGAAAAAATTATTATCGAAAGAGATTTAACTTTGCTAGAGGATTTCAATTGTAGATATCATATTGCTCAAATATCATCAGAAAAGTCTGTTGAAATAATTAAAAATAGAAAAGAAATTGTAAAATTTACAACTGGTGTTTCAATTAATAATTTATCATTAAACCAAAATGATATAGGAGACTTTCGTACTTTCCTTAAGTTATCCCCTCCTCTAAGGACAGAGGAGGACAGATTGTCTCTAATAAAGGGTATAAACCAAAATTTGATAGATGTTATTGTCTCAGATCATAAACCTGAAGATGAAGAGTCAAAAAGATTAACATTTTCTCAAGCCGCTACAGGTGCCTCTGGTATAGAAACTCTTTTACCGCTTGCATTAGAATTATTTCACAACGGATCAATTAAATTAAATAAGATAATTGAGTGTCTTACATGCAACCCTGCTAAAATTTTAAAAATTAATAAAGGAAATCTTTCTGTAGGAAGTGATGCTGACTTTTGCATTGTTGATATATACAAACCATGGGTAGTTAAAAAAGAAAAAATGATATCAAAATCAAAAAATACTTGCATAGAGGACAAAAAACTACAAGGTAAAGTGTTAAACACTTTTATTAATGGAGTAGAATTATTTAAATGTTAAATTTAGAAATTACATTAATTATTTTAATCTCTTATTTATTTGGTTCAATTCCATTTGGTCTTATCCTAACTAAAATTTTTGTCGGTAAAGATATAAGAAAAATAGGTTCTGGAAATATTGGAGCAACTAATGTTTTAAGATCAGGAAATAAATTTATAGGATACTTAACATTAACTTTAGATATTTTAAAAGCTGTAGTGCCTATTTTATTTGTTAATTTTTATTATAATGATCAACTATACTTAGCTTCTTTATCAGTTTTTATAGGTCATGTTTTTCCAGTTTGGCTTAAGTTAAGAGGTGGGAAAGGTGTTGCGACTTATGTTGGAATTTTATTTTGTTTAAATTATTTGTCAGGAATAGTGTTTTGTGTAACTTGGTTATTAATTTTTTTTATATTTAAATACTCTTCTTTAAGTTCAATTGTATCCAGTTTTTGTATACCTATTTTTCAATATTTTTTTATTTCAGATCCCTTTTATTATTTCTACTTTATAATGTTCATAATGATTTTTTATACACACCGAGAAAATATAAAACGCCTAATAAATAAGACAGAATCTAAGACAAAAATTTATTAATTTGACTATCTAGGTCTTTAATGTACTTTTGTAATAATGAATTTAGTCATTGTTGAAAGTCCAGCCAAAGCAAAAACAATAAATAAATATTTAGGAAAAGATTATACAGTTCTTGCAAGTTACGGTCATATAAGAGATTTACCATCTAAAAATGGATCTGTAGATCCAGAAAATAAATTCAAAATGATATGGGAAGTAGATAGTTTTTCTAAAAAATATTTAAAAGAAATTACAGATGTAGCAAAAGATTCTGATAAAATTATTTTAGCTACAGACCCTGATCGTGAAGGAGAAGCAATAGCATGGCATGTTAAAGAATTTTTAAATGAAAAAAAAATACTTAAAGATAAAAAAATTGAAAGAGTAGTATTTAACGAAATCACAAAAAAAGCAGTTATAAATGGCATAGAAAATCCTAGATCACTTGAAGGTCAACTTGTTGACGCTTACATGGCAAGAAGAGCTTTAGATTATTTAGTAGGTTTTAACATTTCACCAATATTATGGACTAAATTACCAGGCTCTAAGTCAGCTGGTAGAGTTCAATCAGTAGCTTTAAGATTGTTAACAGAAAGAGAACATGAAATTGAAGTATTTAATCCAGAAGAATTTTGGACAATAAATGTAAATTTTATTACTTCTTCAAAAAATATTTTAACCTCATCAATATCTGAATTAAACGGAGAAAAAATTGAAAAATTTAGTTTTAGGAACAAAGAAGATATAAATAATGCCATATCAAAAATTAAGGAAAAAAAATATTCAATTAAAGATATAACTTCAAAAATATATACAAGGAACCCATCAGGGCCTTTCACAACCTCAACTCTCCAGCAATCTGCATCAAGTAAATTAGGTTTTGGTGCTTCAAGAACAATGCAAATTGCACAGAGACTCTATCAAGGTATTGAGATAGATGGGGATACCAAAGGTTTAATAACTTATATGAGGACTGATGGTACCAATATATCTAAAGAAGCTATTCCATTATTTAGAAAATATATAGAGGAAAATTATGGTGACGATTATCTTCCCGAACAAGCTAATAATTATTCTGGTAAAAAAGCAAAAAATGCGCAAGAAGCACATGAGGCAATCAGACCAACGGAAATAAAAAATTCACCTGAAAGTATAAAAAAATATTTAAGTACAGATCAGTATAAATTATATGATCTTATTTGGTCGAGAGCTCTATCATCTCAAATGCAGCCAGCTAAATTTGATAGAAAAACTATATTAATTACCTCAGAAGATGGAAGGAATATATTAAAATCTAGTGGCTCAACTATAAAATTTGACGGTTTTTTAAAACTTCAAAAAATTGATGAAAATGAGGATGAAAAAATATTACCAGAAGTATCTAAAGGACCAATCGAAATAAAGGAATTTAATGATGAGCAACATTTTACACAACCACCTCCACGTTTTTCAGAAGCAAGTTTAGTTAAAAAATTAGAAGAATTAGGAATTGGTCGTCCCTCAACATATGCAAGTATTATCTCCGTTATATCTAATAGAGGATATGCTGATATAGTAAATAAGAGATTTTTTCCAACCGATAGAGGAAAATTACTATCTGCCTTTTTGGAGAAACTTTTTTCAAGATATGTTGACTATGATTTTACTGCTAAACTTGAAGATCAATTAGATGATATTACCTCAGGGAAAGAAAACTGGATAAAAGTTTTAGATCAATTTTGGAGAGATTTTAACGAAAATGTATCTAATGTTAAAGAGAAAAGGACTAGAGAAGTTTTAGATTTACTTAATGATAGTTTAGGAAGTTTAATTTTTGACAAAAATAGTGATGGTAAGGTAGATAGAAGTTGTAAATTATATAATAAAGATTGTAAATTTTCAGTTGAAGGAACATTAAGCTTAAAAAATAGCTTTAGAGGTGGCGCATTTATTGGTTGTTCTAATTACCCAGACTGTAAATATACAAGACCATTATCAAAAGCAAAAGCTGCTGCTCAAGCAAATTTGTCAGAACCTAAATTAATAGGAAAAAATGATATAGGAAAAGATATTTATTTAAAAAATGGAAGATTTGGACCTTATTTACAGTACGAACTGAGCGATGTAGAAATAGAAAATATTAAAAAGCCAAAAACTAAAACTAAAAAGAAAAAGAAAGAAGAAAGTAACTTTAAAAATGTATCCATACCAAAAGGTTTGGATATAGAAAATGTTGATCTTGAAAAGGCAAAATATTTATGTGCACTTCCTAGAGTAATTGGTAAACATCCAGATTTGGAAAAAGATATTACAATAAATGTTGGTCGATTTGGTCCATATCTAAAATGCGATAATAAATCTGCAAGATTAGAAAGTATTGAGGAATTATTTAATATTGGATTAAACAGGGCGATAACTTTAATATCAGAAGCTAAACCAGGTAGAATTTCATCCTCTATGATAAAAGATTTGGGTGAGCATCCAGAAGACAAAAAACCAGTTAGAATTATGAAAGGTCAGTATGGACCTTACATTAAATACAAATCATTAAATGCTACAATTCCTGAAGAGAAAGATCCGGTTGAACTAACAATGGAAGAGGCGTTGATTTTGATTGAGAAAAGAAAAGAATACGACAGAAGTAAAAAGAAAAAAAATAAATGAGTGCTGATAAAAGATTAAAAGAAAATAATATTGTTTTACCTGAAGCGCCCGCCCCAGTAGGATCATACGTAGCAAGTAAAATTGTCGGAAAATTATTATATATTTCAGGGCAAATCTCTATGAGCTCAAAAGGTGAGTTGATAAAAGGTAAATTGGGTAAAGATTTAAATACCGAAGATGGATATAAAGCAGCAGAAAGATGTGCACTAAGTATTTTAGCTCAAGCAAAGAAAATATTATCTGGAGATCTAGATAAAATAAAATCTTGTATAAAAATTGTAGGTTTTGTTAATTCAACAGATGATTTTATAGAACAACCAAAGGTTATTAACGGTGCATCTGATATGTTGGTGAAGATTCTTGAAGATAAAGGTATGCATACTAGGGCAGCAGTTAGTGTAAATAGCTTACCTTTAGGTGTTGCAGTTGAGATTGATGCAATTTTTGAGATAAAATAATTATCTTCCTACACCAAAATAATTAATACCTTTTTTTTTCATTGATGTTGGAGAATATAGATTACGCATATCAAATACCTTAAAATTGCTCTTTTTAATTAATTTTTTAAAATTTAAAGTTTTAAATTCATTCCATTCAGTGTGAAGTAATATTAAATCTGATCTAAGGCATGCTTGAGATACATTCTTACAATAGTTAACTCTTTTAAATTTTTTAAATTCATTTTTTTTACCTGACGGATCAAAATAATTGATAATAGCTCCCTTTTTTAATAATTTTGGTATCATATATAAACTTGATGCTTCTCTCATATCATCTGTATTAGGCTTAAAAGTAACACCTAAAAAAGTTATTAATTTATTTTTTAGATTATTATTTAAAATTTTGTATACTTTTTCTGTTAATAATTTTTTTCTATCTTCATTTGATTTAATTACAGCTTTTATAATTGATAAATTTGACTTAAACTTATTTGAGGTATCTATTATTGCTCTAGTATCTTTAGGGAAACAAGAACCTCCGTATGCAGGACCTGCTCTTAAAAATCTATCCCCTATTCGCTGATCTGAGCCCATGCCCTGTGAAATTTCTTTAATATCAATGTTTGTTTTTTCGCAAAGATTTGCTAATTCATTTATATAAGATATCTTTGTGGCTAGAAAAGCATTTGATGCATATTTGATTAATTCAGCTCCACGTCTTGAAGTCCTAAAATATCTACTTGTTTTTTTTATTATTGGTAAATAAAGAGACTTTAGAAACTTATTAGCTTTATAGCTATCTGTTCCGACTACAACTCTATCAGGGCTCAAAAAATCTCTTATTGCTTCACCCTCTCTTAAAAATTCAGGATTAGAAACAACATCTACCAATTTTTTTCTTTTTTGTTTTATCAAAATTTTTTCAATTTTATCACCAGTGGTGACAGGTACTGTAGACTTTGTGACAACAACTTTGTATTTTTTTATGAATTTTTTTAGATTATTGGCAACATTAAAAACATATTTCAAATCAGCTGAGTTACTATTTTTTTTAGTAGGAGTACCAACACAAATAAATATAATATCAGAGTTTTCTACTGCCTCTTTTAAATTATTTGTAAAAATTAATCTTTTTTGTTTATAATTACGTTTTAGAATTTCGTCTAAACCAGGTTCATATATAGGAAGTATTCCTTTATTAAGTGCATTAATTTTTTCAATATCATTATCAACACAATAAACAGTATTTCCTAGATCTGAAAAACACACTCCACTAACCAAGCCAACATAGCCTGTTCCTATCATACATAATTTCATAACTTTGATATTTCTATTCCTGATTTAATATACCCGGACATACTACCGCAATCTAAATATTTTCCACGGAATTTATGTCCAATAAATTTATAACCTTCGTCTATTAATTTTTTGATTGCATCAGTAATATGAATTTCTCCGCCTTTGCCTGGTTTAAGATTTTTTAGTTTAGAAAATATTTTTTTTGGAAGGATATATCTACCTATAACAGCATTTGTTGAAGGTGCACTTTTAATAGTTGGTTTTTCAATAACATCTTTAATAAAAAAATTATTCTTATTAAGTCTTTTAGATAAAGAATATATACCCCATCTACTTACATTATTTTTTTTAACTTTCATACTCGCCATCACAGAACATTTATTTTTCATACTTATGGTAATCATATCTTTTGAACAATTATTTTTCACGATTAAATCATCTGGTAACAACATTAAAAAATATTTATCTTTTATAAATTTCTTTGTTTTAAGTACAGCATCGCCGGTGCCCAAAGGTTTATTTTGATATACAAATTTTATCATCTTTTTATATTTTAGGATTTTTCTATACTCGTTAATTATTCTTTTATCTTTCTTTTTTTTTATAATCTTTTTATAAAAACTATCTTTATAAAAATAATCTTTTATCATCATTTTTTTTTTTGAAATTATAAATACAACTTCTTTAATGCCGGCATCAATGCATTCATCTAGAATATATTCAATGCCAGCTTTACCGTTCATTGGTAATAATTCTTTTGCAAAAACGCTAGTTAATGGTAGTAGTCTTGTACCAAGACCCGCTAATGGTATTATTGCTTGTCTAATCATAAATAACTATTATTAGTGAAGTACCATAAATGATTATTTTTAAAAGCATTAATAAACTGAATAAAGAGGTTAATTTTAAGGCAGATATTGGGTTTGTCCCAACCATGGGGGCCTTGCATCAAGGACACGTGAGTTTGATAAAGAAATCACAAAAAAAATGTAAAAAAACATTAGTAAGTATATTTGTTAACCCTTCACAATTTAATAATAAAGAAGATTATAAAAAATACCCTAAAAATATTCAAAAAGATCTTAAATTGTTAAAAAATCTCAAAGTAAACTATGTTTTAATACCTACTGTTAAAGATGTATATGGAAATAAGATTAAAAAAAAAATTAAAATTAGCAAATCAAATAAAATATTATGTGCCAAATATAGACCTGGTCATTTTGAAGGGGTATTAGGGGTAATAGATCAATTTATCAAACAATTAGAAATAAATAAAATATTTTTAGGTGAAAAAGACTATCAACAATACATACTTATTAGAGATTTTTTAAAAAAAAATTCAAATGTAAAAACCATATTGTGCAAAACAATTAGAATGAAGAATGGACTTGCTTATTCATCAAGAAATAAATTACTAAATCAAAAATCTATAAAAGGATCAGCTTTGCTTATTTCAAAATTAAAAAAATTATTTATTCAGTTAAAAAAAGATTTAAATAATAAATTTATAATAAATGATTTCATAAATAAAAATAAAGTATTTAACATTGAATATTTAGAATTAAGAAATAAAAATAACTTAAGTAAAAAAATAAGTAAAAAAAACGTAAAAATTTTTATTGCTTTCTATGTTAAGGGAGTAAGGTTAATAGATAACTTTTAACTATAAAAAAAATAAGCACCTATTCCTAAAAAAGATAAAAAACCTATAACATCAGTAACTGTTGTCACAAAAACACTAGAAGCAATTGCGGGATCGATTTTTAATTTCTTTAATGTTACCGGAATTAAGATTCCGAATAAACCCGCAACAATCATATTTAATATCATTGATACGGATATTATTATTGATAATATGTAATCTTTAAACCACAGCTGAACTATTAAAGCACTTATTATTGCAAAAATAATACCATTAAGAACTCCTATATTAAATTCTTTTAAAACAATTTTTAAAAAATTACTATCTGTCAAATCATTTGTGGCTATACCTCTTATTGTTACAGCTAAAGTTTGCATACCGGCATTTCCTCCCATAGATGCAACTATTGGCATTAGAAATGCCAAAGCGACCATTTGTTCTATAGTTGCACCAAATTTACTAATTACCCATGTAGCAAGAAAAGCTGTGAATAAATTTAATAATAACCAATTGAAACGTCTTTGGGTTTTTTTAATTACTCCATCTGTAATTTCTTCATCACCAACACCTGCTAATCTTAAAGTATCTTCTTCTGCCTCCTCTTTTAAAACTGTAAGAATGTCATCACTTGTAATCATTCCAACTAGTTTCCCATTTTTGTCTATAACGGCTGCAGAATTTAAATTGTAATTTTCAAATAACCTACCCACTTCTTCTCTGTCCATCTCAACTGGTATAGTAACCTGTGACTCAAGCATAATATCTATCATCTTTGTTTCTCTTGACGTTCTTAAAACTTTAGAGGAAGGTACTGTTCCTAGTGGTTTAAATTCATTGTCTATTATATAAATTTCTAAAAATTGATCAGGTAAATCTTTATTTTCTCTAAGATAATCTATTGTTTGACCAACAGACCAGTTACTAGGGATTGCCGTAAACTCTCTTTGCATTATTCTAGCAGCTGTATCTTCGGGATAACTTAGACTTTCCAAAAGAACAAATCTATCTTTGGGAGGTAGTGAAGAAAGAATTTGATTTTTATTTTCTTCATCAATATTTTCTAAAATCTTAATTGCGTCATCTGACTCAAGATTTTTAAGTATAAATACTATGGACTCTGATGAGAGTAACTTAATAATTTCTGATTGGATATTTTCGTTTAATTCAACAAATATCTCAGGATTAATATTAAATTTTTTTAATTTTATAAGGTTTTCACGATCATCGATATTTAAATGTTCAATAATGTCTGCAGCATCAGCTGGGTGCATTTCTTTAAAAGAATTTATAAGAAAATTTACATCATTATTTTGAATTTTTTCAACAATTACTTTAATGTACTCTTTGTTAAATTCAAAATTAACTTTTTTGTCTTTACTTTTTTTTAAAATGGTCATTTTGTTAAAACAATTAAAATTTATTAGAACTATTAATACAAAATTAATATATTACAATTTTTAAATGAGTATTGAGATCAAAAAATCAATAAAACCAGTACTTTACAAAAAAGCATTAAAGATACTTGAAAGAAAAGTTGAGAATTTACATAACGGAATTGGAAAAGAATTAATTTGGTTTTTAGAACATGAATCTATATTTACGTCAGGTATAAATTTTAATGAAAAAGATATTATCGATAGTAAAATTAAAATTATAAAAACAAATAGAGGTGGTAAAATTACTTGGCATGGACCTGGACAATTAATTTGTTATTTTGTAATAGATCTAAGTAAGAGGAACAAAGACATTAGAAATTTTGTAATTAAAATAGAAAATTCAATTATAGAAAGTCTAAAAGAATTAAAAATTTCATCATTCAGCGATAGAAAAAATATAGGCATATGGATAGAAAACAAAAATAAAATTGAAAAAATTGCAGCAATCGGAATAAAAGTAAAAAAGTGGATTGCTTTTCATGGTTTTTCTTTAAACATAAATAATGAAATGCATGAGTATGAAAAAATAATACCATGTGGTATTAAAGATAGAGGTGTAACCTCGTTAAATAAAATTGGGCAATTTAAAAAAGAAAAAATAATTCAAATACTAAAAAAAAATTTAATTAAAAATTTAAATTATTAACCTTTTCTTTTTTAAATATTCTTTAAAATAAGATGGTAATTCTGCTTTAAAAAAGAATTTCTGATTATTTATAAAAAATTTTAATTTATACGCATGTAACATTAAGTTTTTATAAGTTTTATCAATTTTATTTTTTAAAGAATACTTATCATCACCTACAATTGGATTACCAATTATTAATAATTGTTTTCTTAATTGATGTTTTCTGCCAGTTATAGGTTTTAACTCCACCAAAGTAAATAAACCATTATCATTAATCACTCTATAAGTTGATCTGGCTACCTCGATTATTTTTTTTTTATTATCATATCTTATAAGTTCATCTTTCAATTCACCCTTTTTGTTTTTGAACGAACCATGACATATAGCTAAATAAGTCTTGTGTATTTTTCTTAATCTGAAAAGGGTTGTAAGTAATCTAGCAAAATTATGATTTTTAGCAATTATCATCACACCTGATGTGTCTTTGTCTAATCTATGCACAGAATAAGGCTTAGTATCTAAAAAATATTTACTATTAGAAAAGAGATCAATTATATTTTTTTTGGATTTAGTTCCACCTTGCGAGGCGATACCTGCCTTTTTATTTATTACTATAAAATTTTCGTTATTTTCAATAATAGTTTGTTCGTTTTCTATTAAATTTTTTTTTGTTGGAATATATTTTTCCTTTTTTAATAATATATTTTTTTTAAATACAAAATTAAAAAAATCCACAGTATCTCCGGCTTTTAATTTATATGAGCTGGTGGTTTTTTTTTTATTAATTTTTATTTTTCCCTTCCTTAAAGATTTTTCAATTAATGATTGAGGAAATTTACCAATATTATTTCTTAACCATCTGTCTAATCTCATTGAGGAATGAAATGGTTTTATTAAATAAGACCTATTCATTAAAGTAAATATATTTAAGCTTAGGCTGTTTTTTGTTCTATTTTATCTTTTTCTGAAGATTTTTCTTTTTTCTTTTTAAATTTTCTTTTAGCTTCAACATCTCTATCAACAAATTCAATTACAGCCATTGGAGAATTATCACCATATCTAAATCCAGCCTTAATAATTCTTGTGTAACCACCTGATCTCTTTTCATACCTTTTAGATAAAGTATTTAAAACTTTGTTGGCATTATCTTTATCTTGTAATTTAGATACCAATGTTCTTGTATTAACTAAATTTTTTTTTTTTCCAAGAGTTATTAATTTATCTGCTTGAGGTTTTATAAGCTTTGCCTTCGGTAATGTCGTTATAATCTGTTCATATTTTATTAGCGAATTTAGCATATTTTTTATAAGTGCTTTTCTGTGCTCAGATGTTCTATTAAGTTTTTTATATCCTAGCTTATGTCTCATTAACTAAATCGACTCTTCTAGTTTTTTTGAAAGTTCAGCAATATTATCTGGAGGCCAATTAGGTATTTCCATACCTAAATATAAAGACATTCCGTTTAATATTTCTTTGATTTCATTTAAGGATTTTCTCCCAAAATTTGGAGTTCGCAACATTTCACCTTCTGATTTTTGAACTAAATCACCTATATAAATTATATTGTCGTTTTTTAAACAATTCATAGATCTTACAGATAGTTCAAGTTCATCAACTTTTCTAAGCAAATTTTTATTAAATTCTGGTTCTTTTGGTTTTTCTGAAATTACGACTTCCTGAGGCTCATCAAAATTAACAAACATTGATAATTGGTCTTGAAAAATTCTTGCAGAGTAAGCTAGAGCATCTTCAGCAGAAATAGATCCATTTGTTTCAACTTCCATTGTAAGCTTGTCGTAGTCTAGTGCTTTTCCTTCTCTCGCAGTGCTAACAGAGTATGATACCCTTTTTACTGGACTAAATAGTGAGTCAATTGGTATTAAACCTAACGGTGGTTCCTCTGGCTTATTAAGTTCAGCTGGGACATATCCTTTTCCATTACCTACAGTCATCTCCATGTGAAAATGAGTATTTTCATCTAGATTGCATATAACTAAATCAGGGTTTAAAATTTCTATTTCATTTACAGGAGTAATGTTTGATGCTTTAATTATTCCTGGTCCTTTTGCATCTAGTATTAATTTTTTTGTGTCATCAGAAGAACTTTTTAAAGCTAAAGACTTTACGTTTAAAACTATATCTGTAACATCTTCTCTTACACCTTTGATGGAAGTAAATTCATGCAAAACTCCATCTATTTGTATAGCAGTTACTGCAGTTCCTCTTATTGATGAAAGTAAAATTCTTCTTAAAGAATTTCCAAGAGTAAGACCATAACCTTTTTCAAGAGGCTCAGCAGTTATTTTTGCAAATGATTTATCATCATTTAAATTTATATCTAGTTTACCGGGTTTAATTAATGACTTCCAATTCTTTACATTAATATTTGTATTTTCCATTAAACTCTCCTTTTTTTTGGTGGACGTGTACCGTTATGTGGCATTGGGGTAGTATCCTTAATTGATAAAATTTTAAAACCTCTGGCCTGCAGAGCTCTTAATGCAGTTTCTCTACCTGAACCTGGGCCTTTGATTTCAACTGTAAGTGTTTTCATTCCATACTCTAAGGCTTTGGAGGCAGCAGAGTCAGCAGCTATTTGTGCAGCATAAGGTGTAGATTTTCTGGAACCTTTAAAACCTTTTTGTCCAGCAGATGACCATGAAATAACATTGCCATTTGTATCTGCGATAGATACAATTGTATTGTTAAAAGTAGATTGTACAAATGCAATACCGTTAGGAATATTTTTTTTAACTTTTTTCTTTTTTGAATACGAACTTTTTTTAACGATTTTTTCTTCTTTAGTATCAGTACTTTTTTTTTCTGTTAATTTTTTAGTAGCCATAAATTATTTTTTTAATGGTGTAAGTTTTTTACCTGCAATAGCAATTGCCTTACCTTTTCTTGTCCTTGCGTTACACCTAGTTCTTTGACCTCTGACAGGCAATTTCTTTTTATGTCTAAATCCTCTATAACATGCTAAATCGATTAGTCTTTTAATACTTATAGATGTGTCCCTCCTTAAATCACCCTCTACAGAGAAATTTTTATCTATATATTCTCTAATCTTAAGTATTTGATCATCTGAAAGTTGATTAACTCGTGTTGATTTTGAAATATCTAAATCCTTACATATTTGTTTTGAAAATTTATCCCCAATACCATAAATATATGTGAGTCCTACTTGAACAATCTTATTTTGCGGAATATTTACACCTGCTATACGAGCCATAATATTGAGATAAATCTAGCTCTTTATATAATAAGTTTTTCTAATGTCAACTTTTAAACCTTTAAAATACTACTGATTTTACTAGTAATTTGATCGATTTCTAAACTACCGTCTATTTCTTTAAAATTAGATTTATCTGAATAATAATCAAGAACTGGTTTTGTGGTATCCATGTATTTATCATATCTTTTAATAATTGTATTGAGATCATCATCAGATCTTTTTTCTAAAATTTTTCTTTTTTCTATTCTTTTTATAATTGTTTCTTTATTAACATTAAGAAAAAAAATATAATTAATTTTTTGATTTGTATCGTTTAACCATATATCTAAATTTTTAGCTTGTTCAATAGTTCTAGGGTATCCATCAAAAATTAACTTATTTTTTTTATTTGGATCATAAATAATGTTTTTAATGATTTTATTTACTATTTCATCATCAACAAATTTTCCCTCATTCATGTAATTTATAATTCTTTTGCCTACATCTGAGTCTTTTTTAATTTCATCTCTTAAAATATCGCCAGTGGAAATTTGAAAACTATTAAGTTTATTTACTAAATTTTTAGCCTGTGTTCCTTTACCAGCACCAGGAGGTCCAAATAATACAATATTCAATTTTATCTACCAAATTTAGTTTTTTTGATTAGTTGCTCATATTGGGCGCTCATTAATCTAGTTTGAATTTGCGTTACGGTATCTATTGCAACTACTACAACAATTAATATTGATGTCCCGCCTAAATAAAAAGGAATAGGATATTTTGATATTAAAAATTCTGGCATTAGGCATACTAAAGTAAGATACAAAGCTCCGATTGTTGTTAATCTTGTAAGAATCTCCTCAATATATTTCGAAGTACTTTCACCAGGTCTAATGCCTGGTATAAAACCACCATATTTTCTTAAATTTTCCGCAGTCTCGTTTGGATTAAATACAAGCGAAGTATAAAAGAATGTAAAAAATATTATACCAGATGCGTATAATAGCATATACAAAGGTTGTCCTTGTGTAAAATAAGAGGCAAAACTTGTGACTGTTTCATTAGATGAAAAATTAAAGTTTGATAAAGTGACAGGTAATAATAATAAAGCAGAAGCAAATATAGCTGGAATTACACCTGCAGTATTAATTTTTAAAGGTAAATGAGATGACTCACCCCCATACATTTTATTACCCATCTGTCTTTTAGGATAATTTATTAATATTTTTCTTAATGCTCTCTCCATAAATACAATGAACATGATTGTGAGAATTAACAATATAAAAATAAATATTATCATTACAGTAGAAATTGCACCGGTTCTCCCTAATTCAAATGTTGTAACCAAAGCTTTTGGTATTTCTGCAACAATTCCTGAAAATATAATTAGAGATATTCCATTTCCAATTCCTCTTTGTGTAATTTGTTCACCAAGCCACATTAGGAAAATTGTTCCCGCAACTATTGTTGTTACAGTAGAAATTTTAAAAAATAAACCTGGATTAATTACTAAGCCTGCAGAAGATTCTAACCCAATTGATAATCCATATCCTTGAACAGTGGCAAGTAGCACAGTTCCATATCTAGTTATTTGTGTAATTTTTTTTCTTCCAATTTCACCCTGACTTTTTAAGTTTTTAAAATAATCAGATACACCAGTCAAAAGTTGAACAATAATTGAGGATGAAATATATGGCATTATACCCAGAGCAAAAATAGCCATTCTGCTGACAGCTCCACCAGCAAAAACGTTGAACATTCCTAAAAGACCTTTTTGATTACCCTCCATCATTGTCTTTAATTGATCTGGATCAATACCAGGTAAAGGTACAAAAGTACCAAACCTATAAACTGATAAAAGTAAAAGGGTAAAAATAATTCTATTTTTCAAATCGCCAGATTGCGCAATTGAACTCATGATTTTATTTACTTAAAATTTTTACACTAGAACCTGATTTTTCTAGTTTTTTTTTTGCTGTATTAGATAAAAAATTGACTTCTAAACTAATCTTATCTTTGATCTCGCCATTACCAAGAATTTTAACTTTATTAAATTTTTTTTTTATTAATTGTAATTTTTTTAAAAGTTCAATATTTATTTTTTCATTTGATTTTAATTTTTTTGAATTTATATGTCCTTGAATTTCTCTTAAATTTAAAACACCCACAAAGTTTCTTTTTATTGGGTTGAAGCCTCTTTTTGGCAATCTTCTAAAGAGTGGCATTTGACCACCTTCAAAACTTTTTATAGCAACTCCAGATCTTGATTTTTGACCTTTCACTCCACGACCAGATGTTTTACCTTTACCTGAGCCAATACCTCTTCCAACTCTAAGTTTTTTTATTTTAATTTTTTTTAATTTATTTAACATCTAACCCCTCTTTTCTATAATTTCAGAGATTTTTTTATTTCTTATTATTGATATTTGTTTTGGAGAAGTTTGCCCCTTCAAGGCTTTAATACATGCTCTTATAACATTATGCGGATTTGCAGTGCCTAGTGATTTAGCAACTACATCTCTTATTCCTAATACTTCACAAACTGATCTTACAGGTCCTCCAGCAATTATCCCTGTACCTTTTGGAGCCGCTCTCATTTTAATTTTTCCAGCTCCATCTTTTCCATAAATATCATGATGTATCGTCCTACCCTCTCTTAGTGGAATTTGTATTAAATTTCTTCTTGCAAGCTCATTAGCTTTTTTAATTGCATCTGGAACTTGTTTTGCCTTTGCATGAGCAACTCCAATTTTACCATTTTGATTTCCAACAACAACTAATGCTGAAAAGCCGAATCGTCTCCCACCTTTAACTACTTTTGTTATTCTGTTTACGTGGACAAGTTTTTCAATAAAATCATCTTTTTGCATTAAAACTCCATTCCATTTTTCCTCAAGGTATCAGCAAAAATTTTTACTCTACCATGATATTTAAATTTGCCTCTATCGAAATAAATTTTTTTTATATTTTTCTCTAAAGCCTTTTTTGCTAGATCTTCAGCCACAATCTTTGAAATTTCAGTTTTGTTTGTTTTTTTATCAGTAGTAAAATTTTTTTTTAATGAAGATGAAGACAATAGTGTTTTATTGTTAACATCATCAATAATTTGTGCAGAAATATTTTTTAAACTTCTTGATACACTTAGTCTATATCTATTATTTTTCGAATTTCTTTTTAGTTTATTTCTCACTCTAAAAATTTTTCTTTGTGAAGTGTTTAATTTCATTATTTTTTCTTTCCTTCTTTTTTTAAAACATATTGACCTTTTTCCTTAATACCCTTGCCTTTATATGGTTCTGGAGGTCTAAACGATTTAATTTTAGAGGCTACCATACCAACCTGTTGTTTATCAGATCCTGCAATTTTGATAGTAGTTTGTTTTTCTACAGTAACTTTTATTCCATCAGGAATTTGAAAATTCACGTCATGACTAAAACCTAATTGTAAGTTTAACGTAGTTCCTTTAAGTGCTGCTCTATAACCTACTCCTGATAATTCTAAAATTTTTTCAAAACCAACGCTAGTACCTATGATAGCATTATTTATAAGGCTCCTATTCATTCCCCAAAGTCTTTTTGTATCATCATTTATTTGTTTTGGTTTAATCGATATGTCTTTTCCCTCATTAATTTTTAAATCAAAAACATTTAAATCAAGATTAAGAGTTTTTTTTCCTGCAGGACCTTCTATGTTTATCTTTGATCCTGACAAAATAACTTTTACTTTATCAGGTATTGATATATTTATTTTTCCAATTTTAGACATTAAAATACCTTACAAATTATTTCTCCACCGATTTTTTGTTTTCTAGCCTCTATATCGGTCATAACACCTTTAGGTGTAGAAACTATAGCAATACCTAATCCATTATTTATCTTAGGTAAACTTTCTGCACTAGAGAAAATTCTTCTACCTGGTCTTGAAACTCTCTCTATTACACTTATAACAGGATTTCCTGAATTATATTTAAGATCTATTGATAAAATGTTTTTACTATCATTTTTTAATATATTAAAATTATTTATGTATCCCTCGTTTTTTAAAACATCTGCGATTTTTGCCTTAAAATTTGATGAAGGCATCGCGACTTTTTTATGATTTCTTAATTGAGAATTTTTAATTCTTGCTAACATATCTCCTATTGGGTCACTTAAACTCATATTGTATCCTTTCTACCAACTTGATTTTACCATACCAGGAATTTTTCCTTGTAGTCCTAACTGTCTTAAAGCAATCCTAGATATTTTCAATTTTCTATAAACACCATGTGGCCTTCCAGTTATCTGACACCTGTTTCTCACCCTCGTTTTTGCAGAATTTCTTGGAAGTTTTGATAATTTCTGCTGTGCCTTAAATCTCTCTTCCAAAGAAAGCTTTTTATTCATAATTATTTTTTTAAGTGCTTGTCTTTTTTTATAAAATCTATCGGACATTTTAATTCTTCTATTATTTTTATTTATTGAACTAAGTTTGGCCATCAATTGCTCCTTTCTATCATAAATGGAAAATTAAATTTTTTTAATAATTCTAAGCTATGTTCCTTTGAATTTGATTTTACAACTATGGTAATATCTAAGCCTCTAATTTTATCAACTTTATCGAAATTTACCTCAGGAAAAATTATATGTTCTTTAATGCCAAATGTATAATTTCCAAATCTATCAAATCCTTTCGAAGACAAACCTCTAAAATCTTTTATTCTTGGTAATGCGATATTAACTAATCTATCAATGAACTCATACATCTTATTTTTTCTTAATGTAACTTTCAATCCTGCATTTGTATTTTTTCTTGTTTTGAAGTTTGAGATTGATTTTTTAAATTTAGTAACCACAGGTTTTTGACCTGTAATTTTTGATAAATCTTCTTCACAAGCTTTAACAATTTTAGCATCATTACCATCAATACCTAACCCCATATTTATTACTATTTTTTCAACTTCTGGAGCCATATTTAAATTTTTAAAATTATATTTATCTTTTAACGATAATTTTATTTCTTTGTTATATAGTTCTTTAAGCCTTGGTATCATTTTTTACTTCTTTCTTTTTCTTTTTTGTTTCTATGACAGATATATTTGAGATATGTATAAAGTTTTCTTTTTCAACTATTCCACCTTTTTTGTCTTTGGTTGTTTTTATATGTTTTTTTATTATATTAGCACCTTTAACCTTAAGTCTGTTTTTTAATCTATCAATTTCTATAACTTCCCCAGTTTTATTTTTATCTTTGCCAACTAAAATTTTTACCTCTAAGCCTTTTTTAATCATTTATATCACCTCTGGTGCTAAAGAAATTATTTTCATCTGACCTCTGCCTCTTAATTCTCTGGTTACAGGTCCAAAAATTCTTGTTCCTATTGGTTCACCTTTTTCATCTGTTAAAACTGCTGCGTTATTATCAAATTTTACTTTCGATCCATCTTCTCTATGAATTCCTTTTTTAACTCTAACTACAACTGCTTTATGTACAGATCCTTTCTTTACTTTACCCTTTGGTATAGCTTCTTTAACAGAAACGACAATTGTATCTCCAATACTTGCGTACCTTCTTTTAGAGCCTCCCAAAACCTTTATGCACTCTATTTTTTTTGCACCAGTATTATCAGCTACAAATAATTCAGTTTGAACTTGTATCACTTATTATCCTCCATAACTTGAAATTTTTTAGTTTTTGAAAATGGTTTGCATTCTATTATTTTAACCTTATCACCATTTTTAAATTTATTTTTCTCATCATGCGCACTAAATTTTTTTTTAACTTTAATCACTTTTTTAAATAAAGGATGTTGGTACTTTCTTTCAACTAAAACTGTAACAGTTTTGTTTGGTTTATCACTTACAACTATTCCACTTAATATTTTTTTAGGCACTTTTTTTCCCCTCTATATATGTAATTAACTTGGCAATATTTTTCTTTGTTTCATTAACTTTTGAAGTATTAGTAAGTTGACCATTTGCTTTTTGAAATCTTAGATTAAACAAATCTTTTTTATTTTTTTCTAAATCTTTTTTTGCCTGATCAATTGTTAATTTTTTTATATCTTTCTTTTTCATTATGCGAATCTCTTTATTATTTTAGTTTTAATCGGTAATTTTGCAGAAGCTTTGTACAATGCTTCTTTTGCAATTTGCTCTGAAACACCGTCTACTTCAAATAAAATTCTACCTGGTTTTACTCTACAAGCCCAAAATTCAGGCGAACCTTTTCCTTTACCCATTCTCACTTCTGTAGGTTTTTTTGATACTGGAATATTTGGAAAAACACGTGTCCAAACTCTACCTTGTCTTTTCATATGCCTTGTAAGAGCAACTCTAGCAGCCTCTATTTGTTTGGAAATAACTCTTTCAGGTTCTAAAGCCTTAAGACCAAAAGACCCGTAATTCATTAAATTACATCTGGAAGCATTACCATGAATTCTTCCTTTGTGAGCTTTTCTAAATTTTGTTCTTGTTGGTTGTAACATAACTATTTTTTATTCGTTTCCTGACTAAATTCTTTTGAAAATATCTCTCCTTTATAAATCCAAACTTTAATACCAATTATTCCATAAGTTGTTAATGCCTCAGACTCAGCATAGTCAATATCTGCTCTAAGTGTATGAGAAGGAATACTGCCTTCTCTTAACCATTCTGTTCTGGCTATTTCATTGCCACCTAATCTACCACTTATTGAAACTTTAATACCTTTAGCACCTAATCTAAGAGCTGACTGCATAGCTCTTTTCATAGCTCGTCTATACGAAACCCTTTTAACCAACTGTTGTGCAATATTTTCAGCAACTAGAAAACTATTTGTTTCAGGTTTCTTAACTTCTTTAATATTTAAGTTTACTTCATTTGCAGTAAGATTGGACAGTTTTGTCTTAATTTTTTCTATATCGCTCCCTTTTTTACCAATAACAAAACCTGGTCTAGAAGTATAAATAGTAACAAAACATTTTTTTGCAGTTCTTTCAATCATCACTTTAGAGACACCTGAATTAATAACATTTTTTTTTATAAAATCCCTAATTTTGAAATCCTCAATAAGAAATTTACCGAAGTCTTTTTTTTTTGCATACCACACAGAGTCCCACCCTCTGTTCACGCCTAGTCTATATCCAATTGGATTAACTTTTTGTCCCATGTTTTTCCTTAATTTTAGATTTTTGTTCAGATAAAATTATTGTTAAATTTGAGTATGGTTTGATTATTGGTGCTGCTCTTCCTTTAGCTCTTGGTCTAAATCTTTTCATTATTATTTGCTTCCCACAATAAGCTTCTTTTACTATCAACTTATCAATATCATATTGAAAATTATTTTCTGCATTTGCTATCGCTGAAGATAAAGTTTTCTTTATATCACCACAAATTCGTTTATTAGAAAATTCTAAGTCTCTCAACGCTAGATCAACTTTTTTTCCAACTAATGATTTCAAAATTGGTTTTAACTTTCTTGTGCTTGATCTTACGTTTTTATTTACAGATCTTACTAAGTTTAGTTTATCATTTATAACTTTATTTTTATTCATATATTATTTTTTTTCTTTAGTATCTTCCTCTTTAGCTTTCTTATCTGCAGGAGTATGTCCAAAAAATTGTCTTGTTGGAGCAAACTCACCAAATTTATGGCCAACCATATCTTCAGAAACAGTAAGTGGGATAAATTTTTTTCCATTGTAAATTAAAAAACTTATTCCCACGAAATCGGGTATAATTGTTGATTTTCTTGACCATGTTTTTATTGGTTTTTTATTAGTTTCCTTTTTTTGTTTATCAACTTTCTTAATCAGGCTTTCTTCAACAAATGGTCCTTTCCAAACTGATCTAGTCATATTTTTTAACCTTTTTTATTTTTTCTTCTTCTAATTATATATTTGTCTGTTCTTTTGTTATCTCTTGTTTTTAAACCTTTTGCAGATTGACCCGTTCTTGATACTGGATGTCTACCACCGGCTGATTTACCTTCACCACCACCATGTGGGTGATCCACTGGGTTCATAACAACTCCTCTCGTGTGAGGTCTTCTTCCTAACCATCTTGATCTACCTGCTTTTCCTATTTTGATATTTTTTTGATCTGGATTTGATAATACGCCAATGGTAGCTAAAGATCTTGAATCTACCTTTCTAACCTCTCCAGATGTCATTTTTATGATGGAATAATTACCGTCTGTGCCAGAAATTGTTACTGATGTACCAGCAGACCTAGCTATTTTGCCTCCACCTCCTGGATTAATTTCAACATTGTGAATATTTAAACCAGCTGGAATTTCGGATAACGGTAAACAATTACCATTTTTTAATTCAGATTTTGGACCATTGGATACTTTATCACCAACATTTATTCCCTGTGGTGCTAAGTAATAAAATTTTTCGCCATCATCAAACTTTACAAGCATAATATGACATGACCTGTTTGGGTCATACTCTATTCTTTCAACTGTAGCCATAGAGTTAGTTTTCTTTCTATAAAAATCTATATTTCTATACTTTTGTTTATGGCCTCCTCCATTATTTCTTGCTGTAATTCTTCCTTGATTATTTCTACCACTCGATGAATATTTTATGGAAGTCAAAGGTTTATATGGCTTTCCTTTCCATAAATTATCTTTATTTACTAATACTGTACCTCTAGTAGATTTTGTATAAGGTTTAAAAGTTTTAAGTGCCATTAAATTCCTGTTGTTAAGTCTATAGACTGACCTTTTTTAAGTGTTACAATAGCTTTTTTGTAACCTTTTACCTTTGCAATTCTTCCTCTGGTAAATTTTGTTCTTGTTTTTTTGTTTATAATATTAATTTTAGTAACATTAACTTTAAATATTTTTTCTATATTTTTTTTTAATATTTTTTTATTAGCATTAGTTAAAACTTTAAATACTACTTTATTTTGTGATGATAGGTTGGTAGATTTTTCAGTTATTACAGGGCTTAAAATTGTATCATATTTATTTATATTAAACATTACGTATACCTTTTTTCAAGTTCTTTTATTGATGTTTCAGTAAATATTATTTTTTTATATTTAATTATATCAAAAGCACTAAAATGATTTACATCAGTACATTTAACATTTGGTATGTTTCTTGTAGCTTTTAAAATGTTATTCCTCGAGGATTTATCTAAAATCATAATGCTATTTTTTGCATGAAATTTATTTAAAAGTGAAAATATTTCTTTAGTTTTTTTTATTTCTTTTGAAAAGTCATTGAATATTAATAAATCGTTTAATTTTATTTTTTTTGTCAATAAAGAAGCAACACCAATTTTCTTTTCATTTTTGTTAAGCTTTCTTATTTTATGTTTAGTTTGCCCTTTGGGACCATGAGCAACACCACCACCAACAAAAATTGGGGCTTTTCTACTTGCGTGCCTAGCATTACCCGTTCCCTTCTGAGCATAGATTTTCGAGGTTGATCCGATAATTTCATTTTTTTGCTTTGTTTTGGCTCTTCTCCCTTTGTAATTTGCATTTGTTTTGTAAATTACCTGACTTATTAAGGACTCATTAATTTTAGATGAAAAAATTTCGTCTTTAATCTCAATTGGAGTTTTTTTACCGTCTAAACTTAATTTATCAATTTTCATTTTATTTTTTCTTTTTTTCAGGTACTTTTTTTAGCTTTTCTATTTTTTCAATCTTTTCTAACATAGTTAATTTTCTCAAATTTTTTACTGACTTTTTAACTAAAACCTCTGTGTTCTTAGACCCTGGTATTGATCCTTTTAAATAAAGCAGGTTATTATCCAAATCTGATTTTATTATTTCTATATTTTGAATAGTTCTTATTTTATCACCCATATGGCCAGCCATTTTTTTATTTTTAAAAACTTTACCCGGATCTTGTCTTTGACCAGTTGATCCGTGAGATCTATGTGAAATAGATACACCGTGCGTAGCTCTTAAACCAGCAAAATTGTGTCTTTTCATCGCACCAGCAAAACCTTTTCCAATAGTTTTAGATCTTATGTCTACAAATTTTGTATCTTTGAAAATTTCTATACCAAATTCATTACCTTCTTTAAAATTTTCAATATTTTCAACACGAAATTCTTTTAAACGTTTTTTTGGTTCAGTATTTTTTTTTGCAAAAAAACCTTTCATTTGTTTTGAAAGTTTAGAGTTTTTTATTTTTCCAAATCCCATTTGTATTGCGTTATAACCATTTTTATCTTTAGTGATCACTTGAATTACTCTACCTTTATCAAATTTTATTACTGTCACAGGTACAGACTGACCAGTTTTGTAAAATTCCCTTGTCATACCAATTTTTTTTCCAATTAATCCAATTTCATTCATTATATTTTTATCTCCACGTCTACACCAGAAGCTAGATCAAGTTTCATTAATGCTTCTACTGTTTGTGGTGTAGGTTCTATAATATCAATTAATCTTTTATGAGTTCTTGTCTCAAATTGCTCTCTACTTTTTTTGTCGATATGTGGTGATCTCAAAACTGTATACCTTTCGATCTTTGTTGGTAATGGAATTGGACCTTTAATATTAGCACCTGTTCTTTTTACTGTATTAACTATTTCCTCAGTAGATTGATCCAAAACTTTATTATCGTATGCTCTTAACTTTATTCTTATATTTTGTTTTTCCATCTTATGATCCTGTTTTTTTTGTTACTTCATCTTGAACATTTTGAGGTACTTTATCATAATGATCAAAGAACATTGAATATTGAGCTCTTCCTTGAGACATGGATCTCAATGCATTAATGTATCCAAACATATTCGCTAAAGGCACCATAGCAGTAATTACTGTGGCATTTCCACGTTGCTCTTGAGTGTTTATTTGTCCTCTTCTACTGTTTAAATCGCCTATGACGTCACCCATATAATCTTCTGGTGTAACAACTTCCACTCTCATTATCGGTTCTAATAATTTTAAAGTAGCTCTTGCACACGCTTCTTTAAAACATTGTCTTGAAGCTAACTCAAAAGCTAAAACACTAGAGTCAACATCGTGATGTAAGCCATCTAAAATTGTAACTTTATAATCTATTATAGGAAAACCAGCTAATATACCTGAGTCAGAGACTGTTTCTATACCTTTCTCCACACCTGGAATGAATTCTTTAGGGATTGCACCGCCCTTAATCTTACTTTCAACTTCTCTTCCTTTCCCAGGTTCAAGAGGCTCAATAGATAATTTTACTCTTGCAAACTGCCCTGCGCCTCCACTTTGTTTTTTATGAGTATAATCAAATTCGGAAGGTTTTAGTATAGTTTCTCTATAAGCAACTTGAGGAGCGCCGACATTTGCTTCAACTTTAAACTCACGTTTCATCCTATCTACAATTATATCTAAATGTAATTCTCCCATGCCTTTTATTATTGTCTGTCCAGACTCTTCATCTGATGTTACTCTGAATGATGGATCCTCTTTAGCTAATCTGCCAAGTGCCTCTCCCATTTTTTCTTGATCACCTTTTGTTTTTGGTTCTACTGCAATTTCGATAACTGGATCAGGGAATTCCATAGGTTCCAACAAAACTGGCATCTCTTCATTTGCTAAAGTGTGACCTGTAATTGTATATTTTAGTCCAGCAAGTGCAACGATATCACCTGCGTTAGCCTCCTTTATATCTTCTCTTGAATTAGCATGCATTAAAAGCATACGTCCTACTCTTTCCTCTTTATCTTTGGATGTATTATAAATACCTGTTCCTGATTTTATTGTTCCTGAATAAATTCTAATAAATGTCAAAGATCCAACAAAAGGATCATTAGCAACTTTAAAAGCTAAAGCAGAAAATGGTGCATTATCCTCAAATTTCATAGTTATTTCCTCGTCTGAATTTTGTTTAGTACCTTTAATAGATCCGATATCTACTGGACTTGGTAAATAATCTACGACTGCATCAAGTAATGGTTGTACGCCTTTATTTTTAAAAGCAGATCCTGTTAATACTGGTACAAAATCAAAATTTAAACAACCTTGTCTTACACATTTTTTTAAATCCTCTATGTTAACTTCTTCGCCATTTAAATATTTCTCCATTAGTTTTTCATCTTGCTCAACGGCTGTCTCAACTAATTCTTGTCTATATTTAGAAGTTATTTCTTTTAAATCCTCAGGTATTTCTTTTTCTTCCCATGCAGCACCTAAATCCTCGTTTTTCCAAACAATTGCCTTCATTTTAATTAAATCAACAACTCCTTGAAGAGATGACTCTATACCAATAGGGACTTGCATTACTAAAGGTTTTGCACCAAGTCTATCTTTTATCATTTCTACACATCTAAAAAAATCAGCGCCTGTTCTATCAAGTTTGTTTACAAAACAAATTCTCGGAACCTTATATTTATCAGCTTGTCTCCATACAGTTTCTGATTGGGGTTCGACTCCAGCTACGCCATCAAAAACAGCAACTGCTCCATCTAATACTTTTAATGATCTCTCGACCTCAATAGTAAAATCCACATGACCAGGGGTATCTATAATATTTATTCTATGATCTTTCCAAAAACATGTAGTTGCAGCAGATGTGATGGTTATTCCTCTTTCTTGTTCTTGCTCCATCCAATCCATTGTAGCGGCACCATCATGTACCTCACCAATTTTATGACTTTTTCCTGTATAGTATAATATTCTTTCGGTAGTAGTAGTTTTACCGGCATCAATGTGTGCCATTATTCCAATATTTCTATATTTATTTAATTTATGGGTTCTCGTCATAATTTTACCATCTAAAATGTGCGAACGCCTTATTGGACTCGGCCATTTTGTGTGTATCCTCTTTTTTTTTTATAGCAGAGCCTCTGTTTTGGTAGGCATCGAAAATTTCATTAAATATTTTATCAGACATTTTTTTGTCTTTTCTTTTTCTAGAAGCATCTATTAACCACCTTATAGCAAGTGCTTGTGATCTTTTTGATTTTACTTCAACAGGAACCTGATATGTTGCTCCACCAACTCTTCTTGATCTAACTTCTACAGTGGGTTTAATATTGCTTATTGCTTGATTGAATACAGTAATCGGTTCGTCTTTAGATTTAGACTTAATTTTATCTATTGCATCGTAGACTATTTTTTCTGCAATAGTTTTTTTTCCATCGTACATTAATGAATTAATTAACTTTGGTATAATCGCAGATTTATATTTTGGATCTATAGATATAAGTTTTTTTGGAGCGCTTTTTTTTCTAGACATATTATTTACCTTTTTTTGCGCCGTATTTTGATCTTTGCTGTTTTCTTGCTGTGACGCCTTGAGTATCTAAGTTTCCTCTTAAAATATGATATCTCACTCCTGGCAAATCTTTAACTCTTCCACCTCTTATTAAAACAACAGAGTGTTCTTGCAAGTTGTGACCTTCGCCTGGAATATAAGATGTAACTTCATGACCGTTTGATAGTCTTACTCTAGCTACTTTTCTTAATGCTGAATTAGGTTTTTTAGGTGTAGTTGTGTAAACCTTTAAGCATACACCCCTTTTTTGTGGAGATTTTTCAAGTGCAGGAACTCTGTCCCTAGCCTTTGGCTTAATCCTTTTTTTTTTTATCAATTGGTTAATAGTCGGCATAGTTTAAAATGATTAAGGAAGAGATTATTCGTAGTAAAATATCTGTGGTCGCGTTTAGTACCTAGATAGTACTACTATCCAACCAAAATCTTGGTGAAAATACTATAGTTTTTGAAATTGTCAAATTAAAACAATAAAAATAATGCTTTATTATTATGGATTTACAGGGGTTTCAGCTTGATCTATTTTTTCTTGTTCAGATAAAAATTTCTGATCGTCCTCAAGGGCTTTTTTATTCCACTTATTTTTGATTGATCCAGTTCCAGCTGGAACAAGTCTTCCAACAATTACGTTTTCCTTTAACCCTGTTAGTGTGTCAATTTTTCCTCTAATAGCAGCATCAGTTAAAACTCTTGTAGTCTCTTGGAACGAGGCAGCAGAGATGAAAGATTCAGTTTGTAATGAAGCTTTAGTAATACCCATAAGTACTCTTTCTCCTACAGCAGGTTTTTTTCCATTTTTTACTAACTCCTCATTTACATTTTCTAGAGTGAATCTATCGATTATCTCACCAGGTAGGTAATCAGAGTCTCCAGAGCTTTTTATTTCAACCTTTTTAAGCATTTGTCTTAAGATTGTTTCTATATGTTTGTCATTTATAATTACACCTTGTAATCTATAAACTTCCTGAACTTGATTTACGAAATATTCGGTTAATTCTTTTATACCTAGAATTCTTAAAATATCATGTGGTAAAGGTTGGCCATCGAGAAGATATTCACCTTTTTTAATTTCCTCACCTGGGTTAAAATTAATATGTTTTCCTTTAGGAATTAAATAATTTGAAGTTTCCCCAGAGTCAGAAACTATTGATACTCTTTGTTTGCCTCTAACCTCTTTACCAAACATTACTTTACCGTCATTTTCAGCTATTATTGCACTGTCTTTTGCTTTTCGAGCTTCAAATAATTCTGCAACTCTAGGTAATCCACCAGTAATATCTTTTGTCTTTGAAGTTTCTTTTGGAAGTCTAGCTATAACATCTCCAGCACTAATTTTTTGCCCATCCTTTACAGACAAAATAGAGTCTGGAACTAAATAGTATCTAGCTTCATTATCATCTGCTTTTTTAACTACGTTTCCTTTTTCATCTCTTAATGTTATTCTAGGTTTAAGTTCAGTATTTTTTGATTGTGATCTCCAATCAATAACTGATTTTGACGATATCCCTGTAGTATCATCTAAAGTTTCTGAAAGAGAAACTCCATCAATTAAGTCTACAAAATTAACAATACCACTTTTTTCCGCTATAACAGGAGTAGTATAAGGATCCCACTCACAAACTTTTGAATTTTTTTTAACTTTGTCTCCATTTTTAAAGAAAAGTTTTGATCCATAAGGAACTTTATAAATTGCAATTTGCACACCTTTTTCATCCTCTAAAGATATCTGAGTATTTCTACCCATAACTATTTGATTTTTTTTAGAATCTTCAAGTAGGTTTGTATTGATTATTTTTAACATACCATCTTTTTTTACAACTATTTGAGAGTCTTGTTTAATTTGAGCTGTACCTCCTACGTGAAAAGTTCTCATTGTTAATTGCGTCCCAGGTTCACCAATTGATTGTGCAGAAATCATTCCTATAGCTTCACCTACATTAACCATTTGACCTCTAGAAAGATCTCTACCGTAGCTCATAGCACAAACACCTTCTTTAGAACCACATGTTATTACTGAGTAAACATTTATGGCTTTAACACCAGCTGCATCGATTTTTTCACAGCATGCTTCATCAATCATTTCACCTTTTTTAATTATTACTTCTCCAGATATAGGATTTTTAACGTTATCAGCAACTATTCTTCCTAGCGCTCTCTCTGATAAACTCACAATAATATTTCCACCTTCAATTATTTCAGATAAAGTAATACTTCCCTTGCTCTTGCAGTCACAGTCTTTTTTTGTAATTGTTAAATCCTGAGCAACATCACATAATCTTCTTGTTAAATATCCTGAATTAGCTGTTTTTAATGCTGTATCTGCAAGACCTTTTCTAGCTCCATGCGTAGAATTGAAGTATTCTAATGCAGTTAATCCCTCTTTAAAATTTGAAGTAATCGGTGACTCAATAATTTCACCAGACGGTTTTGCTATTAATCCCCTCATACCAGCTAATTGTTTCATTTGTGCTGCTGAACCTCTTGCACCTGAGTCAGCCATCATGAAAACAGAATTTATATTTAAACCTTTATCAGTTTTTTCAGTTGCAGAAATTCTTTTCATCATCTCAGACGCAACTTTATCAGTGCACTTTGACCATGCATCAACAACTTTATTATATTTTTCTCCTCTTGTAATTAAGCCCTCAGAATATTGATTTTCATAATCTTTGATTAATTGGGTTGTTTCATCTAATAATTGTTGTTTATTTTCTGGTATAATTAAATCATCCTTACCAAATGAAATACCTGCTTTAAATGCGTGTTTAAAACCTAAATCTTTTAACTTATCACAAAAAATTACAGTACTTTTTTGTCCTGTAAACCTAAATACAATATCAATTATTTCTGAGACAATTTTTTTAGGTAAAACTCTATCTATTAATGAAAAAGTGATATCTTTATTTTTAGGAAGAAGATTTGCTAAAAGAAATCTTCCGACTGTACTTATTTTTTTTTCAAATTTGGTGTTACCTTTTTCATCAACAGTTTCAAACCTTGAAACAATTCTAGAATGTATTTTAATACTTCCACTTTCTAAAGCTTGTTCGATTTCGGAATTATTGACAAAATAACCTTCAACTTTTTTATCTTGATAAGGTGGTAATGATAAATAATAAATACCTAATATCATATCTTGGCTAGGAACTATTATTGGTTTTCCGTTAGAGGGACTTAAAATATTATTCGTAGACATCATTAAAACTCTTGCCTCTAATTGTGCTTCTAAACTTAATGGTATGTGTACTGCCATTTGGTCCCCATCAAAATCAGCATTAAATGCTGCACAAGTTAATGGATGTAATTCGATAGCGTCACCCTCAATCAATTTTGGCTCAAAAGCTTGTACACCTAATCTATGAAGTGTGGGTGCTCTATTTAATATAACAGGATGCTCCCTTACAATTAGTTCTAACGCATCCCATACAGCATTAGTCTCTCTTTCAACTAATTTTTTCGCTTGTTTAATTGTCGACGCTAGACCGAGCTTATTTAATCTTGCATACAAAAAAGGCTTAAACAATTCTAAAGCCATTTTTTTTGGCAATCCACATTCATGTAATTTTAAGTCTGGACCAACTACTATTACTGATCTACCAGAATAATCTACTCTTTTTCCTAAAAGGTTTTGTCTAAATCTTCCTTGTTTACCTTTTAACATTTCTGCAAGTGATTTAAGAGGTCTTTTACCAGTGCCAGTTATAACTCTTCCTCTTCTACCATTATCGAAAAGTGCGTCCACCGACTCTTGAAGCATTCTCTTTTCATTCCTAACAATAATATCTGGTGCTTTTAAATCCATTAATCTTTTTAGTCTGTTATTTCTGTTTATAACTCTTCTATACAAATCATTTAAATCGGATGTAGCAAATCTTCCACCATCTAATGGTACTAAAGGACGTAATTCAGGAGGTATTACTGGTATAACCGTTAATATCATCCACTCTGGTTTGTTACCAGTTTTTAAGAATGAATCTATCAACTTAAGTCTTTTTATTGATCTTTCCTCTGATACTTTAGATTTTGTTTCATTTATTGTTTTTACTAATAATTCCTTTTCTTTTTCTAAATCAATTGATTTTAATATTTCTAAAATTGCTTCAGCACCAATTCCAGCAGTAAATGCTTCGTCACCAAATTCATTTTGATATTTAATAAGTTCTTCTTCAGACAATAGTTGATTTTTTTTTAATCCTGTTAAACCTGGTTCGATTACAATAAAGTTTTCAAAATACAAAACTCTTTCAACCTCTTTTAATTTCATATCTATTGCTAAAGAAATTCTACTTGGTAAAGATTTTAGGAACCATATATGTGCAACAGGGGTAGCCAAATTTATGTGGCCCATTCTCTCTCTTCTCACATTAGATTTAGTAACTTCTACTCCACATTTTTCACAAATAATCCCTCGAAATTTCATTCTTTTATATTTACCACAAAGGCATTCATAATCTTTGATTGGTCCAAAAATTCTAGCACAGAAAAGTCCGTCTTTCTCTGGTCTGAAAGTTCTGTAATTAATTGTCTCTGGTTTTTTTATTTCACCATATGTCCAAGATTTTATTTTTTCAGGACTTGCTAAAGAAATTTTTATACTATTAAAATTTTGAGCATCTGATATTTCACTAGATTTAAAAATATTATTAATTTCTTTTTTCATATTATTGTACAAATGAACTTAATTTATTTTTCCAATTTTTTCCCTCTGTCGCAACATAGGTAGCTACTGCTTCAATTTCATTTTTAGTTAAAATATCTTTATATGCTGGCATAACCCCATATCCATTGGTTACTATGTTAATTACATGGTCTTTAGAAAGCTGATTATTTCCACCATCAGAAGCGTTTAAAATATGACAATTTACACATTGCTCCTTATTTAAAAAAATATCTTCTCCTAATTTTATTAATTCATTAGCTATTACTAGATTTTGTAAATTAAAAAAAATAATAAGAGATGTTATAAGCTTTTTCATGTTAGTTTAGCTCCACATTTAATGCTAAAGATTTAATTTCTTTTACTAGAACATTAAAAGACTCTGGTATACCTGATTCAAAGTTTTCTTCACCTTTTACAATTGTCTCGTACACTTTCACTCTTCCAGCAACATCGTCAGATTTTACAGTTAATATTTCCTGTAAAGTATAGGATGCTCCATATGCCTCTAATGCCCAAACTTCCATTTCTCCAAATCTTTGGCCTCCTAATTGTGCTTTTCCACCTAATGGTTGTTGAGTTACTAAACTATATGGTCCAGTAGATCTCGCATGTATCTTATCTTCAACTAAATGATGAAGTTTTAACATATAAATTGTTCCTACTGTGACTTGTCTATCAAACTTTTCTCCTGTTCTTCCATCCCATAATTGAGTTTGACCTGACATAGGTAATTTTGCTAATTGCAACATTTCGGTTACATCTTTTTCTTTAGCACCATCAAAAACCGGTGTTGAAATAGGTACACCATTCATTAAGTTTTCACAAAGATCAGAAAATTCATTTTTAGACAGTTTTTCAATAAAATTTCCTAATATCTCTTGACCATATATAGATTTTAAAAAATCTTTTATTTTAGAATTTATTTCTAATTTCTTTTGGTTTTCATTAATTAAAAACTTCAATTTATCTCCCAACTCTGAACATGCCCAACCAAGATGAGTTTCTAATATTTGACCAACATTCATCCTGCTAGGCACACCTAATGGATTTAAAACTATATCAACTGGCTTTCCATTTTCTCTGTAAGGCATATCTTCAACGGGAACAATCTTACTAACAACACCTTTATTTCCATGACGTCCGGACATTTTATCACCAGGCCTTAATCTTCTTTTTATAGCTACAAAAACTTTTACCATTTTCATCACACTTGGTAACAAATCATCACCTTGTCTTATTTTTAATACTTTATCTTCAAATCGATCTTGGATATCCATGCTAGCTTTTTGATATTGTTCTTCTAATTTTTCAAGTATTTCCTTGTTTTTTTTATCACTAAGTTCTAATTTAAAAATTTCTGAAACTGATATTTTTGAAATGTTATCCTGATTTATTACATCACCAGCAATTAAATTTTTTGTTTTTTTCTCAAGCTTATGTCCCGATAAGATTTGAAGAGCTCTTTGTTTAATACTTCTATCTAAAATTTCTACCTCAACAATCCTATCTTGTTGGACTAAATCAATTTCGGCTCTTTCTATAGTTATAGATCTTTCGTCTTTTTCAATTCCATGTCTATTGAAAACCCTAACATCTATAACAGTACCACCACTGCCACTAGGCATTTTTAATGATGTATCAGTCACATCAATTGCTTTTTCACCAAAGATTGATCTTAATAATTTTTCTTCCGGTCCAGACGCGGTATCTCCTTTTGGAGTAACTTTCCCAACTAATATGTCCCCTGGCTTAACTTCTGCACCAATATAAACTATACCGGACTCATCTAAATTTTTTAAAGCATCTTCATTAACATTGGGGATGTCCCTAGTAATATCCTCCTCTCCAAGTTTAGTGTCTCTAGCCATAACCTCATACTCCTCTATATGAACAGATGTAAATACATCGTCTGTGACACATCTTTCTGATATTAAAATAGAGTCTTCAAAATTATAACCTTGCCATGGCATGAAAGCTACTGTTACATTTTTTCCTAAAGCCAATTCACCAATTTTTGTTGATGGTCCATCAGCTATTATGTCACCACTTTTAACTTTATCGCCTACTCTTACTAATGGTTTTTGATTTATGCACGTATTTTGATTTGATCTTTTGAACTTTTGCAAATTATAAATGTCAACACCAGATTTAGAATAATCTGTTTCACTAGTAGCTTTAATTACAATTCTTTTTCCATCAATCTTATCCACTATACCGTCTCTTTTTGCGACAATTGTAACTCCAGAATCTAAAGCAACATCACTTTCAATTCCTGTTCCAACTAAAGGGGACTCTGGTTTAAGTAGAGGAACAGCTTGCCTCATCATGTTTGAACCCATCAAAGCCCTATTTGCATCATCATTCTCTAAAAAAGGTATTAAAGAAGCCGCAACTGATACTAGCTGTTTTGGAGAAACGTCAATATAATCTATGTTTTCAGGCTTCGAGAGTATAAAATTTAAATTTTGTCTACTTGAAACTAAATCTTCAATAAATTTACCGTATTTATCTACTTTAGAATTAGCTTGAGCAATAGTATACTTAGTTTCCTCCATTGCAGAAAGGTATTCTATTTTATCCTGGACAACTCCTTCTATAACTTTTTTATATGGAGATTCTATAAAACCATATTTATTGATCTTAGAATAAGTGGATAAGCTGTTGATCAATCCTATATTTGGACCTTCCGGAGTCTCTATTGGGCATATTCTTCCATAATGAGTTGGATGAACGTCTCTTACTTCAAAACCTGCTCTCTCCCTAGTTAGTCCGCCAGGTCCTAATGCTGAAACTCTTCTTTTATGTGTTATCTCAGAAAGTGGATTTGTTTGATCCATAAATTGTGAAAGTTGTGATGTTGCAAAAAAATCTTTTAGTGAAATAGTTAATGGTTTAGCATTAATTAAATCTTGAGGCATAGCTGACTCAACATCTAAAGTTGTCATTTTTTCTTTGATAGCTCTTTCCATTCTATAAACGCCAATTCTCGCTTGATTTTCAACTAATTCTCCCACAGATCTTACTCTTCTGTTTCCTAAGTGGTCGATGTCATCTATTTCATCTTTGCCATCTCTTAAATCTAACATTTTTTTGATAATTGCTAAAATATCATCATTTCTTAATATCGTTATTTTATCTGAACAATCTAAGTTTAATCTAGAATTCATTTTTACTCTACCTACATCAGACAAATCATATCTATCTGAACTAAAAAAAAGATTATTAAATATTTGAGTTGCTATTTCTATTGTAGGAGGTTCACCAGGTCTTAAAACCTTATAAATTTCATTGATAGCATCGTTTTTATTCTCATTTTTATCATTTAATACAGTTTGAAGTAAATACGGACCTTTATTAATTGTATTTGTATATGCAACTTCAATAGTATAGTTTTTAGCATCTAAAGATTTTTCTATTATTGTGTCATTTATTTCTGTACCTACTTTAAAGGTATCATCTCCAGAAACAATTTGTTTCACTAAATATTTGCCTAAGAGAAATTCACTTGAAACATATATTTCTTTTAAACCATCACTTTGAAGTTTTTTTGCTTTTAAAAAATTAATTTTTTCACCTTTTTTAATTATAACTTTATTCGATTTTGCGTCTATAATTTCTTCAGAAAAATTTTTAGATTTATAGTTCTCTGGATTAAATTTTGTTTTCCATTTTTTAATTTTATCATCGAATACAAATATTTCTTTTTCATAGAATTCTTTAACAATATCTGTTTTGTTAAAACCTAATGCTAAAAGTAATGTCGATACTAATATTTTCTTTTTTCGGTCTACTCTAAAATATAGTAAATCTTTTACATCAAACTCAAAGTCTAACCAAGATCCCCTATTTGGAATTACTCTGCAATTAAATAATAATTTTCCACTTGCATGTGATTTACCTTTATCATGATCAAAAAATACGCCAGGACTTCTATGCATTTGATTTACTACAACTCTTTGAACTCCATTTGTTATAAAAGTCCCACTATTAGTCATCATAGGAACCTCGCCCATATAAACCTCTTGTTCTTTGGCCGATAAAATATCCTTAGTATTATTTTCTTGATCTATTTCATATACTACTAACCTTAAATTACATTTTAATGCAGATGAATAAGTTAAACCTCTTTGTATACATTCTTCTACATCAAACTTTGGTTTTTCTAATTTATAACTGACATACTCTAGTGTTGCTTTTTCATTTAAATCTTCAATTGGAAATATACTTTTAAAAACTCTATCGAAGCCTTTAATAAATTGTGGTTCTATGTCTGGAAGATATTCAGTTAATTCTTTATAAGAATTTTTTTGAACCTCGATAAGGTTGGGTATAGATAGACCTTCTTTTAATTTTCCAAAATTTTTTCTTATATTTTTCTTTTTAGTAAAAGATAACTGCATTTATTTAAACCGTTAATTTATTAGATCAACAGCTTTAAAATTCTTTGTTTATTTACTTAAGTTCTACTTTTGCACCAGCTGCTTCGAGTTTTTTCTTCATCTCTTCAGCATCTTTTTTACTTACACCAGATTTAATCTCTTTGGGCGCCCCTTCAACTAAATCCTTTGCTTCTTTCAAACCTAGAGTTGTTATTGCTCTAACTTCTTTAATTACGTTAATTTTTTTATCACCTGAAGATGCTAATACTACTGTAAATTCATCTTTTTCTTCAGCGGGTGCTCCACCTGCAGCTGCACCAGCAGCAGGAGCTGCAACAGCTGCTGCAGCAGTTACTCCCCATTTTTCTTCAAGTTGTTTTGATAATTCTGCAGCTTCAACTACAGTAAGTTTTGATAATTCGTCGATAATTTTATTAAGATCAGCCATACTAAAAATGTCCCAAGGTTATTTTTTTGATTTTTCGAGCGCTAAAATAGCGATTTTTGAGGCTGGTGCAAGTAAAATACTTGCGATTTTTTGCGCTGGAGATCGCAAAATACCCACTATTTTTGCTCTTGCTTCATCTAAAGAGGGTAAAGTTGCAACATTTTTGACACCAGCAACGTCAAGAATATCACTACCCATGATTCCACCTAGAATCTTCAGATTTGAATTTTCTTTAGAAAAATTAGTTAATATTTTTGCAGATGTAATTGCATCAGATGATAAAGCTATTGCTGTAGGTCCTGTAAAAAGTTTCGACAATTCTTTACATCTTGTTTTTTCTAAAGCTAATTTAGTAATTCTATTTTTAGTAATTTTAAATTGTATCCCGTGTTCTCTCATTCTATTTCTAAGTTCATCTAATTGCTTAACTGTTAACCCTTGATAATGTGTCACGATTACTGCATCCGATTTATCAAGTTCAGATGTCATATTTTTTATGTATGTTTGTTTTTTTTCTTTATTCATCATAATTAAATAGCCTTATCTAGTTTAACTTTATAAGAAACACCCATAGATGAAGTAATAAAAACATTTTTTATCAAATCACCTTTAATTGTATAATTTGATTTTTCTCTATCAATAGTCTCAATTATAGTATCGAAATTTTTAATTAATTTATCATCTGTAAAAGATTTTTTTCCAAAGCTAAGACCAATATTTCCATCTTTATCATTTTTGAGTTCTACTTGACCTGACTTTGCATTTTTGACTGCACTTGAAATATCATCAGTAACTGTTCCAAGTTTAGGATTAGGCATTAATCCTTTAGGACCTAATATCTTTCCAAGTTTAGATAATTTTAACATCATTGAAGTTGATGAAATTAATTTTTCAAAGTTTAAATCACCATTTTTAATTTTTTCAATAAAATCATCACCTCCAACTATATCAGCACCTGCATCTTTGGCATCTTTATGTTTGGCTTCCTCTGCTACTACTGCTACTTTTACTTTTTTTCCTATTCCGCCTGGTAAATTAATAGCTGTTCTAATGTTAATTTCATTTTTTTTTTGTTTATTATTAATAGTAATGCTTAGATCAATTGACTCATCAAACTTCGTTGTACAATTTTTTTTAACCAAAGGCAGCAACTCATTTATTTTAAGAGGTTTTAATAAATTTGTTTTTTCAGGAAGTTTTTTAAATCTTTTTGATGGCATTAATCTTTTACCTCTATACCCATAGATCTAGCAGAGCCTGCAATTATTTTTACAGCTTCATCTAAATCATGAGCATTTAAATCTTTCATTTTTTTTTCTGCTATTTCTTTAGCTTGCTTTGTTGTTATTGATGCTACAATAGTTCTACCTGGTTCTTGAGATCCACTTTTTAATTTAGCCGCTTCTTTAATAAAGTGAGATGCTGGAGGTGATTTAATCTCAAAATCAAATTTTTTATCTTTATACACAGTAATAATTACAGGAACAGGTTTACCCATAAAATTTTTTGTTTTTTCATTAAAGGCTTTACAAAATTCCATAATATTTATACCTCTTTGTCCTAAAGCAGGTCCTACGGGTGGGGCTGGATTAGCTTGACCACCTTTAATTTGTAATTTCACATATCCACTAATTTCTTTTTTTGCCATTAACTTACCTTTTCTATCTGGTTAAACTCTAGATCTACCGGAGTTGGTCTTCCAAAAATAGAGACTGAAACTTTAACACGTAATTTTTCCTCGTCAATATCCTCTATTAATCCTGAAAACGATGCAAAAGGTCCATCGACTACTTGCACCTTTTCTCCAATAGAATAGTCAATTGTGGATTTTGGTTGTGCTATTCCATCTTTCATTTGACCTAATATTTTTTCTATTTCTTTATCTGAAACTGGAACTGGGACACCTTTTGATCCTAAAAAACCGCTAACTTTTTTTATATTTTTAATCATGTGATAAATGTTATTATCCATTTCACTTTTAATTAAAACATATCCAGGAAAATATTTTTTTTTTCTTTGAACTCTTTTACCTCTTTTAACCTCAGTAACATCATGTGTTGGTACAACTATTTCCTCAATTTTATCAGATATTTTAGCTTTATCTGCCTCCTCTTTTATTAGTTGAGCTACTTTATTTTCAAAACTTGAATGAGATTGAACTATGTACCAATTTTTCATTAAAGACCTATTTTTAAAATTAAACCCAAAATAAACTGGAAAAATTGATCAAGAAGTAAAAAAAATATTGATGCAATAATTGCCATAGCTGCAACCATCAATGTGCCTTGTATTGTTTCCTTACCAGTTGGCCAGGTAACTTTAAAAGCCTCTTGTTTAACTTCTTGCAAAAATTTAATTGGGTTTTTCATAAACATTTTTTATTATTATGGCAGGAGCGGAGGGAATCGAACCCCCAACCTCCGGTTTTGGAGACCGGCGCTCTACCAATTGAGCTACACTCCTAAGAGGGGCAGCTTACTTAATAATCTTAGTTACTACTCCAGCTCCTACAGTTCTTCCACCTTCACGAATTGCGAAATTTAATTTTTCACTCATAGCGATAGGTGTAATTAATTTAACTTTGAATTTAGCATCGTCTCCTGGCATAACCATTTCTGTTCCAGATGGTAATTCAACTTCACCAGTAACATCGGTTGTTCTAAAGTAAAATTGAGGTCTGTATTTTGTAAAAAAAGGTGTGTGTCTTCCACCCTCCTCTTTTTTTAATACATAAGCTTGAGCTTCAAACTCTGTGTGTGGAGTTACAGATCCTGGTTTTGCCAGAACTTGCCCTCTTTCAACATCAGTTCTCTCTACACCTCTTAACAAGGCACCTATATTATCTCCAGCCTCACCAGTATCAAGAATTTTTCTGAACATTTCTACTCCAGTGCAAACAGTTTTTTTGGTATCTCTTATTCCAACAATCTCAATTTCTTCACCAGTTTTAACAACACCTTGTTCAACTCTACCAGTTACAACTGTTCCTCTACCAGAAATCGAAAATACATCCTCAACAGGCATTAAAAAAGGTTTGTCCTTAGGTCTATCAGGCTGAGGTATATGTTCATCAACAGCTTTCATTAAATCCATGATAGCTTTTTTTCCCACTTCCTCATCTTTACCCTCAACTGCAGCTAAGGCCGATCCTTTTATAATCGGAGTTTTATCGCCTGGGAATTTATAGGAAGTTAATAATTCTTTAATTTCTTCCTCTACAAGTTCGATTAGTTCTTTATCTTTAACTTGATCAACTTTATTTAAAAATACAACAATTGCTGGAACACCAACTTGTCTTGCTAAAAGAATATGTTCTCTAGTTTGAGGCATTGGACCGTCAGCAGCATTTACAACTAAAATTGCACCATCCATTTGTGCTGCTCCTGTGATCATGTTTTTGACATAGTCGGCGTGACCTGGGCAGTCTACATGAGCGTAATGCCTTTTTTCAGTTTCATATTCAACATGAGCAGTTGAAATTGTAATTCCTCTTTCTTTCTCCTCTGGAGCTTTATCAATTTGATCATATGCAGTAAATTGAGCTCCACCAGTCTCCGATAATACTTTTGTTATCGCAGCAGTTAGTGTTGTTTTACCATGGTCTACATGGCCAATTGTACCAATGTTACAATGTGGTTTGGACCTATTAAATTTTTCCTTCGACATTACTATTTTACCTCACTTTAATTTTTTAATATTTTGGAGCGGGTAAAGGGAATCGAACCCTTACATCCAGCTTGGAAGGCTAGCGTTCTACCATTGAACTACACCCGCGTAACCAAGTTAATACTCCAAGTTATCTAAATACTTTAGAGA